>Ga0335072_10007435_pt1 | contig 15932 bp, 12 predicted proteins | sample Lox_Sample_21_FD_206725 | JGI IMG/M metagenome (GOLD analysis project Ga0335072, IMG submission 206725) | Soil microbial communities from Loxahatchee National Wildlife Refuge, Florida, United States - Lox_Sample_2.1 | ecosystem: Environmental > Terrestrial > Soil > Wetlands | place: USA...
GCATCGTGGAGCAGGAAGGGTTTACGGTAATTGGGATGTCCACGCGGACCAATAACGCCCGTGAAGCAACGGCCGATGGTGTGATCGGCAAGCAATGGGCGCGGTTCATGCAAGATGGCGCGCTCGGGAAGATTCCTCACAAACTGGATCATTCATTCATCGCCGTTTACACCGATTACGCCAGCGACCACGATGGCGACTACACTTTCATTCTCGGCGCGAAGGTGAGTTCGGCCACGGAAGTCCCACCAGGAATGGTGGCAAAGACGATTCCCGCGGGACGCTATGCCGTGTTTACGTCCGAAAAGGGTCCGGGATCGAAGGTTGTGCCCGAACTTTGGATGAAAATCAACTCGCTTCCGAAATCGACTCCCGGCGGCGATCGGGTGTACCGCGCGGACTTCGAGATTTACGACGAGCGCGCTAGCGATCCGCAGAATCTGCTGGCCGATATCTACGTGGGAGTACGATGATGCCAAATCTTCATGCCGGTTTGATTATGGCGGACTCCATGAAGGGCGCTCTCGGTTTAGAGCTGCACTTTCCTGAGCCGCAGAGCGTTTGTGATTACCGAAACCGAGCTGAAGCTCATGGCCGCCGCGGCGAAGATAGGGCTGAGCAACACTCCGAAAAGGGGATAGAGCGCACCGGCGGCGATAGGCACTCCGATCGCGTTGTAGATAAACGCGAAGAAAAGATTCTGGCGAATATTGCGCATTGTTGCGTGGCTGAGCTTACGCGCGCGTAGAATGCCGGAGAGATCGCCTTTGACCAGCGTGATGCCGCCGCTTTCCATGGCGACATCGGTCCCAGTCCCCATGGCAATGCCGACATCAGCTTGGGCGAGCGCTGGCGCATCGTTGATGCCGTCTCCGGCCATCGCGACGACTCTTCCCTGCTGCTGCAGCTTGTGCACGATCTCAGACTTGCGCTCGGGCAAGACTTCCGCTTCGAATTCGTCGATTCCCGCAGTGCTGGCGATGCGTAATGCTGTGATGCGGTTGTCGCCGGTGAGCATGAGCACGCGAACGCCACGCTTTTTCAATTCGCGCACCGTACTAGTGGTTGTGGTCTTGAGTCGATCTGCAATTCCGAGCGTGCCGACATATTGGCCATCGACTGCGACGCATAGGATCGTGTCACCCGGATACGAACCTGAGATTACCTCGGGCTTCGTCAGGACCCCCGACTCAACCATCATGCGCAGGCTGCCCACGGCGACCTTTCGACCGTCAACCACGCCGGTAATCCCTTTGCCCGTCACGGATTGAAATTCCTGCGGCGCAGACAGCTTGAGCTTTTTCTCGACGGCAAGTTCTACGATTGCGCTAGCCAACGGATGTTCGCTAGCGGATTCGAGGCTGGCCGCGAGGCGCAACAGTTCAGGCTCGTTCGCCAGGCGGTCCGACAGGCTCGTCACGCGCGGCTTGCCTTCGGTCAGGGTGCCGGTTTTGTCGACCACGAGCGTGTCGACTTTTTCCAGGATCTCCAGTGCTTCGGCGTTCTTGATCAAAACGCCAGCATGCGCGCCGCGCCCGGTTCCGACCATAATCGCCATGGGAGTGGCGAGACCGAGCGCGCACGGACAGGCGATGATCAGCACAGCCACAGCATTCACGAGAGCGTGCGCTAGACGCGGTTCGGGACCGAGCAGCAGCCAGGCAATAAACGTGACCACAGAAACGGCAACCACGGTTGGAACAAACCATGCAGAAACTCTGTCAGCGAGGCGCTGAATCGGCGCTCGGCTGCGTTGCGCCTGTCCGACAAGTTGTACGATACGGGCCAGCAGAGTTTCCGAGCCGACGCGGTCCGCCCGCAAGATAAATGATCCCGTGCCGTTTATGGTTGCGCCGATGACTTTGTCGCCCGTTGATTTTTCGACCGGAATCGATTCGCCGGTGATCATCGACTCGTCAACCGAACTCAGGCCTTCGAGAACGGTACCGTCGACCGGAACTTTCTCGCCCGGGCGAACCCGCACACGGTCTCCAACCTCGACCTGATCCAGGGGAATGTCTCTTTCTGTCCCATCATTCTGCAAAACGCGGGCCGTTTTCGGACTCAGATCGAGCAAAGCACGGATGGCAGCGCTGGTGCGGCTGCGGGCGCGCAGTTCCATGACTTGGCCCAGCAGAACGAGCGCAGTAATCGCGGCTGCAGCTTCGAAATAAACATCGGGATATCCGCCCATGCCGCGAAGCGATGCAGGGAAAATTTCCGGAGCGATGGTTGCGACCACGCTATAGACGTAGGCTACTCCAGTGCCCAGCCCGATCAGCGTGAACATGTTCGGGCTGCGATTCAGGATCGAAGTCCAGAAGCGCTGGAAAAATGGGAGGCCGCACCAGAGAACGACGGGGGTCGCGAGGACGAATTCGAGCCACGGCCCATTAATCGGAACACCCATGATATTCAGATCAAGGTGAAACCGATAGAACATGCCGAGCATGGCGATCGCCAGAAGCGGCACCGTCAGAATGAGGCTGATCCAGAACCGCCGCGTCATGTCGCGCAGCTCAGGATTTTCTTCTTCCTTGGCGGTCACGGTCCGCGGTTCCAATGCCATGCCGCAAATCGGGCACCGTCCCGGCTCGGAGCGCACGATTTCCGGATGCATGGGACAGGTGTACTCGGTGCGCGTCTCGACAACCGGGACTTCCGGTTCTAAAGCCATGCCGCATGAAGGGCACGCTCCGGCCTTCGTTTCCCGAACTTCCGGGCACATCGGGCAAACATAGGCTGCGCCCTGCTTCTGAGCAACTGCCGGCTCAATAGATGAAGGAATCTCAGCAACTTGTCCCTTAACGGGCCCACCAAGACTCACCAGCCCCGAAACTGGCTTCGCTGCGTGATCCAGGTACTCCTCGGGACCCGTTTTGAACTTCCCCAGACATCCCGAGCAACAGAAGTAGTATTTCTTCCCCTTGTATGTATGAAAGTGCTTGGCTGTGGAAGGGTTCACGTTCATACCGCAAACTGGGTCGCGCTCGGGCGTACCGGAGGGGACGGATGCGACGACAGCAGGCACGCCCACCGTCACCAGACCCGGGGGGTTTGCGGCAGGTTTATTCAAGTACGCTTCCGGATTGGCTTTGAACTTCTCCACGCAGTGACCGCAACAGAAATAGAGTTTCTTTCCGTGGTGTTCATATGCATGTTTCGCGGCAAGGGGATTCACCTGCATGCCGCAAACAGGATCACGTTCGAGAACTGGATCTGGATTGGTCATCTCGCCGCCGTCTGCTCTGACATAGCCACAATAAACCTGTGCTGTTGGATGGGTGATAATCTATATTGGATTCGAGACCGGATCGAGACCCGAGACTACAAACTCATCATACCGAAGGATTTCAGGGATGACCTATCTGGAAGTGGTTTTTAATTGTGGCGGCCTGCCGGGCGAAAACGAATTGCGGGCGGTCGATGCCATGCGCGAGGTATACGGGATTCAACGCGTGGTCTTCAATGGCAAACATCGGACAGTGCGCGTGCAATACGACGCATCGCGCCTGAAGCAAGACGCAGTCGCGAAAATGCTGCGGCAGGCTGGAATCGATGTGCGGGAACCGGTAGCGCTCGCTTAACTGGGTGAACTACAACCCCACACGGGAAACCGTCAGGAATTCAGACAGACCCAGCGAGGAATTCTCGGGGAGGACAGATCCGGTTGCGAAATCGCGGCTGGAAATTGCAAGGGGTGCCCAAGAAAACCTCTGGCCGAAGTTATTCTCTGGAGCACCCCGTTGCGCGCCACTTCGTCTGCTATGGGATAGAGCATGCGGTATGCCGTTCTCCAAACCCTTCAAAATGAATGAAAGAAAGTTCTCACCCCTTGTAGGAATTGCCCTGCCTAAGGAAAGATTGCACTCCAGAGAGGAAGGGCACAAGCGGACCCGTTTGCGAAAACGATTTGCTGAATCTAGCAGAAATAGAGTTGCCGAAAGGGGCGTCCCGCATAGGTTCCACGCTTTGCAGAATGGTACGGTGGCTCACCCTATTTCCGGCCGCAGAAACGAACACCAAGGGCCTGGTGATTTTGAGATGCTTCTGTTTCTGCAGAATGTTGCCATAACTTTTTCCTTTTGTGTTCGCAGGGAAAATTCGTTCTACCTGCCCGTCGCCTCGCATCAATATCCACGGAGTGGGATTGACAGTGCAGTCTGACGTGGCAAAAACGTTATTGCACTGTTGGCGTGATCATGGCGTTTGATATGTGGATAATCGAAGAAGAAGTCTTGAAAATCCTCGTATCTGTCAGACTCGGTTAGCGCAACCAAATCGGCGCACCATAAGTCTTTGGCTGGCGATCTGAAGCTCAAATCGAAAAGTCTGAGTAAATCGCAATGGCAAGACCGGTGATCGCTCTGCTTTACCTTTTGGCGATGATTGCTGTCATCGTCACCGTGGATGCCTGGATTTTCAGGAACCATTTCTGGGAACGACTGATGGTCAACCTCGGAATCGTTCTGGTGTTTGCAGCCTTCTATTGGCGATTCCTTAAGCACCCATAGGCGTGCCGCTACTGCGGATCATGCCGCCCCTCGCGCTACGGAACATTCGTGTGGCCGTTTGACGCGAGGGTGCTCGGCAACTTCCAGAACCCGCTGCAGAGCAAATAGATGGCTCAAGCTTGCGCTAATATCTCTAGCCCGTCCTCTACAGCGTTTGCAGAAAATTGATCAGATCCTGCATCTGCGGGGGCGTGAGTCCGATCTGGAACCTCTTGTCGTAGAAATTCACCACTTGGGAAAGATTAGCCGCCGCACCATTGTGGAAATATGGTGCGCGAGCAGCTAGACCTCGCAAGATTGGTCCCTTGATGCGGCTGATATCGCCGCATTGTCCAGAGATCAACGCCTTGCCAGGATCTGTCGTATAGAAGGTCTGTCCGGCCTCTGGACCTTGCGCACAAGCCAGCTCGAACACCGGGAGGGTTGGCTGCTGCAATTGCTCTAGGCCCGCAATGATGTTCGGATCAGTTTCGTACTGCAACGAGTGTCCGGTGCCAATGTCGAGCGGCAAAGGAAAGGAGTGATCGCCGACGTTCGGTGCGTCGTGACATGTGGTGCACGTCCCAACAATTTGCTGAGTGCCCGTAGTTAGCCCTGGCACGTCGCTGATGATAAGCGGTTGCGTATCGAAAATCTGCTCGCCGCGGGCAATCGAAGCCTGGCGCGAGTTGCGAGAATCTTGCCACGCACTGTAAATGGTGAATACGTTGGGATTGAACTGCTGTCCGTGCGGATCACCACCGAGTGAATCGTTAATGCCAGGGTAGTACTGCTGTGTGGGAAGGAACTGCGGCCCGCCCTGCGATCCCAACTGTCCATACAGCTTACCCGCGAAAAAGTCATAGAGCTGTGCTGAATTGAGGGCCATTTCGAAGCTCACAATCTGACTCAGTTGAGTGGAAGATGGTGTCTGCGTCGCCTGGGCGTGGGTCAGTACGGCATCGATTGCCTGCTGCGTGAGGTCCGCGTTGAGATTCGCAGCAAAATTCTGTTGGTTGTTCAAGGGAAAAAAGAACGACTCGCGCCCGTCGAACATGACGGCGCTCAGGAAGCCGAGATTCGTCGCAGGCAAGGGTCGGCGATACATGGAGGCGGTTTGTTGACCCTGCGAGTCTGTGGTTAAGGCGCAGCCGTAAGGATCTTGTACGGCGGTGATCGTAAATTGCGGTGGGTTGGGATCGGTGCTGTTAGGAGGCACCTGTATGCCGATGCGAATCAGTCCGTGGTTGACGGTCAGACTGTTGTTGACAGGACCAGTCGGACACGTGGAGCCATCCACCTGGGCAAACAGGGGATCTTTCCCGCGGGTGGTGAAATATCGGAATTGCGCGTCGGCGGCGCTCAGTCCGAATCCGTCACCAGGGGCGTGACAGGTTCCGCAGGTGCGGCCATTCGTGCCGAGACTTTGAAAGAAGGGGCCGCTGATGTCAACCGATCCTGTAGTGCTGTTGGTCGCGGAGAAACCGGTGAAGTCAAGAAATGGGAATAGGTTGGGAAGATAGATGTCCGCAATCGCGGTACCTCCGGTTAGGATCGCCAAGGCAACGATAAAATGGAAAATCCTTTTGTGCGGCCTCGCGGACCAAAACCAGGAAGTCAGTCGGTACAACGCGAAAACAGAGCATCCTTCTTGCGTTTTGGCGAACATTGATCTGCTCCTCCAGCTATTCGTTTAAGTCTTCCCCGGGGATGATCGGGCTCTCGCCGTCCCGGTCTGTTGTTGCCCGGGATCCGCGGTCGCCAGGGAAGAATCGTGGTAAAATTCCGGCCACCTTTGACTTGCGCCCGCCGTCCCCGCGGCAAAATCTACTTCGTGTGCTCATTGCTTGTCCTCAAGTCGGCGCTCAAAAGTTCTCAAAACTTCTCAAAGCAACGCTATGTCCAATCTGATCAGCAACTTGTACGAGTTCGGCGAATTCTGCCTGGACCCGCAAAGGCGGATATTACGAAGGGGTGGGACGGTTGTGCCGCTCACCCCAAAGGCCTTCGATGTTCTGCTGCTCTTGATCCAACACGCTGGAAAGGTAGTGACCAAGGAGAAACTGATGAAAACTGTCTGGCCGGACAGTTTCGTGGAAGAGTCAAACCTGACGCAGACTGTTTTCATGGTGCGGAAAGCGCTGGACGAGACAAGCGATCGTCGTTACATCCTCAACGTGCAAGGTCAGGGCTACAGGTTTCTCTTTCCAGTTACGGCAACATCTGATCACGAGCCGAAGAAAGAAGTGCCCGCAAACTCCGCCGGTGCGGGAAGTGTCCCCGAATCGCACTCGCATCCGCGGGGCGGAAAGAACTGGAGATTGGTTGTCGTCGCAGCTGCGATGCTCCTGATAGCAGGTCTTGCCATTTGGCCGTGGAATTCGCGACACCGCGCCGTCGAGCGGCCAGACAAAATCATGCTCGCAGTCCTGCCCTTTGAGAACTTCACTGGTGATCCGACTCAGGATTATTTCAGCGACGGGTTGACCGAAGAGATGATCAGTCAGCTTGGGAATCTCGATCCTGCCCATCTCGGTGTCATTGCCCGTACCTCGGTGATGCACTACAAGGACTCTCGGGCATCTATTCCTCAGGTCGGGAAGGATCTGGGTGTCCAGTACGTCATCGAGGGCAGCGTCCGCCGTGACTCGGAGCGGGTTCGGATTACGGCGCAATTGATCCAGGTGAGCGACCAGAGCCATCTATGGGCGCGGGAATATGATCGCGATCTGGGCCACCTGCTCGAACTGCAGGAGGAAATCGCGCGCGAAGTTGCCAATGAAATCGAATTCAGCCTCAGCGGGAGACGGCCGATCGAGGCTGCGGCTGCCCCGGGGTCGAAATCTTATGAGGCTTATGACCTGTATCTTAAGGGCAGATATTTCTGGAACAAGAGGACAGCGGAGGGATTTCTACAAGCTGCCAATTATTTTCAGCAGGCCACTGATAAGGATCCGAATTACAGCCGGGCCTACGCCGGGCTGGCGGACACTTTCAGCTTGATGAGCACCTGGTACATGGGCCCTCAGAACGAGCTCATGCCGAAGGCGCGGGCTGCCGCCTTGCGAGCGTTGGAACTCGACGAGGGTCTGGCCGAGGCGCACTCTTCACTAGCGTTAATCAAAGAGAACTACGATTACGACTGGCAAGGATCAGAGACGGAGTTTCGGCGGGCCATTCAACTGAACCCACAATATGCGACGGCACACCAGTGGTATGCCGAGTTTCTTTCGTGGCAAGGACGATTCCTGGAAGCATTTGCCGAAAGCGAGCAGGCTCGGCAGCTGGATCCGTTATCGCTGATCATTGCCGCGGATCACGCAAGAATTCTGTATAACTCACATCAATGTGAGAGCGCGCTGAAGGAATACATCTCGCTGCTCGAACTGGATCCAAATTATCATGCGCAGGACGCAATGATTCCTTGCTATTTGCAGCTGGGCAGATATAACGAGGCAATCTACGGGATCAACAGCTGGGCCGCCCGCGGAGGAGGGAAGTCCTGGTTGTGGGCGTGGGAGGCTGCTGTCTATGGCCGCTCGGGCCATGGCGAGAAGGCGCGCGGGCCGTTGGCAAAACTTGAGCAGATTTCCGGCTCGCGTCCGGATCGAATCGCAACGTTGTTGATCGCTTATTCCGGCACGGGACAGAATGAGCAGGCAATCAAATTGTTGCAAAAAGCCTACTCCGAGCATTCGAACGCGGTGCTACCGATAAAGGTGGAACCGATGTACGACCCGATGCGGAGCGATCCGCGGTTCCAGGACCTGCTGCGACGCCTTAGATTGGAGAGGTGAGAGCTACTTGCTTCCAGGCTGGTCAAGGGCAAGACAGGGCACTTTAGATCTCAAAAGTCGGCGATCAAGCCATTTTTTGGATGGTCGCTACCCGCTAAATGACGCGCTGCCGGTCGCTGGCTATTGCCAGCGTCGGATCAGGATTGAGTCGTCTCGTGTCGCAATCGCTGTCCAAACAGCATTCAACGAGAGAATGTGAGGTCGGCGAGAAACATGGAACTTCCAACTGCTATTTCAAAACACTCCCGAGGGCGACGATTCAATGCAGTAGCCTTCGCTCTTGCTCTCTCAGTCTCCGGCTGGGCGCGGCAGGCGCCAGCCACCGGCCAGAAGTACCATACTGCGCGAACGCAGAGGGGGACTGTTGAGTATATAAATAGAGAATATGGCTTCCGCTTTGCCTTGCCTGAATCATGGGTGGGTTACCGGATCTTGTGGTCGGAGTGGCAGGGCAATGTGCTCACAAATAGGGGCGAGGTGGCGCACCACTTGCGAGGACCGAGGTTAGTAATCAGGCACCCAAAGTGGACTCAAGAAAATCCTTACGAAGATATGCCCATTCTGATCTACACAATTGCCCAGTGGAGGGAAGGTCCTGTCGTTAGTGCGGCTCCACTCTACCCGAAGGAACTCGGTCGCAATCAGAAGTACGTGTTTGCTGTCCCGCCACGGTGGGATTACGATTTTTCTGAGGGATACGAGGAAGCAGAGAAAATTTTAACTCCACTTTCCCTTCACACGTTTGCGCCGAGAAAGTAACGTGGGAACCCACGATTGTCGCAAAATACCGAATAGGCATCCTGACTTCTTCCGCACTGCCAGCCGAAACAGAGGAAAATTAAGACTTACCGCGGACGGGAATGACCAAGTTCGCCCAGTTGTCGAAGTAGTTGCGCAGGATCTCCCGGAGGTTTCGGTCGCTGCGACTCACATCTTGACCAGTTCCACTCGCCGGTTCTTGGCACGGCCTTTCTCGGTGCTATTGTCCGCGATCGGTTGATCGGGACCGAAGCCGCCGGAGGTGAGCCGGGTAGGAGAAATGCCGGCGGCTACCAATGCCCCCACCACGGCTGCTGCGCGCTGTTGCGAAAGTCGTAGGTTATAGCTGCGTGATCCAACGTTGTCTGTATGCCCATTGATCGACAGACTTAAGTCCGGATTGTCTTTCAGAAGTTTCAAAACCTGAGCGACAATCGGTTTGCCATCAGGTCGAATCGTCGACTTATTAAAATCAAAGTTGATGTAGAGCACCACCTTGCCGTACTTATCCAGCTGCGATTTCAGAGAATCTGCTGATGGCGTTTCGACATTGCCCGCCAAGGCAATGACTGCCCACATGGTTGGGGCGAAATTGGAGGGCCGGCCGCTGATTGCAGGCCAGAATCCGGAGGGATCTTGTGTCTTGAGAAGATAACGTACCCCGTTGTTAAACTCCGTTGAATCCGGGCTCTCGCCGGCTTCTTTGAATGCGTACAGGACTTGGCCAGTGGCAAACGCGCTGGAATCGAGCTTGTCTGAGCTCTCATGCCAGCTACCATCGGAATCCTGCTCACTTTTGAGTTGCTCAAGGGCCCTCGCTGCGATGGTTCGCTGCGCTGCCGTGCCGTAATGCGAGAGGGCCATGACCTTGAAAACTTCATCCTGGGTCGTTTCCGGCTTTTGGGAAGCAATGTAAGCAAGACCGCGATCGGCCGCAGCCTTGTACTTGGTGTCCCCGGTTTGAGCGAACTCCTCCATGAATGCTGTTACTGCATTGGCCGTGGAATTGATTGTGCCTTGCGCAACTGGAGGCTCGGTAAAGTCCTGTTGAAACGATCCGTCCTTTTCGATTTTACCGAGCATCCAGTCCGTATATCTCTTCATAGTTGGATCGCTCTTGAGACCGCTCGCGTCGTCATAGTAAGCCATGCCCATCGACGCAAAATGGGTGGCAGTGAAAATATTGCCACCGCCCTCGTCCTTCTCATCGCCGTCGGTATCTTGCTTGGTGATCATGAACGCAACGAGATCGCGCAGCGTTTTGGCATTCACTATGTAGCTATTGGTCTCAGCGATTGAGAGTCCCATCATCGTCTGGGCCTGAACGTGGCACCCGTAACATTTCTTGTGTTCCTGCCAATCCATCGCCGCTGCCTCAAGCCAATCGATGCCCCGCTGGGCGGCGTGCCTCACGCTTGGCTTCCAGGTGGCCAGATCCGGATGCCGCGAAAGAACCGAAGTGTAGCCGGGCTGCGATCCCTCAATGATCTCGATTTGATGGAGTTGAATGTTGTCCGGAGGACCAGAAATTAACCGGATCTTCACGTAACGGGCTTCGACAGGCGTGAACGAGATTGTCTGAACCGGAATGGTGTTGGTGAGGTGCGCGGCTGCGACCGGCTGAAAATTGGTTGGCGTGCTGTCTTTTGAAGTCCATATCTCGGCAGCGTTCGGTCCGGTCTCGGTGTCCTTCACATTTTCCAGGACCACGGCCGATACCATAGCGGTATCCCTCTTGTAGAAGGAAAAAACAAGCTCTTGCGGGTAACCGAAAACTCCGTCGTTCACATCCTGTGGAGCACTCACAACGGCATCTGGCTGCCAACTCGCGTCCGCTGCCCCGTTGATCAACATTTCCCCCTGAAGTCCTGGGCCGCCATACGCTCCTTTTACACTTTCGATTTCACCGCCGAAATCGGATGCGGCGATGTTCGTGCCGGATGGTGCCTGTGACGAGGCTGTAACGACTGGGATGCCGGGCGCAAAAGCTGCCGCTGGAGTCGAGCTGGTCGAATCCGTTTGCGGGGCGGAATTCGCTGGCGTACTTTCTGTTGCCGGGGAAGCGACGGGCGTTGGTGCGGTATTGGCAGAATCGTTCGTCGCGGTCGACGGTAGACCCGGCTGTTTCGCCGCACTCGCCCGCGACCGGTGTACGATCACCAGCCCACCTACGGCGATGACCGAGCACACTAGTAGAGTGGCAATGCCTATCGTCTTTTTCGAGAGTGCTCGAGTTATATGCAGGCCGGCACGGGTCGGATCGTTCTTACTAACTTGGCCAACTTCGCTGCTAAGTTGGCCTTCCTCTCCCTTTGGCATTACACCGAGGGGCCTGCCGCATCCGCCACAGAATGGCGCACTGTCGTTTGAATTCTCATAGCCGCACGATGGACATACCACTATGGGTACCTCCCGATCTCACAACCTAGTCGACGTCCCAACAATATGAGACCGCTAGGCTGGAGACTGTCTTACTTACATCTTGACCAGTTCCACTCGCCGGTTCTTGGCTCGGCCTTTTTCGGTGCTGTTGTCGGCAATTGGCTGGCCCGAACCGAAGCCGTCGGAACTCAGTCTGCTCTTCGAGATGCCCGCCGCCACGAGCGCGGCGACCACGGCAGCTGCGCGCTCTTGGGACAACCTCAAGTTATAGCTCTGGTTACCCACATTGTCTGTATATCCATTGATTGCTAGCTTCAGGTCCGGATTGTCCTTCAGCAGTTTCAACACTTGATTAATGATGGGCTTCCCGTCGCGGCGGATCGTCGCCTTGTTGAAATCAAAATTGATATAAAGAATAGCCTTTCCGGTTGTTTCCAGTTCTTCTTTGATTGACTCCGCCGTCGGCTGGGCTGCTGCCTCAGTCCACTGAAGGCACAGAGCGTTCGACTCGCCCTTGGCGTCTGTAGCGCGAACCTCCAACGCACGAGGGATTGCGGGGGTATGGGTGCTCGTGGCAACTGCCAAGCGGTTTTTTGAGATCCCCGTCAGGCTCACATTTTCCGCGTCAAAGTGAAAGCTTAGGCTCGGATCCGGCGGGACCGACGCCGCACTCATCTTGAGATTACCCTTGTAGGATTGGTTCGAAAGCAAAGTAAGCGGATAGGTATAGGTCTTTCCGGCAGAAGCCGGCTGATTCTGCAATTTCAGATCAGTGGTAACGATGAAGTGGCCGATCCTAGAGCTGCAGGACAGCCCATCGGGGTCGAATGGCTGCTCCAACTCTTGAATGAACATACGCTGATAGTCTTCCTTTCCGTAGTTATCGTGATCGAAACCGTCGTAGATAACCAGACCGCGTCCCAGGTGGGCATAGGCTTCCACGAAGCCGGTGACGCCGTTCGCGTTGGTCGTAATCATGTGCCCGCACCAGTTCGAATCCCAATCGACGATCACGTTCGAGTCACCGAGCTCGTTGGGGCTTTGAGCAAATCTGTCCAAGTTGAGAAAGCTCGGATCTTTTGGCCTTGAGTTGCCAAGGCTGCTCTCCTCCACGAATCTGAGATTATGACCTTCGCAGCCACACGCCACGTTATTGGTTTCAAACCGATAGGGCAAGAAAGAGTAGTCTGGGCCGGGAACACAACCATCCGAATCTCTTATGATCAGTTTGTGGCCCTGCATCACCCACGCCACCAAGGCCCTCTTGAACTCCTCGGACACGCTTGTCTTAATGTCGCAGAGTTCAGAGAGCACAACCGTGTCGAAGCCTTCCGCGTTCAACAACCTGGCCGGCGTAGCCCAGCGCGGCTCCTTCCAAACCAATTCTTTGCCCCCCTTATCAAACCACGGACGTATTTCGTCAAAGTTGTTGAAACTCTGATCGAATATCTGATTATCACCTTCTTCCAGGACGAGAACGTTTCGGCTCGCATTCTGCGACGCCGGCGCGGCGGCCATTGTGGGTTCGCACTGCTTTGCAAGGTCTGGTGATGTCTTCGTAACTTGTGAAGTCGGAGGACCGGCCTTGAAGACAGCTTCCATTGGCGCACCGCCAGCCAGCGCCGACAGATCAGAATTCCGCTGCAAGAGAGGAACGTAGCCATTGCCGTTTGCTTCAGTAATTCTGACCTTGCCGATTATTGCGACCTGCTCGCTCCCATAGTTAGAGAGAACGCGGATCTTCACATAGCGGACTTGGACGGGTGCAAAGGAGATCGTCTCCTCGCCTCCGTCTTTTGCGAGCGTCTTGCGAGCGACCTGGGAAAATCCGGCATCTGCTGACTCATTCGAAGTCCAGATTTCGACATCCTTCGCTCGTTCCTCAGGAAAAAGTCCGGGGCCATCTACCGGAGTGATCTGCACGGACGCTATAAGCGCGGGCTGATGTCCAAAGAAGGACAAAACGATCTCTTGCGGAAACTGTGGTTCGGCCGCCCATCCATAGCCTGCCCAGTCAGAGCCTTTATCGGGCGAAAGGTCATCGAGGAGGTAATTAGCAGCGAATCCACTCATGCCTGCTTCGGAGGAGACCTTGTCGACGTTTCCTCCCATCGCCAGGGACACGAGATTTGCAGTCTGCGATGGCGCTGTACCGGTAGTCGAAAGCGCTCCACTTGACGCAGCTCCGGTGGAAGAAACTCCGCCTGAGGGGAAGTTAGTTGAAGAACCGTTAGTTGAAGAAGAGTTAGTTGAAACAGAATTGGTTGATGAAAGATTAGTGGAAGAAGAAGCGGGAGCTGTAGATCCACCGATTGCGGATCGTAGCGTTCTGGCGCGTGTCACGTTCTCGTGGTGCCGGTAAAGAGTTAGCGTGCCTCCGCCTGCAATCGCCAACACTAGTACGCTCGCAATTCCTCCAATCCAGATAGTTAACTTTCGCGACGCGCGGGGCTCACTTCTGACTTTGTCGCTGGAACTTACCTGGTGCGAGCTTTCTGAAGCCCCCGGGTTAAGCGGTCTGCCGCATCCGCCACAGAATGGCGCATTGTCGTTAAGGTTGTTATAACCGCACGACGCACAGACCATAACCCCACTCCCTATTTTTTCCTAGCGCCAACGATTAGGACCACAACCGCGCTTTAGTTACTGGGCAGAGATTCCTTACTTTCCTTCTGGAATCCGCGATAACGGATTCCAAAATGATTCTCTGCCACCGGTACCTGGTACGCGACTTCGAATCTTGCCTGACTATGTGCCGGTATTACGCTGTTCTCTTTTAATCCATGCGCCAGCGCGTTCAGCGCGTCGGGATCGGCTGTGATCTGACGATCGCCGTCAAGCAGGATCAACTGTTCGGCGGTCTGGAATTCAATGCCGTCACTGACCTTTGAAGTGAACAGAACATCAAGAACTAGATAACTCTGGCCGCTCGCGGGCGTGTTGCTTCCTATCGAAGACACGCGCTTGATTCCAAGGACGCCAAGTGTTAGCGTGTCGCCGTCGTCAATGCTTACGACTGGCTTGCCAATGTGACCGGAGCTCCCGGTGTTCGGCAGAGCGAATTCCATTGGCTTGTAGCCCGGCAGATTGATCGCGAGCGTTAGAGCGGAATGGGACGGAGGCAGCAGAAATGCCAGCACCCCTTGCGAAGACACATTGGGCAGCAGCTGTGTCTCAGGGGTGAATTCGTCGTCAAGCCCGTTGAGCTGCGTGACGTGATACTGATAGCCGTCCGAATCTCTCAGCACCGAGTACATCGTGGGATCAAAACGAACCAGGTTGCCTTGCGACAAACCGCGCATGCTTAGCGAAACCTCTGCATATTTTTGACCGGAAGGAGCTTGGGCGTCTCCAACTAAGTCGGTTTCTTTTTCAGCGAGAACCGCGGCTTCGACCAAGCCGTCATCCAAAGGTCCAGCCACCGCGCGTTGCGAGGAAGAAATGCTCCCGAAGAGCGGCAGGCGCATATTGCCCTTATCCGTGTCGATGAAAAACAGCTGAATGCCGGTTACGCCGTGGTCGGGAATCTCAAAAACGTAGTCGCCTGAAACATTGCTTCCCGTGGCGATCGTCAGGCTGTCCGTCGGCAACGGATGCGGAGCTGCTTTCGTCGCGTCGCTCACGGTAGCGGGACGGTGCCCTTGGATGAGTAGAAAGAGATGATCGACCATCCCTGGCACCATGTAGGGGATTGGCCCGATATTGTTCCAGTCCGTGCTCACAACCAGAAACGCATGCCGTGGAGCAGGTTGCTGATCGCCAAGGCTTGATACCACTCGGAAATCTCGAATTGTCAGCGAAGTTGCATTGTTGCTCGCACTGGGAGGTGAACTGCCCTGCTTGATCTGGTAGTCGCCGGGACTAAGTTCCGCCCCTGTGGGTCCGCTATCCCTGGTAAATTCCGCTGGCTGGAGCTTTGGCGCAGCCGCTTCAGGAGCTGCGGAAGCTGGAACGGCTGCGGCCAGAGCTTCGGATGTCGGCGCGGAGCGCACGGCGAAAATCCCGATCGCAAAACAGGCGCCGAGGATGGCGGCATGCACCAGCCAGCGGGATAACTTCTGCGTGTGATGCTTCAGAGTATTGACTAGTTCAAGAACGATCGTGAGCGGGATAACGAACAGTGTGCCGACGGTTGCTCCCTGCAACCAAAATGGGAGCACGGTCCATTCGCTGGCACCATGAAATAGCCGGACGTAGGGAGTACCTGACTTTATCGCCAGTACAAAAGCGGCCACTCCGTATATCGCGAGTAGAGCGCCAGCGAACCTGCCCCACAGCGGCAAAACCTGGGCTCGCACCAGTAAGATTCCGGAAAACAAAATCGCGGCGGTGCTGATGACTGACAGCACGATCGATACTGGTTGCCCACCGAGCATAAGTGGCGAACTCAGGCTGAGATACGATTCGAAGCTGGCGGGTCTCGACGGCTAAAAATACTAACGCTAACATTGCCGCGCGGTTACGGCACTGGACAACCAAATCCGCCAGCCAAACAATGGAA
>Ga0335072_10007436_pt1 | contig 15932 bp, 7 predicted proteins | sample Lox_Sample_21_FD_206725 | JGI IMG/M metagenome (GOLD analysis project Ga0335072, IMG submission 206725) | Soil microbial communities from Loxahatchee National Wildlife Refuge, Florida, United States - Lox_Sample_2.1 | ecosystem: Environmental > Terrestrial > Soil > Wetlands | place: USA: Florida...
CCACGCGCTGCTTCAGGTGCTCGATGAAGTCGGGCGTCAGCGACGCCAGCATGGGAACGCTCTTCAGGTGGGACTCGAGCGCTCGCTTCTTATACGTCGCGTCCAGTTGCTCGCGGAAGCTCTTGTTTCGCTGCATGATGTCGAGGACGTTGCGCAGCATCTCGAGCATCGTGCAGTCTGTTCGGGCACGCACCGTGGCCGAACGCGGGTAGTAGCTCATGCAGGTCATCTCGCCGAACAACTCGCCCGGTCCAAGTTGGGCGATCGGTTTGTCCAGCGGCAGGTCGACGGGCGCATCGATAGGAATCGACGTCCGTGGACTCTCTTCGTTGATGGGCTGACGATCGCGCGGGGCGAGGAAGCTGCGCAGCGTCCTCAGCCAGCCTTGCGAGTCATCGGTGGTCTTGACGTGCGCCATCGGCGTGGAGAGATACACATCGACGGTGCCATCGAGGATGTAGAACGCGGTCGCGCCAAAGTCGCCTTCGCGGCAAATGATGTCGCCGGCGCGGAAATGGCGCTCGCTAATCGCGTTCTGGTTCAGCTCAAGAAAAGTACCGGAGACATTCTGGAAGACCGGCAGCCCGAGCAGGAATTCCGGAGGAACGGGATCGCCTTCCGGCTTGGTAGCGACCACACCACGATTGGTCAGCGCGCCGGTTGGACACGACACCATGCATTCGCCGCAGGAAACGCAACTGGAATCGCCCATCGGCGCGTTCAAATCGAAGGCGATGCCTGCCTGATATCCCTTGCCGCGCCGCGCCAGCACCCAGTTGTTGCGGATGTAGTCGCAGCCTCGAATGCAGCGGTCGCAGAGGATGCAGGCATCGTGATCTACGGCGATCGCCAGCGAAGAATCATCGTGGCCGCGCGGCGTCGTGCGCTGCGGAAAGGGCGAATGCTCGATATGGGCTGCAGCGGCTAGCCGTTCCAGTTCGCAGTCGCCCGAGTGCCGCTGGCGCGCGCAGGGGCTGGGATGATCGGCGATCAGCAGCTCGAGAAGAGTACGCCGCACGTCTTCCAACGGCTCGGTGCTGGTCTTGACCGTCATACCCGCTTCGGCCTGGCGGATGCACGAAGCCGCGTAGACGCGCGCGCCCACATCCACGACACAAACGCGGCACACGCCGACCGGATTCTCGTTCTGCTGATGGCAGAGCGTTGGAATGGGAATGCCGTTGATGCGTGCGGCATCGAAGATGGTCGTACCGAGCGGAACGGTCACGGAGTTGCCGTCGATGGTCAGCGTGATGGCTTGCGGAACCGGCTTGCTTGCGCTTCCGTCGGAGCTCATTGCATCCCCATTTGTGAAAAGCAAACGCCGCCTGGACAATGGCGCCGCACCAGATGGTCGTCCACGACCTCTGGAAAATGTTTAAGAATGGATTGGATGGGAGCCGGCACGATCTGGCCCAGGCCGCAGATGGAGGCCAGACGCATGGCGGTCGAAAGCTCGGCGAGGACACGCATGTCATCTTTCGTGCTGTTGCCTTCGGTCCAGCCTTTCAGCATCTCCACCATCTTCTGTGAGCCCATGCGGCACGGCACGCACTTGCCGCAGGATTCGTTGCGGTAGAAGCGGGTGGCGTTGAGCGCCATGTCGAGCATGCAGCGGCCCTCGGCGCAAACCACGATCGCGCCTGACCCTACCATGGAGCCGGCAGCGGCAACCGCGTCCCAATCTAGCGGCAGATTGGTCATCGACGCTGGAAGATATCCGGACGATGGACCGGACGGAGCATAACCCAACAACCTCCTACCGTTGGGAATTCCGCCGGCATAATCATAGATCAGCTCCGTGTAGCTAACGCCCATGGGCACTTCGAAGATTCCGGGCCGAACGACGTCGCCGCTGATGCCGACGAACTTCATTCCCACCGAGCCGTTCTTGCCCTGCGTTTTATACCACTCCAAGCCGCGCGCCAGGATGACCGTCGCCAGCGAAAATGTCTCGACATTATTGATGACGGTGGGCTGGCCCCATAAACCTCCGCCCATTTGTCCGGGAAATGGGGGCTTGTTGCGCGGCTCGGCGCGATGGCCCTCGATCGCTTCCAGCAGTGCGCTCTCTTCGCCGCAGATGTACCCGCCGGGACTGACAAAGATCGCCAGGTCGAATGCGAGATCGCTGCCCATGACGCGCGCGCCCAACACACCATTCTTGTAAGCGCGATCCAGTTCTTCTTGCAGGATTTCTTTTGCATTCTCATATTCGTGGCGTATATAGAGGATGCCCTGGCGCGCACCGGTCACCAGCCCGGCGACGATCATGCCCTCCAGAACCAGGTAGGGCACATTCTCCATGATGTGCCGGTCTTTAATCGTACCCGGCTCGCTCTCATCGGCGTTGCACACGATGTACTTCGTCGCGCTCGGAGCGTTGCGTACGATCTCCCACTTCAGACCGGTGGGAAATCCCGCTCCACCCATGCCGCGCAGCTTGCAGGATTTCAGCGTAGCGAGGATCTCCTGCCAACCTCGTTTTTCGACGAAGTGGCGCACCACCGAATATTGACCCGTGCCGTCGTACGGATCGCAGGCCGCCGGAGTGCGCTCGTGTTTGATCTTGGGACGCGGCAGCGGCTTACCTGCCAGGGCATCGCGCGCCATGGTCAGGGCCGTCCGGCTATCGACGCTGGCGTAGATGCAGTCGTTCATCATCAGGGCTGGCGCCTGATCGCAACGCCCCAGACACGACACTTCGCGAATGGAGATGTCCTGCGGACCCGCGCCCCGGAACTGGTTCTCCAGTGTCGCCTTCAGCTGATCGGCGCCGTACAAGTGGCAGCTCATGTCGGAGCAGACGCGTACGTCAACTTTGGGTGGAGGCGTGAGATGGAAATGAGGATAGAAGCTGGCCACCGCGTGGATTTGACTGAGGGGAGTTTTGATCTTCTTGGACAACGCCTTGAGCTCATCAGCAGGCAAGTACCCGAATTGCTTCTGTATGGCTCTCAGTTCGTCGTACACGGCTGCAGTCCCTCAGGGCGGGTCGCGTGACCGAATTGCGAAGCGGGAAATAGGAGCGCAAATCGTATAGCAAAATTCCTGTCATGTCTAGGTCTGAAATCAGGCCGGTCGAGTGCCAAAACCCACCCTCAACCCCTGTACTTACGATTGATTTCTTGCCGGTTTCGTCGTATAAACCCTGCACCTCGAAATTCTTTAAATAAGGCCCCTCATCCCGTGGCGGCCGGAGCGGATGATGGCAATGCGCTGCAAGGTTTGTAGCTTGGGCTTTCTGTCGTTCCTGCTGTTGCTTAGCGCCTCGAGCTCGTCCACCAGTTCGCCCGATGCTTCGGTCGACGCCAAACCGGGCTTCTATCACGGACCGGGAAGTTGTGCGGCCAGCAGTTGCCACGGGAACGTGCAGCCGCAGAAGCTGACGCGAGTGATGCAGAACGAGTACAGCATTTGGATCGGGCAGGATAAGCATTCCAACGCATACGCTGTACTGTCCAATAACGTCTCGCTGCGCATGGGGCAAATCCTGCAGACGAAGAACGCGCAAGGCAACCCCGCACCGCCTTCGGAATCGCCAAAGTGTCTGGCCTGCCACGCACTCTATGTGCCCGACAAGCACGCGCAACCGTTTGGCCTGGAAGACGGCGTAAGTTGCGAATCATGTCATGGGCCGTCGTCGGGATGGCTGGAAACGCATATCCATCGTGACTCTCATCTGGATTCGGTGAAGTATGAGGAGATGAATGACCTTCGCGATTTGCGCGAACGGGCCAAAGTCTGCCTCACCTGCCACATCGGTACCTTCGAAAACGGAAAGCCAGAAAAGTATGTAGATCATGAAATGATCGCTGCCGGCCATCCTGATCTGATGTTTGAGCTCACCTATTTCAGCTTTCGTATGCCGCAGCATTGGCACACGCCTGAGCAAGATAATCCTTGGCGCAGCGTGCAGGCCTGGGGTGTGGGTCAGGCCGTCCAGTTGCGAGATTCGATGTATCGCCTGGCGGCGCGCGCCGGCAACCCTGATTCGCCCTGGCCCGAATTTGCGGAGTTCGATTGTTATGCCTGCCATCACAGCCTTACCGCAGCCGCTGATAGCTGGCGCTTAACTCAGAAACATCCTGACTATTACTCGGGCCGCCGTCCTGGCAACGTGCCGTGGAACGAGGCCCGGGTCGTAGTCTTTCGCGATCTGGTAGAGGAGCTCTACCCGGACGCGTCCCAAACGCTGAACCAGGAACTGAGAGAAGTTGCTACGCAGATGAATAAGCTCAGCGGCGATCGCCGACAGATCGCCGCTGCGGCAACCCGAGCCGCGGAACTGGCCAACGATCTGGCCAACAAGCTTAACAACCAGACCTATAACGCTGCGCTTACTTTGCGCCTGATGCGGCGCATCGCGAACAACGCTCCAACGATCGCGAATGCAGGCTATGGTTCGGCTGCGCAAGCCGCCATGACGCTCGACGATCTGTCGAAAGCATATGAGCAGAATGGCGGCCAGGGGATGAATTCCGGACTTGCCGCTTCCATCGACAGCTTGAACAAGCTCTTCAAGGAACAGAACCCTTCGGCCTATTCGGCGACGCAGTTTTCCGATCGCATGCAAAGCGTCAGCAAGGCCTTAGGGGGAAGGCAGACCGCTTCAGGCAGCAACTAAGTTCTGTGCAGTGCGTTCGTCGTAGTCCGGGCTCTAAGCGGTATGGCCGCTGGCATGAAACAGCAGGCATCGACACGTGCTAAACCGGCCGAGGATCTATCCGGGCAGGCGCCCGAAGCGCCGCGTACCGCTGAACATCTTCGTCTTTGTGAGGAGCCGCACACCCGCGGCGTCGCTCCTTGGCGAAAGTGGGGACCGTATCTCAGTGAGCGCTCGTGGGGATCGGTACGCGAGGACTACAGTGAAAACGGAAATGCATGGTCTTATTTCACCCACGATATGGCGCGCAGCCGGGCTTATCGCTGGGGTGAAGATGGGATTGCCGGGATCTGTGATCGCTATCAACTGCTGGCCTTCGCTTTCGCCTTCTGGAACGGACGCGATCCTATCCTTAAGGAACGAATGTTTGGTCTCACTTGTGAGGAAGGTAATCGCGGCGAGGATGTAAAGGAATACTGGTTCTATCTCGATAACCTTCCTACTCACAGTTATATGCGGATGCTATACAAATATCCGCAAGCAGAGTACCCCTATCGTCAGCTGCTTGAAGAGAATCAGCGACGACAGGGACAACGCGAATATAAGCTACTGGACACGGGAATATTCGATGAGGACCGTTATTTCGATATTTTTATCGAATATGCGAAGAATTCTCCAGAGGACATCTGCATTCGACTGGAGGCGTTCAACCGTGGACCGGAGGCGGCGACGCTGCACATCCTGCCGCATCTGTGGTTTCGCAATACCTGGGCGTGGACGAGCCCGCGCGGCAGCGAGCCTGTGATCAAAATCGGTTCTGCCGGCCAAGGTTATGCGAGTCTCGAAGCAAACGACGCACAAAGTCCACCCTTGCGTAATCTGCCGTTTCCCTACGCACTCGGACAGCGTTATCTTTATTTCCCAGAGGGCGGCGAGCCGCTATTTACTAATAATGAAACGAATGCAGCAAGGTGCTTCGGCGCGCCGCCTGGAGGCACCTATGTTAAAGACAGTTTTCATCGCTACATCATTAATAAGGAAGCTTGTGTTAATCCCGATCGAGTAGGTACGAAGGCCTGCATTCACTACTCATGCGCTATTCCGACGGGTAAATCGGTTGTGCTAAAGCTTCGTCTGACTGACTCGGGCCTGCGCAAGCCATTGTCGGATATCGAGCGTGTGGTTAACAAGCGCAAGCAGGAGGCTGACGAATTCTATGAAACGATTCATCCTCCGCGAGCGACGCCGGAAGAGAGGCTGATTCAGCGCCAAGCGTTCGCCGGAATGTTATGGAGCAAGCAGATCTACCTGTTTGACGTCGACCGCTGGCTTGAGGGCGACAGCGTAGCTCCGCCCGAGAGCCATAAGAAAATACGCAATATTCACTGGCGTCATTTGAATTCGATGCGAATTCTCGCAGTTCCGGATAAGTGGGAATTCCCTTGGTTCGCTGCGTGGGACTTGGCTTTCCAGTGCACAACTCTTTCGCTCGTGGATCCGGAATTTGCCAAAGAAAATCTATGGTTGCTTTTGTTCGAACAATTTCAGCATCCGAATGGCCAAATTCCGGCTTACGAATGGGAATTTTCCGATCTGAACCCACCAGTACATGCTTGGGCGGTATGGCGTGTCTACCAGAACGAGAAAATGCGCACCGGCAAAGGCGACACCGCTTTTCTGGAAAAATGTATTCACAAGCTGTTAATGAATTTTGCATGGTGGGTTAATCGCGTGGATCGGGAAGGCAACAATGTTTTCGAAGGTGGGTTTCTTGGCCTCGATAATATTACGGTGATTGACCGAAGTGAGAAGCTGCCTGGTGGTGCTGCGCTGGAGCAGTCGGATGCCACCGGCTGGATGGGCTTTTTCTGCCTATATTTGATGCGTGCTGCACTGGAACTGGCTAACACCAATCCCGTCTATGAGGTCCTTGCCACCAAGTTCTTTGAGCACTTTGTTTATATTGGTGCGGCGATGAAGAAAATGGGCGGCCGAGATTATCAATTGTGGGATGAGCAGGATGGGTTTTTCTACGACGTGTTGCGCCTTCCCGATGGTACATTCAAAAAGTTCCGCCTTCGGTCAATGGTAGGACTGATTCCACTGTTCGCCGTGGAGGTGCTCACCCGCGAGGACCTGGATCCCCACCCCGAATTTATGGCCAACGTGGAATGGTTCATCCGAAACCGAGCCGACCTGGTCGGTCATGCGTGTTATTCATTGGACGATTCGCGATGGGTGCTATCGATTGCGGATGTTGATCAACTGAATCGTGTGTTACGTAGACTGGCCGATCCCGACGAATTCTTATCACCCTTCGGAATCCGGAGCCTATCCAAATATCACGTCGAGCACCCATTTTGTTACGGGGGCAAGTGTGTTGGCTACGAACCCGGCGAATCGGATGAGAAGATCAAAGGCGGGAACTCAAACTGGCGAGGCCCAATCTGGTTTCCTACTTCTTATCTGTTGATTCGGTCGCTCATGAAGTTTCACCGTTCCCTTGCTATGGGGCTTTCCACCGGGCCCGCGGCTAACGATGGCGAAGCCATCATTCCACGTGACCTCGCCCGGAATATCGCGAATCGCATGATCTCATTATTCAAGCGGGACAGCGCCGGCCGGCGTCCGTGCTTTGGTATATATGATAAATTTCAAAACGACCCAAACTGGAGCGCCTATCTGTTGTTTAATGAATACTACCATGGCGAAACGGGCCAAGGATTAGGTGCAAGCCATCAAACAGGGTGGACTGGACTGGTCGCAAACCTAATTGACGAGTGGAGGCGCTAGCAGTCGTATCGATTGCCCTGACGATACGGGAAGTAACATTCATAATTTGGTTAATATGAATAACGAGTCCCAAATCCGGCTGAAGTTCTGGGGAGTCCGAGGATCGATACCGGTTGCGGCTTATGATTTTCTGGGGTGCGGAGGCAACACCGCGTGTTTAGAGCTTCGAATCAAAGACACAATCCTGGTTATCGATGCCGGAACTGGAATAAGAGGGCTGGGCATCGAGCTTCTGCGTGAGATGCCAGGTCTTAAACTTGGGGTGGACCTGCTACTAACACATTTTCACTGGGATCATATTCAGGGATTGCCGTTTTTCGCACCACTCTACTCCTCCGATTCTGAGGTCCGGTTCCATTCCACGCGTCCAGCTCGGGAGCTGCGCGAGCTGCTCGAGGGTGAGATGTCCCATCCTTACTTCCCCGTCAGCTTTGACCTGCTACCCGCACAACGAGAGTTCATCGATCTGACCAAGACTCCGATTTGCCTGCCTCACGTTTCCGTGCACCCCTTTCCTATGAATCATCCTCAGGGGGCGACAGGTTTTCGTATCGAGGCGGGCAGTCGCGTTATCACGCACGCCAGCGATCTGGAGCATGGTAATGCGGAATTCGACGCGATCCTGCGCGAGTATGCTCAAGGCAGTGACCTCCTAATCTACGATGCACAGTTCACCCCGGAGGAATATCCTGCGCGAAAGGGATGGGGACATAGTACCTGGCTCGAGGCTACGCGAGTTGCCCAGGACTGCGAGGTGGATCGGCTGATCCTGTTCCATCACGATCCGTCCCATGAGGACGTCGTGATGATCGATATCGTGAGCCAAGCCAGGAAGCATTTCGAAAGAACCCAGGCCGCGCAAGAAGGGATGGAGATCATTCTGTAGCAGTTTACAGTTGCCATTCGTCCGATCATTGCGTCGTTATTTTATAATTCCACCAGTCGTTTTCACATCGCGACTTCGATAGCTCCAGTGCCGCCGCGCAAACGCCTCATTCTCGCCTGTTGCTTATTGATCACAATCGGAACTATTGCCGTTCTCGGCTATAAAATTATTGGCGGGCCGTCTGTCACTACTCTTGACGCAATCTACATGGTAGTCGTCACTCTGTCGGGTGTCGGCTATGACGAAATTGTTAGCACCGCCAATAACCATGCGTTGCGGATATTCAACATTTTTGTTGTGCTCATCGGGGCTGGCGTCGCGGTGTACGTCTTCTCGGTTCTGACCGCATTCTTGGTCGAAGGTGAGCTACGTCATCTGTTCCGGAGGAGCAGAATGAAGAAACAGATTTCAGAGCTGAAGCAGCACTTCATTGTGTGCGGATTCGGGGAGACCGGACGTCACGTTGTCGACGAACTCGCAAAAACTAAAACATCTCATGTGGTAGTCGAGATATCGAATGACGCCATCATTCGCACCCAGGAATCGCACCATGATATGTACAAGGACATGCTCTACATAGTCGGTGATGCCACAGACGAGAAGGTCTTGATTCAGGCGGGCCTAGATCAGGCGGCAGGACTAATTGCCGTGCTACCTAGCGACAAGGATAACCTGGTTATAACGGTCGTTGTACGGCAGAGAAACCCATCCATCCGAATTGTCGCGCGCTGCACCCATCTCAGCTATGCCGACCGAATGATAAAGGCTGGAGCAAATTCTACGGTATCGCCCAACCATATCGGCGGATTGCGCATGGCTAGCGAAATGCTACGCCCGCACGTAGTTAGCTTTCTGGATCTTATGCTACAGGAGAAGTCGCGTACACTACGCATCGACGAGATACCGCTTAGCGATCGATCAAGATGGATCGGTAGTATGATTTCCGAGCTGAAGCTCGGCGACCGCTACAATGTCCTTCCCTTAGCGATCAGGAGTGTCACGGATGCCGGCCCGCAACTGGCGTTCAATCCAGCAGCAGACACCAGGCTTGCGGCGGGAGCGGTACTTATCGTGATGGGGGATGCGGAGAACGTACATCGCGCGCGAGCTGAAGCCAACCCGGAATGGTCTACTTCTGACCGAATATGAAGTTAACGCCGCCGAAATACTTAAAATTGCTTTGGTTTGCGCTGAAGTTCTGAAATCCAAAACGGGTTAATTGATAGTCCAGCTCGACAGGGCGGAACTGTACACTCCGCGACACCGGTATATCGATACCACCACCCAACTCCATCGCAAATGCGTTCTCGTTTCCGCCATTCGGCGTCAGTACGAACGTGCCATTTCCTTTTGCCCGCAAGACTGCGGCATAGCCACTGGAATGCGCGACCCCATAGAGCGTGTGGGCGAACGGCTGAAGAATGCCCGAGTGCTTCTTGATTTGGGGGCCGAATTGATAGGTGAACATATTGGTGCTGGAGGGACCAGTGTAGCCGAGTTCTTGCAAGCGACGGGTCCATCCGGAGCCAAATGACCACCCCGTCACTTCCGCTTTTATGCCCAGCCAGCTCACAGCGTTAAACACGACTGCGCCTTCCGCACCATTAAAGCTATTGCTCGTCAACTGAGGTACATTGGCGTGGAAATCCATGTAGGAGTAGCCGGCGGAAAACTCAATCTGAGGGACCGATTGTCCGAACAGACCGATACCCGTGATGGATACGAACAATACAACGCGACCGAAATGTCCTGAGCACCATCGGAAGATATTACGCTTCGCTTTCGTCATCCGGTATCCGTAGGATCGAGTTGGTTATTTCAATGGAGTTACAGTGACAGGAACGACGGCGGAATACACTGTACCGTCGGGTCCCGTAGCTTGTACCAAGACTTGATAGTTGCCGGTAGGGGTCAGTTGTCCGTAGCCTCCACAGGCCACACCCAGCAGCATCGCCGCCAAAATCAGAGCTATAAATATGATTGGCGATAGTCGCCGCCGCCGGCGACGGCCGCCGCTCAGCGAACCCACTAAGACCCACCCGGGCAGTCCGAGAAATAATGAAGCATAGATAGGCAGATGCGAGCGCAGCCGTGCAACCATACACCCTGAAATGGTAACCATAACTGGACCGGGAATAGTACCGCTGGTAGGAGTAAAGGCACAGTTGCCGCCGATCATGCTGAGTGGCTGGCTACCCGAAAGGCCAGTGCCCGTTACTAGAGGACACGATGGGTTCATGAACGGGGCTCCCGGATTGCCAGGGAACATCACCATACACGAACCGCCGCCGCCCGAGGGTTCGGTGATGCCGCCACACTGCTGGATCACCGTCAGCATCGGGCTGGATTGGTGCATTAGACCATTGTTGTCCCGGCCGGTGACGATAATCATGTAGTTGCCAATCGGCGTTCCGGCCGTGGTAGTGATCGTTAGCGTACTGTTCAAATTGCCATCCACTACGCCTGACGATGGAGAATTCACGACGCAGCTTCCGCCAGAAGGCGCCGGGCTCAAACTGCATGACAACGAAACCGTATTGTTATAACCATTCAGAGCTTGAACTGTTACTGTGACGGGGTGCGAGAAGAATGGATCAGTAGCATTGGAATATCCTTGCGTTACCGTCAGACTGCCCGGCGTCACGGAGATCTGGAAGTCGCCCACCGTCTGCACGGTCTGGATTAGCGTCGCCGAACTGCTGGCGTATATTCCCGTCGGATCGCTGAATGATGCCAGGATGGTGTCCGAGCCCGCGGTTAGAGACGTGGTTGTACAGGTCGCCACGCCATTCACTAGGGTGATCGGATTGGGACACTCGGGGATGGGCGAGCCGTTACTCTGGAAGGTCACTACTCCCGATGCAACTCCATCATTCCAGGTGACTCTAGCTGTGAAAGTAACAGGGCGCTGAAAAGGTGATGGATTTGCTGAGGAAGTGAGTGTGGTGGTCGTGGGGATTTGCCCATTGCCGACGACAGTTACGATGTTCGATAGGCTTCCAGTGTAGAAGGTGCCAGTGGGCGCAAAGTTCGCCTGAATATTCTGATCCCCTGTCCCGGCGACTGAAATGTTGTTCAGCGCTCCGGCGCTGAGAGTGCCGCCCAGGAACACGCCGGTAGTGTTGTTCCCCGTATCCGCCAAGTCCGGAACACCGTCGCCATTGAAGTCGCCAACCGCAAGTCCCACTGCACCATTGCCGGAATAGTTCTGCGCAGCCTGGAAGGTGCCATCCCCGTTGCCCAGCAGCACATCTAACGAACCGTCCCCACAAGTCACCGCCAAATCCGCATTTCCATCTCCATTAAAATCCGCAACTACAATGGAATATGGGTCGCTGCAGACTAAATAGGTAACTTGCGGCTGAAATGTACCATTGCCTTCGCCCAGTAGAACGCTCACCTTACCATCGGCTTGATTCGCTGTCGCCAGATCGAGATTGCCAGAGGTGGTGAAATGGCCGGTTGCTACTTCAAATGCACCATTACCGACTTGGGGCATAGCTCCCACGTTAAAAGTGCCATCGCCATTCCCTAGGAGTATCGTAAGGACTTGACTCTCGTCGCCCGCAGTGACGACTAAGTCGGGAACGCCATCTCCATTGAAGTCTCCGGTAGCGATACCTTGAGGAGCAAACTGAAGGTGTATTGGCTCCAGTTCCTCAAAGCCGATGTCTCCATTGCCGAGCAAAATGGTGACTCCAGCCTCGCCGGTAACTGCCAAGTCGGCATCCCCATCCAAGTTATAGTCGGCTAACGCCAGCTCTTTTAGCAAGAAATTGAATTGAAGTGGAATGGCCATCTGCTGCCGGAAGGTGCCGTCGCCATTTCCGAGCAAAAGGCTGATAGGTCCGTTGCTGCCTTCCGTGCCCTGAATGGCGGCAAGAAGATCGAGATTGCCGTCACCATTGAGATCCCAGGCAACGATGCCGACGGGTCCACCGGGCGCCGTCGCATACGGAGTCTGGGTTTGGAATGTACCATCGCCGTTGCCAAGCAAGATGCTGACCGTGTTATCGCCAAAATTCGTTACCGCGAGATCCGGGATACCGTCATTGTTGAAATCGCCTACTATGATCCTTGCCGGGTTCGTACCAGTAGCAAATGACTGTGGCGGCCGGAAGCTCGGCATTTCCTGCCCCGACACGGGAATCGTGCCCAACAGCATTCCACCTTGCGTCAGATTATTTAGCGTCGCACTACCGGCCAATGCCGGCCCAGCAGGAGGTGGAAATCCAAAGCCAAAGACCGAGAGCCCGAAGTTGTAGTCGTTCCCTTCCGGCGTCGCTGTCAAGGTGCTGATCGTCGGCTCCGTTCCGGTGACGATGAGGGTTGTCGGAGTCGACTGGCTTGATTGAAATAAACCATTACCGTTGTATTGTGCGGTAATGGCATAGGTTCCGGGGCCAAGTCTTGTCTCAAGTATGGCCGTCGAAACTCCTGAGCTGTTCGCCCCTACGGTTGCCAGGACCTGGGTGCCGTTGAGAAAAGTCACCGTGCCAACGTCGACGATTTCGGTATTCGCCAGCGTCGTCGCCGTCAGCGTCACCACCTGGCCCGCAGTGGCAGGATTCGGCGACACGGTGAGGCTGGTCTCGGTCGGTACAGGGGTGTTGCCGAGCATCGTGAAGGATTCCGAAGGAATGGTGCCAATAGAGTTTTCCGAAGCCGAGGAGGGACCGTCATTCTCGTCCCATTCAATCGGATCGCCGTTATTGACAACCGCATTCTGAAGATTAACCCAGTAGGTTCCTGGCATCAGGAGAGGTGTAGGAAAATCGCCCGTCTCGATGCATACGTTGAACCCATACTGGTTGGCATTACAGTCATTTTGGACGAAATTCACTGTCCCATTGAAGTAAGTGGTCCCACCAAATTCCGAGGAGGTGATAGAGACATCGACCGTCTGCAGGAGATCACCAGGCATGAGCCAGGCGGCGAAGCTCATCCCGGTAACCATAGACACAGAGTTAACGGGGAAGCTGTCGCTAACCTCGAAGCCGAAGTTAATTGTCCAAGCGTCGTTTGTGCCGTTCGTCGGACCGTTGTTGTAGAGAACCCCACCGTCGGGCGGCCTGTGGAGTGCAGGCTTCTTGCCGGCACTCGCCGTCGCAAGGCTCACCGCGGGTGCGGCTCCGTTATGCGTGACGCGTTGTACTGGCGGAGCCGGAGTTTGCGCGTGTGCGCGGTTCGCGGTTGCCCAAAACAGCGCTGCCAGGGCCAGACAAAAGACTAAAGATGCGAGAGAGGAAGCGAATCGGCCAGCTTCGCAAGTCGCCTTGGCAGGCAGCGACTGCGCGGCAACACTAACGGAGTAGCGGCGACTGGACATTCCACCTCCTGCACGGAGTGGTAAGACAAAGACGCGCTGTCAGACCAGTTTTTTCGGGTGAGTCAAACTAGCATTGGTGATGGAGAGAGTCAATTAGAATTTCTGCTTTCGGAACGGCATCCGTAGCGGGCTCGCTACTATTTCGACTTCGCCACGTAGACCCCATCCCAGCCCGGAGGTGGTGGGTCGTCCAGAAACTCAAGGCAGCGTTGCAGCAAGACCTGAGTTGGACCGTCGTAAGGACACCCGGCCATGATATTGCCGAACTTGCCGGCCGCCGTCTCCCAATCTTCAGCACGATAAGATTCCAGTGCCGCGTTGTAGTCGGCCAACAAGGATTGGTAGCTGGCCAGCTCAGCCATCGGCGCCAAGAGCTCATAGATGGTGACCGGATGCATTTTCCCTTTCACGCGGATTTTGTCGACCTCGCGTGCGACGAACTGGCTCTTCGTCTGCTCGTGGGTAGTTTCATTCAGCAAAATCGAAGTGCGGTATTCCTTGGTCATGCCCTCCAAACGCGATGCCAGATTGACGTTGTCGCCCATGACCGTCCACGATAGTCGTTTCTCTGAGCCGATATTGCCGACGCTGACCGGACCGCTGTTGACGCCGATGCCGATGGCAATTTTCTTCATGCCACGCTTTTCCCAGTCGAGGTTTAGTGCTGCTAACCGGTCACGCATCTGCAGCGCGCAGTTGCAGGCGTGGAAGGCATGGTCTGCTTGCGGGTAGGGCGATCCCCAGAATGCCATGATGGCGTCGCCAATGAATTTGTCGAGCGTGCCCAGGTTCTGGTAAAGCACGTCGGTCATGGCGTTGAAGTACTCGTTCAGCATGCGAACCAGTGCGTCGGGGTCCATGCCTTCCGAGATGGTGGTGAAGTCGCGGATGTCGCTGAACAGGATCGATAGGTCTTTGGTTTCGCCGCCGGGGCGGAAATACTTCTCCGGGTCTTTTTCGATGAGCGCAATCACGCCCGGCGACAGGAACAAGCCGAACTGTTTGCGGATTTTGCGTTTCTCGCGCTCTTCAAAGAACACGCGATAGCTGACGGAACCAAGGTACGCGAAGCCGAGCGTGAGACCTGGAATGACCAGGCTGAACCATCGTCCCCAGCGAACGAAGCTGAAGTAGACGAAGCCGGCAAAAAGCACTAAAACGAATACGGTCGCGACGGTATCGACCAGGGGACGCGAGCGTCCCAAGCACAAGCCCAGCCCTGCGCCAAACAGAAGGATGAAGCCGATGTCGACAAACTCTTCTCGCGAACCTCTAAGCAGAAAAGTGCGGCGCGGTTCGGCGCTGTGCAGCAGGTTGTCGAGGATATTGGCGTGAATCTCGACTCCCATGTAGGCCGCCCCGGGGAACGGTGTGTTCCGTATGTCTCCGATGCCGAGCGCGGTTGCGCCGATCAGAACCATTTTGTCGCGAAACGTGTCTGGCGGGACCCTGCCCTCGATGACGTCCACCATGGAGTAATGCGGATAGGAGTGAAACGGCCCGACATAGTTAATCAGGGCCGTGCCGTTATGCCATGGCTTCAGCAGATGGGTGCCGAACTGGATGTGGTCCAGGCCATCGGCGGAAATGTAGGCGGCAATCTGCTGGTCGGGAATCGCTTCGTATTGCTGCAAGACGGCGAGGTCGAGTGAAGGGAAGAAATCCTGGTCTTTATAACGGCTGATGAGCACGGCGCGCCGGATGGTGCCGTCCTGATCAGGCTCGATGTTGAAGAAACCATAGGACGCAGCAGCTTCGGCATATTGCGGCACGTTGGCCTCTACTCCTTGCGCCACTCCGCCTCCGGCCTGGATCCATGCCTTACCCAGATCAAAGTTGCCTGATCCGGCTTTCAACACCTGGGGAAACGCTTTTGCCCAAACAATGTTGAAGTACGCCTCCGCCTGCTTGGGGTCCTGAGACTTGGCCCGCTCGGCATTGAGGAAAACATGGCCGAGAACCACATTGCCGGCGCTCTTCAATTCATTGGCGAATTGCGTGTCGACGTCGGCTTGTTGCCGGAGGTTTGCGATTTCCCGCTGCTCTTCAGGCGTAACTTTATTGCCGAGGTCCGTTTTCAGCTTGCTCAGTACGGAGAGCGCTTCGCTTCCCGCCGGAACCGGAAAGGTCTCGTCGAAGGCGATGACGCGAGCGCCATCATTTTTCAGATTCCGCACCAGCAACGCATAACTGCTGCGCGGGAGTGGAAACGACCCAATCTGCTGTAATGTCTTTTCGTCGATATCGACGATCACGATGCGGGGATCGGCCGGGCGCTTGCCGCGCAAGGCGAAGCGGAGGTCGAGCGAGCGCTGCTC
>Ga0335072_10007437_pt1 | contig 15932 bp, 11 predicted proteins | sample Lox_Sample_21_FD_206725 | JGI IMG/M metagenome (GOLD analysis project Ga0335072, IMG submission 206725) | Soil microbial communities from Loxahatchee National Wildlife Refuge, Florida, United States - Lox_Sample_2.1 | ecosystem: Environmental > Terrestrial > Soil > Wetlands | place: USA...
GGTATGGGCGGGCGGAGTCTGCTCGGGTTGGGAGGGGGTTCGTCCGCGGTCGGTTCGTCCGCGGTCGGTTCGTCCGCGGTCGGTTCGTCCGCGGTCGGTTCGTCCGCGGTCGGCGGGGACCCTCGCGCGGCCGACCCGGGCGGCGCGCACATACTCGAGTTCTGGATCGAGGCCGACGCGTTCATGCGCCAGATGATCCGGGTGCTGATCGGGACGATGCTCGAGGTCGGGGGCGGTCGGCGGTCGGTTTCGTCGTTTATCGAGCTGCTGGCAGGACGGCCGCGGTCGGAGGCCGGCGGCACGGCGCCGGCGCACGGGTTATATCTCGCCGGCGTGGGCTACGGCGGCGAGCGCGTGCTGTCTGTGTGACGCTCCGTTCCGGTCGCGCCACGGGTTCGTCGCAACTCTGCAACTAGTTGCGCCCTTTCGCGCCACCGCGTCCCGCGTGGCGCATCCTGGGCGGCCCATGGCCGCAGATCCCCCTGTAAAACGCAGCAAACCACTCCCACCGCCACCGCCCCGCCCACATAAGCATGCACCCAATGCTTATGTGGCCAGGATCGTGTCGCTGGAGGAGGTTTGGCACGTTGTACAGGGTGGCGTTGGCCCGGATGCGGCGGTCACGTGGGTGGCCGAGCAGCAGCTGGCGCTGATCACGACGCCGCAGCTCCACGTCGCCGGGGTCAGGCGCGGGTCGGTCGAGTGGCGCCTGGCCAGTGGCACGCTGCATCCCCGCCACCGCGGCGTGTACCTGGTCGGCCATGGGATCCCGGTTCCCGGCGCGATCGAGTTGGCGGGCGTGCTGGCGTGTGGGGAGCGCGCCTTCGTCAGCCATCGATCGGCTGCGTCGCTTTGGGGATTGCTCGCCTCCGCGGGCGACGGCGTGGACCTGACCGTGGTCCGCCGCCGGTGCCGTTCGCGCGACGGGCTGCGGGTCCACCGGGTCGAGGCGCTCGCGCAGGCGGATCACACTCTCAGGCGTGGCATTCCGATAACGGCTCCGGCACGCACCCTGATCGACTTCGCCTCGACCGCCAGCATCGGGGAGTCGGAGCGTTCGATCGCTGAGGCGTTGGCTCTCAAGCGGGTGACCGAGCCCCAGATCCGGGCGGCGATCGATCGCTCACCCGGCCGCGCCGGCGTGGCTCGCGTGAAAGCGATCCTTGGCCAGGAAGGCGGCCCCAGCCGGACGCGCTCGGGTGGCGAACGGGCGATGCTCCGGTTGATCCGCGAGGCGCGACTGCCAGCGCCGCGCACGAACTACCCCGTGGCGGGCTTCAGCGCGGACTTCTGCTGGCCCGACCAGCGGCTGGTCGTCGAGGTTGATGGCTATCCGTTCCACAGCGCTCGCGGCGCGTTCGAGCGCGACCACCGCCGGGACATCGTCCACAAGAACGCCGGCTACGAGGTGCTCCGGTTCACCGTCCGCCAACTGGAGGAGGAGCCGCTGTACGTCGCCGCGGTGATCGCCAGGGCGCTTGACCGTCGGGCCCGCGGCTAGGATCAGCGACACGGATGCGTGTCCTCCTCACCAACGACGACGGGATCGAGGCCGCCGGCCTGCAGGCGCTCAGAACGGCGCTGCTGGAGGTCGAGGGGATCGAGCTTGCCGTGATCGCGCCCGACGGAAACCGCTCGGCGATGGCGAGGTCGATCACGACCCGGCGCCCGCTGTGGGTGCGCGAGGTGGAGTTCGAGGACGGAAGGGTCGGCTACGCCACCGACGGCACGCCGGTTGACTGCGTCCGGCTGGCCAACCTCGGGCTGGTCGATGGCTTCGAGGCCGAACTGGTCGTGTCCGGCATCAACCACGGTTCGAACCTCGGGGACGACATCACGTACTCGGGCACGGTGGCGGCGGCGCTCGAGGCGATCGTCCTCGGTCTGCCGGGAATCGCGGTGTCGCAGCAGTCGAACGCACGCGAACTCGACTTCAGAATCAGGGGCGGATTCGACTTCGGCATCGCGGCTTCGTTCACAGCCAACCTCGTCGCGCAACTCGAGACCACGCCATTGCCGGCGGGGACATTGCTCAACGTGAACGTGCCGGGAGCGCCGCCGGCTGGCGTCGAGGTGGCGCGGCTCGGCAAGCGCGTCTACCAGGACGAGCTGTCACTGGTCGACGAGGACGGCGACGAGCGACGCCTGTACAAGATCTACGGCGAAGCGAGCTATGCCGCCGACGAGCCGGGAACCGATCTGGCCGCGGTCGCGCAGGGCAAGATCGCGGTGACGCCGGTCCACTTTGACCTGACCGACCGCGAGGGGATGTCGGTGCTCGAGCGCTACGACCTCGCGCGGCTGGTCGAGCCGGCGGCCCAGAACCTCGCCGAGCACCCGTGAGCGCGGCGCGGCAGAAGCGCGCCGCCGTCTCGCAGAAGGGCGCAGCCGACCCGCGGGAGCGGGCTGCCGAGCTTAGGCGTGCGATCGACTACCACGCCTATCGCTACTACGTACGCGACGACCCCGAGATCGGGGACGACCAGTACGACGCGCTGTTCAACGAGCTGAAGGCGCTCGAGGAAGAGCATCCCGAGCTCGTCAGCCCCGACTCGCCGACCCAGCGCGTCGCGCCCGAGCCGGTCTCAGAGCTGGAGAAGGTCCGCCATCCCCAGCCGATGCTGTCGCTGGGCAACGTCCACTCGGCCGACGAACTCAAGGCCTGGATCCAGCGGATGCGCAACCACCTCGCGAGGGAGGGGATCACCGATCCCCAGTTCGAGTTCGTCGCCGAGCCCAAGATCGACGGGCTGGCGATCTCGCTGATCTACCGCGACGGCGTGTTCGAGCGCGGCGCTACCCGCGGCAACGGGGAGGTTGGCGAGGACGTCACTCACAACCTGCGGACGATGCCCTCGATCCCGCTCCGGCTCGACGACCCCGATCCGCCCGCCCTCATAGAAGTGCGCGGCGAGGTGTACATGTCGCTCCCGGACTTCGCCGCGCTCAACGAGCGTCGGGCCGAGGCCGGGCTGTCCACGTTCATGAATCCGCGGAACTCGGCGGCCGGGACGATCCGTCAGCTCGATCCGAAGCTCGCAGCCGATCGGCCCCTGTCGCTGTGGACCTACGGAGTCGGTGCCACCGAGGGAGTCACGTTCGAGACGCACTGGGAGGCGCTCGAGTGGCTGCGCGAGCACCGCTTCCCGGTCCATCCCGACGTCAAGCGGCTCGACTCCGAAGGCGACGTGATCGCCCAATGCAAGCACTGGGAGGAGCGCCGCGGCTCGCTCGAGTTCGAGATCGACGGCGTCGTGGTCAAGGTCAACCAGGTGGAGCTCCAGCGCCGGCTCGGGTCCGTCGGGCGCGAGCCGCGGTGGGCGATCGCGTGGAAGTTCCCGCCCACGACCGCGGTCACCCGCCTGAACCAGATCGTCTGGGCGCCCGGGAAGTTCGGCGACCTGCATCCGGGTGCGATGCTCGAGCCGGTCCGTGTCGGCGGCGTCACCGTGAAGATGGCGACGCTCCACAACGAAGAGGACCTGGCGCGCAAGGACATCCGCGAGGGCGAGGACGTGATCGTCCTGCGCGCCGGCGACGTAATCCCCCAGGTTCTGAGCCCGGCTCCCCACGTTGCCGAGCACGAGAACCGGCCGCCTCCGCCACACCCGCCGGACAGGTGCCCGATCTGCCACACCCCGACGGTCAAGCCCGAGGGCTCGGTGTTCACGCGATGCCCGAACCGCGACTGCCCCGGCCGGCGCTGGCAGCTGCTCAAGCACTTCGCCGGCGCGATGGACATCGACGGTCTCGGCGAGAAGCAGGTCAGCTTGTTCATGGATCTCGGCTGGGTGCGGACGGCCGCCGACTTCTACGACCTCACCCGGGAGCAAATTTCGGAACAGCCGGGCTTCGGGCAGGTGTCGGCGGAGAAGCTGGTCGGGGCGATCGAGGCGTCCAAGCGCCAGCCGTTCGGCCGCGTGCTGTACGCGGTCGGGATCGAGGAGGTCGGCTACATCACCGGCCGCAACCTCGCTCAGCACTTCCGCACCGTAGATGCCCTCCTGGGCGCCAGTCCTGAGCAGATCGAGGAGGCCCAAGGGGTCGGCCCGAAGATGGCGGCGAAGATCTACGAGCAGCTCCAGGACGAGCAGATGCGAACGCTGATCGAGGCGTTGCGCAAACGCGGGTTGCGCCTGGAGGAGGAGGGGCCGCCGCCGGGCGAAGGCCCGCTGGCGGACAAGACGTTCGTGCTCACAGGGACGCTTCCCGACCTCACGCGCGAACAGGCCACCGAGATGATCACCGCCGCCGGCGGGCGGGTCACGGGGTCGGTGTCGCGCAAGACCGACTACGTCGTCGCCGGCGATAGCCCCGGTTCAAAGCTCGCTCAGGCCGAGCGGCTTGGCGTGCAGGTGCTCGACGAGGCCGGTCTGCGGGCGCTGCTGGGCTGAGCTAGCCGGTGTAGTTCACGAGCGGGACGGTCATCGACGCTTCGACCTCGTGGACGAAGTCTGGATCGCCAAGACCGTTGGCCATGAAGGCGAACGCCAGAGTGTCGCCGTCCCGCGCCCGGCAGTAGCCGGCGAGATTCGCGACGTCGTGGAGGGTGCCGGTCTTGCCGCGGCATTCCGCCTTGGCGATCGTGCCGAGACCCTCGGTCTGAAGGGTCCCGGTCTCTCCCATCAGCGCCAAGGAATTGACGAACACCGAGTTCGTGGCCATTCCCTCGAGCACCGTGACGACCTGGGTCGGGGTAGTCGAGTCGTAGCGCGACAGGCCGGAGCCGTCGTTCAGCCTCGGTGAGATGCCGAACTTGCTCTTGAGCTCGGCCCGCACAACCCCCGCGCCGGCAGCCGTGGTGCCCGCGCCGCCGAGCCGGGCGCCGACGTCCTTGAGCAGGCTTTCGGCGAGATAGTTGTCCGATGGCGTGTTCGTCAGCTGGATCAGCGTCGAGAGGGCCGGCGACTGCGCCGACGCGAGCAACGTGGCGCCGGCTGGCGTCCGGCCGGCGGACACCGGCACGCCGCTCACCTTTACGCCGAAGGCCTTCAAGCCCCCCTCGAACTGCTGGGCCGCGTACAGCGCCGGGTGGATCTGGAACGCGGTCCCCCGGTTATTCGTGAAGCCGCGGTCGTACTCGAGCGCGCTCAGTTCGCCCTCGACTTCGCTGTTGCGCCCAAAGCCGGTCGCCGGCGTTCCCCGGAGCGAGTCCCAATACGACTCGTCTCCGACGATCCGGCCGTTCACGGCGGTGATGCCGGTTGCCCTGAGCAGGTCGCCGATCAGGGTGCGCATCGTCGTCCCGGTCCCGGGCCCGTACCACGACTGGTCGAATCCGACCGAGCCGAAGGTGGGATCGCCACCGCCTCGCAAATACAGCGTGCCGTTCCAAACGCCGTCGGGATCCCGCGATCCCACTCCCAGGATCGAGGTCGTGAACGTGGCCGTCGGGCCCAGTCGCAGCAGCGCCGTCGAGGTCGTGTAGACCTTTTCGACCGAGGCCGGCAGCCGGCCGGTATTCGCAGCCTGGGAGAACAGCGTCTGACCGGTGGTCATGTCGACGACCAGCGCGCTCGTCTGGCGTCCGGTCTGACCAAACCCTTTTCGGAGCGCTCGCTGCAAGGTGCTCTGAGCGGCGGTCGTTGGCTGCGCCCCGGCCACAGCCGCGGTCCCGGCGAGCAGGGCGCAGATCGCCCCCAGGGTCGCCAAGAACACCCGCATCGGCGGCTATAACCGCCGCGGGGGGCCAAAGTAGCGGCAGATGGGATCCGGGGAGCGGGCGTGCGCGGTCGGCATCCGGGCGCCGGCGTGCGTCAATTGAACGAACGTGCGGCGAACAAACGGGGACGCGGTACGCCCGCTTCGTAGAATGCCGCGCAAGATGGGCAAGGTGGTCAAGCTCGACACCGTCGCCGCGGAGCGGCAAGGGACAGCCTCACGGGCCGGCACGACTTCTCGCCGGCGCGCCCGGTCGAAGTCGGCGCTCGTGCTCGGGGGTGGCGGCTTCACGGGCGGCGTGTACGAAATCGGGGCTCTCCGGGCGCTTGATCTGCTGTCGGTCAACCGCACGGTCAACGAGTTCGACGTGTACGTGGGGACGAGTGCGGGATCGTTTGTGGCGGCCGCGGTCTCCAACGGGGTCACGCCCGAGGAGATGATGCGGGTCATCGTCCAGCAGGTGCCGACGTCCTTCCCGGACGCCCGGGTGAGCTCGCTGCTGCATCCGAACTACCGGGAGTTCGTGCGCAAGGGCCTGCTCGTCCCGTTCCGGGTGGCGCAGCTCGTCCGCTCGCTGATCCGGGATCTCGGCCAGATTTCGGCGGTCGATATCGCGGTCGGACTCGCCGAGGTGCTGCCCTCGGGTCTGTATTCGGAGAAGGGCATCGAGCGCTACGTGCGCATGATCCTTTCCGACCCGGACCGGACCGACGACTTCCGCCTGCTCCAGAACGAGCTGTATCTGGCCGCCACCGATCTGGACACGTGCGAGCGCATCGTGTTCGGTGCCGAGGGCTGGGATGACGTCCCGATCTCGACCGCGGTCGCCGCTTCGAGCGCGCTGCCGATGATCTATAAGCCGGTGCGGATCAAGGACCGGGAGCTGGTCGATGGGGGGATCGTGTCGACCACGAACCTCGACATCGCGGTCGAGGCCGGCGCCAAATTCGTCGTGGTTGTGAACCCGCTCGTCCCATACGTGAACGACTTCGAGAAGCGGATCCCGACGATCACCGGATCGCGGGCGCGGCGCGTTTCGGACATGGGCTTTCCCCAGATCGGCTACCAGGCGTTCAAGCTGCTCGCCTACCAGCGCCTGCACGACCTCGCGCGGCGGTGGGAGGAGCGCTATCCGGGGGTGGACATCATCCTGATCGAGCCCGAGCCCAACGACGAGCTGATGTTCCAGACGAGCATCATGAACTACACCTCGCGGGTGGACATTGCGCGACACGGGTTCCAGTCGGTGACGCTGAAGCTGGCCAACGACTACCCGCGGTTCAAGCGGATCTGCGCGCGGCACGGGATCGAGATCTCGGCTACGCGAGTGCGCAAGGTGGTCAAGCACTTCGAGGCCGAGCGCGAGAAGACGCGCGCCTGGCGGAAGATCCTCGAGCAGACGACGTCGACGCTGCTGCGTCAGTCAGCTCAGGACTAACCGGCTCGCCGGCAGAGCGAGGCGGATGGAGCGGCTGGGGGCTGCGAGATCCCGCTAGGCGGGCTGGGGCTGCTGCGTGGGCTTGGGCGTCGAGCCCGTGATCTCGCGGAAGCTACAGAGAAACAGGGTCTTGTCGATCCGACCGTTGAAAATCGGGATTCCCCACTCGACGCACTTTACGATCACATCGCGGCGCTCCAGACCGGACTCTCGTGCCAGCTCGGTGGGGGTGAGGTGAATGGCCATCGATCGTATGTCCTCCTTTGCCGGCTGCGCTGTGGGCGCGAAGTATGCCGTCTGTACCGGACGGTCTCAACATGTCTTTCGGCTTGAACCCTCGTCAAACGTTAGCGTCTTTCATAAAAGCTCTGGACATATGGCCGATTCCCGGTACAGTCCCTGCAACCAAGGGGGATCTCGGAAGGACGGGGACATCTCGGTCATGGAAGGGCTGCTTCCAGAGGCGCTTCAGGTTGCGTGGCGCAGTGATCACCAGCTCGTGGCGGCGGTACAAAGGGGCGAGGACAGCGCCTTCGAAGCGCTGTTCGCGCGCTATCGCACCCGCATCTGGTCGTACGTGACCAGCGTCCTCCGCGACGCCGACCGCGCCGAGGACGTCACCCAGGAAGTGTTCATCTCGGTCCTGCGCCGCCTGCGGGACACCGAACGCCCGATCGCGTTCAAGCCGTGGATCTACCAGATCGCGAAAAACGCCTGCATCGACGAGCTGCGACGGGCCCGCCGCGCACGGGAAGTCCCGTTCGACCTAGACCATGAGGACGAAGCCCGCATCGCGGAGCTGCCATGGACCGTGCCGGGGCCCGATTTCGCGGTCGAGAGCAAGCAGCGGCTCGATGACCTGCGCGGCGCATTCCGTGGGGTGTCGGAGCTGCACCACCGAATCCTCGTCCTGCGTGAGCTCGAGGGGCTCTCCTACGGCCAGATCGGGGAGCGCCTGGGGATGTCGCGGGCCGTGGTCGAGAGCACTCTGTTCCGCGCCCGCCGCCGGCTCGCCGAGGAGTACGGTGAGTTGATCAGCGGCCGGCGCTGTGAGCGCACGCGCGAGCTCGTGGACGCCTGGGAGGACCGGACGCTTCGCCGCCTCGGGGTCCGCGAGACGCGCCAGCTGGCGCGGCATCTCGCGCACTGCCAGCCGTGTCGGCGCCATGCGAGGCTCGCCCGGGCCGTCGAGCCGGCGGCGCTCCCGGCGAAAGCGATCCCGCTTGCCAGCCGGCGCCGTCCGGCCGTCGAGAGCCCGCCGCTGGTGGTCCCCGCGGCGAATTCGCTCGCGGTGGCCTGACACGCCGGCGTCGCCTGACGCGCCGGCGTCGCCTGACACGCCGGCGTCGCCTGACACGCCGGAATCCCGCTCGCCTGTGGGATACTGGACTCATTCGGGGCGTGGCGCAGCCTGGTAGCGCGCACCGTTCGGGTCGGTGAGGTCCCCGGTTCAAATCCGGGCGCCCCGATGTTCCCCAATTCCCCGCCCGCGGCCCGGGGGATGGGCGTTTTGGGTGAGATGGCGGCCGGTGAAGCTCGGCTTATCAGCCGACCGCCGCCGCCGACACTTCAGTACGGGGCGCTTTGACCGATATTCGGCGTGATGGCCCGCGCCGATGTCAGCGAACCGACCTTTCATGCCCGAAACGGCGGGACCGCCCCTGACGGTCCGCCGGCGGTCGATCCGCGCGACGCCCTGAGGTGGGGCGAGCGCCACCAGGACCGCTGGCTCGAGCGCTGGATCCGCTCGACCGAGGACCTCGCGCGCCTGCAGTACTCCCACCGGATGCTCGACGCGGTGATCGACGAGATCGATGGGCGCCTCATCCGCGTGGGGAACCAGTGGTTGACCGACTACGCGTCGTGCAACTACCTCGGGCTTGACCTCGACGAGGAGATCATCGCGGCCGTCCCCGAGTACCTCAGCAAGTGGGGGACGCACCCCAGCTGGTCGCGGCTGCTGGGCAGCCCGGTCCTGTACGAGGAGATCGAGTCGAAGCTCACGGACCTTCTGGGCTGCGAGGACAGCCTGTTGCTGCCGACGATCACGCACATCCATATGTCGGTGATCCCGGTGCTGGCGGGCGGGGGCACGGTGTTTCTGGACAGCCGCGCGCACAAGACGATCTACGACGGCTGCGCGCTCGCCCGGGGCCGCGGCGCCGCCATTCAGCGCTTCGCCCACGAGAGCCTCGATCACCTCGAGGGACTGCTCCGCGACCGGGCCTGGCGCCGGCCAGGCATGATCTGCATCGACGGAATCAACAGCATGACCGGCAACGCCCCGGACCTTGGCGCGTTCGCCGCGCTCGCCCGGAAGTACGACGCGATCCTGTACGTCGACGATGCCCACGGCTTCGGGGTGATCGGCGAGCGCTCGCCCGACGAGCCGTGCGACTACGGCGTCCGGGGCAACAGCATCGTCCGCCACGTGGCCGAGAGCTACGAGAACGTCGTGCTCGTCGGCGGCTTCTCGAAGGCGTATTCGTCGCTGCTCGCGTTCATCGCGTGCCCGACGCCGCTGAAGCAGGTGCTCAAGACCGCCGCTCCGCCGTATCTGTATTCGGGGCCGTCACCGGTTGCCTCACTGGCCACGGTCCTCGAAGGGCTGAGGGTCAACGAGCTCCGTGGTGACGAGCTGCGGGGCAAGCTCCACCGGCTGACCGGGCGCGTGCTCGAGCGGATGCGTGAGCTCGGCATCGCCACCCCCAATAAGTCGGGGTTTCCGATCATCGAGATCCCGCTCGCCGAGGCCGACAGGATCGACGAGGTCGGCAACCTGCTGTTCGACCGCGGCATCTACGTGACCATGGCGGTGTATCCGCTCGTCCCGCGCGAGGAGGTCGGGTTCCGACTCCAGCTCACCTCGGCGCACACCGACGCCCAGATCGAACATCTGTGCACCGTGCTCGGCGAGGTCGCCGAGAGGTTCAAGCTGCGGCGGTCGTCGGCCGACGACCGCGGTTAGCACGATGTCCGCTCCCACGCCGATCGCCGCTCTCGACCGACGCCGCCTGTGGTGGATGTTCCTCGCCTTCGGCGCGCTCGTCACCGGGCTCTACGTGTTCGTGCCGCCGCTGAAGGGCAGCCCCCTGGTGATCAATGGCGTGGGCCTCTACGGCCTGATCGCCGTGGTCGCCGGCATCCGCTTCTACCGGCCACGAGCCCGGCTTGCCTGGTGGCTGCTCGCTCTCGGGGTGTTCCTGTTCTGGGTCGGCGACGTCTACACGTACAGCATCCGGATCCTGTTCGGTGTCAACGTGCCCTTCCCCTCGTGGGGCGACGCCGTGTATCTGACCATGTACCCGGTGCTGATGCTCGGCATCATGCTCCTCGTCCGTCGCCGCAACCGGCGTGCCGACGGCCCGGGAGCTGTCGACGCGCTGATCATGACGCTCGGCCTGGCGCTCGTCTCCGGAATCCTGCTGATCGCCCCGTACGTCCACGACCCGACGCTGAGCCTGGTGCCGAAGCTCGTCTCGATCGGCTACCCGATGGGCGACATCATCCTGCTCGCCGCCGGTATCCGCCTCGCGGTCGACAGCGGGAAGCGCCGGCCGGCCTTCTACCTGTTCATCGCGGGGATCGTGTCGATGCTCGTCACCGACGACATCTACGGCCTGCTCACGCTGCACAACACCTACAACCATCAGCTGTGGCTCGACGCCGGGTGGATCTTCTTCTATCTGTTCTGGGGCGCGGCGGCGCTGCATCCCTCGATGCAGGAGCTGTCCGAGGGAGAAGCCGATCGCCAGCCGCGTCTGACCTGGCTACGGCTGGCCCTGCTTGCGGGAGCGACGCTGATCGCGCCCGCGATCGAGATCATCAAGGTGGTCCCCACCCGAAACTGGGACCTTCTGTTCGTGGTCGGCGCGTCGGCTCTGCTGTTCGCGCTGGTCGTCGCCCGGATGACCGGCCTGGTGCGCCAGCGCGAGAAGTCGGTCGCGCGGGAGCGGGCGCTCAGCGCTGCGGGCGGCCTGCTCGTCGCTGCCACCGAGCCCCGCGAGATCCTGATCGCGGCCCTCCAGGCGCTCGCCGAGTTCGGCAAGGGCCGGACCGACGCCCGGGTGTGCCGCATCGTCGGCGACCGGGTGCGCGCGATGGCCCTCGACGAGCGAGGTGGACTGTCCGAGTGGGACATGCCCGTGGGCATCTCACCGTTCCTCACGGAGTCGGGCGATGGCGGCGCAGTGATCCTGCCAGGCGGCGCGCGCGACGGGCTGCGGCTCCCAGCTGGCAGGGAGCGCGTCCTCCAGCTGGAGCTCGGACCCGGTGGCGGTGCAGGACCCGGCGGCGGCACCGGGGCCGGCCTGATGCTGATCATCGCCGGCGATGTGAGCAATGACGAGGAGACCGGCTACGCCCTGCGCACGCTCGCCCATCAGGTGTCGCTCGCCCTGAGCAGCGCCGAGTTCGCCGAAGAGGTTCACCGCCGCGCCAGCGAGGCCAGGTTCTCGACGCTGGTCCAGAACTCCAGCGACCTGATCACGGTGCTGAGCGCCGAGAACACGATCATCTACCAGAGCCCCTCGATCGAGCGCGTGCTCGGGTACACCGCCGAAGAGGTCACGGGCCGCCCGTTCGCGGATCTCCTGCATCCCGACGAGCAGGGGCGCATGCTGCGCCGCCTGACCGACGGCGCCGGGGCGAACGGCCGTGCCGAGGTCATCGACTGCCTGCTCGCGCACAAAGACGGCGGCCTGCGCCACTTCGAGATCCTCCACGCCGACCTGCTCGCCGACACCTCGGTCGGAGGAATCGTCCTCAACGGCCGCGACGTCTCAGAGCGCAAGGCGTTCGAGGAACAGCTCGCCCACCAGGCTTTCCACGATTCCGTGACGCACCTCGCCAACCGGGCGCTGTTCAACGAGCGCGTGCGGCACGCGGTAGCGCGCACCTTGCGTGAGGCCATGGGGATGGCGGTGCTGTTCGTCGACCTCGACGACTTCAAGACCGTCAACGACAGCCTCGGTCACGCCACCGGCGACCGTGTTCTGCTCGAAGTGGCGAAGCGGATCTCGGCCAGCGTCCGGGCCGCTGACACTGCGGCCCGGTTCGGCGGCGACGAGTTCGCGATCCTGCTCGAGGATGTCGAAGATCTGCAAGCGGCGGTCGAGACCGCGGAGCGGATCCTCGACGCGCTCAGCCGTCCGATCGAGCTCGATGACAACCACCTCATCATCCGCGCCAGCCTCGGAATCTCGGTCGTTGAACCCGGCACCGCCACCGACGCCGATGAGCTGATCCGGAACGCCGACGCCGCGATGTACATCGCGAAAGCAGACGGGAAGGGCGGCTACCGCTTGTTCGAGCCCGCCATGCACGACCGAGTTGTGGCCCGCCTGGCGCTGCGCGCCGATCTCCAGAAGGCGCTCGAGCGCGGCGAGTTCGAGCTGCACTACCAGCCGCTGGTCCGCCTTGCCGATGAGACCGTCACCGGCGTCGAGGCACTGCTGCGCTGGCGCCACTCCTCCCGTGGCCTGATCCCGCCGCTCGAGTTCATCCCGTTCGCGGAGGAGACCGGGCTGATCGTCGACATCGGGCGCTGGGTGCTTCGCGAGGGCTGCCGTCAGGCGAAGGAACTGCGAGACCGCATGAGCGGCCCAACCCTTCCGACGATCGGAATCAACCTGTCGGTCAAGCAACTGTTCCACTCGGACATCGTCCGGGACGTGGCCTCGGCGCTGGCGTCGACCGGGCTCGAGCCGGACGCATTGACGCTCGAGATCACCGAGTCGGTGATGATGACCGACACCGAGCTCGCGATCAGTCGCCTGAACGAGCTGCGCGCGCTCGGCGTGCGGTTGGCGATGGACGACTTCGGCACCGGCTACTCGTCGCTGAGCTCGCTCAGCATGCTGCCGCTCGACATCCTCAAGATGGACCGCTCGCTCCTGGCGGCGGGCGCGGCGCCGGTCACGTCCGGGCTCGCCTCCGCTGTCCTGAGCCTCGGCGAGACCTTCGATCTCGAGGTGGTCGCCGAGGGCATCGAGTATCCCGAGCAGTCGGTCACGCTCAGAGAGCTCGGCTGCGACACCGGGCAGGGCTTCTACTTCGCCAGGCCGATGGTGCCCGAGCATCTGATCAGCTTCCTCGAGGAGCACGCCGGCACCGGCGACGGAACCGCGCTGGCCGCCAGCTCGGACTGATCGCCGCCGCGAGCTCGGACCAAGCATGCAGCAGAGCTACGAGGCGCTCGACCGGCCGGGGGGTTTCAGCCGCGTCCGCCTCCTGGCGCCGTTGGCCCACAGGGATTACCGGTTGCTCGCGGCCGGGATGTCGGTCTCGCTGCTCGGCGACGGCCTGTTCCTGGTGGCGCTGGCCTGGCAGGTCTACACGCTGTCGGACGCCCCGACGGCCCTCGCGGCCGTCGGGATCGCGATGACCATCCCGACGATCACCTGCCTGCTTATCGGAGGCGCGGTCAGCGATCGATTCGACCGGCGGGCGGTGATGCTGATCGCAGACGCCGTTCGCGCGGTCGCTCTGGCAACGCTCGCGGCCCTCGCGATCACGGGCGCACTGAAGATCCCAGAGCTGCTCGTGATCGCCGTGGTCTACGGCGCCGCCACCGCGTTCTTCAACCCTGCGTCCGATGCCCTCGTGCCGCAGCTTCTTCCGGCTGACGTGCTCGCACAGGCCAACTCGCTGGACCAGCTCATCAGGCCGATGATGCTCCGGCTGGCCGGACCCGCGCTCGGCGGCCTGGCCGTGAGCGCGATCGGCGCCGGCTGGACGTTCGGGCTCGACGCCGCCTCGTTTGCGGTCTCTGTGCTCGCACTCGCAGCCATGTCGCGGAAACTGCCTCCACAAACGGCCGAGACGAACGCCGGCATCAAAGAGATCAAGGCCGGCCTCCGCTACGTTCGCAGCCACGCCTGGCTGTGGGCAACGCTGGTCAGCGCAGCCCTCGCCTATCTGCTGTTCATGGGCCCGACCGAGGTCCTCCTCCCGTTCGTCGTCAAGCACCGTTTCGCCGATGGCGCGCGCGACCTCGGTCTGATCTTCGCCGCCGGCGGTCTCGGCTCGTTGATCTGCGCGGTGACGATCGGGCAACTCGGGCTGCCGCGCCGGAGCCTCACGTTCATGTACGCCGTGTGGACGGTGGCGACGCTCGCGGTCGCCGGGTACGGCGTATCGAAAGGCCTGTGGGGCTTGATGCTCGCGAGCGTCCTCTTCAACACGCTCGAGACCGCGGGCACGATCGCGTGGGCGACCGCCAAGCAGCGTCACGTCCCGACCCAGCTCCTGGGGCGGGTATCGAGCCTCGACTGGCTGATCTCGATCGGGCTGCTGCCGTTGTCGTACGCGCTGACGGGGCCGATCAGCGGCGCCCTCGGGGCCCGCACGACCCTGATCTGGGCCGGCGTGCTCGGCGCGATCGTCACGTTCGCGCCGCTGCTCAGCAGGCGAGTGCGCAGCCTCGACGACGTCGACGAACTCGGCCATGTGCCCGAGACGACCGGGTACGAGGCTGTCATGCTGCCCCGGTGACTCGCATCGAGATCCCGGGACACGATCTGGTCGGGATCCGGGCGGCCAATCCAGGACCGTTCACGCTCAGTGGCACGAACTCGTGGATCGTGAACCGCGACCCGGCGTGGCTCGTCGATCCGGGCCCGGACCTGGAAGAGCACGTCGCCGCGCTGATCGCCGAGCTCGACGCCCGGGGCGGGCTCGGAGGCATCGCCCTCACCCACCATCACGCCGACCACACCGGGGCCGTGCCGGCGATCCAGGCACGCTACCCCCGCGCGCCGGTCGCCGCGGCCGCCGGCGACCTCGCGGACGGCGCCACTTTTGGGCCGCTCGAAGCGGTGGCGACGCCCGGGCATGCGCCCGACCATCTCGCCTATATCGCCGGCGATGCCGCGATGACCGGCGACGCCGTACTCGGCGAGGGCAGCGTGTTCATCGCCCCAGATCCGGGCGCGCTGGCCTCGTACCTGTCCGCGCTGGCCCGGTTGAGAGAACGCAACGTAACCGTGCTTCTCCCCGGACACGGACCACCGGTCGCGGATCCGAGAGCCAAGCTGGACGAGTACATCGCTCACCGCCTCGACCGTGAGCGGCGCCTTATCGAGGCCCTCGACGCCGGCAAGCGGACCACGGACGAGTTGCTCGACGACGTCTGGGCCGACGTGCCGCCGGGACTACGCCCGGCGGCCGCCGTCACCCTCGCGGCCCATCTGGACAAGCTCGCAGACGAGGGCCGCATGCCGGCCGGTGTGGAGCGACCAGACCTCACTCACCTCACTTGATCGAAGTGAACGCGAGGTCGGTCAGGCCGTTGAACTCGTTGATCACCGGGAGGACGTTCGTCGACGCGACGTTCGCCTCATAGTCCCAGTCCCACGGGATCGCCGGGGCCTGGGCCACGATCTGGTCGTCGAGCCTTCCGTACGCCGCGGCCCGCTGCGCCGGGTCGGTGATGTATTTCGCCGCGTTCAGGCCGGCGTTGACTGTCGGGTTGTTCAGTAGCGCCTGATTTGCGTTGTTGGTTGGGCTCGCGGTGATCGTCGCGCCGTTGAAGGGCACGTCGATCATCGCCTGTCCGTCGTTGAAGTCCTTCACCCACCCGACGTTCGGGCAGACGTTGGGGTCGTTGGCAACGACGGAGCAGAACTTCGTGATCATCGTGGCGTGCTCGACCGGATGCAGCTGGACGTTGAATCCGAGCGCGGCCAGCTGCGACTTGAGCACCTGGGCCGTATTGCTGCCCGGAGGCGTGTTGTCACTGACCATCGTGATCGTGCAATTGCTGCCCGAGCACTTACCGCTCGAGTAACCGGCCTTCTTCATGTACGACTCGGCCAGCGCCATATCGCCGGTG
>Ga0335072_10007439_pt1 | contig 15928 bp, 17 predicted proteins | sample Lox_Sample_21_FD_206725 | JGI IMG/M metagenome (GOLD analysis project Ga0335072, IMG submission 206725) | Soil microbial communities from Loxahatchee National Wildlife Refuge, Florida, United States - Lox_Sample_2.1 | ecosystem: Environmental > Terrestrial > Soil > Wetlands | place: USA...
CCAGTATATCAGACATTCAGGCCTTTGCGATTTAATTTGCTTTTTCTTCGCCTTCTGCTATTCTGCCCGGCGAAGAAATGGCCCGGCCATCTGAACCACGCTCTGGTAGAATCGGGCCGCTCGCCTCGGCGAGACCTAAACGAAATCCCTTTGAGGTGCTCAAATGAACGACGAAAAAGCCAAGAATCTCGATCTCGCAATCTCGCAAATCGAAAAGCAATACGGCAAAGGCTCGATCATGCGCCTGGGCAGCAAGGACGTGCTCGTGCCCGTCAGCGTGATCCCCACCGGCTCGATCTCGATCGACGCGGCGCTTGGCGTGGGCGGCTTCCCGCGCGGGCGCGTGGTCGAAGTCTACGGCCCGGAATCGGGCGGCAAGACCACGCTCACGCTGCACGTGATCGCCGAAGCCCAAAAGCTCGGCGGCATTGCCGCCTTCATTGACGCGGAACACGCGCTCGATCCCGTCTACGCGCGGAAGCTGGGCGTGGATGTCGATAATCTTCTCGTGTCGCAGCCGGACAACGGCGAGCAGGCGCTCGAAATCGCGGAAGCGCTGATCCGCTCGGGCGGCGTGGACGTGGTGGTAGTCGATTCGGTGGCGGCTTTGGTGCCAAAGGCCGAGCTCGAAGGCGAAATGGGCGAGCCGCAGATGGGTTTGCAGGCGCGGCTGATGTCGCAGGCGCTGCGCAAGCTCACCGCGATCGTCTCGAAATCGCGCACCTGCCTGATTTTCATCAATCAGATCCGCGAAAAGATCGGCGTGATGTTCGGCAATCCCGAGACGACCACGGGCGGGCGCGCGCTGAAATTCTACGCTTCGATCCGCGTCGATATCCGGCGCATCCAGTCGATCAAGGAAGGCGACCGCGTGGTCGGCTCACGCACGCGCGCGAAAATCGTAAAGAACAAAGTGGCCGCGCCCTTCCGCGAGGCCGAATTCGACATCATCTACGGTGAAGGCGTGTCGCGCGAGGGCGACCTGCTCGATCTCGGCGTGATGAAGAATATCCTCGAAAAGTCCGGCACGTGGATTTCCTACAAGGGCGAACGCCTTGGACAAGGCCGCGAAAACGCGCGCCTCTTCCTGCGCGAGCACACGGACATTCGCGACAAAATCGAGCACGATCTGCGCAAGTCGCTTGGGATCGCGCCGCTCGCGTCGGGCGACGCCAAGAAAGCCGACGCCGACGGTGACAAGCAACCGGCGAAAGCGGCTGTGGCAGGACAAGCACGCGCTGCCGGCCGGTAGTCCGCAGCTCAACCTCTAAGGGAACTCGCGCACAGAAAGAGCCGGCGAGACGCCGGCGCTACGGCGCCGCTTCGAAGCTCCGGAAGCGGCGCTCGAGTTCCCACTGCGCGCTGGCTTTGTCGCTGTGCGCAAGGAAGTCGGCGCACTTCGCGGACGGTTTTTCGATGCCAAGCGCATCGTGCGAGCAGGCGGCGACCGTTTCGCCAAACGAATCAGGCGCCCTCCAGAGACTCGGGCCCGGCAGGAAGTCGTGCTCCATGCCGGTGCGCACCATCTGCTTCAGGTCCGCGTAGTGCAATCCGTAAGTGTCGACCGCGCGCACGTATTCGTGCGTGAGATTGATGCGCGAGACGCCTTCGTCGTCGGTTGAGAGCGCGACGGGCACGTTGTAGTGCCGGTAGATCGGCAGCGGATGATTTTTGCCGGTGACACCGAGGATCACGTCGTTGCTCGTGAGATTGATTTCGACCATCACGTGCTTCGCGGCCATTTCCCCGAGCAGGTCGTAGGGACGACTCTCGTACATCACGTCGACGCCGTGGCCGATGCGCTCGGCGTGCGCAACTTCAACGGCCAGCCGAATGTGGCAGCAGAGGCCTTCGTATGGCACGAGCCCGGGCGCGAGTTCGCCCGCGTGCAGGCTGATGTGAACCTTCGGATACTGTGTGTGAAGGAATCCGACCATGCGCATTTGCAGCGCGTAGTCGCGCATCGAGACGTAGCCATCCTCGGGCATCACGAAATTGATGCCGACGAAGCGGGCATCGGCCGAGGCAGTTTCAAAGCCGAGCAGCGTTTGCGCGAAAACCTGCTCCTTCGGAAAGCCGCGCAGCACCTGATAGATGTAGCGAATTTGCACGCGGCAGGCGGGTGCAGCGTCCGGCTGGCCGCAGTGTTCGATCTGGCGGCGCGAGTCAGCCTGATCGATTTCGCCGCGAGCGACAGCTACATCATCGCGAAGGCCGCGCGCGAGGAGCGTATCGCGCAGCTTGGCGAAATCGTCATTCCAGCCGACGGCCTTGGCGAGCGCGGCCGTGTGATCGAAGTTCGGCGTGTGCATTAGCTCGAGGTACTGCTCGTTCTGCGCGGCGGCGCGCGTCGCGATTTCGTCGACCCATTCGCCGAGACGATGGGGACTCAGGGCGTTGGCATCGAATTTGTCGAAGGAATCGAAGAAATGATCGTGCCCGGTTGTGCCGGTGAATGGCACGAAGCCGCGCATCGAGAAGGCGTCGACCAGCGCGTCGTAAAGGTGCTGATCTTGGAGCGCATGAGCCGCAGGTAACTGGCCGTCGGCGCACGCTGGCGTGAGCGAGGTTTCCGAAGTCCGCGGTTTGGCGAATGCGTGCGACGCGATGTCGATGCAAAGGCCATCCTCGGCTGCGTCCTTGATGAAGGTCTCGGCGTAAACGGCACCGAACAGGTGCACGTGCAGATCAGCGCCCTTGGGCATCCGGTAGAGAAACGCGTAGAGGTCGAGCGGGTTCGCGCGAGCGGCTGCCAGCAACTTTTCGGCTCGCTGTTCGCCGGGCGTCTGCGGTTTCGCGGCCACGCGCGGCATCGCTTGGGCGGAGACGCCCGTCGAAACGAGCAGAAGAACGGAACTGAGGTAAGTCAGACGGCGGGTCACCAGCACAAATCTCATTCCTCTTTTCCGGCTGAAATTCTTCACCACGTCGGCGGCGCCTCACGGTGGGGAAGGGTTAGGATAACCGAACTTTTTGCGCCACGATCAAAGTTATTGACGCCGCAAAAGAGCCGCGCTACATACTTGGCTGCAAAAAATCACCCTTTCGGCGCCGGACCAGGGTATCCGGAGCCACGGAGCTGGGATGTTCTTCGAGAAAAGACTGTTTCGCGCGGTGGCACTCGCGTTAGCCGCGACGTTGTTGTCTTCATCCGCAGGCGCGCAGGACCGGCATTCTACTCCGGCCCCGTCGGGATTCCCAATGGGACCATCGGGCCACGTAGACCTCTTCACCGCGTCGCCGGGCGCGATTCAGCCAGGACAGTCGACCACACTGACGTGGGCGGCCGTGAACGCGGACGACACGGAGATCGACCAGTGCGTCGGAATTGTGCCGACGCGGGGAAGCCGTATGATCACGCCGAAGGCCACGACGACGTACACGTTTACGGCGGCCGGGCGCGGCGGTACGGGTAAGCGGTCGATCACGGTCCTGGTGGCGGGCACCACGCCGATTCCCCCTGAGGAGGGGAATAAGGGCTGCGTACCGGAGGAAGATTTGCCGATTCCCCAGATGGACGGCCATCCGGATCTATCGGGCGTTTATATGGGAGGATTCGGAATCGGGATGCGTGCGAATCCGGTCCTGAAGCCGGGAGCGGAGAAATATCGGATCGTCGAGGATCCGAATGACCTCGGGCAAGGCGTGCTGTGCGTACCACCTGGCGTGCCCGCGGCGACGATGCAGCCGTACCCGATGCAGATCGTACAGAAGCCGCACCTCGTCGTGATTCTCTATGAAGCTTACGGTATCTTTCGTATCATTCCGCTCGACGTGCCCCATCCTGCCGACCTCGATCCGACGTGGATGGGCAACTCGGTGGGGCACTGGGAGGGAAACACGCTGGTGGTCGACGTGACCGGATTCAACGACAAGACCGAAATTGGGGGTTTCCATCACTCGACGGCTTATCATGTAGTCGAACGCTACACGCGTACGTCATACGATACGGTGACGTACTCGGCGACGATCGATGATCCGAACGTTTTCGCCGCGCGGGTTGTCATGGGCGGACCGCTTCATCTGCATCCGGAGTGGGAGATTCAGGAATACGTTTGCGAAGAGAATAATCAGAATTACCAGGATCTGCTCGAGAAGAAAAAATAGGAAAGAGCGCGACGCAGAGGCACAGAAGGCGCAGAGAAATCCTGAGGGGGATCGGACCGGGATGCCGAACGCTGTGGGAGGGCTTGAAGGAGTTGTAGCGGCGCGAACGCGCCTCAGCCACGTTGATGGACAGAACGGCGTGCTGATCGTTGGCGGCTACGAGATCGAGGATCTCGCAGGGCATGTTGGCTTCGAGGGTGCCGCGCACTTGCTCTGGCGCGGGCATTTGCCCGACCAAGCCGAGCTGGCCAAGCTCTCCGCGGAAATGTCCACGCTGCGAGATTTGCCGTCGCTGACTCTGGAAGTCCTGCGAGCCGCGAAAAAGGCTCCGCCGATCGACGCGCTACGCATGGCATCCGCGACGCTTTCACTTGGCTTGGCCGATCCTGACGCGATCACGCCGGAGGCCGATCTCGCGGCAGCGATGCGCCTTACCGCGTGTTTCCCGACTGTTGTCGCGGCGCACGCGCGCATCGGCAAGGGCCTCGATCCCATCGCGCCACGCAAGGATCTGCCGCTCGCCGCGAACTTCCTCTATATGGTGCACGGCAAGGAGCCCGACCCGGCGGCGGCGCTGGCGCTGGACACGTATTGGGTGACGGTGATGGACCACGGGATGAACGCTTCGACGTTTACGGCGCGGGTGATCGCGAGCACGCGATCCGATCTGGTGAGCTCGATCACGGGAGCGCTCGGGGCCCTCAAAGGCCCGTTGCATGGCGGCGCGCCGGGGCCGGTGCTAGACATGCTGATCGACATTCGCACGGCGGATCGCGCAGAAGGCTGGCTGCGCAACGAACTCGCGCAGGGCCGCCGCATCATGGGATTCGGGCATCGAATCTACAAAGTGCGCGACCCGCGCGCCGAGGTACTCAGCCGCGTGGCCGAGCGTCTGGGCAAAGCGCAGCTTGAGAATCGCCAGCTCTACGAGCTCGCGCGCCACGTGGAAGCGACGGCATTGCGCGTTCTGGCCGAGGCGAAGCCGGGGCGGAATCTGCGCACGAACGTGGAATTCTATACGGCGCTCGTCCTGCAAGCGCTCGGGCTCGAGCCGAAACAGTTTGTCGCCATGTTTGCCTGCGGCAGAACTGCGGGATGGTGCGCGCACGTGATCGAGCAGCACGGAGAAGACAAGCTCATCCGGCCGCAGTCGGAATATATTGGCCCAAGAGGCCTTGTCACAGTTTCTTAGCTGAATATTTCGGGGGAAAAACCGTCAATGAGAGCTAAATCAGCCGTTCTGCTGGCGTGCATGATTCTCTTGAGCGCAGCGCCGGTGTTCGCGCATCACTCGGTGTCCATGTACGACATGGCGCATCCGACCACGGTGACCGGCACCGTGACGAAGCTCGACTGGACGAATCCGCACGGCTACATCTATGTGGACGTGAAGAACGCACAGGGCCAGATCGAGCACTGGTCGATCGAAATCGACAGTCCGAACTTTTTGAAGCACAACGGATGGACCAGCACCACCGTGAAGCCCGGCGACATCATCACTTGCACTGGGGGACGCGCGAAAAGCGGAGCAATGACCATGCGCTGCACGATCGTGAAGCTCTCGACCGGCGAAGAACTCAGGTCGTAGAGCTGCATGACCATCTATCACGTCTGCGAGCTGCTTGAAAAGACTGCATTCGGCGCGACGATTCGCAATTCGGACTGGTTGTTTCCGGCCATCGAAGCAGTGCATGTCCTCGGGATCGTCGTGCTCGTCGGATCGACCGGCCTCTTCGACATGCGCCTGCTCAACGCGGGCTTCCTGCGGCACGAACGCGCGTCGGGCGTGGCGAAGCAAGTGATGCCGTGGGTGTGGGGCAGCTTCTCAGTGATGTTCGTCACTGGCTTGCTGATGTTTTCCTCGGAAGCCACGCGTTGCTACCAGAGCTGGTTTTTCCGGCTGAAACTGATTCTGCTGTTGCTCGCCGGTCTCAACGCGTTCATTTTCCAGTTCGGCGCGTATCGCGGTATCGCCAATTGGGACGAGGCTGGCAGGAGAGTGCCCGGACGGGCGCGCGTAGCGGCCTGGGCCTCTTTAGTGCTTTGGGTTTTCATTGTTTTCGCGGGGCGCGGCATCGCGTATTACTAAGATTGCGTTCATTGCGATGGCTTGAGGTGTATGATGCGCGCGGGGGGGATGAGATATGCATTTTTGCATGTGGCTTGAGCATTCGGCATTCATTACCTGGCTTAGCAATTCGGTGCCGATTTCGACGTTTATCGAAGTGCTGCACTACTTCAGCCTGTTTCTCCTCGTAGGATCGATCGTCCTGGTCGATTTGCGGATCATCGGTATCGCGGCGAGGAAGCGCAACGCCACTGAGCTGGCCGCGGATTTGTTTCCGGTGATGTGGACCGGGCTGGCGCTGAATTTTATTTCGGGATTTTTCCTTTTTGCCGGTGACGCCGCGGCCTTCTACGGCAACTGGGTTTTCTACATCAAGCTCATCGTGGTCTTCGTAGCGCTCGTATTCGGCATCATCGTGCAAGCCAACGTGAAGAATTGGGACCGGCCGACAGGCATTCCCATTGGCGCAAAACTGCTGGCTTTCGTTTCGCTGGCGCTGTGGATCGGATCGATTCTGGCGTCGGTCGAGGTGCCGGCCCTGACGAGCGTGGGATAGGAGGCGACGCAAAATGTATCACCTGCTCTATGCCTTCGCTCACTGGCTTGAAAACACGGGGTGGGCGCTCAACATTTCGGGTTCCACGTGGGCGTACCCCTACGTGCAGCTGATTCATTTCACTGGGTTGTCCCTCTGGGTGGGCACGAATGTCGCGGTGGACCTGCATCTCCTGGGGATCGGGTCCAAGCGGCTCACTTCCGCCGAGTTGAACGACTCGCTGTTCGCATGGAACTGGACCGGCCTCGCAATCGCGGTGACCGGGGGCTTTATGCTATTCGCGACAGCGGCGACGGACTTCATGATCAATCCAGCGTTCCGCCTGAAGCTGGGCCTGCTCGTGCCGCTCGGGATTATTCTGCACATTGTTGTGCAGCAAAAGACTCGTACCTGGGGCCAGACGAAAGACACCCCGGGCGTGGCGAAGTTCATGGGCGCGCTCGAGCTGCTTTGGTGGTTCGCCGTGGCGACGGCGGCCGCCTCGATTCCATATTTCGAACATGTAGGGTGACGGGTTGAGGTTTCACTCGCAGCGGATCGCAGTTTGGGTAGTCGTAATTTTGGCGCTGGGCGCTTGCTCGAAGCAAGAATCGAGCCAGCCTGAACAACCCGCTCCCACAGCAACGGTCGATCCAACTACGGTCGGGGCAATTTCCGGAACGGTGACGCTGGACGGCACGCCGCCAACGCCGCGTCCCATCATCATGACAGCGGGCCCGGAGTGCGCGAAGCTGCATTCGACGCCGCTCACATATCCGGAAGTCGTCACGGGCGATCACGGCGCTCTCGCCAACGTGCTGGTCTACGTGAAATCGGGGCTGGGAAACTACCGCTACGACGTGCCCACCACGCCCGCGACGCTCGATCAAGTGGGCTGCATGTACCAGCCGCACGTCCTCGGGCTGATGGCGCGGCAAAAGCTTGATATCAAGAACACCGATCCGATTGTGCACAACGTGCATCCCGTGCCGCACCACAATCGCGCATGGAACCAGTCGCAGCCGGTGGGCTCGGCGGCAATCGAAACCGAATTCGACAAGCCCGATTTCGCGATTCCTGTGCTGTGCAACCTGCACCCGTGGATGCGAGCGTATGTTTTCGTATTCTCCCATCCGTATTTCGACGTGACCACGACCGCAGGGACGTTCGACCTCAAGAACTTGCCCCCGGGCACCTACACCATCGAGGCGTGGCAGGAAAAGTACGGCAAACAGGATCAGATGGTCACGATCGGGCCCAAGGAATCGAAAACGATCGCCTTCCGCTTCAACGCGGGCGGGTAATGACCTAACCAGCGGTTCCAGCCCTCCCCCGCACTCCCACAACTTACGAAATCCTTATGTAAGGTTTACGGCCCGCTTACGGCGCGGCGGTAGTGTCATTCAAGTCGCGCCCAAACGTCGACACAAGCGTTCCGCCTCCTCCCCCCGGCGACCGCTGCGTTTGAAGCGCGACAACCCAATGATGAGAGCACCCGAACCCGGCGACCGGATCGGCCCTTACCGCATCGACAGCCTCGTGACGCAAGGCGGCATGGCCTCCGTGTTTCGCGCCACCGACGTGCGGTCGGCGCGGCCCGTCGCGATCAAAATTCCGCACCCGCAATACGAGATGGACGTGCTTTTTTATGACCGCTTCCATCGCGAGGCGGACATCGGCCGTAAGCTCGACCATCCCGGCGTCGTGAAGGTCCTGCCGGATGAGGCTGGCGGGCGCGTGTGCATGGTGATGGAGTGGGTCGAAGGTTGCCCCCTGCGGAAGATTCTCGATCAGGAGACGAAACTTTCGCCCGAAAGGGCCGAGTGCATCGCCACTCGAATCTGCGAAGCCCTCGCTTACATCCACGGGCACGGGGTGGTCCATCGCGATCTGAAGCCGGACAACATCATGGTGGACGAGCGTGACCAGATCAAACTCATTGACTTCGGGATCGCCGGAGAAGCGAGAGCGCGGCGGCTGACGTTCGCGAAATTCACGAAGGCGATGGGAACGCCCGACTACGTGTCACCGGAACAGGTAAAGGGCAAGAGAGGAGACGCGCGCAGCGATATCTATTCCTTGGGCGTGATGCTCTACGAAATGCTGACGGGACAGGTCCCATTCGGCGGGTCGAATCCGCTGACCGCTTTGAATCAACGGCTGCTGAGCACTGCTCCTCCGCCTCGCGACATCGATCCGGCGATCACGCCGCAGTTGCAGGAGATCATCTTTCGCGCGTTGGAACGCGATCCGGCGAACCGGTATCAGACCGCGCGCGATTTCGCGCATGACCTCACGAATCCGGAACAAGTGGGAATCGCGGATCGCGAAGAGGCGAGCGGCAATGGCCTCATTCACGCGACGCCCAGCAAACGCGCGTGGTATTACGTGGCGCTCGCCCTGATTCCGATCGCCATCTTCGCTCTATTGCTCCTGGTGGCGCATTCGCAGTAACCCTCGCCGCGTCCCCTCCAGTGGTACCGCCGGGGCTTCTTGTTCCTGAAGAAACGAAATGACGCGCTGTTCATAGCCGGCAAGATCGCGTCCGAGCGCGGAGGCGTGCTGCGCGCCCGGGACGATCCACAGTTCCTTTGGTCCCCGAGCGGCTCGGTAGATGCTCTCGGCGTGGCGGCAAGGAATGATGCGGTCGCTCGTGCCGCAGATCAACAGCACCGCGAACGGTCGCGCGGCCACGGCTTTTTCGGGTGATACATCGTCCGGCCTGAAGCCGCCGGCCCTTGCAAGAGCCGCCATGCCGGCGATCGACGCGGGACGAAGGAGCGTTTTGCCGAGCCACGGGCTCCAATGCAGCCCCGCGTAGTCGTAACTGACTTCTCGCAAATCGGCGAAGGGATCTTCCGCGATTACGCCTTCGATGCGCGGCTCGACCGCGGCCGATTGGAGCGCGATGGCCGCGCCCATTGAGACGCCCAGCGCGTACAGATGCGAGACTTCCTCTGTCGCATAGAGCGCGTTTGTGATCGACACCGCGTCGTAGCGCTCTTTCCATCCGTATGTCGCCATTTCGCCGCCGCTCTGCCCGTGCGCCCGCGAGTCCATCATGACGACGCTGTAGCCATGCCGCAGGAGAATCTCGGCCGCCCCGAGGACGCCGGTGCGATTGTCGGAGACGCCGTGAAAGAGGAGCACCCAGTCGCCATTCGGCGATGGCGGGCGAACCTTCCATCCGCGCAATTCAACGCCGTCCGCCGCGCGCACGTCGAAGTCTTCCTTCATCGCGCCGGTGCGCGCCAGCATCGCCTGCGTTTCGGCGACGCGCTCACGATCGAGCCGCATCGGATGCAGCACGCCGGGACCGATGGCGCGCCCGATAAGCGCGGCAGCGAGCTCGAGGAAAATGAAAACACCGGCGGCATAAGCGGCCTTGCGCATGCTTCTGAACCAGTGATACGCAAAGAGGCTCCACGAAGTTCCTGACGCGGGATTTGCGCGCTAATGTTTTCCGTTGCGGCGTTTCGCCAGGTCTTCGAGGCTGGGGTAGGAGTAGGCTTCGACGAACGTTTGCTCGCGGGGCTGCGATTTCTGCTTCATGGTGTCGACGAGCATTTGGATTGCGAGGTCCATCGTCAGCGAGGTCATCACGGCGGCGCGCAGCACGCCTTGATCGACGAGCGGCTTGATCTGCGCCGGGATGCCGACGCCTACGGAGGGCAGCGCGAGCCACTTCTTGCGTTCCGATTCGGCGGCGTTCGTTTCGAACGCCTTGCGCGCGCCCAGAATAAAGTCGGCGTTCTGCGAGCAAATCAGCCGCACTCCGTCGGACTTGCCGGTCGATAGGCTGAGCCACGAACCCACGGCGTTGCACGCCGCATCGGCGGTCGAGCCTTGCACTTTCACGCTCTTCACTTCGACATTCTTCGGCTTCCCGCTTTCCAATCCTTCAAATCGCAGACAGGCAATCGAACTCATCGCCGGGCCGCGCAGATAAAGGACTGAACCGCCCTCAGGGAGCATCGCGCCGATCTGCCGCCCCTGAATGCGCCCGACGTCCACGTGATCTTGCGAAACCAAGAACACGGGAGCCTTCGCGCTCGCGCGCAGGGTGCTGAGATAATCGACCTGCGCGTTGCTCACCACCCAGCCAATTCCCGCAGCGATAGCCGCCTCGGCCACGCGGGGTAAGCCGGTGGCGCTTACCGGCTCGATGAGGATTCCGTCCGGCCGGGACTCGGCCGCAGCCTGGACAAACTTCAGCAACTGCTGGCTTTGCAGGACGGGGTCCATCTCTGCGCTGACGACTTCGAGTTCGGCGTCCAGGCGATCGGCCATGTTTTTTGCGGCAAGCGTCTGCTCGCGCAAGTACATGTTGTCGCCGGGCAGCGAGAGGACCAATTTCCATTTTTTCATAGCTGTTCCCAAGACGCGGATGGGAGATGCCTCGGCCCGCATTCCCCTTTTGGGCCGCCACCCTTCGCGCATCCTACGCCTGCCATGCGCTCGATACAATGGATTTGAGGCCGGAAGTCATTGAAAAGAAAACACCAGGAGATCAAGGGCCGCCGCACGACCGATTCTCGAAATGCTGTTTACCACACAGGAACGCTACGGCTTTGGATGCTCCCGCAGCATGAGAATGGGCTTCGGTATGGATCCGTTCGGCGAGTAAGGCTGGCCGTCCAAGAGTTGGGTGAGCTCGCCCTCCTGCGCGTTCTTAGGCGCGAATTTCCATTCCGTTGAGGGGGAGTATTGATCTTTTTGGATGGCGAAAAAATAGAGCGCGCCCGATCTGAGGTGCACGTTCAGAATCGGGCCGTCGCCGACATCGATGTGCGTGTCGTCGTCGAGATTGCCGTCCTTGTCGCGGCCGATGTCGAAATTATTCAGATTGCCGGCAATGTCGCCGCGGTCTTCCTTCAGGACGAGGATCGCGAAAACTTTGCCTCCGTAGCTCGCCTTCCAGGTGCCCAGGAACGGCTTGAGATCCGGCTTGGCTTCTTTGGCCGGCTGTGCGGTGCCGCCTTGGCCGGCCGCATGCGCGGGCGTCCCCGCGCCGATGATTGCAAGCAGCGAACCGGCGAGCAGCAGCGCCGCCAACCTGAGTCCGCGAGGCATCTTCATGGTGTTCCTCCCGACGATTTCGCACGAGCGCTACGAGCCAGTGGAAGAGTAGTGCCTCGTCCCCAAGTTCCAGAGCGAACTGGCGAGCGCGAGGAATGCGACCGCGACCAACGGCACGAATGGCGCGTATTCCGGCACGACGGCGCGTCCCAACAGCCGCACGCTAGGATAGAACGAAGCAAGCCCGAAGGGAATAATCCAGCATAGGAAGAACTGCACCGTCCCGCTATAGATTGAAAGCGGGTAGCGGCCAAACGCAATCACGTTCCAAACGGGCGGATGGATGCCCACGCGATCCTCGAACCAGAACGACACGGTCGTGAGGATCAGGAAGATCGAGAGATAAATCACGCTGGCACAAATGCCAAAGAAAATGAGCAGCGCGAGCTTTTCGAGCGTCCACCCGACGTGCAGGCGGCGCGCGCCCCACCACATGCAGAAAAGCCCGGTGGCGATGCCCTGCACGGCCTCGATGCGAAATGTCTCGAATAGAATCTGAAACAGCGACGAAATCGGACGCAGCAGGATGCGGTCGAATTTGCCCTCGATGATGTAGTCGTTGCCGAAATTGTAGAGATTCGCCGCGAGGATGTTGAAAACGCCGTAGGGAATCAGCGAAAAGCCGTAGAGGAAAACCTCCTCGGGGAGGCTCCAGCCGGCGAGCTGCGGCGCTTTCTGGAATAGGATAAGCACGAAGGCGAGCCCGAAGATCGTCGCAGCGAAGCTGGTGACGAGGCTGACGATGAAGTCGCCCCGATAGCCGAGCTGCACTTTCGCGTATTGCGTGAAGTAGTCGAAGAGCAGGCCCGCGTACCGGGCAATATTGCGCGCAAACGAAACGGAGCGGGCAAGTTCTCGGGCCGGATCGGACTGCGCCGTCATCGTCTCAGCATTTCCAGGCGATCTGAGACAAGCGCCTCAATCGCCTTGTTCCTTTGGGATCCATCCTCGTGCGTTTGGCACGTCATCCACCGTGAATCGACATCGAGCCAAGGCATCGCTTCCACCACAGATGGGCGAGCACGAGCAGCGCGACCACCCAAAGCCATTGGACTCCGAGCGCCTGCAGTGCCTGCGAATGGTCGAGATGCCCCAGATAGATTTGCAGCGGCGTGTAGGCGATATGTTCGAAGGGCAGCCACGCCATCGCTTTGCGAATGCTGTCCGGGAAGAATGACATTGGCAGCAACAACCCGGAAAGCAGCTCGATCAGCCATTGCTTGGCACGCACCAGCGCCAAGATCGACTTCAATGGAATCGCGCACGTGCCGATCAGGAAGCCGATCGCCCCCATAAGGAAAAAGCTTCCAAGCACGGACGCGAGAAAGATGTAAAACTGCCCGCGAGAGGCTGGCCCCTGCATCGGAAAGATGAAAGCCACCACCAACGCGGTCGGGAGCGTCAATAAAATGAGCCGGAACGCCGATTCGCCCATCGAGCGACAAATCCACATCCACTGGATCGACACGGGCTTGATCAGGTCCATGGCGATCCGGCCGTCGATCACTTCGTATGCCATTTCCTGGTCGATCGTGTTCGTGTAAAACGACCGGATAATCCAGCCCACGCTGACGTACGTGAGCATCTGCGCCATGTCGTAGCCGGCGATCGATTGCCCGGGATGGTAGACGGCGCTCCAAATGAAATAATAGATCGTGACGTTGAGCGAATACGTGATGATGCCGGTGAAGTAGCGCAACCTGAAAGCGAGAATGTTGACGAAACCGACCCGCATGAATTCGGCGTAAGGCGCAAGGGCTTCGATCAACGCGGTCATCGCTGAATGCCCATTTTCAGACGCTCACCTCGAGCGAGGCTTCGCCTGCGTAGATGCGCTTCACGATTTCCTCGATGGGCTCGTCTTCGATCAAGAGGTCCCGCACTTCGACAGTGTCGAGAATCTGCCGGATGAGATCTGCGGTTGCGACCTGCGTGCGATCGAACCGGATGCGATACGTCAGTTCGTCGACCTGCTCCATCTCCAGGCCGTCGCGGGAGCACGCGGAAACGCGAGCGAGTTGCGCGCGATCCTTGAGCACAAACTTGATCTGTTTGGTCCGGAGCAGGCGCTGCTTCAGGTCTTCCAGCGGGCCATCGTAGAGGACTCGACCGTGGTCGATGATCATGATGCGGCGACACAGCTCCTCGATATCGTCGAGATCGTGCGTGGTCAGCAGGACCGTCGTGTGGAATTCGCGGTTGATCGAGCGCAGGAACTGTCGGATGTGGTCCTTGGCAACCACATCGAGGCCGATGGTCGGCTCATCGAGAAACAGTAGCGGCGGATTGTGCAGCAGAGCGGCGGCGAGGTCGCAGCGCATGCGTTCGCCGAGCGAAAGTTTGCGCACCGGCGTGTGCAGGTAATCGCGAATGGCGAGGATTTCGTTGAAACGCTCCATGCGAGCGTCGAAGTCGCGTTGCGAAACGTCGTAGATGCGGCGCAACAGCTTGAAGGACTCCACAACGGCGATGTCCCACCAGAGCTGCGTGCGCTGGCCAAACACGGCGCCGATGGTTTTCACGTATTGCGTCCGCTGGCGGTATGGGACGAAGCCGTTGACGCGAATCTCGCCGCTCGTGGGAACGAGAATCCCGGTCAGCATCTTGATGCTGGTCGACTTGCCCGCGCCGTTCGGGCCGATGTAGCCGACCATCTCGCCGCGCCCGATCGAAAAGCTCACCCGATCGACGGCGGCTACTGTTCGGTAATCGCGGACGAACAAATTCTGGATCGATCCGAGAACTCCTTCGCGGCGCTTGAAGCTCCGGAAATGCTTCGAAAGGTCGTGAACGTAGACCGGGGTCTCGGGAGTCATGAACAGGAAGATTCTAACATTTGTGGAGAGCGCCTGTGGCTTAGGCGGCGTGGCCGCGGGCGATGAGCTTCTGAACGCGCGCCACGATCTCGCCGATGCTCACCGGGCGGTAGAAAACGGTGTCGACCGGCGGCAGGGGAACGGTTTCAGTGCGCGAAGCAATCAGGATCGTGGGCACGCGCTCGACGAGTTTCTGTATGGCGAGGTTGCCGGCCAGTTCGGGGATTGCCTCGAGCACTACAACGGCGGGCACTTGGCCGCTGGCGATGGCGCGTCCGGCATCCGCGGCAGCGTCCATGCCGAGCCCCTCGATGCCGCGCTCGCGAAGTTCAGCGCGAACGCCGCCACGCAAAATCCAGTCGCGCGCGATCACGAATACGACTGGCATCTCAACGGAAAAGTATAGCATCGGGGATATGCGGCTCATGCAACTGCCGCTGATTGATGCAGTAATTATCGAACGGGCGAGATTATGATCGTTCGTTGCATCCCGGTCGCGAGATCGGGGAACATGCGGCAGTTTGCATAGGAAGGCCTGAGACGGTCTGCTACAATTTTTGCTGGTGCGAGGCGGGCCGCGCTGAAGCGCGGCATTATGGCGGAAACAAAAACACGAAAAAGGGTAATTCTCGCCGTCGCGGGCTTAGCCATCCTGCTGATTGCCTACCTTGCGCTGCGCAAAAGGCCGCCGGCAGTCCCCGTAGTGGAAGTGATGCGCGAGGACCTGAACGCCAGCATCACGAGCAACGGCAAGGTCGAGCCGATTTCTCCGTTCGTCGCGCACGCGGAATTTCCCACGTTCGTCGCCAAAGTGAGCGCGACGGAGGGGCAATCCGTCCACCGCGGACAAGCAGTCCTCACCCTGGACGCAGCGGACGTTCGCGCGCAGCTCGCGCAGGCGCGAGCCGATCTCCTGGCCGCGCAGAATGATCTGCGAAACGCGCAGGCCGGCGGCCCTCCGGACGAAGTCGCGCAGCTCAAAGGCGATCTCGCGGCCGCGCGCCTGCAGGTCGCCAACCTCGAGCGCGACGAGGAGGAACTCGAGGCGCTGGTGGCGCAGCGGGTGGCCACGCAAGACGAGCTCGCGCAGAACCGTGCGAACCTGGCTAAGGCGCGCGCGAACTTGCAAGCGCTTGAAGCGAAGAAAGAAGATTTGTCGCGGCGATCCGCGTCCATTGTAGAGAGCGCGACTCTCGGCGAGAGCCAGGCGCGAGACCGGGTGCAGGCGCTGGAAGAGAAGGTGCGGTCAGCGACCGTGATCGCGCCATTCGACGGCACTCTCTATTCGCTGCCGGTGAAGGCGGGTGACTACGTGAAGGTTGG
>Ga0335072_10007440_pt1 | contig 15927 bp, 15 predicted proteins | sample Lox_Sample_21_FD_206725 | JGI IMG/M metagenome (GOLD analysis project Ga0335072, IMG submission 206725) | Soil microbial communities from Loxahatchee National Wildlife Refuge, Florida, United States - Lox_Sample_2.1 | ecosystem: Environmental > Terrestrial > Soil > Wetlands | place: USA...
CACAAATAACCATAATCTGCTCAATAGTTTACGGAGTGTGATTTCGTCACCAAAAAGGGCATGTACTTGCATTTCCCCGTCTTGCCGGTTTTCTCCGGCGATTGGGGGATGTTTTGGGGGATTGGACGAAAATCACCGGGTTTCTCCGGAAAGACCGCGGGCGTTTGCCGCTGCTGGGCTACAGCGCCTTCCTCGGATTGATTTTCGCTGCGGTGCTGTATTCCCGGTATGTGCACGTTGTGGGCGCACCGAACAACTACCTCTACCTCGAAGTAGGCGGTTCCCTCCTTTGCTTCTGCTATGCCGCGAATGCGCTGGTGCGTTTCCGCGGCACGCACGATCGCATCGCACTGATCCTGGCATTTGGCTTTGTGCTCTCGGGCATGATCGAAACGGTCGGGTATTTTGGGTTGAACGACCTGTTGCGCGCTGGTCAGGTCGCGCTGTCGCATGTGCCGATGGGCTGGATGGTCGGCCGGACGCTGCTGGCAGTGCTACTGCTGGCAGCGTTGGCCGTGGAACGGTTCCTGCCGATTTCACGGCAGCCGAGCCGGGAAACCGCCGGGGCCTTGTTTGTGGTGGCCGCTGCCGCGTACATCACCAGCGCGGCATTTATCGCCGCGCCAGCCACACCGATCGCCAAGTATGGCTCGTTTGTGTCGCGTCCCTGGGAATTGCTGCCGGGAGGATTGTTCGCGCTGGCGACGCTGTTCTTCTACCGGCGGTACCAGAATCAGCAGAAGGGCAACGGCGAAGGCTCGCTGTACGACTATTCGCTGTTTCTGGCGGCGCTTCTGAATACCGCATGCCATCTGGCCGCGCTCTTCTCTCGCCAGATTTTCGACGGCGCTTTCTTCATCGCGGAAATTAGCAAAGTGGCCAGCTATGCCGTGTTGTTGTGCGGCGCGCTGATCGACCAGGCCCGCTTGTTCGATCAGGTGCGCTCCCTGGCCATCAGCGATCCTCTTACCGGTTTGGCCAATTACCGCCGGCTGATCGCGGTGATCGAATCGGAGCTCGATCGTTCTCGCCGCACGCACCGGCCGTTCAGCATTGTGTTGCTGGATATGGACGGCTTGAAAGCCATCAATGATCGCTACGGGCATCTGGTGGGGAGCCGCGCGCTGGTGCGGCTGGGCAAAATCCTGCGCAATCATTCGCGGGCCATCGACACACCCGCGCGTTACGGCGGAGACGAGTTTGCGGTGGTGCTGCCAGAGGCTCCCAAAGAACTGGCGGCGCGGGTTTCCACCAGAATTCGCGAACGGCTGGCGACGGAAACCGAAGAACCCATGCTCTCGGTGAGCGCCGGGGTGGCCGCGTACCCGGAAGATGGCGACACCGCGGAAAAGCTTCTAGCCGCGGCCGACCGCACTTTGTACCGCATGAAACGTCGCGGAACCCCGATGAATTCAATCACGCGCATTGCCGCGTGCCTGTGAGGAAAAGGCTAAATGGATCACAGGAGCCAATTCCGCTACAACCGCAGTGAGAATCGGATACCGATGGAAATTCCGGTGATGTTGGAAGGGCATCGGCAGGTTCCTGGAGTAGAAGCTACGTTTACGGAAAACGTGAGCGCGAAGGGTGCGCGCGTGGTGAGCACGCGGCGGTGGGAGAAAGGCGCGCAGGTAATGTTTGCCTCGCGCACGGGAGAGTTTCGTTCTGCGTCTCGGGTGGCCTACTGCCAACCGTTGCATGGCGACGGCTATGCCATCGGGGTGGAGTTCCTCGAGCCAGTGGGGCGATGGGTAGTTCAATCTGCAAATTAGCTTGACGGTTTTTCGGCGAGCGGACAGGAGGGAACTGCTGGAACAATTCTTAAGGAATTCAGTTACTGCGCAAACGCGAAGCGCCGCACGGTTGAGAAGGAACCGGACGGCGCTTTCGCTTTTTGGGGAGCTTACGCACGCGCTTTACGTACACCTGAATTGCGGATGAGTTTGACTAGCTAAGACCAAGGACTTCTTCGTAGACCTTCAGCGTGCCTTCGACCATGTGTTCGGCGGAGAAATTCTCCGCGACCCGTTCCCGGCCGGCAGTTCCCAAGGCGTGCGCGAACTGCTTGTCTCCAAGAATATTTTTGATTGCCGAGGCGATTTCTCCTACATCCGGGCCGGAGACCAGCAGGCCATTTTTTCCGTTTTCGATGATTTCCGGCAGGGCGCCTCGGGCGAAGGCCACCGAAGGAATCTCATGAGCCATGGCGGCCAGCAGGGAATTATTAAAGGCTTCGAAAAACGAGGGGAGAAGAAATACATCCAGCGCACCATAGACAGATTCCACATCTCGGACGAAGCCGGCAAAAATCACCGCGGTCTTTAGATCGAGTTCTGCGGCGAGCTTTTCCAGTTCGGGGCGCGAAGGGCCATCGCCGGCCAGCAGCAGGCGTGCGTCCGGAAAGTCTTTGCGAACTTCGGCGAGCGCGCGAATCAGCCATTCCTGGCCCTTATCGGGAAGCAGCACTCCAACACAACCGAGCAACGGCGTACTTTCGGCAATGCGCCAACGCTGGCGCGCTTGAGCACGCGCTGCGGCTGTAACGGGGGCAGGTATGACCGCGCCCTCGTGCACCACGCGAACCTTGTCTTTGTCGGCTCCGGAGGCGATGGCTTGTTCCGCGACCCACTGCGAATTGGCCAGAATGCAGTCAGCGCGGCGATAGCGGCTCTGGGCAATCCAGCCCTTGCTGAGGGGATAGCCGACACGGCGGGAGACGATAAACGGCAGATTGCGGTTTCTCACCGCCAGCCAAGCCGCAGTGACCGCGTGTGCCTCGTTGGCGTGCACGAGTTCGATACGCCCTTCGGAAAGGATCGATCGAATCTTTCGCGCCGCGGAAAGGCGGGTCATACTGTGCGAAACACTGTGCACGTAGATGCCTTCTTTTTTGGCGCGATGCCCGAGGGAAGAGCCGTGCGTGGCGACGAGTTCGGCGGCGTCTCCTCGCTCATACAGGCCTTTGAGCAACAGCAGAGCCTGATTCTGGCCGCCGCGCCATTCGGTTTCCAGATCAACGATTAGAGGAACCACGCGTCACCACGTTTGCGCTTTGTTTTTCGGCTTCGACCAGCTTTCCGAGCTTCTTAAATTTCAAGCGTACGCCGCGCGCCGCCATTTGTGCGATCAGCGCCCCACGATAGCCATCGAGAAATCCGGCGCCGAGAAAGAAATGGTGGAACCAACTCCACGGCGCCGCAAACCACATGGCCGCTCGCCAGTCGCGTTTCCCCTGGTCGAACATCTCCTGAGCAATCGTGGTCGTATATTTTTCCACCTTGGCTTGGTGTTCGGCAAAGGTGCGAATGGTGTAGTGCAACAGATCGCCGGGGAGACGTCCAATTTGGCCGTGGTAGCGGAGGGCGGAGTGGATGGCGCCGTCAAAACGGGCATTGTCGCGGCGGTACAAGCGACGCTGCCAGTCGGGATACCAGCGGGAGTGACGAATCCAGGCGCCGAGATACCAGGTGAGCCGCGCCATTTCGTACACGAGGAACTGCGGCTCGCTCGTCTTCCACTGGCGGAGGGATGCTTTCAACTCGTCACTGAGTTGTTCGTCCGCGTCGAGCAAAAGGATCCAGTCGTTCGAGGCGAGAGAAGCGGCAAAGTTCTTTTGATCGGCATGGTTGGTAAAGGGCCGCTGCACCACGTTGGCACCGTATTCGCGGGCAATTTCCGCGGTGCGGTCGGTGCTCCCGCCATCGACAACGACAATTTCGTCGACAAGCCCCACCACTGAAGCGAGCACACGGGGCAAATTTTCCTGCTCGTTTTGTGCGACGAGACACACGGTGAGACGGTTCATCTCTGCGCCATGCAGCTATACCCGCGCCAGTATCTCACAGCAGGTGAAAAGTGCAGAGTCCACTAAGGCGAATCACTTTTGGGAGTGAAACGTGACATGCATGGTGGTGCTGCCGACGCGAAATTCCGTGCCATTCTGCAATACCGCAGCGCGCACACGCTCTTCTTCGAAGAAGGTACCGTTGGTGGAATCCAGATCCTTCAAGCTGAGGAAGCCTTCGCGCACTTCCAGCAGGCAATGGTGCCGGGAAACTTCGGGGTCGTTCAGGGCAATGTCTGCCCCCTTGCGTCCGACGATGGTGCGAACCTTGGAGAGATTAAACGCGCGGCCCAGCTCGGGGCCGTTGGTGATGGCCAGAGTGATCGAGACGCCGGGAGGCAGATCGGGATTGGGCTCGTCGGCGACAGCGGCATTCCCGGCTGGGGAGGCGTCGGTGCGGGCGAAGGAGGGCATAGGAGAAATGACCACGGTTTCGTCGGCGCGGCGCTTGACCTCAACAATGGTAGTTTTGCCACATTTGGTGCAGCGAAACTGAACTTTAGAGTGCTTGGCCAGAACCGCGTCGTCCAGGAGATGTTGCTGCCCGCAATGAATACAGCCCGCTTGCATGTCCCTAAATTACCACGGCCAGCGCGACTTGCTGTGGGCTGACCGCAAGCTCTTTGCGACAACGGTTACCCGTCCTGGCGGGGGTCAGCGAAACGCCGCGGCATTCTGCTGCAACCAGTGGTCAAAGCTTCCGGGTTTTCGGCCAAGGACGCGTTCGACCTCGTGCGTCACGGTGGCCAGACGGCCTTCGCGGATGGCGCGATAGATGGAGACGTGGGCGTCAATCATCGCGGGCGAATCTTCCCACGCAGCCATCCGGCGGCGCTCTTCCTCCTCGGAAATGGCTTCGAAGCGGATGGGCTTTCCGCTGGCCGCCGCGATTTTTGCGGCCATGTCGGCGTAACTGAGGGCCTCCGGGCCAGTGAGTGGCAAAGATTCTCCCACGTACTTCGCGGTGGTCAGCGCTTTGATAGAGACTGCGGCAATGTCGTCGGGGTCGATGAAGGGAATTTTGCCATGGCCGGTGGAGGAGCGCAGCACCCCTTGCGCCTTGATCTGCGAGGCCCAAAAGAGCGCGTTGGACATGAAGCCTGTGGGGCGCACAAAGGTGAAGGGGACACCCGCGGCGCGAATGGCGGATTCGCCCTGCGCATGCCAGACCCCGGTGCCCACTTGTTGCTGTGCATCCAGGGACGAAAGCTTGACGAGCCGCTGAACGCCGGCGGTTTTGGCAATCTGTGCGGCGGCCGCGTCGCGCTGAATTAATTCGGGGCCACTGTTGAGAAGAAAAAGGACGTCGATTCCGTGGAGGGCAGCGCGAAGAGAATCGTGATCGGCGAGAGCGCCGACGTGGATATCGACGCTGTCGCCATAACGGGCGCGGGCCTTTGCCAGATCGCGCACGAAGATCGCTGGGCGAATGCCGCGGGAGAGCAAGCCGTTTACCACGCGAGAGCCGACTTCGCCGGTTGCGCCGGTAATGAGGTAAGTCATGGTGTTTCCCCGAATCCAAAGAATATGAGTAAAGCTCACAAACGAGATTAGGCTATGCCTAATCATAGGCTTTGTATACTCACATTAGGCTTTTAGGTGACGCCTCTAGAATTGCAGAGGGCCGGCGGCATAAAGCCGCCGCTACGGAAGCAGGGTGCTGAGGAACAAAATAAATAGAGATTTGCTCACATTTTGAGATAAGCTTTCTGAGTGCCAGGTCAACACAAGCGAGCGAAAGCGTGCCGACGGCGGCCCCAACAGCGGCGCGCGCAGCAGACCGTCGAAGCCATTTTGGATGCGGTGGTACGGATTTTGAAGCGGGAAGGCGGCAAGGAGGTGAACACCAACCGAATTGCGGAGGTCGCCGGGGTAAGCATCGGCTCGCTCTACCAATACTTTCCCGATAAGGGCGCGATTTTTGCGGCCTTGCACCAACGGCACGTTGAAGAGATCGACCGCATGGTGGAGAAGACCCTGGTGCGAAATGCCCGCGCTTCGCTGGACGAGCTGATGCGCGCCATGATCGAGGCGATGATTGACGCCCACCGGCGCGACCCGGAGCTGTATGACGCGCTGTTTGCCGAAGTGCCGCACCGCGCGAACGGCTCGCAAGATTTTGCGACTCGACTTCACGGAGCGTTCCGGCTGGCGATTGCCGCGAGGGCTCCCGAGTTGGGGAACCATGAGGATCTGGACAAAACCGTGTTTGTGGTGACGCATATGGTTGAGTCGCTGTCGCACGGCGTGGTGCTCCGGCGGCCACGCGGGCTTTCGCTGGCGGCGGGCAAAGAGGAGGCGGTGCGCGCGGTTTTGGCGTATTTGCACGCGCAGTAGGAATTAGCGAAGGCAATTCCTCAGGGGCCAAAACAGGTTGCGGAAAAGGCAAACGGGAGTCTTCAGGGGCGGGCGAAAGTGATGGCCGGTTGGATTGACATAGAACTCACCACAGAGACCGCCGAGGTCCGCAGAGGAAACGGAGGCGCAGTTGGCCTCCACTCGCGGGACATGGGGCGCAGAAGTCCTGCGCTGCGACCACCATCCGCGGAACTCTTGCGCAAGCCGTAGAACCAGGGTTTCGCGGGGGCTGTGGCAGCTGTGTTAGCATAAAAGCTTGCATCCAGAGTAGGAGAACGCTTGTGGCGGAACACATTTCGCGTAAAGAGCTGAAGCAGGACAAGGTCCGGGAAACATTTGAGCACGGCGCAGAGGCGGTGCTGTCACACACTCGTTTGGCTACTGTGGCGCTGCTCACGCTGATTATCGTGGCGGGTGTCTATCTGGGCTGGAAATATTATAACGACCATCAAACCGCGCAGGCGCAAGTGGCCCTGGACGACGCCATGAAGATTTTCAATTCGCCCATCGCCGCGCCGGGGCAGCCGGTCATGCCGGGAGAGACCACCTATCCGAACGAGACCGCGCGTGCCGAAGCGGCGGAGCCAAAACTGGCCGCAGTGGCCGCGAAGTTCCCGCATACCAATCCGGGGAAGTTGGCGCGCTACTACGCGGCGTTGTCGCTCATGGACCTGGACAAGCTGAACCAAGCGTCGGAAGAGTTGACGAAGCTGGACGCTGGCTCCGACAAGGAATTGGCGGCGCTGGCGAAATATCAAGCCGCACTGATCGCGGAACGCAACGGCAAGAAGGACGAAGCGATTAAGACACTGCAGGCGCTGAGCACCTCCGGCTCGGTGTTGGTGCCCAAGCCCATGGTGCTGCTGGAACTCGCGGGAATCTACAGCCAAACCGATCCGAAGCAGGCGACCACTCTCTATCAACAACTGAAGAAGGATTACCCCAATACTCCGGTGGCCGATGAAGCGGATCGCGGACTGGAATTGCTGAGCCCGAATTCGTGAAGGGCTAGCGTCCTGGAATCTGAGAGTGGGCGCCCTCGCCTCCCTCGGAATACTGGTTTTCTTCAATCCCCTGACAGAACGCTGGAGGCTTCGGCCATCGAAACGTATCCAGCTTTGGCACCTTGGGCCATGCGCGCGGAAGACTCGCGGGGCCGGCGCTATCCGGAAGCAGCGCATCCCTACCGCAGCGAATACGCCCGAGACCGCGATCGCATTGTACACGCGCGGGCCTTTCGCCGGCTCGAGGCAAAAACGCAGGTCTTCACGACGCGGTATTCCGACCATTTCCGCAACCGCTTGACCCACACCCTGGAGGTTTCGCAGATCGCGCGGACGGCCGCGCACGCGCTGCAGTTGAATTCGGAGTTGGTCGAGGCACTGGCCCTGGTGCACGACATCGGTCATCCACCGTTTGGCCACGCGGGGGAACGCAAATTGGATCAGCTGATGCGCGCGCGCGGAAGCTATTTCAACCATAACTTGCATGCGCTGCGCATCGTGGAACAATTTGAGCACCGTTATCTGGGATTCCCGGGCCTCAACCTGACCTTCGAAGTACGCGAGGGCATCGTGAAGCATTCCCGCGATTACCATGCCGCGGAATTTCCGGAGCTGGGCGAATACCGGTTGGATGCGCGGCCTCCTTTGGAATCTCAATTGATCGATTGGGTGGACGAGATTGCCTATAACACCGCGGATCTGGACGACGCGCTGGAAGCAAATCTGCTGGATGTGGATTCGTTGAGGCGGGAAGCGCCATTTTTCGGCGAGGCTTACGCGGGTGTGGAGGAATTGTCGCCGGAAGGCGCGACGAAGCTGAAATTCAACGAAGCTCTGCGCCATGTGCTGGATGCGCTGGTGACCGATCTGATCCAACACACCCAACAACAGATTGGTGCTGCGGGAGTGCGCAACGTCGAGGATGTTCGACGCGCGCCTGCGCGGTTGGTCAGCTTCAGCGAAACAGGACGGAGCCAGAACGCCGCGCTCAAGAAGTTTCTTTTTGCCCACGTTTACAATCACCCAGCGATTACCGAAGACAGCGATCGTTCCGTGCATTGCCTGGAAGAGTTGTTCGTGTACTACCTGCAAAAACCCAATTCCATGCCGGAAACTCACGAAGAGATGGCTCGAGAAACGCCACGCCACGTGGTTGTTTGCGACTACATCGCGGGAATGACCGACCAGTTCCTGCTGCGGCAGCATCAGGAGCATTTTGGATCGCTGGCCGCATCGGTCACTTCTATCGCGCGGCCCCAGCAGATAGAATGAAGCGGCGAAACGGAGCCGCGCTCATGTTCATGCGACGCTTGCCGCTGTTGGTGGTTCTTGCCGGGTGGTGGTGTGCCGGTGCGTATAGTGTCCCGCAGATACCCGGTCTGACTTCCTCGGCCAGTGCGACTACGGCGCAGCAACCGGCGGTGGCGCCGGATCCCCTGGGCCGGGAAAGCCCGCGGGGCTGCTTGCTGGGGTTCATCAAGGCAGCGCAAGAAGAGCGCTATTCGTTAGCCATTCAATATTTTCAGCCGCTTTCCGGGCGCCGCCATGTTTCTCAGGAGGACGAGGAGGAGCTTGCGGAGCAGTTTCTGGCTATTCTGAATCAGAAATTTGTCGGGCCATTGGATTTCGTCAGCAAAGACCCGCAAGGGCGTCTGGACGATGGATTACCCCCGGATCAGGAAAGAATCAGCATGGGGACCGGCGATACGTTTCCGATTTTTTTGGTGCGCATGGAAGACCCCGATGGGCGGAAACTGTGGTACTTCTCGCGCACCACGCTGGAAGCGGTGCCCGAAGTTTACGATTCGCTGACTTATCCGGAGATTGAGAAGAAACTGCCGCAGTACCTGGTGGCGCATCGCATATTCGGAGTGCCGTACTGGCAGTGGCTGGGCATCGTGCTGTTCATTCCCGTGGCGTTCGTGGCGGCGCGATTGTTGGTGCTGTTGCTGGAATATACGCTGCGCTATGGAAGAAAAGCGCGGCGCTTGCCCATAGTGCCCATCGATCCGTTGACGCGGATCGGCCCGCTGACGTTCATCCTGGCATTGCTGATCCACTACGCACTGGTGTCGTACATCGGCACGTCGGTGCTGTACCGCATTTACTACCGCCGGATCATCTGGATCTGTCTGGCGGTGGCGTTTTATTGGTTGCTGACGCGGATTACCCGAGCGATCTCGGCACGCATCGGGGCCAGCCTGTCGAGCCGGGGCATGTTTGCCGAACGTTCCATCGTGTCGCTGGTCCGGCGGTTCGTGGAAGTGTTCATCTTCATCCTGGTGACGCTGATCGTTCTGCACGGATTAGGATTTGACGTTAGCGCTGCGCTGGCCGGAGTGGGCATCGGAACACTAGCCTTGGGCTTAGGGGCCCAAAAAACGTTCGAGAATATGTTTGGCGGGGTGTCGATCCTGTTCGATAAGGTCATTTTGATTGGCGACACCTGCAAAGTGAACAACCAAACCGGAGTGGTCGAGGATATTGGGCTGCGGTCCACGCGCTTGCGCACCCCGGAGCGAACGCTGCTGTCGATTCCCAATGGCACCATGGCGACGGCAGTGATCGAAAACCTGCGCTTTCGCGATAAATTCCTTTGTCAGCAGGTGATTCGTCTGCGTTACGACCTTTCGCCCGACCACGTCCGTTTTGTGCTGGAGGAGATACGTCAATTGTTGCTGGATAACCCGAAGGTGGAAGACTCGTCTTCGCGGGTGCGCTTTATTCGTTTTTCGGACTACTCGCTGGATGTGGAGATTTATTGCTACATCCTGGAGAGCGACTACAACACGTTCCTGAGCACACAGGAAGCCTTGCTGCTGTCCATCATGGATTCGCTTGATAAGGCCGGAGTAGTGGTGGCGCTGCCGACGCAGACGACCTTGGTCACCCAGGACTCTTGGATTGATCCCGAAAAGGCGAAAGCAGCAACCGCGGCGATGGAAAAGATGCGCGATCCGGGAGTGCCCGGAGCGCCAAAGCTGCCGCGGAGTTCGTGATTGCGAGGCGCGCGCGAATCAGTGTGCAAAGGTGTTGCACGCGGAAATGGCGCCGGAGTTCAGTCCGCGATTGAACCAATCCATGCGTTGCTGGGAAGTGCCGTGTGTGAAGGTTTCCGGCTGCACCCGGCCACGAGCCATTTGCTGAATGTGATCGTCGCCGACCGCGGCCGCAGCGCCCAAGGCCGACTGCATGTCTCCTTGCTCCAACAAACCACGCTGCTGTGTGGAATGAGCCCACACGCCCGCGAAGCAGTCTGCCTGTAATTCCAATTGTACCGATGCGGCATTCGCCGAGCCGGGATTCTGCCGCTGGAATTGGCGCACCTTGCTTTCTATGCCAACGAGCTTTTGCACGTGATGGCCGATTTCGTGGGCCAGAACATAGGCTTGCGCGAATTCGCCGGGAGCCCCGAAGCGGCGCTTCAGTTCGTCATAGAAGCCTAGGTCGATATACACCTTTTCGTCACCCGGGCAGTAGAAGGGGCCGGTGGCAGATTGCGCGCCACCACAGGCGGAATCCGTGTAATCACGGAACAGCACCAGCTTGGCATGGCGGTAAGGAACGTTCGCCTGCTGAGGCAATAATTGGTCCCAGGTCTTCTGGGTGTCGTCGAGGACGAAGGAGACAAATTGCACCAGGGGCTTTTCGGCTTGGTCGCGGGCTGGATCTGGGGTGCTGACGGCGGCTGACCCCGTGGCGGGCGTACCGCCCCCGCCAAGAAGAGCAAAGAAGTTCTGCTTGAAGATCAGGCTCAAGACAAAGAGCAGGAGCAGCCCGCCCAGCCCAAGACGCATACCGCCAAAGCCGAATCCACCGCCCCCACCGCCGCTCTGATCACGACGATCTTCGATGTCTCCGCTCACTCCACCGGGTGTCCAACGCATGATGAATTACTCCTTACTGGCGGATGCACAGGGTGCAGCTTTCACTGAGGATAAGTCCGGGGCGGAGGAACGCAACAAATCCTATCACTCCGCCATCAAAAGAGAATGTAGATTCTTGCCGCCGCAGGCGAATCAAATGGATTAAGTGGTTACCCAGTACCAATACCCTGTAACTTCGGGCAAGCCCGTATATCGAGGTGGGCGGACCCGGGTTAAAATGCAATGAATTATGGCCCCCAGCACAGCTAATGGCGAGCGCCGCAACCATTCGCGGCAAACTCCGTCCAGCCTGATTTATGTGGAATTGGGGCCGAGCAACGGCGGAATGATGCGCGATCTGTCCGTGGAAGGTTTCGCCCTCCGAGCGGTCATGCCCGTGCAGACCGGCGAGCAAATCCCATTTTCTTTTTCGTTGACGGCCAATGCCCGCATAGAAGGTCACGGCGAGATTCTGTGGGTGGAGGAACAGGGCCGGGTGGCGGGGATTCGTTTTGTGAATCTCCCGGCGCAAGCTCAAACAGTGATTCAACATTGGCTCGATGGCACGCTGGAAACTGGAGAGCCCGAGAAACCGGCGATTTCCGAGGCGCCTTCGTTCGAGGAATTGCGGGAGGAACTGCGCGCGCCGCAACCAGCTCGCAGCGAGGCGCCTCAGTCAAAACCGCATTGGGCACTGCGACTGCCCGGGCAACCTGCACCGGCTGCCCCAGACACGGAAAACCAGCGTCCTGCTCGAGCTTGGGAGATGCCAGAACAGGAGGAAATACCTGCATCTGTGGATAGCTCTGAAGGGGAATTAGCGCAACACGACCAAGTGGAACACCCGTATATCGAGCCCGTGCCATTTCCAGGCTTGCCGCATTTTACGACGCCACAAGAGCCGGTGGAGATTCAGTTCGAGCCTTTGCCAGAGCAGCGGGGCGCTGTACCACCCGGCCAAGGGGAGCGCTACGCCGCTGCGGGAGAAGAAGGCCGCGCGGCCCACGCGCCGGAGTTGCCCGACATTTCGGACATCCTGATACAGCCGCCGTTGAGCGAGAAGGCAGCGGGATGGCAGCCGCTGGACGAACTCAGCGAGGAGCACGCGAAGAGAACTTGGACGGAGTGGTTCACGTTATCGCGGGCCGTGGGCATCATGACCTTGCTGGCGCTGGTGGTGGGTTTTTCTGTGTATCACCAGGCCTTCGGCGAGGGGCTGATTTGGATTGGCCAGCAACTGGCAGGCAGTACGGCGACGCAAGCTCCCGCGCCGGCCGTTCCGGACAAACCTTCGAGCGATGGGACAAATTCACCCGAGACTAGTGCGCCATCCCCGGTCACAGCCGCACCAGCGACTTCCATAAGCAAACCCGCTGCAAATCCACCGGCGACCCGCCCCCTGGGAGAGACGGTTCCCTCTCTGCCGGAGACCAGCAAGAACTCTTCGCCGACAGCCGGCGTGGCGTCCACTGCTGAGCCGGATAGCGCACAGGAAACCGGATCCTCGGAGTACGCCCACGCGTTGCAGTTGCTTCATGACAAGAGTCGCGACGCGGATGTCTCGGAAGCCGTGCGCCTGCTTTGGATTTCCGTGGAGAAAGGCAACCCTAGCGCGGAGCTAACACTGGCTGAACTCTACTGGCGCGGCGAGGGAGTAGCGCGGAACTGCGATCAGACGCGGATCCTGCTCAGCGCCGCGGCCCGCAAAGGCAACGCCGATGCGGAAAAGCGTTTGCGGGAGTTCGAACGAGAAGGCTGCGAATAAAGTTTTTTCCACCAAGCAGGAAAGTTGTAAGAGAATAGGCGCAACCGAAGTAGTTTGTTCCGGTACGTGTGGAGGCCAATTGTGTTTTGTTCCAAGTGCGGTGCCGCCCTTGCAACCGATACATCGTTTTGTCAATCCTGCGGAAATCCAGTAGCGCGCGCGCCGCTGGCAACGGCAACACCGGCGATGGCTGGGGCAATTTCGCCGCACGCCGGAGTAGGAGCGATCGTTTATGCCACGAACGTAACCTATGCGGGATTCTGGCTGCGATTTGTGGCGTACATCATTGATTCGCTCGTGGTTTCGGTGGCGATGATGGTGTTGCTGGTACCGTTGTTTTTCCTGATGGGTGGCGCAGCAATATTAAGCTCGTTTGAGCATGATTTGGGTGACCATCCGAACCCGTTTGCCATTGGCGCACTTTTGTCTTTAGGCCTGGTTATAGGCGGCGTGGCGCTCATCGGCCACTGGTTGTATTTCGCGTATCTGGAGAGTGGAGAGAAACAAGCAACCTGGGGCAAACAGGCTCTGGGATTGTATGTGACGGATTTGGCGGGGAATCGTGTGAGCTTCGCGAGGGCCAGCGGGAGATTTTTTGCAAAACTCATCACCGGTTTAATCCCGCTGGGCATCGGGTACATCATGGCAGGGATCACCGAACGCAAACAGGCGCTGCACGATATGATCGCCAGTTGCCTGGTGCTGCGGCACTAGCGGCACGAGTTACTTCTTGCGGATGATTTTGTCTTTTTGCAGTTGCTTGACGAGCGTTTGCGCGTAGTTCTTTGCCAATTTCTCAAAGTCCTTTGAATAAATCGTGTCGGTTTCGCCGCTCCAAACCAGCTTCTCGTCTTTTGTGCTGTAGAGATTAAACTCCACGCGGACCACGATGTTTTCCTTGGTGTAAGAGGTGGTGGGATAGAAATCCGTGTAGGCCATGTTCCAGTAGGGCCAGAAGGTGTAATAACCGGGAGGTGGCACGTAGACGCCGCCGCTGATCATCTCCTGCGTTTCGGTGCGAACCGATTTCGGGCGAATCACCAAAACACTATCGAGGGAGCTTTCTTTAATGCGTTGCTTCAGCTCGCCCTCCATCATTTCGTTTCTCGGCGGCAGCACCATATAACTTTGCACGCCTTCGACGGCGTAATTGGCCAGCAGTTTCTTCATTTGATCTTCGAATTCCTGCCGGATTATGTAATTTTCCATTATGGTGGCGACCAGCATACGGTGGAACTGCGGCATGGGCTCGCCGGTGAGTACCCAACGATGGATGAGTTTCGTGCTGGCCAGCAACGGAAAGGCCGCCAGGGACACAACGGCGAGCAGTGCGACGCCGCGCAGGAAGAGTTTCATACCAAATGCTCCGGGAAAAGAACCATTGGGCTGCATGTTAACACGGTTCGCTGAGCGATCTGTTCCGAGATTGAAACAGGCGCAACGTCACGGTGAAGAACGGGCCGGGGCGGATTTGGTGGCATCGGTGGTTGGCGATTTACCCTTGGACGATTTCACGAACGGCTGGTAACCCAGTTCGTCCTTGCCTTCCTCAATGCGGTAAAACTGATCGGCGGGGAAGTTGCTAAAAGTCTGTTTCAGGCCACTGGGCCAGGAGATTTCCAGCCTATCGATTTTGCTGGCATCGGCCAATCCAAAGTGCGCGCGTAAATCGTTTTGCGACATGTAACTTCCGCCACTTTGCACTTCGCGAATCTGGCTCACGCCGCCAGCGGTGATTTTGACGCGAGTCCCGATCGCGTCGCGATTGCTTTTGGTGCCAATGAGCTTGAAGGAGACGAAGTGATTTCCATTACCGCCGCCGTTGTGCAGCAGCAGTGGCGGATCATTGTTGTTGGCCACGACCACGTCCATGAAGCCATCGTTATCAAAGTCCGCGAAGGCGACCCCTCGTCCAACGTGTGGCACAGTGAATCCTTCACCGGCACTTTTGGTCACCTCGATAAACTTGCCATGACCGTTGTTGTGGAACAGTGAGTTGATCTGCTTGTAGTGGACCTCGGGAAGGATCTGCTCGATTTCCGGATAGACGTGCCCGTTGGCGATGAAAAGGTCGAGCCAGCCGTCGTTGTCGTAATCGAAAAAGCCACCGCCAAAGCTGAGCACGTTCCGGGTGGGCACGGTGAGACCAACGCCGTCGCTCACTTCATCAAAGTAACCGCGACCGTCATTCTTCCACAGATGATCGGAGTTTCCCTGGAAATCCGAAATGAAAAGATCGAGCCAGCCGTCGTTGTTGTAATCCCCCAAAGAGATGCACATGGCGGCCATGGTAAGGCCGGCGCCGGTAAAAGCCATGCCGGTCATGGCGCCTTCTTCCTTGAAGGTACCGTTGCGCTCGTTGTGGAAGAGATAAGCACTGATGCCGTCATTAGCGACGAACAAGTCTGGCCAACCGTCGTTGTCGTAGTCGCCTGCGCCGACCGCAAGATTCTTGCCATTGGGCTGGTAGATGCCGGCCTTTTTGGTCACGTTCGTAAAGGTGCCGTCGCCATTGTTGTGATACAGGATGCTGGGACTGCCCGGATAGGCGCTGGGAGGGCAACTGCTCTCCACCTGGCCAGCGAGTTTGCAGTAGCGTTGCGCGTCGGGAGGAAAGGCCACATAGCTGCCGACGTACAGGTCGAGTTTACCGTCACGGTCATAATCGAAAAACACGGCGCCAGAGTGAAAGTAAGTGCCGAAGTCCATGCCTGCGACTCCGGCCTTATCGGTCACGTCGGTGAAGGTGCCATCGCCATTGTTGTGATACAGCACGTTGCGGCCATATTGCGTTACGAATAAGTCGGGGTGCCCGTCGTTATCGTAATCGCCCCACACACACCCGAGGCCGAAGCCGGTGCCGGGCACTCCGGCCTTATCGGTGACATCGGTAAACGTGCCGTCCCCATTGTTGTGGTACAGCGCGTTTTGCACTTGGATGCCCCGGCCGTAGCGATCACGGGTATTGACGAAATAGATGTCTTGCCAACCGTCGCCATCGTAGTCAGAGACACAAACGCCGGGTCCAAATTCTTCTAAATTAATGGAAATGCCGTTATTGCCTTTAAAATGCGTGAAGTGAATGCCCGC
>Ga0335072_10007441_pt1 | contig 15927 bp, 14 predicted proteins | sample Lox_Sample_21_FD_206725 | JGI IMG/M metagenome (GOLD analysis project Ga0335072, IMG submission 206725) | Soil microbial communities from Loxahatchee National Wildlife Refuge, Florida, United States - Lox_Sample_2.1 | ecosystem: Environmental > Terrestrial > Soil > Wetlands | place: USA...
GCGACGACACCCCGGCCAAGGCGGCCAAGATGGCGGCCAAGCTGTGGGGGCTGCGCATCCTCGATGGCGAGAAGTCCTGCTCGGACGTCGGTGCCCCGCTGCTGGTGATCAGCCAGTTCACCCTGTACGCCGACACGACCAAGGGCCGCCGTCCGGCCTGGGGGAAGGCCGCTCCCGGGCCGGTGGCCGAGCCGCTCGTCGAGGCCGTCCTGGCGCAGCTGCGGGCGCTCGGCGCCCGCGTCGAGACCGGCGTCTTCGGCGCCGACATGAAGGTCGCCCTGGTCAACGACGGCCCGGTCACGATCATCATCGAGGCCTGAAGCCGGCCTGGTCAGCCGCCGGCGACCTTGGCGCGGGTCCAGCCCGCCCGCTGGCAGGCGGGCCTTTCCGCCAGCGACACCGGGTCGCTGGCGGTGTAGGCCGCGCGGCAGACCGTCTTGGCGGCCGCGCCGCAGTCGTGGACGAACTCCCCGCCGATGCTGCCGGGAATGGTCACGCTGATGCACCCATTGGACGACGTCTGATAGGAGTCTGACTGGAGCGCGCCCCAGGTAGTCCCGGCCGCCGCGACAATGACGATCACGGCGCAAATGATAAGCAGGACCCGCTTTTGCCGCGGTGACACGGAGATGCCGCCGGCGGGATTCGACTTGGAGTAAACCGGCCTGGGCGGGCTTGTCATCATCGGGCCATTCTAGGAGCTAGCGCCGCGTCCGACTCCAGGGACAGCCCCCGTGTTAGCGTCGACGGTAGCGGTCGCCAGGGTGCGGCCCGCCTGACCAAGGGGAGGAAGCAATGGTCAATCGCGACACCGCCTGGCCGCAGGGGACGCCATGCTGGGTGGACCTCGGGGTCGCTGACATCAGCAAGGCGATCAGCTTCTACTCGGCCATCTTCGGCTGGGACATCGAGCCAGGCGGGGCTGAGGTCGGCGGTTACTCGGTGGCCCGCCTGGGAGGGCGGTCCGTCGCCGGGATCGGCCCCAAGATGGGCGGCGAGCAGCAGCCGACCATGTGGATGACCTACCTCGCGGTCGACGACGCCGATGAGATCGCGGACCGCATCAAGGGCGCTGGCGGGCAGGTCGTCATGGGCCCGATGGACGTCATGGACCTGGGTCGCATGGCCGTGGCCCTCGACACGACCGGCGGCGTGTTCGGCATCTGGCAGGCCCGTGCCCACACCGGGGCGCAGGTCGCCAACGAGCCGGGCACGCAGTCCTGGAACGAGCACATGAGCCACGACTTCGAGGCGGCCAAGACGTTCTACGGTGCCGTCTTCGGCTACGAGTTCCAAGACATAAGCAGCGAGGGCTTCTCCTACGCCACGCTCAACCTCGACGGCCGCCCGGCCGGCGGCATCGGTGCCTACCCGGCCGCGGTGCCCGAGGGCACCCCCGGCTCATGGACGGTCTACTTCGGCGCGGCCAGCACCGACGACGTGGTCGCCGCCGCGGTCAGGGCCGGAGGCAAGGTCGAGCACGAGCCAGTCGACAGCCCCTACGGCCGGATGGCGATGGCCGCCGATGACCAGGGAGCGAGGTTCTCCATCATCTCGGTCTCCCCGGCCGGGTAAGGCCAGCTCACCGTTGCAGGGCTAGCTCACCGGGGGAACACCAGGCCGTCGAACAGCTTGCGCGCAGTCCGGATGACCCCGGCCCGCAGCACCCGCGGCGGGGTGACCGAGGAATCGATCTCGACCTCCACCCCGACCGCGCCGCTCGGGTGCTCGATCGACAGCCGCGACCCCGGATTCACCACGGCCAGGTCGCTGCCGACCGCGCCCGGGGCCAGGATCGCGGTCCCGACGCTGACCGCGCCAAGCACCCCGATCGACTCGTGCACCCGGACCGGGATGAACGTCCTCGTGCAGATCGTCCCGCCCGCGACCGGCGGCGCGACCAGCGACACCTTGGGGATCGTCGTCTGCGTCACGTCGCCAAGGCCCATCGCCTGGCCCGCCTCGATCCGCAGCTCCTGGACCCGGCGGGTCAGCTGCTGGTCGGCTTCCAGGTCCGCGACCTGCTCATAGCCCGTCTTGCCCAGGTCGGAGGCGGCCACCACCACCACGGGCATCCCGTTGTCCACGCAGGTGACCGCCAGGCCGTCAATCTCGTCGCGGACATTGCCGGTCGGGAAGACCGACGCGGTCGCGCCGTCGCCGGGCTTGTCCTCGAAGTCGAGCACCACCGGCGCGGCCGTCCCGGGCACTCCGTCGATCGCGCTGCCGCCGTCGTAGCGGACCATCCCGGCCACTGTCGTGAACGTCGCGGTCACGAGCTGGTCGGTGTTGACCATGCGGATGAGGACGCGGGTCACGTCCGGCTGCCCGGCGGCCCGGTGCCCGGCCGCCACCAGGCCCCGCTCGACCGCGAACGGGCCGACCCCGGCCAGCAGGTTGCCGCAATTCTGCTTGTCGGTGACGATCGGCTGGTCCACCATGACCTGGAGGAACAGGTAATCCACATCGACGCCGGGCACGGCCGACGGTGACACGACGGCCACCTTGGAGGTCAGCGGGTGCGCCCCGCCAACCCCGTCGATCTGCCGCGGGTCCGGCGAGCCCATGACGCTCAGCAGGAACAGGTCACGGTCGGCCGGGTCGGCCGGGAGGTCGCTGGCCAGGAAATAGGCGCCCTTCGAGGTGCCGCCGCGCATCAGCATGCAGGGAACGCCCGTCATGACATTCATACTTCACCGGCGCGGCGAGAGTATTCCTCGGCGGTGATGTACTCAACTCCGGCCAGCTTCGGGCGCAGCCCGTAGATGTCCAGGCCCAGCTCTCCGGCCGCCAGGCGCTCGCGACTGGCGTCCTCCTTGGCGACCCGGGCCGCCGAGGCCGTGACCGCGGCGGCGACCTCCGGGCGGGGCACCACGCACACGCCGTCGTCGTCGGCGACGATCGCATCACCAGGCCGAATGATCTGCCCGCCCAGCACCACCGGCACGTTGACCGCCCCCGGCGTCGCCTTGACCGTGCCCTGCGCGCTGACGTGGGCCGTCCAGGCGGGGAAGCCCATCTCCCGCAGCTCCCTGGTATCGCGCAGGCCCGCCCCCGTGACCAGGCCGCGCACGCCGTGGGCGGCCAGCGAGGTGGCCAGCAGCTCTCCGAAGCCGCCGTCGCTCGACGGGGACGTCGTGGTGATCACGATGATGTCGCCCGGCCGGGCCTGCTCGACGGCCACGTGGATCATCAGGTTGTCGCCCGGCCAGCAGACCACGGTCAGCGCCGTCCCGGCCACCCGGGCGCCCTGCTGGCTGGGGCGGATGTCCGGGCCGAGGTAGCCGCGTCGGCCGATCGCCTCGTGAACGGTCGCGACGCCATAGGCGGCCAGCTTGTCGACTTGCGCGAGGTCGGCGCGCGGCGGGTCGGTCACGACGACGTTGAGCATTCCAGGTGCCTCTTTCTGTGGAAAATGCGGCTAGCCATCACTGTCGTGCGCGCCGTCCCCGGTTGCCGGGACGTCCGCGCGGATGGCCTCGATGACGCCTTCCAGGTGGCGGCGGGTCGCCGCCTCAGCGTCGGCGGGCCGCCGCCCGGCGACCGCGTCGATGATGGCGAGGTGCTCGCCGAGCGAGTGCCGGGGGCGGCCCGGACGCTGAGCGATCCGGTACTGGTAGCGGACGAGCTGGGCGTTCAGCCGCTCCAGCAGGCTGACCGCGATGTGCTGGCCGGAGATGTCCCGGACCCGGCGGTGCATCTGGTGGTTAAGCTCGGAGTACTTCTCGACGTCCCCGGCGTTGGCCGCCTGCGTCATGGTGTCGCCCAGGCGGCGCAGCTCAGCCGCCTGGTTATCGGTGATGGTCAGTGCCGCCTTGACCGCGCACAGTGACTCAAGGACCATCCGGCACTCGGTGATCGCCACCGCTTCCTCGACGGAGACCACCCGGACCCGGGCACCGCGGTTGGGGATGCGCTCCACCAGCCCCTCGGCGGTCAGGTCGAGCAGCGCCGCTCGCAGGCTCGCCCTGGTGACGTCGAAGATCGCCGCCAGCTCCTCCTCGACGAGCCGCTGTCCCGGGGAGTAGACGCCGCCCAGGATTGCCTCTCGTAGCGCGGCGTGGGCGTGCGACCGGGCCTGCGCCCCGGCTCGCGGGCCGGACCCGGCCTCATGGTCGGCAGCGTCGTAGGCCGCCTCATCCTGGGGATCTGCGGGGGCGGGCATGCTTGGGAGGCTAGTCATCAGCGCCGTGAATTGTCAACAATCTGGGCCTGGACAATCCGGGCGTGGTGATGTACTACCTGTTGTCGTCCTTGCGCTGCTCGCGGGAGCTACCCATACTTGGAGCATTATGTTAGCTGCCGCGGCTGTTCCGCATGGCCCGCAATCCCCCCAGGCCCGACGACGGGAACCATGACTGCATGGGCTGGCTTACCACCACCAACCTGGACGAGTTCCGCCAGGCGGCGACGGGTTACCTGCACGCCAGGGGCGCCGAGGGCACCCTGCTGCTGAGTGCCGCTCGCGTGGTGCGCGACGAGCGGCCGCTGGCCGGCTGGTGGGCCGCCGCCGACGGGGCCGAGGTCCGTGGCGCCTTCCTGCACGACACGCCGTCGCCGCTGGTGATCGTGGGCGGGGTTCCTGAGGCCGCCGCCTCCCTGGCATCGGTGCTCTACAGCCACCGCCGCCGTGTCTGCGGCGTGGACGCGACGCTCGAGGCAGCGGACGCCTTCGCGGCCGCCTGGACGCCGCGTACCGGGACCGCCGCCCGGCTGCGCAGGCACGTCAAGGTCTACCGGATGGCGGGGGCGGCGCCGGACGTCGAGGGCCCGCACGGACACGCCCGGCCCGCCACGCTGGCCGACTGGCCGCTGCTCGTGGACTGGATACGCGCCTGCGGCACCGAGGCGGGCGACTTCAGCCGGGAGCCGGAAGACGTCGCGCGGGACCTGCTCGAGTACGACGGCGCGATCTTCTGGGAGTCCGGCGGGCAGGTCGTGGCGCTGGGCACGTTCACCCGGCCGGTCGAGCACGCCGTCCGGCTGGGCTGGGCTTACACTCCGCACTCGGTCCGGCACCACGGGTTTGCCGCCGCCGTCACCGTGGCGGCCAGCCGGGCCGCGCTGGCCCGGCCGGAGGTCAGCGAGGTGCTGCTGATCAGCGATCGGACCAGCCCGGTGCGCCGGGCGCAGGCGCTGGGCTACGAGCTGGCCAGCGAGCGAGTCGAGTTGTCGTTTGGCCCGCCGACCGGCCCGCTGCCGAGGCTCACCGGCCCGCTGCCCAGGCTCACCGGACCGCTGGCCCGGCTACGGGGCAACCGCTCAGAAGGCGGCCCCCGGTCCCCGGACGCCCGGTAAGTTGGGCGTGCAACATCGCATGGCAGGAAGGCCAACCAGATCGTGACCGTCATCCAGCGGATCGCCACCGAGCTTGGCGTCCGCGAGGGCCAGGTCGCCGCCGCAGTCGAGCTGCTCGACGGGGGCGCCACCGTTCCGTTCATCGCCCGGTACCGCAAGGAAGTCACCGGCACCCTCGACGACGCGCAGCTGCGCACGCTCGAGGAGCGCCTCCAGTACCTGCGCGAGCTGGAGGAGCGCCGCGCCGCGATCCTCGCCTCGGTCGAGGAGCAGGGCAAGCTCACCGATGACCTCAAGGCCCAGATCGAGGCGGCGGACACCAAGGCCCGGCTGGAAGACCTCTACCTGCCGTACAAGCCCAAGCGGCGGACCAAGGCCCAGATCGCCCGCGAGAACGGCCTCGAGCCGCTGGCCGACCTTCTGCTGTCCGACCCGTCCACCGATCCGCGGGCGTCGGCGGAGGGCTACCTGAGCGAGAACGTCGCCGACGTGCAGGCCGCCCTGGACGGCGCCCGCGCCATCCTGGTCGAGCGCTTCGCCGAGGACGCTGACCTCATCGGCACGCTCCGCGAGCGCATGTGGTCCCGGGGCGAGCTGGTCGCCAAGGTCCGCGAGGGCAAGGAGGACGAGGGCAAGAAGTTCTCCGACTACTTCGACTTCACCGAGCCGTTCTCCCAGCTCAAGGCCCACCGCATCCTGGCCATCTTCCGGGCCGAGAAGGCCGAGGTCCTCGACGTCACGCTGGACCCAAGCGACGAGCCCGTCGATGGCGTCGGCGATTACGAGCGGCCCATCGCCGAGCGCTTCGGCGTCGAGGACCTGGGCCGGCCAGCCGACCAGTGGCTCAAGGACACGGTCCGCTGGGCCTGGCGCACCCGCATCCTCGTTCACCTGGGCATCGACCTGCGCATGCGGCTGTGGCAGACGGCCGAGGCCGAAGCGGTCGACGTGTTCGCCAGCAACGTCCGTGACCTGCTGCTCGCCGCGCCTGCCGGGCAGCGCTCAACCCTCGGCCTGGACCCCGGCTTCCGTACCGGCGTCAAGGTCGCGGTCGTCGACGGCACCGGCAAGATCCTGGACACCGCCACGATCTACCCGCACGTGCCCCAGCACAAGTGGGACGAGTCGCTGCACGTACTCGCGGCCCTGTGCGCGCGCCACCACGTCGAGCTGATCTCCATCGGCAACGGCACCGCCTCGCGGGAGACCGACAAGCTCGCCAGCGAGCTGATCGCCAAGTACCCGGAGCTGACCCTCACCAAGATCGTTGTTTCCGAGGCCGGCGCGTCGGTCTACTCCGCCTCGGCCTACGCCAGCGCCGAGCTTCCTGAGCTGGACGTGTCGCTGCGCGGCGCCGTCTCGATCGCCCGCCGCCTCCAGGATCCGCTGGCCGAGCTGGTCAAGATCGACCCCAAGTCGATCGGCGTCGGCCAGTACCAGCACGACGTCAGCGGCTCGAAGCTGGAGCGGTCGCTCGACGCGGTCGTCGAGGACGCCGTGAACGCGGTCGGCGTCGATCTGAACACCGCGTCCAAGCCGCTGCTAGCCCGCGTGTCAGGCATCACCGAGTCGCTGGCCGGCGCGATCGTCGCGCACCGCGACACGCGCGGCGCGTTCACCGCTCGCCAGCAGCTCCTCCAGGTGCCGCGCCTCGGCCCCAAGGCGTTCGAGCAGTGCGCCGGCTTCCTGCGCATCCGCGGCGGCGACAACCCGCTGGACGCCTCGAGCGTGCACCCCGAGTCCTATCCGGTGGTGGAGCGGATCTTGTCGGTCGCGGGCACGGACGTGCCCGGGCTGATCGGCAACGCCAAGGTCCTGCGGTCGCTGAAGCCGCAGGACTTCGTGGACGACGCCAGCGGCCTGCCGACCGTGAACGACATCCTGCGCGAGCTGGAGAAGCCCGGCCGCGACCCGCGGCCGGAGTTCCAGACGGCCACCTTTGCCGATGGCATCCACGAGGTCAAGGACCTCGAGCCGGGCATGGTGCTCGAGGGCGTCGTCACCAACGTGGCGGCGTTCGGCGCGTTCGTCGACATCGGCGTGCACCAAGACGGCCTCGTCCACGTGTCCGCCATGTCGAGCAGCTTCGTCTCCGACCCGCGCGATGTCGCCAAGCCCGGTGACGTCGTCCGGGTCAAGGTCCTGTCGGTCGACGTCCCGCGCAACCGCATCTCCCTGACGATGCGCCTTGAGGACCCCGCAGAAAACCAGTCCTCGTCCAGAACGGAACGGCGCCGGTCATCCGGGCCGCCCCCCGCTCGCGACGGCGATCGTCGCGCCGACAGCCGCGGCGGCGACCGCCAGGCCGACGGTGGCCAGCGGGGCGGGGGCGGTCGGGGCGACCGGCAAGGTGGTGGCCAGCGGGCCGGCGCGGGCAGCGGCGGCGGCGATAATCGCGGCCGGGGCGGCCGCGGTGGCGACAACCGGGGTGGCGACAACCGGGGCGGTGCTAATCGGGGCGGCGGCCGCGGCGGCGGCAACGCCGGGGCGCCCGCGACCGGCGCGATGGCCGACGCCCTTCGCAAGGCCGGCCTGATCAAGTAACCGCGCGGGGAAGTACGGCATGACCTCGGTCGCCAGCAGCTCGGCCGTCTGCCGGGCCTCATCGAAGGTCATGTCGCCGAAGCACGTCTCAAGGGCCATGTAGCTGACCGCGCCGCTGTCCCGATGGCGGGCGACCCATTCCCGGGCGCCCGCCGGGTCGCCGGCGTAGAAGTGATCGGTGGCGCAGATGCCCTCGAACGTGTCGGCCGGGAAGACCGGTGGCGGCGTGATGTCGTACTTCTCCCACAGGTAGAACAGGCTGCGGGAGAACCGCGCGAACGCCCGGTTGGCGATCTTCATCGCCTCCGAGCTGGTCGGCGCGAGCACCATGTTCCGTGAGATCCCCAGCTGGGGAAGGTCGGCCGCCGGCCGGCCCAGCGCCGCCCACTCCTCCCGGTAGGCGTCGGTCAGCGGCCGGACCGCCGCCGACGGGACCAGCGCCATCATCGGCATGCCCAGCCGCGCGCACCAGCGCGCCTTGGACAGCGTCCGGGTCCCGTACCACAGCGGCGGGTGCGGCCGCTGCACCGGCCGCGAGACGACCGGCGCGTCGGCCAGCGAGTAGTGCTTGCCTGAGAAGGTGACGCTGTCCGAGGTGAGGCCCTGCCGCAGGATCTCCAGCGCCTCGTCGAACCTCTCCTGCGCCTCCGCCTCGCTGGACACCCCGTGAAAGGCCAGCTCGGCCGGCGAGACCCCGCGTCCTACCCCCAGGTCAAGCCGTCCGCCGGTGAGCTGGTCGAGGGTCACCGCCTCCTCGATGAGCCGCATCGGGTGATACAGCGACAAGATCGTGATCAGCGTCCCCAGCCGCAGCCGCGAGGTCCGGCCCGCCGCCGCCGCGAGCAGCAGGTGCGGTGACCCGGTGATGGCCAGCGGCGTCCCGTGGTGCTCGGTCAGGTGATAGGCGTACAGGCCCAGCCGGTCATAGGCCTCGATGAGGGCCAGTCGCTCCTCGATCTGCTGGACGTGCGGCCGCCCCGAGTCGTCATTGTGATCAATGATCCCGAATCGCATATACCGGACCGTAACCCTGGCCCTCCCGCCGTGCCAGCCCCCTCGGGGATGACCACGAGCCCGCCCGGCGTTGAATGGTGCCGTGGCAGACATCACGAACTTCCAGCGCCTGATCGGCGGAGAGCACGGCCTCGTCGTGGTCTCAACCCTGCGCAAGGACAGCACGATCGCGTCGTCGGTGGTCAACGCGGGCGTCCTGGACCATCCGCTGACCGGCGGCAGTGTCGTCGGCATGGTCATCAGGGGTGGCACCCGCAAGCTTGACCACCTGCGCGAGCGCCCCCGCGCGACCGTGGCGGTGCGGGTCGGCTGGCAGTGGGCCACCGCCGAGGGTCCCGTCGAGCTGATCGGCCCGGATGACCCGCGTGAGGGGATCGACGCCGAGCGGCTCCGCCTGCTCCTGCGCGAGGTCTTCACCGCGGCGGGCGGCGCCCATGAGGACTTCGCCGAGTATGACCGGGTGATGGCGGCCGAGCGGCGCACCGTTGTCCTGGTCCACCCGGAGAAGGTCTACTCCAATCCCGCGCGGTAACCTTCCGGGCAAGAGTCGCCGCACGGCCCCAAACAGCCAGCGAGGAGAGCGCCGTTGTCTAGCCAGCCAGATGCCGCGGGGGACGTGACGTTTGCTGGCGTCCCTGATGACATCGGACGGCTGTGGACGCCGCATCGCATGGCCTACATCAAGGGCGAGGGCAAGCCGTCCGGCCCCGGCGCCGACGAGGGATGCCCGTTTTGCGTGGTGCCCACGATGTCGGACGAGGATGGCCTGATCGTCTCCAGGGGCACGCTCGTCTACGCGGTGCTGAACCTCTACCCCTACACCAGCGGCCATCTCCTGGTCGTGCCCTACCGCCACCTGGCCGACTACTCGGACCTGACCGACGAGGAGACCAGCGAGTTCTCCGAGTTCACCAAGCGGGCGATAGCGGCCCTGCGGGTGGCGTCAGGACCGCACGGCTTCAACGTCGGGATGAACCTCGGCACGGTGGCCGGCGCCGGCATCGCCGCCCACCTGCACCAGCACGTGGTGCCGCGCTGGGGCGGCGACAGCAACTTCATGCCCGTAGTCGGCCGCACCCGGGTACTCCCGCAGCTGCTCGCCGACACGCGCAAGATCGTGGCCGACGCCTGGCCGTCGGCCAGCTAGCAACGCCGCGCGCGGCCGGTGGCCCGGGGGGCATGCCCCCCGGGCCACCGGCCGTGGCCTGCTCGGGCCGTGGTCTACTCCGGCCTGGAGTCGGCCGCGACCTTCGCCGCCAGGTGCGAAGGGAGCGGCTCGTGGCGCAGGTAGCCGCGGGTGAACGAGCCGGTGCCGTGGGAGACCGAGCGCAACTCGATCGAGTAGCGCATGATCTCAAGCTCCGGGACCTCGGCGCGGATCAGCGTCCGCCCGATGCCCACCGGCTGGGTGCCGAGTACTCGGCCGCGGCGGCCGGAAAGGTCGGACATGACTGACCCGACGTAGTCGTCGGGCACCAGGATCGACACTTCGTCGACCGGCTCGAGCAGGCATGGCGACGCCTTCTCGGCCGCGTCCCGCAGCGCGGCCCGGCCGGCCTTCTGGAACGCCATGTCCGAGGAGTCGACCGAGTGCGCCTTGCCGTCGTACAAGGTGACGCGGACCCCGGTCATCGGGTACCCGGCCAGCACGCCCTGCTCCATCTGCGCGCGGACGCCCTTCTCCACCGAGGGGATGAACTGCCGCGGCACCACCCCACCGACGATCTTGTCGACGAACTCGAAGCCCGCCGCGTCCGCCAGCGGCTCCACCTCGATGTGGCAGATGCCGAACTCGCCGTGCCCGCCAGTCTGCTTGACGTTTCGGCCAAGCCCCTGCGCCTTGCCGGCGATCGTCTCCCGCAGCGGCACCCGCAGGTCCACCGGGCCGACCGCGACGCCGTAGCGCGACGACAGCCGGTCGAGCAGCACGTCGGCGTGGGCCTCGCCCATGCACCACAGCACGAGCTGGCGGGTCTCGGCGTTCATCTCCATCCGCATCGTCGGGTCTTCGGCGACCAGCCGGGCCAGCCCCTGGGAGAGCTTGTCCTCATCGGCCTTGGAGTTCGCCACGATCGCGATGGGCAGCAGCGGCTCAGGTATCGTCCACGGCTCCATGAGCAGCGGGTTGCCCGGATCGGACAGCGTGTCGCCGGTCTCGGCCGTGCCCAGCTTGGCCACCGCGCAGATGCTGCCCGCCGGGCACTCGGCCAGCAAGCGCTGCTGCTTGCCAAGCGGCAAGGTCAGCGCGCCGATCCGCTCGTCGTCGTCGTGGTCGGCGTGCCCGTGCGCCGCGCGCCCGTGCCCGGAGACGTGCACGGCCATGTCGGCCCGCAGCGTCCCAGAGAAGACCCGGACCAGGCTGATCCGGCCGACGAACTGGTCCGACGTTGTCTTCACGACCTCGGCGAGCAGCGGCCCCTCCGGGTCGCAGGACAGCCCGCTGACCGGCTTGCCGTCGGTGCGGGTCACCGGGGGCAGCGGGTGCTCGAGCGCGGAAGGGAACGCCTCGGTCATGATCTCGAGTACCTCGGCCAGGCCGATCCCCTGTAGCGCCGCCGCGGCCAGCACTGGATAGAAGCTGCCGTGCGCGACCGCCGTCTCCAGGTCCTCGATGAGCACGTCGGTGCCGATCTCCTCGCCGCCCAGATAGCGGTCCATGAGGGTCTCGTCTTCACTCTCGGTGATGATTCCCTCGATCAGCTCGTCGCGCAGCCCGCCCATCCGGTCGGCGTCCGCCGCCGAGGGGTCGGTCTCGACCCGCTGGCCTGATGAGTAGTCATAGAGCCGCTGCGACAGCAGGCCGATGAGCCCGGTCACGCCATTGCCCGTGCCCGGGGGGACCGGCAGGTAGAGCGGGTGCACGCCGTCACCGAACGCGGCCCGGCAGGCCTCCAGGGCGGCCGCGAAGTCGGCCCGCTGATGGTCGAGCTTGGTGATGATGACGGCCCGTGGCATTCCGACCGCCGCGCACTCGTCCCACAGCATCTTCGTGACGCCGTCCACGCCATCGGTGGCCGACACGGCGAACAGGGCCGAGTCCGCGGCCCGCAGCCCGGCCCGCAGGTCGCCAGTGAAGTCCGCGTATCCCGGGGTGTCAAGCAGGTTGATCGTGATCCCGCCATGCGAGATGGGGGCCAGGGTGAGGTTGACCGACCGCTTCTGCCGGATCTCAACCTCGTCGAAGTCGCTCGTCGTCGTGCCGTCCTCGACCCGCCCCTGCCGCGAGATCGTCCCGGTGCATCCGAGCAGGGCCTCCACGAGGGAGGTCTTCCCGCTACCCGAATGGCCGACGAGCACGACGTTACGTACATTGCCCGCGCTTGCCATCACTCCGATCGCCTCCTTGCGCTCGACCCGAGGCGCGGGGAACGGCCCCGGTCTTCACAGCCTGAACCTCAACGCCCGGTTACGGCAAGACCCCTGCCGGGAATCGGCTGGGTGGACATGGGGTTTCTAGAGATAGAAGAAGCCAGAAGCTGAAAGACGCAGCTTCGCGAAACGGTAGTATCGCCACGGCCATGCTCAACTTCCTACGCCCAGGAATCGCGCGCCTGCTCAACCCCGTTGGCGAGGCTCTTGCGCGAACCCCGATCACGCCGAACATGATCACGGTGATCGGGACCGTCGGAGTGTCCGGCGCCGCCCTGTCGATGTTCCCCATCGGGGAGCTGTTCCCCGGCGCGTTCACCGCGACGATCTTCGTCTTCACCGACATGCTCGACGGCCTGGTCGCCCGGATCAAGGGCAACTCAGGGCCGTTCGGCGCCTTCCTTGACTCCAGCCTGGACCGCGTCGCCGACGCCGCCATCTTCGGCGGCATGGTGATCTGGTTCTTCCGTGGTGGCCACAACCCGGTGCTCGGCTGCGTCACGCTGTTCTGCCTGGCCTGCGGCTTCATGGTGTCCTACGTGAAGGCCCGCGCCCAGGGACTGGACCTGGCCTGCGATGTCGGGCTGATTGAGCGGCCCGAGCGGATGCTCATAGGCCTCACGTCGATCGGGCTGTCCGGCCTGGGCGTGCCATATGTCCTGCCGATAGGGCTATGGGCGCTGGCCGCGGGTACCCTGTTCACCGCGGGGCAGCGGGTACACGCAGTCCACAAGTCCGCACAGGCACAGGCCAGCGGACAACGAGAGGCAGCGGCCGAGTCCCCTTCCGGCTCAGCCGCCTCGCCGTCCGCAGCCGGCCCGCCCTGGTCGGCCAGCTCAGCCAAGGAGAGACCGTGATCAAGGACCGCCTGCTCGACGCGGCCTTTGGGGCGGGCTGGGCGCTGGTCTGCAAGCTGCCGGAATCCTGGGCGCGCGGCCTGTTCACCTGTGGTGCCGACATCGCGTGGCGCCGCCAGGGCGGCGGTGTCCAGGTGCTCGAGGGCAACCTGCTGCGCGTGCTGCGGTCCCGCCAGGCCGATGGCCAGCCGCGGCCCGAACTGGCCCAGGTCGATGGCGCCCAGCTGCGCGCCCTGTCTCGCCTGGTCATGCGGTCCTACGCGCGCTACTACCTGGAGGCCTTCCGCATCCAGGTGTACTCGCCCGAGCGCATCAGCGCTGGCATGCACATCGACCAGCGCAACGTCGAGGTCTGCCTTGAGCACCTGAAGAACGGCCGGGGCGTCATCTTGGCGTTGCCGCACATGGGCAACTTCGAGCAGGCCGGCGCGTGGGTTATCGGGCAGGGTGCTGGATCCTTCACGACCGTGGCCGAGCGGCTGAAGCCGGAGTCGCTCTTCGAGCGGTTCCTGAAGTTCCGCGAGCAGCTTGGCTTCGAGGTGCTGCCGACAACGGGCGGCCCGAACCCGTCGGGAGTCATGGCCCAGCGGCTGCGCAAGGGCAAGCTGGTGTGCCTGGTGGCCGACAGGGACCTGTCCAACACCGCCGTTGAGGTCGACTTCTTCGGCGAGAAGGCCCTGCTGCCGGCCGGGCCCGCGGCGCTGGCCGTGCAGACCGGCGCGGCCCTCATGCCCGTTTCCTGCTGGTTTGTCGGCGAAGAGGAGTGGGGGGCGCACATCTACGATGAGATCCCCGTTCCCGACAGTGGCGACCGCAGGGAGAAGGTCGCGACGATGACGCGCCAGCTGGCCGCCGTCTTCGAGGGGGCGATCAAGGAGCAGCCGCAGGACTGGCACATGCTGCAGCGGATCTTCATCGCCGACCTCGATCCCGAGCGACTGGCCAGGTCCCGCGGCGGAGCCGGGCTCAACGGGGGTCCAGAGAAGGCAGCAGCAGCATCATGAGGATTGGCATCGCCTGCCCCTACTCCTGGGACGTTCCCGGCGGGGTGCAGTCACACATCAGGGACCTGGCCGAGGCCCTCATCGACAAGGGTCACGATGTCAGCGTTATCGCGCCGGCCGATGACGACCGGCCGCTGCCTGACTACGTTGTCCCGACCGGCGCCGCCATCCCGGTTCCGTACAACGGCTCGGTGGCCCGGCTGTCGTTTGGCCCGCTGTCGCTGAACCGGGTCCGTCGCTGGCTGCGGGACGGCAACTTCGACGTCCTGCACGCCCATGAGCCCACGGTGCCGAGCCTGTCCCTGCTGGCCTGCTGGGCGGCGTCGGGACCGATCGTGGCCACCGTGCACACCGCGATGCCCAAGTCCCGGGTGCTGCTGGCCACCCAGGGCGTCATGCGCAGCGCGCTTGAGAAGATCGACGGCCGCATCGCGGTCTCCGAGGCGGCCAGGACCACGCTGGTCCAGCACCTCGGCGGCGACGCTGTGCTGATACCCAACGGCGTCGCGACCCACCGCTACAGGGACGCCGATCCGCTGCCCGGCTGGCCAGGCGAGGGAGGCACGATCGGCTTCCTCGGCCGGATGGACGAGCCCCGCAAGGGCCTGGTCGTCCTGCTGCGGGCCTTCGAGATCCTCGGCGCGCAGCGGCCCGGCCTCCGGCTCCTGATCGCGGGCCCGGGCGATCCCGCTGACGCCCGCGCCAAGCTGCCCGCCGCGCTGCGTGACCGCGTTCACTTCCTCGGCGAGGTCAGCGAGGAGCAGAAGGTCCAGGCCCTGCACTCGGTCGACATCTTCTGCTCGCCCAACACCGGCGGGGAATCGTTCGGGATCGTGACCGCCGAGGCGATGGCGGCCGGCGCCGCCATCGTGGCCAGCGACCTGGAGGCCTTCCGCATGGTGCTGCGCGGCGGGACCGCGGGGGAGCTGTTCCGCAACGGGGACGCCGCCGACCTCGCGCGGGTGGCCGGGGCGCTGCTCGACGACCCGGCCCGCCGGGCCGAGCTGTCGGTCGCGGCGATGGACGCCGTGCGGGCCTACGACTGGTCGGTCGTCGCCCGCGAGGTGCTCAGCGTCTACGAGACCGTGGTGCTCGGCCGCCGGGCGACCGTCGGGGTCGCCACGTGACCGGCCCGCCCAAGGAGTCGTCCCCCCGGTGACCCTTTTCTACATCGCGCTGGTCATCCTGGCGGTGGTCATCATGTCGGTCTACGTGTCCTGGCGGGCCGGCCGCCTCGACCGGCTGCACCACCGCACCGATGGCGCCCGCACCGGGCTGGACCTGGCCCTGGTGCGGCGCAGCTCAGCCGCCTACGAGCTGGCCTCGTCGGGGCTGCTCGACCCGGCGACCAGCCTGCTGCTCGAGGACGCGGTGCGGCGCACCAAGGAGAACGGGAAGCGCGAGGACGTCTTCGACCGTGAGCTGGCCGAGAGTGACCTCACCCGCGCGCTGCGGGCCGCCTTCACCCAGCCGGAGTTCCGGTCGTCGCTGACCGGCAACGAGGGCGCGGAAGACCTCGTCGCCGGGGTAGAGGCGGCCGCCCGCCAGGTGTTCCTGGCCCGCAAGTTCTACAACGACATCGTGGCCAGGACGCTCGAGGCCCGCCGCCGCCCGCTGGTCCGCGTGTTCCGGCTGGCCGGCCACGCCCCCCAGCCGGTCTTCTTCGAGATGGACGACCTCCCGTCCGACGAGTGAGATTCTCTCCCCGGTGGCCGTCGGCGGTAGGATCACCGGCGAGTACCCGAGCTTTTCGCCTCGATGGTTTGAAGGGAATGACATGAGCGGCCACTCCAAGTGGGCGACCACCAAGCACAAGAAGGCGGTGGTCGACGCCAAGCGCG
>Ga0335072_10007443_pt1 | contig 15926 bp, 16 predicted proteins | sample Lox_Sample_21_FD_206725 | JGI IMG/M metagenome (GOLD analysis project Ga0335072, IMG submission 206725) | Soil microbial communities from Loxahatchee National Wildlife Refuge, Florida, United States - Lox_Sample_2.1 | ecosystem: Environmental > Terrestrial > Soil > Wetlands | place: USA...
TACGGACGCATTCGGGGTTTACGAACGGAACAAACTCGAGATCATCCTCAGAAAAATCCCCGTCATCCTCCGCGAAAACGACGTCATTCCCGCGAGCGAAAAGGAAATGCGAGATGTGGTTCACAAGTATCTCCGTGTCTTTTTCACGCAGTACACGCCGAACATTCAAATCGAAGGACCGACTGCAGCCTTCAAGCCCGACGCAGGGATCATCAACCTGAAGACAGCGATCGAGTTCAAGTACGCAGCGTCGCGGGCAGAAATCGACACCGCCATTGGCGAGGTCTTCGAGGACACCAGCGGCTATGCCAACTCAGAAGACTGGAAGCATTTCATTCTCGTCCTCTACCAGACAGAGGCGTTCATCTCGGAAGACCAACTAAAGGTCGCCTTGGAAAAGGCCTCTCGAAAGAACTGGACACCGATTCTCGTGCCTGGACCGGGCGCGAGAAAAGCTCGTCAGAAAAAAGGGGCTGCCCGAGCCAAGAAGTGAGCAGGACGAGCGACACTCACTGTTTCGCATCCGGGTTTTCTGTCGCCTACGCTATTCGCGTGCGGAATCAGGTCGTAGATCTAGGCTCGTTCGTTTCAGCCGAGTCCATCTGCTCGCTGGCCAGTTTGTCTAACAGCTCCGCAGCAATTCCAAGAATCTCTCGTTCCGCCTTGGTCAGCCTGGCCGCCAGGGTTTCCGTCAACCATTGGTTCTGTCGATACGCATCTACGACCAGCAGTTCACGTCCCGCTTGAGTGATCTCGATCAGGACCTGCCGGCGATCCTCCTCTGCCGGCGTTCGGCGAATGAGCCCTCGTTCATCCAGTTCCGCGATGATCCGTGTCAACGACTGCAGCCTTTCAAGCCGCGCCAAGTCCGTAGCAGTCATCGGTGTACCCTCTCGAAAGAGCCATCCAAGGATCGCCAGTTTCGAGCCGCTGACACCGTGATCTGAGCGCAATCCACGCAGCCGGCGTGCCAGATGGGTGACTGATGGGCAAATCTACGTTACAGTCGCCACCTCCGCCAACGTCCCGATATGGCTCCGTGTTTCATCGATAATGCCGAACAATGCGGGTCTTATATTCGCCTTTTGTTCGCTATAATGAATTTGGGACGCGTTTCGCACAACTGCACCATATCTGATGCATACTTGGACAAGATTTTTCGTTGCTATTCTTAAAGATTGGGAGGGACTCGAGATGCCAAGAGGCGAGCTACTGAAGAAGCTCTTTTATAGCTACGCCCATGGAGACGACGACGGCTTCCAGGCCGTCGCCACAGAGATCATTCGGGACGAAGAATCGAAGAATAACCGTGTTTTGGCGAATGCTTTGCGGAGGAACCTGGGTCAGGCAAAGCCTCTGAAACTGACTCCGTCCTCACAACCCTCCAAAGAGGCTTCTCGCAAGCTTACCGTCGTACCATTCGAGAGGGAAAAACAACTCCCGCTCGTCGAAACCGTCGTACCGGAACGGAAAGCCTCCGACCTCATCCTTAATCGGATGAACCAGCATCTCCTTCTTTCGCTCGTTTCAGAGTTTCGCCAGCGCGACACCCTGGGAGCACACGGCTTGCGTCCTCGCTCTCGCCTACTGTTTTGTGGGCCACCTGGATGTGGGAAGACCCTGTGCGCGCAAGTCTTCGCCAATGAAGTCAAACTTCCCCTGCTCGTGGCAAGCATGGACGTGTTGGTGTCTTCGCTGTTGGGCGAAACAGCAACCAATTTACGCAAGATCTTCGATTTCGCAGAAGCGCAGCCGGTGGTCCTATTACTGGATGAGTTTGACGCGATTGCCCGGCTGCGTGACGACGAAACTTTGAATGGCGAGCTGCGCCGTGTCGTCAATAGTCTGCTCACGCTCATCGAGAAGTTTCGCGGGCACGGTTTCGTGATCGCTGCAACCAACCATGAGCGCCAGCTCGACCCCGCCATCTGGAGGCGTTTCGATGAGGTCGTCGTCTTTGAGAAGCCAAACCGCAACGAAGTCATTCGCCTTCTCAATCTGAAGTTTCGGAATTTCCGGCGTGATTTTGAATCGTCGGAAGTCGCCGACCAGCTCCAGGGATTCTCTCATGCCGATATTGAGCGCGTATGCGTGAATGCAATCCGGCGCTCGATTCTCAGCGGGCAGAAGGTCGTCACCAAACGCCGCCTGCTAAAGAGTATTGCTCTCGAATCCAGACGAGGTGACATCGCAAAACCTCATCAGAAATAGTGAGCGTATCGGGTCATGCCAGAGCTATCCCACCTGCCTTTACCTCGTGCCCAGGTTGATTTAGAACGACGAAAGCGTCAAGGGTTCGGAAATCCTCCCACAAGAGATGTTGGCGAACAGTCTGTCCGCGTTCGGCAGGCTGTCGACGTAGCCCTCGAGACTCATCGACAGCTACGTGTGAGGTATGTCAATCCGGCTCTCATCCTGCGGGTCCGGACCTCGGGTGTTGTCTCGGAAGAGGAGTGGATTCGTGCGGGACTGACCGTCCTCGGACACGATGAGAACAATGCGCTCGTTCTATTCGATCGAGAGGCCGATCTAGCCGCTTTTCAAACGAGACTCGACGCATATGCTGCCGGACCGCAGCCAGGCCGCCAGAATCCCGCGTATAACGCTCTGATCGCCTCGATCGATGAGTTTGGTCCTCTGCGGCCGGAGGACAGGATTGGAAGCGGCCTCCGCGAAGAAGGCTTCGATCGTCTTGATTCATTCGCCGAAGACCGCAACTTCGTGCTCGACGTAGAGCTTTGGGATTTCGCTCCACAACGGGAGCGTGAGGCGCATGCCTTCCAGCTCGCCAACACAATCGCTGAGCGCGGCGGTGTGGTTACGGACCAATACATAGGCATTACGTTCACAGCGCTTCGTGTCAATGCTCCCGGAACTCTCATTCGCTATCTGCTGGAGGAACCCGTCGTTCGGGTCGTGGACCTTCCACCTGAAGTCGATCTCGATGTTGCGACCCTGCTGGAAACAACAATTGAAGATCTTGGCGTGATCGAGCCGCCAGATGATGACGCTCCTGTCGTGGGAGTTCTCGACACAGGAATCAACAATGGACATCCCTTGTTGGAACGCGTCGTTATGGCCAGGACCAGCGAGCCTGAAACTCTGGGCGTGAATGATGTTTATGGTCATGGCACGCGCGTCGCCGGTATCGTGGCTTACGGTGACGTTCGGGATTGCATTGAGAACGGTGTGTTCGAACCTGTCGCACGGATCGCCAGCGGCAAGGTGGTCAATGACTTGGGAAACCTGGACGACCGCAAGCTCATCGCCTCACAAGTCAATGAAGTTGTGCGGCGCCTGCACGGGATCGGCTGCCGGATTTTCAATCTATCGCTCGGAGATATCCATGCACAGTATCGCGGAGCGAAGGTGGGTCAATGGACTGCCATACTCGATGAACTTGCGCGCGAACTGGATGTTCTGTTTATTGTCTCGGCCGGCAACTACACACATGTTCCGGTGAATCACACCGAGGAACACCATACCGATTACCCGGCATACCTGCTTGCCGGTCGAAATCGCATATATGAGCCGGCGACTGCCGCGAATGCGCTGAGTGTGGGAGCGGTCGCCCATGCAGCCGCGGTCCGGAACAACGGAGATGGCTTTGTTGCTACCCGGCCTATCGCGGACGTCGGTGAACCCGCGCCGTTCACGTGTGTCGGTCCTGGTGTGAATCGAGGAATCAAGCCAGAGCTTTGCGACGACGGCGGGAACAAGCTATATGACGGGGTAATCCAAGGCCTCATCCCTATGCCGGAGAGCGAGATTATTACGACCCACCACGAATATGTCAATCGGCTCTTCACCACCGGAGTCGGCACCTCCTATGCAGCGCCACTTGTCGCGCACAAGGCTGCTCAGGTGCTTCAGGCCTTTCCTGACGCCAGCGCGAATTTGCTTCGGGCGCTGCTCGCAAGCTCTGCAGAGATTCCTGAACCATCCCTGCGAAGGCTGCAGGGAACACCGCCTGAAATTATTTCTCATGTCTGCGGGTATGGCATTGCAAATCCCCTCATTGCGTCGACTTCGGATACCAATCGGGTGGTGCTGTTTGCGGACACCGAGATAGAGATGGACCGCTTCTTTGTGTACGAGGTTCCGATCCCGCGGGAGTTCGCCGATACCAAAGGAAAACGCCGGATTCGCGTCACCCTCGCGTTCGACCCTCCCACACGCCACAGTCGCTCAGACTACCTCGGTGTGGAGATGTCCTTTCGTCTTGTTCGCGGCAAGGCGCTCGACTGGATCATTGAGCACTATCGCAAACGCACAGAAGACGAGGGAACGTACCCAAGTCTCGGGGGCAAGTATGACTGCCCGTTCGATATCGGGGCAACGATCCGGGAGCGTGGAACCCTGCAACGCGGAACCTTTGAGATGACGAAGAATCCTGCCGAAGAATATGGAGCAACGTACTATCTCGTGGTGCGGTGCGAGCGCCAGTGGTTTCCGGATGATGTTCCTCAGCGCTTTGCTGTCGTGGTCGAGCTGACCCACTCCCAAGATATTGCGCTTTATGAGCGCATCCAGGAACGTGTCGCGGTTCGCGTCCGAGCCTGATGTGGAGTTGGTCGTTCGCAATCCTCTCACGACTGAACCGGCTTCTCCGCGAGTGACTCAGAATCCTGACAATTTCTCAGTTTGAATTCCGGATTTGGATAGAAGGTGGATGTTGGTCGTCGAACGAAATTCCGCTAAGCTCACTAACATGGAATCGGATGCTGAAGCCGAGGTGCTTCGCCTCGATAATGCTTGGAACGGAGCCTATCGACGTCATGACCGCGCGTCACTGGAAAACATCCTCGCAGATGATTTCGCCGCGCTGACTCCGTCAGGCGAAGTAATCACCAAGGCGTCGCTAATGGTCAACCCATCGGAGGTCGCGAGATTGGTGACCTTCAGCGAACAGGCCGTGCATGTTTTCGGGCAAACCGCCGTAACCTGCGGTCGCCTCCAGCTTGACCTAAATGACCGTCGCGTTGACCAACGGTTCCTCCGCGTCTTCACCTATCGAAATGGGACTTGGCGCGCGGTTAGCGTCGCAGTTACGCCACTGGCTTAGCAAGTCTCTACGACCGTCGGAACTGGGAATTCAAACTGAGACACTACCAGAACCCTGGCAGCATTGACAGATGGATGAGTCTCGCCTTTGCACAAACCAAAACTGAAATCAGCTGACTCTCTCGCCGCGTAACCCGGCGTGAACAACTCTTTTGAGCTCTGGAATAAAGCGCTCCTGCAGCCAGCCACTTGCCAGGCTCGCCGCTGCGCCAAGAGTATTCACCACGCATGACAGACTCGCCCAATTATCGGGGAATGTCCCGCCATATTCCGAGCGAAAACCATCCATGAAACGCGACTCCCCATGAATCGCGTCAGGCTTTGCGTAACACATGAAACGAGCCACATCCCAAAAAGACGTCCCGATGCCGGCGAGTTCCCAATCCACAATGCCTGCCAGCTCCCAGCGATCGCCTTCGTAGCTGACGAGGACGTTGCGGTGGTCGGGACCGGAATCAACTCTTGGAGGGATTGTAAAAGGGAAACTTCCTTCTGACAGGCTTCCGCCCCCTCGGAGATACTGCCGAAGGACAAACAGCTCATCGCGAGCTTCAAACCGCACCAACAGATTGAAATTCGTGGCTCCTCCGGCGAGGAATTCAAAGGAATGAATACGGTAATTGGGCAACGCGTGCGTCAACACGAGCCGCGCCCTCCGTAATATTTCCTCTTCCTCAAAAAAGGCCAAACATCCTCTCAATTATTGCCACATCGCCGAATCACTGACTCAACAAGCTTCTTTGGCCTCAAGCCAACTAACGAAATGTTCGATGTCGCCGTCGGCGCTGCAGTTTGTCAGAGGAGCGAACACGAGGGACGTAGTCGGCGGCGACAGAAGGAGAGATCAGGATTGTGAATTCACTGGCTGGCGAGATGTTGGTTCAATTTCTGTATGTCTGGAAGCGAGCCACTCAGAAGGAGACATTCCTAAACGTTGCGTAAAGACCCTCGTTAGAGCTGTCGCATTTGCATATCCTACGGCGGCTGCGATCAGCTTCAGTGAGTTGCCCCTACGCAACATCGTCTGGGCGATTCCGAGGCGCCAGTTCGTAAGGTAATCGAATGGTGTTGTTCCGACGACCTTGCGGAAATAGGGGGCGAAGCGTGCGCGCGACATACCCGCACACTGAGCCAGCTGTTCCAGCGACCAGGCAGTTTCAGGGTGTCTGTGCATAGCCTCGATTGCCTTGCCCAGCCGTTCATCGGCGAGCCCGAGCAAAACACCACTATCGACCAGGTTCCCGTTCAGCGCGGACCGAATGAGAAGCACGAGCACATATTCGAAGAGACGATCGAGAGCGGTCTGGCGGCCGGGAAACTCCGAAGTAGCCTCGGTAAACAGGAGCTCGAGTGCGGGGGCAAGCTCGGGGAGGGCCGCCAGGGGGACTACGAACGGCTCTGGAAAGGCAGCGATGAGGGGATTCAACATGTCGGCGCCGAATTTGACGGTCGCGCAAACAAGTTCGGCGCCTTCTTCTTCTGAGCCGCGAACACGGTGTTCGTGAGCACGCGGAAAAAACACGATGCTTGGAGTATCGACGACCAGCTTGGGAGCGTTCGGGTGGGTGACGGTCAGGGTTCCTTTTCGGAGCACATGAAGATAACCGGCCTGTTCGTCGAGGTTGGGGGAGACACCACAGAGCCGTCCTGAATAAAACATTCGGGCCGAGAGGGAAAATCGTTCGAAAAAAGGGGCCAGTCGATCCATCTGAGACTATAAGGTATATTAACGATACTATATATGACAATGGGTATCGTCTTATTCCCGCAGATGGTTTTCCGTGGCGCGGAAGCGCCACTGGAGATTGGAGAAGATGATGACCCGTATTGCTCCCGTTATTTCGTCAACCGCCGATGCTAAAGTCGCCACCACACTTACTCAGCTGAAGACGAGTTTTGGAATGCTCCCGAACCTTTTTGCCACCCTGGCACATGCTCCCGTGGCTCTGGATGGTTTGCTGTCACTCTCAAAAACGCTTTCGCGCGGCCGCCTTACCGCCCGTCAGCGCGAGATTCTAGCCCTGGCAGTAGGTCAGGAAAACGAATGCCGGTACTGTCTCTCGGCGCACACTGCTTCGGCAAAAGCAGCCGGTGTGAGCGAGGCGGAGGTCCTGAAAGCACGAGGAGGAGATGGGGAGGATCCCTTTGAACAGGCTCTGGCATCGCTCGCGAAGAAGATCGTCCGCGAGCGCGGTCATGTTTCAGACCATGACCTTGAAAACGCGCGGAGGGCCGGGATCGACGACGGACTGTTGATGGAGATCGTTGCCCAAGTCGCCCTGAATACATTCACCAACTATGCGAATGAACTTGCCGGTACCGAGATCGACTTTCCTGTGGTGCAGGTAAAGCTCTGATGCGGACCTCATGATACTCCGCTGCTCGGCGAGCCGCGGAGTATCGAACGATTGGCTACTGGTGAAGCACTTATAGGCAACGACCTCAACATGAAGGAGAAATGATTGTGACCACGATTTCGTCAGGACAAGCAACTATTGCGGAAAAAGAAGACAGAGTGTTTTCCGCCGGCCTCTCAACAAAAAGCAATCTCGCCAAGTTGGCTGCATGGATCGATGAGCGCAATGTCGCCTTCCTGGTCTGCAGTATTGGCATGATCGTTATGCTGCTTTGGGCAGGATCTTTCAAAATGACGCGGCCCGGAGCCGAAGGCATCATTCCTCTGGTCTCGAACAGCCCCCTGATCTGGTGGCACTTTAAGTTATTTGGCCCCTATATCGGATCGGACCTCATCGGCCTTACCGAATGGCTCTCCGGGGCTCTTCTCATCGTTGGATATTTCAAACCCAAAGCCGGCATCCTGGGAGGACTTGTCGCGACGATCATATTCTTTACGACCAGCACGATGATCATAACCACCCCCGGCGCGATTATCTCCGTTCCTGGGATTCCCGGGATGAGGTACATGAGTTTCATGGGCCTGTTTCTTTTCAAGGACGTCATATCCCTCGGAGTGTCCTTTTACCTGATCAGTTATTTCGGCAGGAAGGCAATCCTCTCCGAAAATAGGGCTTAATCACTACTCCGGTGAGCCCACTCGCTAACCAGCCGGCCGGTCGGATTCTTGCTATTCGAGATCCGACCTCGGGGCACGTCCTTGAATCGAAAAATGACGGTGAGCAAGAGCTTTGCACGGACATGCAATTTGTATTTGCGTACCTGTCGCTCTTCCGATGCTGTCAAGCGAGCACAAAATCGGGTAATGTCCTAATTCACCGGCGACTAGAAGATTGGGGCCATGCCAGGACGAGGGCTATCGCTACCAGCCATAAGGTGTAGGCAAGGACCAGGAATCGTTCAAAATACCCCAATGGCGTGCGCGGTCTCCTGCCTGAAATTAGAGCTGCACAGATAAATAACAGGAATCCGCCCCACGGCAAAGCTGAGAGCGCCGTCATCCAATGACGAGCCGGGATTGACGTGACTTTACCCGCTACGCCAATGTCGACGACCGTAGCCATGATCGGAAAAACCACGATAACGGCGAAGGCGAATAGTACATGCAATGCGCCGCTTCGAGTCTGTGCTTTTTGAGTCAACGATACGGGATCGGTAACGAAGACTCCCGCCGCAGCAAAGCCAACGCCACAGAGGATGAGCAGCGCCGAACCAGGCGACGGAAGCGCCCATAGGGCTGCCGCCAACGCGCCGCAACTGAGAGCCATGCAAAAGAAGGCGAATTGCATGATCCAACCGTGAGGTCCACGAGCGTAGTCGCTAATCATACGAGTACGTGGATCAAGCTCAGGTCGGACGAAGTGCAGGAGCAGAATGACGATGAGCCACAAGGCAGCGGCACCTGCAGCAGCCAATTCGAGTGAGTGCGAGCTAGTCATAGCAGCTCATACAGTGTAAGGAAATTAGGACACCACCCAAAATCGAGCTTCGGGCGCTTTATCGACCCTGAAGCCAAAGCCGTGCGGCTGCAATCAATAGACAAACGGAATCAATATACTGGTTCGCGCCGCATACTCGTCGAAGGCCTCTCCGTAATGATCACGTAGGTGCGAGTCGAGCATCGGAATATTGGCAAACAGAAATCCAGCCAGCATGATCGATGGAATGACAATGGTGATCCAGCGGCCTGCAACCATGCAAAGCCCGGAGAACGAAATCATGTCGCCTAGATAATTAGGGTGTCTTGAATATCGGAACAGGCCAAGAGTGTAGAGTTTCCCGTGATTTTCCGCTTGGCTTTTCCAGGCGTGACGTGTGTACTCCGCATACGAGTTCATCCAGGAGCCGAGAACGAAAAGAACAGATCCGGCTCCGGCAGCCACGCCAAACGACGCAGGATTTCTACCGCCTGCTATGGCGAGCAGCAGATAGATGAACAGGACCCATGGCGCGATCATGCACACCTCGCTCCAGCTTAGGGCTCTCCTCAAAAACACGAACTGTGTGAGCAGCAGGCGGGCGAAGTACATAGAGAGCATCACCGCGAGGCACACGCGTCTTGCATCGTCGCCGGGAATCCACAATCGTCCGAACGAAGCACCAACTGAGCTGACTCCTCCTTCTAAAAGCAACCACCACGCCAACACCACACATGCGCCAATAGCTATGGTCAACGCCACACGCTGAGCGATGGAGCTCCCGTATGCTGCATAGGGATCGCTTCTGGAGTTTTTCCGGCTCATCTGCCGCCCATTCTTATTCTCGCTCGAATCTGTCGGTCAAACATTTGCGCCTGTATTCAGCCATGGGCCATCATCTCGAGTGTTCCACAGATGCCAAAATGCCGATGCACTCTTGAACCCAGACCGGGAATCCGGTTCGCGTCTACCAGTTTGATGACCACTGCTGAAGAACGCATATGCCGGATATCAATCATTCAGGATGCAACGGAATCAAGCTCGATGAGTCCGGTTCAAGCTGGCCGCCCTTTTTCTTCAAAACTCCATCATCTAGCGAGGTCAAAATGCCAGGCTATCCTGTGCCATCAGGTCACGGCCGTGCGGAGATACCGCTTGGTCCGGCTCAAGGCAAGCCCATCAAGTCCGTTCATATCTACCAAAGCGAAGAAGCCCTAAATTCGATCTCGAATTCGCAGACGACTCAATGCTCGAGATGATCTTTCGTGTCGGCTTTAATGCATCGGTGAAGTTGCTGGAGAACAAAGACGGCGATTATCACGTTCGAAAGAAGATCAAACCAAAGCTCACGGAGCACTAAAGATCACAGATACGTTCATCGCAATGCGAATACGATCCGCTCCCATAGGAACCTCCTTTAGCTGACTCGGGACACTGGGGTCGCATCGTTTGGGTTGAAACCGGGGCCGAGGTCGGCAGTTCGTCGAACAGCTGCGGAAGCTTCGGAAAGATCTCATCCTCCGTGGCCAGACCCAGCTCAACGATCGAGTCCTGGAGGAAGTCGAGCAGGTTGAGCATCCCTTCTGCCGCACCTTCCTGCTCGAAAGTCATGGTTGTGCCTTCGTAGATGCCGACCAGCGCGTGTTTCTGTTTGCCTTCAGACTTTCGGCGGCTTCGTTCCTCCATCGGAAGATGGAGGAACTCGGATGTCAGCAGAGATAGAATGGCGCGATGAAGACAGAGCCTATCGGCAGCATTCCTCGTCCGCCAGCTTTGATAGAGGCCATCGCCGATTTTCAGTCGGGGAAAGAGAGGCGCGCCCATCTCGATGAAGCGTATGCATCTGCCTTGGGCGATACGATCCGGCGATTCGAGCAAACCGGGTCACCGGTCGTCACCGATGGTGAGCAATCCAAGTCCAGCTTTGCAACTTATCCCCTTTCCCGCTTTGAGAACCTTGCCCCAGACGGCGTCATTATTCCCTTCGCAGACGGCCACACTCGTCAGTTACCCCGTTTAACTGCGGGCCCCTTTCGCTACGCGGTACACGCAGCGGAGTTCACGCGGACCGCTCGAACTTATACAAGGCTCCCCATTAAGCAGGCCGTCATTTCAGCTTCTGCGTTGAGTCTGATTTATCCCTCGCAACAGATTCCGGATTATCCGCGCGAGGCTTTCCTGGAAGACCTTATCGATGAGGCTGAGACAGATATTCGCGGCGCTCTTGACGCAGGTGCAGATTCCGTCCAGATCGACTTCACCGAGGCGCGTCTATCGCTGAAGCTCGATCCATCGGGCGGCCTGCTTCGCAGCTTTATTGCGTTGAACAATCAGGTTCTCGACCGCTTTACCTCTGACGAACGCCGGAACATTGGCGTTCATGTCTGCCCTGGGGGCGACAGAGATTCGACACATAGCGCCGACATCGATTACGCGGCGCTGCTGCCGCAGCTCTTTCAGATGAAGGCAGGTCGTTTCTATCTGCAAATGGCAAGTGAATCGGACTGTCCACGGGTTCTACGTATGCTCGGCGAGTTAATTCATCCGGACCATCTCATTTTCATCGGTGTCATCGATCCCATAGATCCGGTGATCGAAACGGCAGCCCAAGTACGGGATCGAGTGATTGAAGCCGCCTCTTTCCTGCCTCCCACCCAGTTAGGATCCACGGACGATTGCGGCTTCGCTCCATTCGCAGACGACACTTCGACCGCGCGCGATGTGGCTTTCGCCAAAATTCGAGCCAGAGTTGAGGGCACTGCTCTCGCCGCTCGAGAACTCGGGCTTTGACCTGTTTTCGAAGCAGGGTTATGCGCTTATCATTCAGCCGAATTCACGGTTGGGAAGGCCTAAGCAGAGATCTTGTTCGCCGGAGAGACGCTGCCTCACCGTGCCGTGCCCATGGACGACGTACTCAATGAAAGAAAGGCCGCGGTCTCCGAAAATGCGACCGACGCGGCGACCGTCAACCACATCTTCGCTCACATGTCCGCCTACATGGAGGGGCAGCAAGCCGCATGACTCATACTTCCGACGCCGTTCTTCGTATCCAGAAGGCGCGCACCGGACTGCTGCTCGATCATCCTTTCTTCGGCTCGCTCCTGTTCCGCCTGCGTGGACAGGAGCGGCGTTCGATCAAAACGATGGCGACGGACGGTGTGTCTCTCTTCTTCAACCCCGACTATGTAGGAACGCTCACTCAGGCCGAACTGAGAGGCACGCTGGCCCATGAAGTCATGCACCCAGCGCTTCAGCACCACACACGCCGCGGCAGCCGCTCACTGCGGCGCTGGAACATGGCGTGTGATTACGCCATCAACCCGTTGCTGGTCGATGCGGGGCTAACGCTGCCCCAGGGTGTGCTTGTAGACGCCCGCTTTCGCGGCATGAGCGCCGAGCGAATCTATAACATGATCGAGTCCGAGGATGACCCGCAGCCTCAGGAACAAGGGGATCCGAACTCACAATCGAGCGAGTTCGCCGGAGAGGGCGGCGATGCAAACGGTCCGAATACCTCGAACGCCCTGCCGGATACGCCAGGCGGAATCGGACAGGTGCTCGATGCGCCGGACCCGGAACCTGGAACCGACGGCATCAGTGCGGAACAACAAGCACGAGACTGGCAGATTGCTGTGGAACAGGCTGAGACCCTTGCCAGGCTCGCTGGTAAAGCCCCGGCCGGCCTTGAGCGTTTGCTCGAATCGGCTGCCAAGGCCGGAGTTGACTGGAGAGAATTGCTGCGGCGGCTCTGGTCGGAGACCACGCCGGCCGACTACAGCTGGATGAGGCCCAATCGCCGACACGTCTGGGCCGGGTTGTACCTGCCTGGCGTTGTTCGCGAAGGCACAGGCGAAGTAGCGATCGGCGTCGACTGTTCCGGTTCGATCAGCCGGCGCCAGCTGGGCCTTTTCGAAGCTGAGGCGCAATCCATCCTCGAAGGCCAAAGGCCTTCCCGTGTGCACGTGCTCTATTTTGACGCCGTAGTCCATCGAGTAGACACGTACGAAGCGGGACAACCCATTCATCTCCACCCGGTGGGTGGAGGGGGAACACGATTCGAACCCTGCTTCGAATGGCTGGAAGAACATGGGATCGTGCCGCAGACGATGGTCCTGCTTACCGATCTCGACGGTTCGTTTCCACACCGAGAGCCGGCCTACCCGGTGCTCTGGGCCTCAACTTCCGATCTAACAGCTCCATTCGGGCAGGTCATCCCTATGGCCGTTGCCTGATCGCAAGCACACACCAAACAAGCAGGCCTCGCCGTTTTCAACAAGCCGGGGCCTCATTTTCATCGAGGTCGTTATGTCATCCATTGCAACCACGAACTCCCTGTTTGAGATCGACTGGGAGATCGACACTCTCATCGAAGAGATTCAGGAAGAAATCGAAACCTACGGAGAAGCTTCATCCGACCGCATTGAGCGGTTTCAAGAATATCTAAGGGTTCACGGTGAAAAGGTTGACCGCATCGGCCGCTTCATCCGCTCGATGGAAGCGCGAACGAGTCACTGTCGAGCTGAAGCGCAGCGTCTCTCCGACCGCGCTCGCAGTTCGGACAACAAGATCCAGCGCACGAAGTCCATGGTTCTCTACTACCTCGTGAGCCGCGATCTCAAGAAGGTCGAGGGCGTCGAATTCACGCTGCGCAGACAGGCAAATAGTCAGGACAGTGTCATCATTTCCGACGAACGGCAGGTCCCTCTCGAATTCAAGACTGTAACCCTCGCACTCAACGGCAGCGTGTGGAAAACGCTGCTTGACTCCATTCCGGACGGGTTGAAGCGGATACTCGACATGGCGGTGAAGGAAACGACGCCGGACAACGAAGCAATCCGGAAGGCGGTGGCACGACACGAAAAGGTTCCGGGCGCCGAGGTGAAACGAGGCGATCACGTTCGAATTGCTTAGCGGGCCGAAGCCTCCTGACTTCGCGTGTCAGCCGCAATAATTTTGCTCTGATCGATGCCCGTGACCGCGCGTACTTAGGAGGGGAGCGTTCAGCGGGGAACAAGATCAGTTGAAACCAATCCTGAAACAATCAGTGGTTGCCATGCATCGGCTAAGGCCCATCATCTCAGTCTGAGTGGCTGACGGGAAGCTGATTCACCGCAACGTGCATAGGCTAAACTGAGCCGAGGAGCGAAGGGCGGCCATGGTGTCTTCGCTAAGCGTCCCCGCGAACTATTCCCGGCTCGGAATCTTTCTCACGCTGGGAATATGGATCGCAGCTGCTTTCGCGCCATGTGCGCAGGTGACTGAAGCCAGTCGCTATGCAATTCGCTCAATAGAGGCTATGCATGGATGGCGTCTAGCGTCGCTCGGATGGTCAGGACCACTCGCGCACCCCTGCGGAATTTCAATCACAGCTGTGACAATTTCCGGGGCCTTCTCACCAATGGGAAGATGCAAGTAGTCACTCATTTTGCTTCCTTTGCGTTGATGGACGCAGAGCAAAATAAAAACTCCTACGCTTGGTAGGAGTCATCAGCCTTCCGTATTCGGAGGCACTTAATGGCGGAATCCTTCGCCACTCAACGTCCTAGTAGTAGCACAACCCTCAGGCAGTCGCAACTCAATGTACGGGATTCATCTACCTGCTCGCTTAGAGATCGAATGACATCCCAGATCACGAGATATAGAGCATTTGCATGCAGAACCCGCCTGTAGAACCTGGCTGATTCGTCCCGCTGGACGCTACGGGCATTTAGGGCCAGCATGCATTGCGCGTTATCCCGCTTTCGTTTCGCCTTCAGAGGGGAGATCCTCTTCAGCCTCATTGCAACATCACCGTCGCTTGCGAATTTCCACTAGTCAACGTAATGGACATTATGATGACCGTATGACTGATCCTCAGGGGCGAACCCTTTATGCGCGCGTCGAAGAGGTGCTGGCCAAAGAGATTTCCAAAGGGCTCTTTCGCGTGGGACAGCAGATACCAAACGAAGACCAGCTCATTGAACGTTTTGAGGTAAGCCGTATTACTGTGCGTCGCGCCATCGCGAATCTCGTGCGGCGGGGGCTGTTAGAAATCAGGCGTGGTAAGGGCACTTTTGTCTGTTTGCCTCGGATCGTACAGGAGCTCACTGAACTAAGCGGCTTTGTGGAAGACATGCTGGCCCTGGGAAGAAAACCTACCGCTCGCGTTCTCGGAAGAGAGATCGTGGCCGCAAACGGCAGAGTTGCCGAGCATTTGCATCTCTCGAAGGGCCAGCAAGTGGTCCGCATACGGCGAGTCCGTATTGCGGACGGAACGCCGGTCTCATTTGATGAGACCTTCCTTCCTCTTGAGATCGGAAAAAAGATCATGAACGACAATCTCAGGACGGAACCGATCTTTACCCTGCTCGAACAGAAATATCAAGTCCCGCTCATCGAAGCAGAATACAAACTCGAAGCAGTCGCTGCGGACCCAACCGCTGCGGCGGCATTGTGCATTCCTCAAGGAAGCCCCATCTTCCAGATTGAACGAACATCATTCACCAACGGAAACCGTCCTGTGGATTATGAAACTCTTTCCTACCGGGGAGATCTCATTCGGTTTGTTACCCGGCTTGCCCGCCGGCCAGACCTCTCTCAGGCTCGCTCAGCTAAAGGCCGTCGGCTTCGCCGAAGCAGGTAGCCATCGAAAGAGAATGGACTCGGCCCGGTCAAAACCAGCGCTAGAATGCACGCAATATAGAGAAGGTCGCACTCATATCCTGGTGGTCCAAACTGGGCTCGTCCGTCCACGATGCGCATCAACTTGATGGAACTGAAGCCGTAAGGAAGATGAACTGTGACGATAGCTACCACCAAAAGGACGATCATGGGTAAGCTGACCCATGCCACAAGCGCGCCGAGCAAAACGGCCGCGCCTCCGATGAGTTCCGTAAGGATCGTCACCCAAGATATCAGATGCGGGGCTGGAACTCCAGTAGCGCTCAAAATTGCTGCAAATGCATCTGGCCCTTTTTGCAACTTGGCATAGCCATGCGCGATAAAACCATAACCTACGATGAGTCTCAGGGGCAGAGCCGCGTATTGCAT
>Ga0335072_10007444_pt1 | contig 15925 bp, 10 predicted proteins | sample Lox_Sample_21_FD_206725 | JGI IMG/M metagenome (GOLD analysis project Ga0335072, IMG submission 206725) | Soil microbial communities from Loxahatchee National Wildlife Refuge, Florida, United States - Lox_Sample_2.1 | ecosystem: Environmental > Terrestrial > Soil > Wetlands | place: USA...
ACCTGGCAAGGGAGACCGCAAGCCGCTTCCCGGACGCGGCAGGCATGCAGATCGGGCCGGAGCAGGGCACGCTGATGACACTGCTCGCCCAGCTCACCGGCGCCAGCCGGGCATTGGAGATCGGCACCTTCACTGGTTACTCCGCCATCTGCATCGCCCGCGGGCTCACCGCTTCGGGCAGGCTCACCTGCTGTGACGTGAGCGAGGACTGGACCTCGCTGGCCCGCAAGTACTGGGAGCTGGCTGGTGTCGCCGACCGGATCGATCTCCAGCTGCGGCCGGCCCTGGAGACCCTCAGGGCCATGCCGGCCGCCGATACATTCGACCTCGCTTTCATCGACGCCGACAAGACCGGCTACGTCAGCTACTGGGATGAAGTCGTCCCCCGGATCAGGCCAGGCGGCATGATTCTCGTCGACAACACGCTCTCGCACGGCCGGGTGATCGACCCGGCCGCCCACGAACCGAGCGTTCAGGGCATTCGCGACTTTAACGACCACGCAGCCGCCGATGGCCGGGTAACGCTGGTGCTGTTGCCGATCGGCGATGGCCTGACCCTGGCCCGCAAGCACGACTGACCGGGGTTCTCAGTACTGGCCGCGGCACTGGCAGTCGCGAACCCCCTCCACCGCTAACCCTGTCAGTCGGTGGTCACCGCCAGCGCTGGCCAGGAGGCCTTTCCTGGTCCGGCTCGACCTCGATGCGTTCCCGGCGAAGTTCGTCCCTGACGATGCTGTCCTCCTCGATGCGCTTCGTGCGCAGCCGGATGCGCTCCACCGGCACGATCTCCTTGCGGGGTACGGGGCGCTCCTCGTACAGGATGATTTCCTGCTCATCCTCGCCAATGTCGCCATTGTTCCGGTCTTGGGCCGTGACCGTAGTCCGCTCTATGTCGAACTCATCATGAAAAGTACGGACCGTCTCCTGGACCGGCTCGACGTCGACGTACTTGTGCAGCCGGACACGGCCGGTCTCGACCGTCTCCTTGTCGACATGCAGCCGCTCCTCCTGGCGGACGAGCCAGTCCTGGTCGGTCGGCCTGCTGCGCTGCTGGTAGGGAGCCGGCCGGGCCGGAACCGGCCGGGAGGGAACCTGATAGGAGGGAGCCGGCCGGGAAGGCGCCGGCCGGGAAGGCGCGTCCCGGGAGGGAGCTTCCTGCGCGGGAACGGTCAGCCCGTAATACCGCCTGATCTCTTCGGCCTGTGTCGCAGACATGTGCTGGCCTGCCTCGATGTTCGGACCAGCCATGACTTTTCGCGAGTCGAACGGAACGCGAAGGCCCTCCGCGGTGAACTCGCCCGTGCTAACCGGCACGAACCGGCCGGCCTTGCCAGACCGGATCCTGGCCCACGCGGGCGTCCCGTCCGCGTCGTCCCTGAAAACCTGCTCGACTGTGCCTATCACTTTGCCGTCGGAGCCGGTTACTCGCGCGCCGAGAAGTTGCTCAGCCTGCGTCGTCATGGTGACATCTCCCCCGAATCACTAATTGCACATTCAGGTAGAAACGCCGCAGCCCGTTAAGCTGGCACGCTTACCGCGCTCGGCTACTAACGGTGACTTACCCAGTACGGGCTGTCTCAAAGTCCTGTTTTTGCCTGCCCTGACCGGTCCTCGAGCGCCCAGCCCGAAGCAAGGTCATCGCGCAAGCACGTCTGCCAGGCCACCACCTGCCGGGCGTCTCGCCAGGCGCTTCTTCTTGCGGACGACTAAGCCCGGAGGCGGGTCAGCGGTCCCTGCCCTGCCGAGGCGGCGCTTGCTAGCCCGGAGCCTGCTGCGGCGGGATGGTAAGTCCGTAGAACCGGCTGAGCTCTTCGGCCTGCGCCGCGGAGATGTGCAGGCCCGCGTCAATGTCCGGGCTGCCCATCACCGTCGGCGAATCGATCGGAACGCGGAGGCCTTCCCCCGTGACCTGGCTGGTGCCGAGCGGCACGAACCGGCTGCTCTTGCCTGACCGAACTCGGGCCCACGCGGGCGTCCCGTCGACGTCGTCCCTGAAAACCTGCTCGATGGTGCCTATCACCTTGCCGTCCGAGCAAGCTACTCGCGCGCCGAGGAGCTGTTCGGCCCGCACAGTGGTCCGGCCATAACCCGCCTCCTGCTCGGTGGGCATGCCCGTGCCCTGCTGGGAGGGAGCCTGCTGGCCGGGAATCTGCTGACCAGAAACCCGCGGAGGGCCAGCCTGCTGGCCGGGAACCTGCTGACCGGAAACCCGCGGAGGGCCCGCCTCCTGGCCGGGAATCTGCTGACCAGAAACCCGCGGAGGGCCCGCCTCCTGCGTGGGAACCTGCTCGGAGCGAATCTCCTGACCGTAAGGCTCCCGGCTGTAAGGCTCTCGCCCGTAAGGCTCCTGCCCGTAAGGCTGCTGAGCGCCAGCCTCTTCGGCCGGCATCTCCTGGCCGGGAATCTGCTGACCGGAAACCCGCGGAGGGCCAGCCTGCTGGCCGGGAACCTGCTGACCGGAAACCCGCGGAGCGCCAGTCTCCTGGCCGGGGATCTGCTGACCAGAAACCCGCGGAGCGGCAGCTTCCTGGCGGGGAGCATCCTCGGCGGGAACTTGCTGCGTCGGAGTTTGCCGGCCGGAAGCCTGTTCGCGCGGGGTCTGTACGCCCGGAGCCTGTTGCTGCGCGGGGATAGTCAGTCCGTAGAACCGGCTCAACTCCGCGCATTGCGCCGCGGACATGTGCTGACCTGCTTCTATGTCCGGGCTGTTCATAAACATCGGCGAGTCGAACGGAACGCGGAGGCCTTCCCCTGTGACCTGGCTGGTGCCGAGCGGCACGAACCGGCTGCTCTTGCCTGACCGAACTCGGGCCCACGCGGGCGTCCCGTCGACGTCGTCCCTGAAAATCTGCTCGATGGTGCCTATCACCTTGCCGTCCGAGCAAGTTACTCGCGCGCCAAGGAGTTGTTCGGCCTGCGTCCTCATGGTGACATCTCCCCCCCGGATCTGAATCAGCGGTGCGCCGCTACCGCTCAGCCGACGCGCTTCCCGTGCTCGGCTACTAACAGTGATTTACCCAGTGCGGAAAGTCTCAACGTCATGTTTTTGCCTACGCTGGCCGGACCCTCGATTACGCAACAGGGACAAGATCGTGTCGCAACGACGTCTAGCTCACCGCAGAGTGTCACCTCGGCTGCGCCTTGTCGCTACGATGTCCCGCTATGGCGGCATTGTTCAGCCGGATAATTCCGATCTTGTATGTCGGCGATCTGCAGGCAGAACGCGACTTTTACGTAGGCCTCGGATTCCATGTCACCTACGAGGGTCCGGAGTACCCGGACTTCCTCGCACTCGGGACCGGCAAGATCGAATTCGGCATCGAGCGGCGGCGGGACTTCTCACCCACTGCACCAGACTGGGTCCTGACCTGGCAATTCGGCGTGAGCGACCTGGAACTGGCGAAGAAGCGGCTCGCCGAGGCAGGTGTGCGCTACCGCGAGGAACTCATGACGCCGAGCCCTGACTGGCAGTACCGGGTGCTGCACGCGAGAACGCCGAATGGCTATCACCTCTTGCTGGAGGAAGGCAGCGAGTAAACGGCGCGACTCCAGCGGTTCACGCACGAGGTACGGCCGCCGGAAATGACCCGGTCCGGGACAGAATCGCCCGGCCGTATTGTCGCCGCATGCTGCCGTCAGCGGTGCCGTCCGCAACAATGGCGGCGTGCCAGCGCGGCCGTCTGCCGGCTGGTACCTCACCAGGAAGCGGCAGGCTATGGGCAGCTCATCCGATCCGGTCTACCTGAAGGTGCTTGAGGATCTGCGGATGCGCATCCGCGAGGGCGTGCTGGAGCCAGGAGCGAGAGTCCCATCCAGGAACGCAATCGTCGCGAGGTACGGCGTCGGCGAGACTGCGGCCAAGCATGCATTGGCCGTCCTGGCGACCGAAGGACTGATTGAGGCCCGGGCCGGCTCCGGTTCTTACGTCCGCAAACCGCGCGCGGCCAGGCACCTGGAACATGACCGGCTGCATTTCCCTGGCTCCCCATTCGGAGTAGGCGAGTCGGCCAGCCGCGCGGATGGCACGCTAGAGGCCGACGTCCCGGTAGCCCGCTTTGTCACGTGGGAGCACTGCAGCGAACACATCACACCGCCAGCGCATGTCGCCCGCCGGCTCGGCGGCGAGATCGCTACCCCGTTAGTGACTGCCACCCGGTACCTGATGACCGCGGACGGCCAGCCCGTTCAGCTCGCCATCAGCTATGAGCCGGCCGGGCTCACCGAAGGAACGGCGGTAGCGCTGCCCGAGCAAGGCCCGTATGCCGGACGCGGCGTTATCGAGCGAATGCGGTCAATCGGAATCGAGGTCGACCAGGTGCTGGAGGAAGTGCTGGTGCGGAGAAGTTTGCTCGCGGAAGCCGCTGCCCTGGCAATGCCAGCCGGATCGTTCGTCATCGCGATCGAGCGCACGCACATCTCAGGCGCCCAGCCGGTTGAGACCGCGGACATCGTTATTCCGGCCGACCGGTTCCGCCTTCGGTACAGCTTTTGCCCGGCCGACCCGCCCGTCCGCTCCCGCCCGCCCGTCCGCTCCGGCCCGACTGCATGATTCGGCCCGCCAGGCCGGCCGACGTGCCGGCCATCTACCAGCTCATTCTCGATCTGGCAGAGTACGAGCGCTCGCGGCCGGAGGTAACCGGTACCCGCCAGGACCTGCACCGGTCACTGTTCGGCCCGGATCCTGCCGTGTTCGCGCACGTCGCCGAGCATGAGGGGGAGGTGGTCGGGTTCGCGCTGTGGTTCCTCAACTACTCCACCTGGCTCTGCCAGCACGGCATTTACCTGGAAGATCTGTACGTCACCCCCGGGCTTCGCGGGCAGGGACTGGGCCGCGCACTGCTCGCCGAACTCGCGGCCCTATGCGTGGAGCGGGGCTATGACCGACTGCAATGGTGGGTGCTGGACTGGAACGAGCCAGCGCTGAGTTTCTACGCCAGGCTCGGGGCTAGGCCGATGGACGAATGGACAGTGCACCGGCTAACCGGTGAGCCGCTCCGAGCCCTCGCGGCCAGCCGCAGGCCGCAACCAGGCTGACCCACGCTCCTGGCGAGCTGCCAGGCCGAGGCGCAACGACAGCCCCCGTACCACCGCTGCCGGTAGAGCGACAGCACCAGGCCATGTGCTGTCGTTGCTGATGCGCACGCCCGGTTGCGCTGCTGGTCAGCTGCCGCGCCGCGGCTAGCCTGAGTCAATGCGGATCACTGGCGTGGACTCGACAGACCTGTTCGGCGGGACTGCGGCGGAGTCGCGCCAGATCGTGCGGGTGCGACTTGTCAACGCCGGCCCAGGGATGATCGCGGACCTGACACAGGCGGCAACGGTGCAGATCGAGGGCCCGGCCGTTGGCACTCCGGAGCCAGCCGTGATTACCGGGCTCACCCCGGGCGCCGAGGTAACCGCGGAGGTCGCCGTCGAGACGACGGCCACGCCGGGGACGTCACTGGCGGTGCAGGCGATGGTCTCCTGGCCAGGCGGCAGCGTGAGCCTGCCGGCCGCGATCACCGTGGCCGAGCCGGGCTGGGTCATGTGGATGGTGAGCCACTTCCATTACGACCCGGTCTGGTGGAGCACGCAAGGCGAGTTCACTCAGGCGCGGTTGAGCCTGCCGGATGCGGCTGGCCAGCTACCGGAGGTCCGCACTGCGTTCGAGCTCGTCCGGTTGCACCTGGATGCAGCCCGCCGCGACCCGGACTACAAGTTCGTGCTTGCTGAGCTCGACTACCTCAAGCCGCATTTCGACTCACACCCGGAGGACCGCGCTGACCTGCTCGATTTGATCGCGGCTGGCCGGATCGAGCTCGTCGGCGGCAGCTACAACGAACCCAATACGAACCTGACCTGCGCTGAGTCGACCATCCGCAACGCCGTGTACGGCATGGCCTACCAGCGCGACGTGCTGGGTGGCAACCCGCGTACGTCCTGGATGCTCGATGCATTCGGGTTCGATCCCGGTTACCCGGGCATCATGGCCGCGGCAGGGCTCACCAGCTCGGCCTGGGCCCGCGGCCCGTTTCACCAGTGGGGACCGCATCGGTCGGTGGGCGACAACTCGATGATGCAGTTCGCCTCCGAGTTCGAGTGGCTGTCACCGGACGGCACTGGCCTGCTAACCAGCTACATGGCCAATCATTACGGGGCAGGCTGGGTGTTGCACCAGGCCAAGACTCTGGCGGACGCCGAGGCCGCCGCATACGAGCAGTTCAGTCAGCTAGCGCCGGTCGCAGCGACCCGCAACGTACTGCTGCCGGTAGGCGCTGACCACGTCATTCCGGCGCGGTGGGCCACGGCCGTGCACCGGGACTGGAATTCACGCTACGTCTGGCCGCGGTTCGTCACCGCTGTGCCAAGCGAGTTCTTCGCTGCCGTCCGCGCCGAGGCGGCTGACCGCGACATCTGGATCACGCCGCAGACCAGGGACATGAACCCTGTCTATACCGGCAAGGACGTTACGTACATCGACACCAAACAGGCGCAGCGGGCCGCCGAGACTGCCGTGCTTGACGGCGAGCGGCTCGCCACGCTGGCCTGGCTGGCCGGGGCGGACTATCCGGTCGCCAGCCTGGACAAGGCCTGGCGGCTGCTGGTGTTCGGCGCGCACCATGACGCCATCACCGGCAGCGAGGGCGACCAGGTCTATCTCGATCTGCTCGGCGGCTGGCGAGAAGCGTGGGAACGCGGCGATCAGGCACGCACGGCAGCTGTTACGCATCTGGCCGGCCGGGCCGACACAATGAGTCTCACCGACACGGCACACGCGGCGCACACAGCAAGCGCGACCGACCCGGCGAACCCGACCACACCAAGCCCGACCAGCGCGGTACGCGCGGCAGCCACAGCAAGCCCGGCGCACACAGCAAGCGCGACCAACACGGCAAGCGCGACGCAGACAGCAAGCCCGGCCGGGCTCGCGATAGTCGCCGTCAACTCGCTGTCGCAGGACCGCAGTGCGATGGTCTGCACTGAGCTGAAGCTCCCGCCCGGCTGGCCGGCCTGGCTGAGCCTGCACGACGACGCGGGCGCAGCGGTGCCGTTCCTGGCTGAGGGCAGCGTCAGGGCGCCCGACGGCGGATTGCGATCGGTCACCATCACCTTCCGTGCCACTGTGCCAGGGGTCGGCTACCGCAGCTACCTGGTCCGGCCGTCAGGCACAGCTAACGCCGCGGACGGCTGGCGGTCCGAGGACGCCAGCGCCGCGTTCCGCCTTGAGAACGAGGTATTTGTTGTCGAGGCCGACCCCGCACGCGGCGGCACGCTATCGCGGGTCCTCGACAAGCGGTCCGGAACGGAGCTGCTGCGCGCCGCCGGCGGCGGCAACGAGCTACTGCTCCAGCCGGAGCATCCGGGGCACCCGCGCTGGGCCGAAGGCCCGTGGCTGCTCTGCCCTGCCGGTCCTGGCACCGGCACCACGACACGGACCGCGACCGTGCGCATGGAGCGCTGCCCTGTCGGCGCGAGGCTGGTTGCCGAGCTGGAACTCGGCGGCTTGCAGCTGACCCAGGAGACGCTCCTCTGGGACGGAGCGGACCGGGTGGAATTCCGCACCCATGTGGACGGCTCTATCGGACAGGACCATTTGCTGCGAGTGGCCTTCCCCGCGGACGTGCCGGGCGGATTGCCGGTCTACCAGACGGCGGTCTCGGCCATCGGCAGGCCGCCGGGTCCGATCGACAGCGATGTGGCCGAGCACTCCTACACCCTGGACAGCCCGGCCTGCGAATGGCTGGCAATTGGTTCGACGGCGGCCGTGGCCCTGACTGGCGCCGGCCGCGCGCGACACCTGCAGGCGATCGGTGTCGCCGAGGTCATCGCGCCGGCCACGCTGCGCGCCCCGGTGCGTCACCTGGTGGCCGCGCTGGCCGGCCAGGGCGTCACCGCCACCTGCTGCGTCCCGGACGGCCCCCGCTACGGCTACCAGGAGCTCGACTCCAACCTCCCCGATTTCCGCATCTGCCTGGGCGGGCCAGCGGAGAACCAGCTGACCGCGGAAGTGCTGGCCACTGCCGGGCCGACTGTGACGTCATGGCTCACGGCGGAGCTGGCGCGGCACGGATCCGCGCGGCTGTGGCTGCCAGCCAGCCGCAGCCGGACCGACGCCTTCGCGGCCGGAGCCGATCTGCGCGGACCCCGCGACCTGCCGGTGCTGATCGTCGTCGCCGCTGACCTGGCTGACGAGACCGCCAGGCTGATAGCCGATCTAGCGGACGCGGTCATCGAGGCAACTCCTGCTCCGGCCAGCACCACTCCGGCCAGCACAGGTGCGGCCGACCCAAGCACGCACAGCACAACCACGGGCAGCACCGGTACCGGCAACGCCGCGGACACCGGCCCCGCGGGCGGGCCAGGTACCGCGCTGGCTGGCCACAGCGTGGCCCTGCTCAACCGGGGTACCCCCAGCGGCCTCGTGACTCCAGACGGCATGCTGACCATGGCCCTGATGCGCGCGTGCAGCACCTGGCCGTGCGGCGTCTGGATCGACGGCAAGCAGCGCACTACGCCGGACGGCTCCAGCTTCGCCTGGCAGCACTGGAGTCACACGTTCGAATACGCGCTGACCGCCGGCCCAGGCACTTGGCGGACAGCCGGCTTTGCGCCCGCGGGCCAGGATTACAACCACGACCTGATCGCGGTGACGACGAAGCTGCACCCAGGACCGCTGCCCGCGAGCGAGCGCCTAGTCCGGATCGAGCCGTCGGCGGCGCTGCTATCGGCACTCAAGCCGCGCGGGAATCCGCTAGCGCCGGGCGGCCAGCCAGCTGCCACCGACGGCATCACGGTGCGGCTGCGCGACATCGGCGGTGGCGGCCCGGTCGCCGCGCGCGTCGGGCTCTTCACCGGGATTGCCGCCGCGAACGTCAGCGACCTGTGCGAGGACGCCGCCGGTCCGGCCATCCCGGTAGCTGACGGCCAGGCGCTTGCCACTGTTCCCGGCTCGGGACTGACAACGCTGGTCGTCACCCCGGACCCGGCCGGACTTGCCGGAGCTCGCCAGCCCGGTGCCCCAGCCCCGCAAACCTCTGAGGCGGCTGAGACCCCTGAAACCTTTGATGCGGCTGGCACCCCTGAACCGGTCCAGCCCGTCTTCGCCCGGTACTGGCTGCACGGCAAGGGCCCGGCCCCGGCCGGGAACATGCCGGTGGCGGTACACCTGTCGCCCGGCGTAGTGGCGCTTGACGACGGGCAGCCCGGCGTGCTGCGCCTGACCGTCGCCTGCGGCCCGGAGCCGGCGTCCGGCCTGATCCGGCTCGCCGCGCCAGCCGACATCGTCCTGACGCCAGAAGGACCGCTGAGCTACCAACTCGGATCGCTCGGCCAGCAGGCCTTCGACGTCACCGTCACCGCAAGGCCGGGTACCCGGCCCGGCCGCTGGTTCGCGCGAGCCCAGATCGAGGATCTGTCCGGTCAGGTCATCGAGGACAGCGCACTCATCGCGATCGGGCAGCCGCCGCCGCCCCGGACGGACCTGCCGCTCGATGAAGTGCTCGCGATGCAGCGGGCCGACAGGACAGCCGTCGACAGCGAAGTAGACGTCAGCCTCATCACTCCGTCCCTCGCGATTACCCCTGGTGGATCTGGCCGCCTGGAGGTTGCCGTGCGAAACCGCGCGGATTCCGCGATTCACGGGGAGGCGCAGCTCATCTCCCCGTACGGCAGCTGGCGCCAGACCGGCCCATGGACTACCAGCTTCGAGATCGAGGCCGGCGACGAGCGGACACTCACGTTCGCCGTCGGTATCCCGGCTACGGCCCGGCCGGGCGAACGATGGTGGGCAATCGTCAAACTGATGTACTTCGGCCGACTGCACTACACCGAGCCAGCGGAAGTGACTGTCCGGTAACACCAGCGAGCCATATTCGCTAGTTAGCACCTTTTTGCATAGTCGGCTTGCGTCGCATGCGGGTGAGAGACTAGACCTGATCCCCCCGAAGACCTACCGAATAAGCAATGACTGAAGATACAGTCCCCGGCTTGGGCAATCTCCCCGCGGAGCCGAATAGCTTCGTCGGCCGTGAGCGTGACCTTGGCGACTTGACGTTGCTGCTGAGTAACGTGCGCGCACTGACGCTGTGCGGACCAGGCGGCATCGGTAAGAGCAGGCTCGCCACCCGGCTGGGCTGGCAGCTGGCAGACGCGTTTCCGGACGGCGTCTGGTTTGTCGAGCTTGCCGATCATCGTGATCCGGTGCACGCCGTGCGGCGGGTCGCGGATGTTCTCGGGATCAGCGAAGAACCGCACCGGCCCGTGGCGGCCACGCTCGTCGACGCCCTGGTCGGCCGTGAGCTGCTGCTGATCCTGGACACCTGCGAGCACGTCGTTGAGGCGATCGCCGATCTCGTCCGCGATCTGATCGCAGGCTGCCCGCTGATCCGGGTGGTCGCCACCAGCCGCGAGCCGCTGCGTGTGCGCGGCGAGACCGTCTGGCGGGTGCCGCCGCTGTCGCTGCCCGGACCGGGCTTGCAGGCATCGCTACCGCCGGGCGGGCCGTTGCCGGACACAGGCATGCCGGATCAGGCGCCGTTGCCGGCCGCCTCGGGCCGCACTGCAGACTCCGCGATGGCCGCTGCCGCGCAGCACGAAGCGATTCAGCTATTCGTCGACCGGGCTTCGGCCGTGCGTCCCGGTTTCGCGCTGACCGCCGGTAACTGCGCCGTCATAGTGCAGCTATGCCGGACTCTTGACGGTGTGCCGCTGGCAATCGAGCTGGCGGCAGCGCGCATGCGGGCACTGTCGGTCGAGCAGATAGCAGCCCGGATCGACGACAGGTTCCGGCTCCTTGCCTCCGGGGACCGCACCGCGCCGCCGCGGCAGCAGACCCTGCAGGCGACCGTCGACTGGAGCTTCGAGCTGCTGACGCGGGACGAGCAGATCCTGCTCCGGCGCCTGTCGGTGTTTGCCGGCTGGAGCCTCGACATGGCCGAGCAGGTGTGCGCCGACGATCGCATCAGCGTCGACCAGGTGCTGGAGTTGCTTGCCGCACTGATCGACAAATCGCTGGTCGCCCTCGAGGATGAGCTGGCTGGCGACGCTCGGTACCGCCTGCTCGACACGATCAGGGGGTACGCGTCCGCCCACCTGGCGGCCGCGGGCGAGCAGGCCGAGTTCCGCCGACGGCACCGCGATTACCTGCTGCGCCTCATCGAGGACGTGGTAGGCCAGGCGTTCGTGCGGGACGTAATGCCGTGGCCCGAGCAGGTCGCGAACTATCACCGGGTGGCAGCGGAGCAGGCCAACCTTCGCGCCGCGCTGGCTTGCTGCGTCGACGACGCCGATGCCGAGAACGGGCTCCGGCTCTGCTCGGCACTGCGGTCACCGTGGGTGGTCCAGGGCGATGTCACTGAAGGCTTGCGATGGTTCGGCACGTTCCTGTCAATGCCCGGACGGGTGCCAGCCAGTGTGCGCGCCCGCGCCCTGATGCTTGCCGCCGAGCTCGCGTTCGAGCACCAGGATTACCCGCAGGCGAGCCAGCGCGCGGCAACGGCGCTGGCGATGAGCGCCTCGAGCCGGGCCGTCTGCCCGGCCGGAGCGCTGCGCATCCTGGCCCTGATCAGCCTGCGCGCTGGCCGGGGCGACGAGTCACTGGCACAGGCGGATGCTGCCGTCGCCGCGGCACGCGAGTGCGCCGACGAGTGGGAAGAAGGCCTCGCGTTGTCCGCCAAGGCAACGATCTTGGCCAGAAGCGGCCAGGTGGCGAGTGCGCAAGACTCGTTCGAGGCCGCGCTCAGCCTGCTGAGCGGCAACAACGGCTGGGGGGTCGCCCATACCCTCTACGGCCTCGGCAGCCTGGCCAGGGCACGCCGCGACAACGCCGCAGCCCTGCGCCACTTCAGCAGCGCGCTTGAGCTATTCCGGCAGATTGGCGCACGAACCGAGATGGCACGATGCCTCGCAGGCATCGGCTGGGTCTGCCTGGCCAGCCTCAACCTGCCGACCGCGGCCGCCAGTCTGTCCGAAAGCCTGGAGCTCTCCGTGGCTACCGGTCAGCGGCTTGGCATCGCCCGCGGGCTGGAGGCTTTCGCCGCGCTGGCGGTGGCGCAACGCGATGACGCTACTGCCGTCCGGCTTGAGGGCGCGTCAGCTGTACTCCGGGACGCAATCGACCCGGTGCGCTCAGGTCCGGCGCAGGGCCGGCTCGACGGCTTGCTCGCGCCGGCCCATCAGCGGCTCGGGCCGGCCAGGACCGCAAGTCTTCAAGCCGAGGGCAGGCGGCTCAGCACGCACGATGCTGTCAGATATGCGCTGCGCTCGGCAGACGGGACAAGCCAGCCGACTGCGCCGGCCACCGGCACCGGCACCGGCGCCGCGGTGCCGCAAGTGCCGATGTCAGTCCTGACCGTGCGGGAACAACAGGTCGCGATGCTCATCACACGCGGCCTGTCAAACCGCGATATCGCCACTGAGCTTGTCATCAGCCCGGCTACCGCAGCGCGCCACGTCGCGAACATCCTTGGCAAGCTCGGCCTCAGCTCACGCGCGCAAGTGGCCGCGTGGGCGGCTGACCGGCGGTCTGCTGCGGCTGGCCGGGACACCGAGGCCTGATAACGGAGACGCCGGGTCGGGGGACATGGCCGCAACCGGAGCGGTCACCGCGGAGCGCACTCGCGGACGCTCGCTGCGACGCGGGCGACGTACACACTCCGGCGAGCCAGTATGCATACCGGAATGGGCAATTCAGCCGATGTGCACAAGTCACGATTTACCTAACGTAATGACCGAGACCCTGGGCTCATCGGTACAGCCAGCCATCGGAGGGGGATGGCTGGCTGTCCGGTGACCTGCCTGCGTTGGATACATAACCAGTTACACATTCCTGACCATGTATGCGGCATCGCAGTTGCGTACTGTCATGTCAGAGCACAGCGGACTGGCAGCAGGGAGGCGGACGCGGTCAGTGGCCAGCTCGAGCCTGAACGGCGAGATGACGGCGACGCAGCGGCTCGTCGAGACCGCGGCTAAGTACGGCTCCCGTCCTGCACTGGTGCCCGCGCATACCGCGGAGTCGTACTCATTCGCGGAGATGGCAGCCACGATTCGGCGCGCTGCCGCTGGGCTGGCCTGGCGCGGACTGCGGCCGCGTGACGTCGTCGGCGTGTACGTGCCGGACGCGGCAGCATACGTGCTTGCTTGTCACGCGATCAGCGCCGCCGGCGGCGTCCCGTGCCCGGTTAGCGCAGAGCTATCGATCGCGGAGACTGCCGGGCAGCTTGCTGACTGCGGCGCGCGGATGCTGCTCACAGCGCCGCCGCTGGCGACCGCCGGGATCGCAGCCGCTGACCAGTCCTGGGTGCGCCAGGTCATCTCGTTCGGCGAGGCGCCCGCCGCGACGCCTTTCATCTCACTGCTCGGCATGGGCTCGCTGTACCCGCCCGCTGCCCGCCCGCACGACCTCGCGCTGCTGCCCTACATCCGCGGCTCAGACGGGACGTTGCAGCCGGCCGGCCTGACTCATCTCGACATGGCCGCGGAACTGGTAGCGCTGAGTGCCGCCGCCGGGATCAGCGAGGACGACGTCGTGCTGGCCGCCCCGCCCACGGGAGACGGCACGACCTATACCGCGTTCATCGACCACGCGCTGCTGCACGGCGCCACGGTCGTGGCAGCCAGGACTGACGAGCTCTCCGCCGCCGCCGCCGCGCACCGCGGGACCGCCGCGATCGTTCCGTTCGGCGTCGAGGTGCCGGGCGGTGAGGCGCTCCGCCTGTTCGCCGTCGCATCGTGACGCGCCCGGCCAGGCTTCGCGACCGTGCTGGTTAACACTCTGCTCGCTAACACTCTGCTCGCTAACAGCCTGCTCGCTAACACTGGGCTGGCTAGACTCGGGGCGGCCGGTTCTCGAACGGCGTGCTGAGCACGATCGTCGTATGCGTGGAGACGTTCGCGGCCGCGCGGATCTCCTGCAGCAGGTCCTCAAGGTCGCGCGGCGAGCCGACCCGCACCTTGAGGATGTAGCTGGCTTCCCCCGCAACGCTGTGGCAGGCCTCGATGGCCGCCAGGTGCGCTAGCCGATCGGGGGCATCGTCGGGCGCCGCGGGATCGAAGGCCTTGATCGACACGAACGCCGTGAGCGGCAGACCGATCTCTTCCGCGCTGACGACCGCGCTGTAGCCCTTGATCACGCCGCGCTGTTCCAGCCTTCGGACCCGCTGCTGAGCGGCTGACACCGACAATCCGGTGCGCCGGGCAAGCTCGGTGAAGCTCATCCGGCCGTCAGCCGCGAGCAGCGAGATGATCGTCGCGTTGATCTCCTCCACCCGGCAACGTTAACGTGCCGTCCGGCCACCACCACCAGCCTGATATGTAACGACACGATAACGGGCTTACGCTCGCGTAACAGGAGCTTCCGTTGCATAGCCACTAGCTCGGCCTGCAGGTACGCTCCGGCAAAGACGGCCCGGACGGGCAATACCCGAGGCGACGGAGGGCGCATGGCACAGATCGCACTTGACGAGGTCGACAAGGTCTACCCCGGCGGCGTGAAAGGGATCGATGGCCTGACCCTGCACATCAGCGACGGCGAGTTCATGGTCCTTGTCGGGCCCTCAGGCTGCGGGAAGTCCACTGCTCTGCGCTCTATCGCCGGCCTCGAGGAAATCACTGCGGGCACCATCAGCATCGGCAGCCGGGTGGTCAATGACCTGCCGCCGAAGGACCGCGACATCGCGATGGTGTTCCAGAACTACGCCCTCTACCCGCACATGACAGTCGAGCAGAACCTCGCATTCGGGCTCCAGCAACGCAAAACCCCCAAGGAGGACATCAAGCGCCGCGTCGCCGACGTAGCCAAGATGCTCGGCCTGGAAGAGTACCTCAAGCGCAAGCCAGCGGCGCTTTCCGGCGGCCAGCGACAGCGGGTGGCCATGGGCCGGGCAATCGTGCGCGAACCGCAGGCGTTCCTGATGGACGAGCCGCTGTCCAACCTGGACGCCAAGCTACGGGTCTCGATGCGGGCATCGCTGTCCCAGCTGCATGACCGGCTCGGTGTCACGACCGTCTACGTCACGCACGATCAGGTTGAGGCCATGACACTCGGCCAGCGCGTGTGCGTGCTCCGCGACGGCAGACTGCAGCAGGTCGACACGCCACAGACGCTGTACAACTCACCGGTCAACCTCTTCGTGGCCGGATTCATTGGCTCGCCTGCGATGAACTTCGCCAGCGCGCAACTCGTCCGCGATAACGGGCCTGCTGTCGTTTTCGCCGGCCACCGGCTTACTGTCAGCGAAGCGCTGCTGACCGCCAAGCCCGGGCTCGACGGCTATTTCGGCAAGGAGCTGATCATCGGCGTCCGCCCGTCCGATTTCGAGGACGCCAGCCTCGCCGAGCCGTCCTGGCCACGGCTCAATGTCCAGTCCAGCGTCACCGAAGAACTCGGTAGCGAGATTCACGTCATCTTCGCGATCGACACCCCGCCGGTGCAGCATGCCAGCATTACCGACGCGCGGGCAGGCGAGGACGATGACGAGGCCATCCCGCTCGCCGACAACAGGACGATGTGGACCGCACGGGTCGCCGCGCGCAGCGGGATCAAGCCAGGCACGGCCGCCGCTCTCGCCCTCGATACGTCCAACATGCAGTTCTTCGACCCGGCGAGCGGCCTGGCCATCGGCCATCCGGCGAATGCCTAGCAATCGCGCCGGCGAGAGGTTATTCGTCCTGCCGGACGCCGCTGCGGCGGCTGGACACCCCTGCGGTGGCTGGACACCCCTGCGGTGGCTCGGCCGCCGCAGGGCCTTCAGGGACCCAGGATCGCCGCGGCCGGCAGCCTGCCTGGCGGCCGGAACGGAAGTATCCCGGCGGCCGCTGCCGCGCCAACCGCGAGCGTGACCGCAGCAGCGAGCATCCAGGCGGACGGCGGGCTGCCAATGCCAGCGCCGAGGCCGTACAGCCGGGATACCGCGCTGATGAGTGAGACGCTGAACACGCGCCCGAC
>Ga0335072_10007445_pt1 | contig 15922 bp, 12 predicted proteins | sample Lox_Sample_21_FD_206725 | JGI IMG/M metagenome (GOLD analysis project Ga0335072, IMG submission 206725) | Soil microbial communities from Loxahatchee National Wildlife Refuge, Florida, United States - Lox_Sample_2.1 | ecosystem: Environmental > Terrestrial > Soil > Wetlands | place: USA...
AAGCAAATGACGGGCGGGGATATGCGGGTGGCGAAGGGCAGGGGCTAGAGACCAGAGACCAGGGACCAGGGACCAGGGGAAAGCGGGCCCCGGCGCTCTTTGGGAGAGCCGGGGCCTCGGTGTTTAGAAGCGCGGGACATCGGCGAGGCGATTCTTGTTCTGGAAGGGCACCATCCACCCGGGATATTCGGGCGGGAGGGCGCTGACCTCGTCGAGCTGCTGCATCTCGTCGGCGGAGAGCCTGAGATCAGCAGCGGCAAGATTGTCCTTCAACTGATCGACGCGCTTGGCGCCGATGATGACGGATGTGACGAAGGGTTTCGCGAGCAGCCAGGCGAGAGAGACGGTGGCGACGCTCGTCTTGTGCGCTTCGGCGATGGGGCGCAGCACGTCGAGGATCCGCCAGGTGCGTTCCTTGTCGACGATGGGGAAGTCGAACTCGGAGCGGCGCGAGTTATCGGGCTTCTGATTCTCGCGCGAGTACTTGCCGGAAAGAAGGCCGCCGGCAAGCGGGCTCCAGACAAGCAGACCGACTTTCTGGTCCTCGAGCAGGCCGACGATTTCGCGCTCAAGGTCGCGGCCGGCGATGGAGTAGTAGGCCTGGAGCGTGTCGAATTTCGCCAGGTTCTTCGCCCCGGAGATGCCGAGGGCCTTCATGATTTGCCACGCGTACCAGTTGGAGCAACCGATGTAGCGAACTTTGCCCTGTTCGACGAGGGTGTTGAGCGCGCGCAGAGTTTCTTCGATGGGCGTGACCGAGTCGGAGGCGTGAATCTGGTAGAGGTCGATGTAGTCGGTTTTGAGGCGGCGCAGCGAAGCCTCGACCGCCTGCATGATGTGACCGCGGGATGCGCCGATGTCGTTGCGGCCGGGGCCGGTGCGTCCGTAGGCCTTGGTGGCGATGACGAGGCTGCTGCGGGGGACGCCGAGATTGGCGATGGCCTGGGCGAGCGTCTTTTCCGATTCGCCGTTGGTGTAAACGTCGGCCGTATCGATGAAGTTGATGCCGGCGTCGATGGAGAGGCGCAGCAGATCGTCAGCGAGCTTCTGATCGACGCCGGCGATGGGCTTCCACATGCCTTCGCCGGAGGCAAAGGTCATGGTGCCGAGACAGAGTTCAGAGACAAGAAGGCCGGTGTGACCCAGCGTGTTGTATTGCATGGGTACGCTCCTCGAAAGAATTGCGCTGAAACATTTAGATGAGCAGCGGGAACGGACGATTCTACGCCGGTGTGAACGGTTACAATTTTGCTGTTCTTGCACGGAGGCGCGATGAAGCGGCGCGATTTTGTGAAGTCTCTGGTGGCGGCAACGGTGAGCGCGCCATCGCTGCTCAGCCAGCAAACGGTGCCGGCGGCGCAGGTGGCTCCGGCGCCGCCGCCGCCAACGCCGCCGGGCGCAGCGCCGCGGATCGCGCCGGGACCCACGCCGTGGATGCGGGGGCTGCGGGAAGCGCAGCCGCTGAGCGTGAGCGCAGTGATTCCCGATGCGGTGGCCAACGCGGAGACGAAATTCTTTACCGAGGCGCAGATGGCGACGCTGCGGCAACTGTGCGAGGTGATGCTGCCGCCGCTGAAGGGATTGCCAGGCGCAATGGATGCGGGCGTGCCGGATTTTCTGGATTTCCTGATCTCGGTGTCGCCGCCGGATCGCCAGCAGCTGTACAAGTCAGGGCTGGACCGGCTGGAGCGCGAGGCGCGGGCGAAATTCGGCGTGCCTTTTCAAGAGACGAGCGCAGCGCAGGCTGACGCGCTGCTGAAGCCGTGGATGCGCGCGTGGCTGACGGATCATCCCCCGACCGAGCCGTACGCAGCGTTCCTCAACGGAGCGCATGCGGATATTCGCACGGCGACGATCAACTCGCAGGCGTGGAACGACGCGGCGATGGCGCAGGGCGAAGGACAGCAGGGCGTGGGAATGTACTGGTTTCCGATTGAGCCGGATGTGGAGAAGAAGTATTTGCCGCGGGGCTGATGAAACGGAGCGCAGGGTCTAGGGATGAGCGAAAAGGTTGATGTACTGATCATCGGCTCCGGCCACTCGGGCGGAATGGCGGCTAAGATTCTGACGGAGAAGGGCATCAGCTGCCTGTTGCTCAACGCGGGACCGGTCGCCGATGTGCATAAGGACACGGAACAGCGGCAGGCGTATGCCCTGCCGTTTCGCGGCTTCAAGCAGCCGGGGCGGCTGCCGCACGTTTTCCAGTCGAACGAATTCGACGCGAACACATGGGTCGACGAGAAAGAAGTTCCGTACACCTACGATCCCGGCCACTCGTATAACTGGGTGCGGGTGCGGTTGTTCGGCGGGCGCTCGCTGTTCTGGTCGCGGCAGTCGTTTCGGCTGAGCGATTACGAATTCAAAGCGAAGAGCCACGACGGCTACGGCGACGACTGGCCGATCCGCCTGGCGGATCTGGCGCCGTACTACTCTCGGGTGGAAAAGATTTTCCGGGTGCGGGGAGTTCCCTACGGGCTGCCGCAATATCCGGATGGGAATTTTGTTCCGGATACTTCGTCGTGGTGCGGGGCGATGCAGCGCTTTCGCGATGCGGGGGCGAAGCGCGGGATCCCCGTGTGCAAGACTCGGGAGTCGCTGGGCGTGGATGGGCTGGCGAGCAGCGTGAATTTGCTGCTTCCCGATGCGTTTGCGACGGGGAAGCTGCAGGCGATTCCGAACGTGGTGGTGCGTGAGCTGCGGACCAATCCCGCGACGGGGCTGGTGGAGGAAGCGCACTTTGTGGATCGGCTGTCGCGGCGCGAGATGTCGGTACGGGCGCGCGTGGTGGTGCTGGCCGCGGGAACGCTGGAGAGCACGCGGCTGCTGCTGAACTCCGGGCTGGCGAACTCAAGCGGCGTGCTCGGACATTACCTGATCGACCAGATCTACGGCGTGGGGCTCACGTGCTCCGTGCCTGAAGGGCGAGACGGCAAAGCGACGGGCGAGCTGATGGATGGCCAGGCGATCATTCCGCGGTTCCGCAACCTGAACGACAAGGCGAAGGACTTCATCCGTGGCTACGCGCTCAACGTCTACAGCGGTACGGGGCCGATGGATCCGAAGCATTTCGCGCTCTACGGGAAAGAGCTGCAGGACAAGCTTGACAGCTACAACGGGAGCGGTCTCTCGATCGGAATTATGGGCGAGGTGCTGGCGCAGTACGACCACCACGTGAGCATCGATAAGAACACGGTGGATGCGTGGAACATTCCGGCGCTGCACGTGAGCACGCGCTATACGGATAACGAATTCAACATGGCGCGCGACGCCGTCGATACTGGCAGCGAGTTAGCGGAGGCGGCAGGCTTCGAGGTATTGGCGAAGAACTACGCGCCGAATCCCCCGGGATACAGCATTCACGAGTTGGGAACGTGCCGAATGGGGGACGATCCGAAGAAGAGTGTGCTGAACAAGTGGTGCCAGAGCCACGACCTGAAAAACCTGTGGGTCGTGGATGGCGGCAGCTTCGTCAGCGCGGGCTGGCAGAATCCCACGATGACGATTCTGTCGCTGGCCATGCGCGCGTCAGAGCGGCTGGCCGAGGAGATGCGGACGGGGAATGTATAGAGACAGCGAAAAGCGCTTAGCAAAAGACCGTTAGCGAAAAACGGTAAGCGAAAAACTGCAAGCGAGGAGCCGTTAGCAAGCAACTGTTAGCGAAAGGTTCTATGCCGGCAGCTTCGGGTGGAGCTTCTGGAAGCCGGTAGCTTCCTGATAAGCGCGGGCGAAGGCGCAGAGCTTCGCATCCTGATAATGGCCGGCGAGAAACGTGAGGCTCACGGGTGTGCCGGGGCCTCCGATCTGGTCGTCGTCGCCGGTATCGACGGGAGGGGGAGCGGGCGCGTCGTTGCCGCGCAAGCCGTTGGGCACGATGCACGCTGGGTGGCCGGTGAGATTCGTGACCGTGAGCTGCATGCTGTTCGTTGAGGCGACGATGACATCGGCCTGCGCGAAGGCCTTCGAGACTTCGCGGATGGCAATGGAGCGGGCGCGGTTCATCTGGATGTACTCAACCGCCGGGATGAAGCGGGCGATGCGGAAGGTGTTCGGCCAGTCGTACTCCTCCTGGCGGGTGAGGAGCTTGTCGCGGCCGGAACGGGTGAGCTGGTCGAAGGCGGCAGCGGCTTCGGCGTTGAGGCCTGGGACCATGGCTCCGTACGGCAGGTGGGGCAACTCGATGGGGATGAGGTTCACGCCCATGGCCTTGAGCTTGTCGAGCGCGGCCAGATCGAATTTGCGATCGTACTCGCGGCGCGCGCGAAAGCCCGCCTCCATGCGCTCGCGATGCTCGCGCTCCTTTTTCTGATCGGCGGTCTCGTTGGCAGGAGGGGCCGCGGGCGGCGCTGGACGCTCATCGGCATCGAAGCTGGCCTTGATGTAGCCGATGCGGAGCGAATGCCAGTCGAGGTCGGCGTTCCAGTTGAAGGCCGCGTCGCGTACCGACAGATCTTCACCGTCGGGACCGTAGATGGCCTGGAGGACGGCGGCGCAGTCTTCGACGGCGCGGCAGATGGGGCCGAGCTTGTCCTGGGTCCAACTGAGGGCCATGGCGCCAGTGCGGGGAACGAATCCAAAAGTGGGACGCAGGCCGGTGACGCCGCAGCGCGTCGACGGCGAGGAGATGGAACCCAGCGTTTCCGAGCCGATGGAGAAAGCGACGCAGCCGGCGCTGGTGGCCGAAGCGGGACCTGCGGAGGAGCCGCTGGAACCCTGCTTGGGATTCCACGGATTGCGCGTACGTCCGCCGAACCACCAGTCGCCCATGGCGAGCGCGCCGAGGGTGAGCTTGGCGATGAGGATGGCGCCGGCAGCGTCGAGGCGCTTGACCACGGTCGCGTCGTCGTCGATTTCCTGCTTTTCGAAGCCGCCGGCGCCCCAGGTGGTGGGATAGCCCTTGACTGCGAGCAGATCTTTCGCGCCCCAGGGCAGGCCGTGCAGCGGGCCGCGGTAGTGGCCGCGGGCGATGTCGGCGTCGGCTTCCTGCGCCTGCGCCAGCGCGCGGTCTTCGGTGAGCGTGATGTTGAAGTGGAGGACGGGATCGTAGCGCCTGAGGCGCGCGATGTACATCTGCGTGAGATTGGTGGCGGAGATTCTCTTTCTGCGAACGAGGTCGGCGAGAGTCATCGCGGACTCGAAGGCGAGGTCTTCCAGATTCGCGGGCGCGGTGAGAGACGCAGGGGCTTTGCTGTAGATGGGCTTCGCGCGCTCGGTGTTCACGGTGGCTCCGGGCGGCAGCGGATCGAAGACCCAGGCGGGCGCGACGGAGTTGGGGATGTCGAGCTTGCGGATTTCGTCGTAGCCGTGACGATCTTCATTGAGGCCGTCGAGCATGGCCTTCTTGTCTTCGTCGGGAATGGCGATACCGGCGATTGCGGCGGCCTGGTCGATCATCTCGGGTGTGATCTTCGGGAGAGTGGGTGCCGATCCGGCGGGCTGCGACTGCGCCTGAGCTGCGAGCGTGTAGAGCGCACCGGGGAAAAGCGTGGAAGCGAGGCCAAAACGGCCAGTGAAAGTGAGGAACTCCCGGCGATCCAGAGCCATGCAGGAAAGAGTAATGGGAGATGGCGTTGAAGCAAAGTGAAAATGCGAGCGGGGCGCGTGGCGAGAGAGGCAGGCAGCGGTTTTATCATGAGGACATGGCGTTTCCGATCAAAGTTTGCAGTGAGTGCGGGGAAGAGTTTGAGCTGAAACCGGACAAGCCAGGGTTCGCGAACCGCTGCCCTGCGTGCAGCGAGCCGGAGAGCGATGGGTCCGGGACAAAGGCAGGCACGGAAGGTGCGGCCTTCAAAAACGACAGCGAAGCCAACGCCGAGCGGCGGCGCGTGATGCGTGACATGCTGTACCGGAAGGACAGCTAGAGGCGGCAGCGAAAAACCGCCTGCAAAAAGCCGCTGGCGAGAGGCTATTAGCGAAGAGCTCCTGGCGAGAGCTTTCGATTCTCCCCTTGACAATCGACAAGACGGCTGTTCATTCTGTTGTCGAATGACGAGGGGAACAATGCCGCCAACCGCCGATCTGCTGCAGGGCACGCTGGACATGCTGATATTGAAAACGCTCGCGCCCGGGGCCGAGCACGGCTGGGCGATCGCCCAGCGCATCCAGCAAATGTCAAACGACGTGCTGCAGATCGGGCAGGGGTCGCTCTACCCGGCGCTGCATCGCCTGGAATACCGGGGCTGGATTCGCGCCCAGTGGGGCGCATCGGAGAACAATCGCCGCGCACGGTTCTACTCGTTGACCGCGGCAGGCCGCAGGCAACTGAGCGCCGAGCTGCAGAACTGGGATCGGCTGACCGGCGCAGTGAACCTGGTACTGCAACGAACCTAGCGAGGGCACGATGCTGAGCGAATGGTTTGCGCGGATTCGTTTCCTGGTGGCCGGCAAGCGGCGCACGGAAGTGGACGAGGAACTGCAGTTCCATCTCGAGCGCGAGACGGAAGCGAACGTCGCCGCCGGGATGTCTCCGGCGGAAGCGCGACGCAGAGCGGCGATTGCGTTCGGAAGCCGAGAACGCGCGCGCGAGGAATGCCGCGAGGCGCGCCCGTCGTGGACTTTTGAAACTATGGGGCGGGATGTGCGCTATGCCCTGCGCGGCTTGTGGCACAACCCGGGCTTTGCGATTGTCGCTGTGCTGACCCTCGCGCTCGCGATCGGCGCCAACACCACGATCTTCAGCCTGCTCGATCAGGCGCTGCTGCGCGCGCTGCCGGTGAAGGATCCGCGGCAGCTGGTGGTGCTCAGCTTTGCCGGGGACGTGGACGGGCACACGCATTCCGACGGGGGAAATTCGCCCGGACACCGGCATGAGTTTTCGTATCCGATGTACAAGGATCTGCGCGACCAGAACAAAGTATTCAGCGGTCTGATCGCCGCAGCGTCGATCAATGCCGGCGTGACCTGGAACAATCAGGCTGAGAGTGCTTCGGCCGAGCTGGTGAGCGGGAATTACTTCGAGACGCTTAACGTGAGCGCCGCGATCGGGCGATTGCTGGAGGCCAGCGATGAGACGGCGCCGGGAGCGAATCCAGTAGCCGTTCTCAATTTCGATTTTTGGCGCGCGCATCTGGGCGAAGCGCCGGTCGTTGGGAAGACACTGCTCGTCAATGGCACGCCGTTTGCCATTGTCGGCGTTGCTGCGCCCGGATTTCACAGCATGGTGTGGGGGCGCATGCCGGCGCTCTACATTCCGATCACGGAACAAAAGGTGCTGTCGCCGGAGTGGGATTATCTGCCCGACCATCGCTCCTATTGGATCAATTTGATCGGGCGTTTGCGTCCCGATGTGACAGAGGCGCAGGCATCGGCGGCCATCAATTCCCAGTTTGCCGCGCTGCGGGCGGCCGAATTCACGCAATTGCGCGATCAGTCAGCAGACGCACGGAAGGGATTTGTGACCGAGGCGCACCTGAACCTTGAGGAGGGGGCGCGCGGTTTCAGTCCCATGCGCGACGACGTGCGCATGCCGTTTCTGATCGTGATGGGAATGGTGCTGCTGGTGATTGCGATGGCGACGGTGAACGTTGCCAGCCTGCTGCTTGTGCGGGCGGCGACGCGAGGACGGGAGTTCTCGGTGCGCTTTGCTCTGGGCGCGACGAGCGGGCAGATCCTTGGCCAGTTGCTGGCGGAGGGATTGCTGCTGGGAGCGGCTGGAGCGGCGCTGGGGCTGGCGCTGGCGCCGGAAGCACTGAGGGCGCTGATCCACTGGCTATCGTCTGGATCGGCAAGCGACTCCGTATTTTCCGCGACGCTCGACGGGCGAGTGCTGGTGTTCACGATTGCGGCGACGCTGGCAGTGAGCATTTTGTTCAGCCTGGCGCCGGCGGCGCAGTACTGGAATCCGAAACTGGCCGAGGCGATGCGGCATCGGACGGGCACCGCCGGCGGCAGTTCGCTGCGATTCCGGCGCACCTGCGTAGCGCTGCAGATCGGGTTCAGCCTGCTGCTGATCGTTGGCGCGGGCCTGTTTGTGCGAACCATTGCGAACCTGCGCAACGTCGATGTGGGTTTCGCGACGGATCATCTCCTGGGCTTCAACCTGAACCCGATGCTCGCGGGGTATCCGATGACGGGCGTCGTGCCAGTGGAGCAGCGGGTGCTGGACACGATTGCGGGATTGCCGGGTGTTCGCAGCGTGGGAGCGACGAACGATCAGGATCTCTCGGGCGACGGCATTTCGGGCGATGTGGCCGTGAGCGGCTATACGCCGCCACCGAATGACGACTACGACGTAGAGCTGCCATGGGTGAGCAATGGATACCTGCAGACGCTGGGCATTCCGCTGCTGGCCGGGCGCTACTTCAACGCCGGAGATACAGCGACTTCGCAGAAAGTCGCGATTGTGAACGAGACTTTCGCAAAACATTTCTTTGGCTCGGCATCTCTGGCGCTGGGACACCACATGCGCCGGCCGCAACGGCCAGCGACGGATGCGACGATCGTCGGCGTGGTGAAGGACGTGAAACATACCAGCGTGCGCGACAAGGTGATGCCGACCAGCTATACGCTGTTTACGCAGGCGGAGAGGACCACAGGCCTGATCTTTTATGTGCGAACCTGGCAGGCGCCGGATGCGGCAACGAACAGCCTGCGCGCCGCCATTGCCGGCATCGATTCGAAGCTGATTGTGAGAGATCCGCGCAGCATGACCGGGGACATCGACGATAACCTTCAGGGCGAGCGGGCGATTGCGTTCCTGGCGACGACCTTTGGTGTGATGGCCACCCTGCTGGCGGGGATCGGGCTCTACGGAATCCTTGCGTATTCGACCGCGCAACGCACGCAGGAAATCGGCATACGAATGGCGCTGGGAGCGCGCCGCAGCAACGTTGTGGGCTTGATTGTGCGCGAGGTGCTGGCGCTGACAGGCATTGCCGTGGCCATTACGATTCCGGTGGCGCTGGGGCTGACGCATGCGGTGCGCAGCCTGCTCTTTGGGATTTCGAATGCCGATCCGGCGGTGTACGGTGCAGGAATTCTGACCATCGCTGTGGTGGCCGTAGCGGCGGGCATCATTCCGGCGCGGCGCGCAGCGACGGTGGATCCGGCCAGGGCGCTGCGCACGGAATAACGCGGATCAGAAGTCGACGTGACCGTGGACACCGAAGATCCATACGGGTCCGCGATCGCGGTTGTAGCCGGGGTCGTCGACGTGCTGCAGGTCGATGCCGTTGAACATGCCTTTCCACATGTGCCATGTGTAGTAGGCCTCGACGATGTTTTCACGGCCGTAGTTCAGGTGGCCGTCGCCGAGCAGGAAGCCGAGACCGCCGTATTTCAGATAATTTTGATGGTCCTTCTTGATGGCATTGCTGACGAAGGCCAGGCCGGCTTTGTCCTGCGGGCGATGCCAGCGCGTGCCGGCATAATCCGCGGCGAGCAGAACCGTTTGCGCGACCTCGGTGTACGCGAACGATTCCTCGTGATCGTCGTTCCATCCAAAGCGTGAAGCGACTCGGAAATTGTCGGTGATCTCCTGCTGATTGTTCCAGCCAAAGCCGTACTTCACGGTGCCGAAACGCTCGACCGAGGTGATTTCCGGGGCGGGTGTGAGGCCGTCGAAGTAATCCCGCACCGCCTGGCGGTAGTTGCCCATGTGCGCGTCGTTGGCAAAGTTAAGGATGCGCGTGACGCCTTTGCGGCCGCGGATCCAGGAGTGGGTCCAGTCGAACTCCCAGTTCTGGCCGTGGGCGCGCGAGAGAGCCCAGTCGAGATCGATGCCGTTGGCCACGGTGGGCATGGCGAAGATGCCGTAGCGGAGGGTCCAGTTGCGATCGTCGTACTCGATCATGCCTCCGACGGTGTAGCCGCGTGTATCGGCGGCGTAGTCCCAGGCGCCGTTATTGTCGATGGTCCAGTTGGCGAACTGGTGGTAGCTGTCGCTGGCAATGTCGTTCTGGTCGAAGACGTCGGGCAGCGTCATTTTGCCGACACGAACTTCCACGCGACGCACGGGGACCTGGGTCGCGAGCGAGAACTGGTCGCGGTCCGCCACGGTCATCTCGTTGGTGAAGCCAATGGTCTGATGAATTTCGCCGCGCGCGAGATAGGGTGCGTTCGACAAATATGGGTTGCGCACCACGTCGATGTTGGTGAATCCGGCGAGGCCGAGCGCCTGTCCGAGGCCGCGGCCTCCGGCTTCCTCGAAGTCGACGAGGAAGTCGGTGTTGTAGCGTACATTGCGGTGTGGCTGAAAGCCGAGGAAGAGAGTGTCGAGGATCGAGACTTTGTACTCGGGCGCGTTGTCGAAACTGTTCCTCCCCTGGTAGGGCGAGTAGAAGCCGGGTTTGGCCTGGAAGATGCTGTTGTACTGGCCGGAGATCCAGTAACGGCCCGACTGCGTGTGCGGGAACATGGTGACGCCGGGATCGGCGGGTTTTGGCTGCTCCGCGGGCGGAGCCTGCGTTTGCTGCAGCGCGGATGTTGGCGTCGGGGAGGGGATCGCAGGCTCCGCAGTCGCGAGCGCGGGCCGAGGCGCATTGGGGAGCGCAACGGTTTGGGCGGACGCAGCCAGGCCGACGAGCAGCCAGGCCGCGACGATGGCAGACAGAGAGATGCCGAGCCGATTTGTCCGTTTTGCGTTCACCGACATCCGGATATGGAAAGGATCAATCGATCAGGTTAGGGGCTCGAGATTGCAATTTGAAGAATAGTCAGGCGCAGAGGGCGCGGAGCAGCGGGACTTCGTCCTCGGCGCTCGCATCGGCGATTGCATGCGAACTAACCGGCTCGACGGCGGCGAAGCAGCGCAGGTCGCGGTCGATCCAGACGCAGGCAAGGGGTGGGCGCCGGTTGCCGGTCGCGATCCAAACAGCGGACAGAGCGCCGCGCATGGCATGGCTGCGGGGCGTGGGGACGAACTGGAGACTCCGGGTCTTCATCATGGCGAACCTCATTTCCGGCCAGGAGCGTGCGGCCCTGGCAGGAGAAATCCAAAGTGAGGATCCCCGGACCGAGCAGCGGGGAAACACGCTTGCGACGGCGGCAGGGGCGAAGAGCGTCCTCGCTCTTTTTGAGAGCATACCATACCCCGGTGGGATATATTTAATGAAGGCCATCGGGAGAGAAGCCTGAATGTCGCATGAATCGCGGGAGAAACAGAAGCTGATCGCTCGGGTGCGGCGCATTCGCGGGCAGGTGGATGCGATCGAGCGTTCGCTGAGCGGGGGGGAGAACTGTGCCGATGTGCTGATGCTGCTGGCCAATATCCGCGGCGGCATCAACAGCCTGATGGCGGAAGTGCTGGAGGATCATATCCGACTGCACATGCTCTCGACGGACAAGGGCAGCATGGATTCAACGGAGCTGGCCGAGGACCTGATCGATCTGGTGCGCGCGTATCTGAAGTAAGGCCGAGCGTCAGTAAGGCCGAGTGTCAGCGACGCGGGGAACCGGGCGAGGCAGTCCCGCGTAGGGTTCAGGGACGAGGTGATGCATGGCGACAGCCGCAGTGAGGGTAACCAGAAAGGATGGGCTGGAGCGGAAGACGCATACGCTGTTGCTGGTTGCGATCGCCGGGGTCATTGCGCTGGCACATGTGGCGACCAACGGCCGTTACGGATTCCATCGCGATGAACTGCAATTCCTGAGCGACGCGCGGCACATGGAGTGGGGATTTGTGGCGTATCCGCCGCTGACGCCGTTTGTGGAACGGATCAGCATGGCGGTGTTTGGGCTGAATATGGTGGGTCTGCGGCTGGCTTCGGTGCTGGCGCAGGCGATGGCCATCGTGGTGACAGGCCTGATGGCGCGGGAACTGGGCGGCGGACGACTGGCGCAAGCGGTGGCCGCGGTCAGCATCGCGCTGTCGCCGCTGCCGATGTTTGAAGCGACCGAATTTCAGTACACAACGTTCGATTATCTGTGGTGGGTGCTGATTGCCTACTGTGTGATTCGGCTGCTGAAGAGCGAGAATCCGCGATGGTGGCTGGCGATCGGCGCCTTTGCCGGCCTGGGGCTGATGACGAAATACTCGATCGTGTTTTATATCGCGGGCATTCTGGGCGGCTTCCTGCTGACACGAGCGCGGCGTTTCCTCCTGAACTGGTATTTCGCGGGCGCGCTGGTGCTGACAGTGCTCATCTGTCTGCCCAATCTGCTATGGCAAGCGCACCACCAGTTCATTTCTTACGAATTTCTCCAGCACATTCACCGGCGCGACGTGGGAGAGGGGCGGGCGAAGGGGTTCTGGTGGAAGCAACTCTGGCTCTGCGCGAACCTGTTCGCCGCGCCGGTGTGGATCGCCGGGCTGGTTGCATTTGTGCTCAGCGCACGGTACCGCGTGCTCGCGTGGATGTACCTGATCCCGGTGGGGCTCCTGGCGTTGGGCCAGGGACGCGGCTATTACACCGCGGGCGTATATCCGATGCTGCTGGCGATGGGCGCGGTGGCGGGCGAGCGGTGGATTGTTCCGATGAAAGCGTGGCTGCGGCGAACGCTGACGATGGTTTATTTTGCCGGGGTGTGTGGGGTGGGCGCGGCGATGGCCGCGGTGATCGTTCCGATTGCTCCGAGCGGTCCGCTGATGCGGTTCGCGCTCGAGAATAACGGCGATCTGCGCGAAGAGTTCGGATGGCAGGAGATGGTGCAGACGGTGGCGCGGATCCGTGATTCTCTGCCGCCGAATCAGCGGGCGCATCTTGCCATCACTACAGGCAACTACGGCGAGTATGGAGCGATCGATATCCTCGGCCGCGCCTATGGATTGCCCGAGCCGATCGGCACCACCAACTCGGAGTGGTATCGCGGCTACCCGAAGAATGCGCCAACGACGATCATTGCGCTCGGCATCAGGCCGGAAGAGGCGAACGCAATCTTCACCAACTGCCGCATCGCCGGCCATAACGGAAACTCGCTCGGCCTCGACAACGAGGAGAGCCGGGATCATCCCTGGATTTTTGTGTGCGGTCCTCCGCGCCTGCCAGCGGCGGAGTTGTGGAAGAAGCACCGGGATTTCGGCTGAGGCGCAGCCGGCATGGGCGCGCGCTCGTGGTACAAGAGACCATGCTCCGCACGACTTCTCTGCTGCTTGCCGTCGCTTCCCTGGTTCCGCTCGCCTTGCCGACACTCGCTCAGGAGGCTGCCCGCGAAAAGTCGCTGAGCGCACGCACGGGGGCGATGAAGCACATGCCAGGGCTGCTGCCGATGGACTGGGACGCGAAGGCCGGGAAGCTGTATCTGGAAGTGCCGCTGGCGGCGGACGCCGCGCACACGCGATCGCAGGACCTTATCTATTTCCACTCGACGCCGTGGAGCGTGGGCAGCAGTCAGCTGGGCGGCTATGGGCTCGATCGCGGGCAGGTTTCGGAAGGGGTGATCGTCCACTTCGAGCGCACCGGGCCGAAGGTGCTGCTGGTGGAGCCGAATGCGGCCTTTCGCAGCAGTTCTGCAGATCCGGCAGCACAGATGGCGGTGATGCAGTCGTTTCCGGTCTCGGTGCTGGCCGGATTCACCGTCGACGCGGAAGATCCCAGTGGAACGGTGCTTGTGGACGCAACGCCGTTCTTCCTGAGCGACGCGCACCATGTCGCTGAGGCGCTGGCCGAGGGCAGACAGGGAAGCTATCACGTCGATGCGGCGCGCTCGACGATCTTGCTGGACGACACGAAGGCGTTTCCCAAAAACACGGTCGTCGAAGCTGCCCTCACGTTCGTGCTGGGCGGCGATGGTCTGCCAACCGGGCGCGTTGTGGAGGAAGTGACGCCGAATCCGCGAGCGATCACGATTCGGGAGCGGCAGTCTTTTGTCGAGCTGCCGCCCCCGGGCTATACGCCGCGACGCTTTTCGCCGCGGGCGGGGTATATTCCCTCGTCGTGGCGCGACTACGACGTGGCACTCGGTGAACCGCTGAATCAGCAAATCATTTTGAGGCACCGGCTGATTAAGAAAGATCCGCAGTGCACGCATGCGTGCGAGGCTGTCGCGCCGATCCAGTACTACGTGGATCGCGGCGCGCCGGAGCCGATTCGCACGGCACTGGTGGAGGGCGCGCGGTGGTGGGACCAGGCATTTCAGGCGGCAGGGTGGGCGCCGGGCACGTTTCGCGTGGATCTGCTGCCGGAGGGCGCAGACCCGATGGATGTGCGCTACAACATCATCCAGTGGGTGCATCGCTACACGCGCGGATGGAGTTACGGGGACGCGCTTGCCGATCCGCGGACGGGCGAGATCATCAAGGGCAACGTGACGCTGGGAAGCCTGCGCGGGCGGCAGGATTATCTGATCGCGGAGGCGCTGCTGGCGCCCTATGCGAAGGGCAGGCCGACGGCCGATGAGGCGCTGCAAATGGTGCTGCAGCGGATCCGGCAACTGGCGGCGCATGAGACGGGACACACGCTGGGCCTGGCGCACAATTTTGCGGCGAGCAGCTTTCCGCATCCCGTTGACGAGACTGTTTCGGTGATGGATTATCCGCATCCGTGGGTGACGGTACGCGACGACGGCGTGCCGGATTTGTCGCATGCCTATCCGGCCGGTATTGGGTTGTGGGACAAGGTGGCGATTGATTACGGGTATCGTGAATTCGATCGCGATGGGAAGCCTTACGAGGATGCGGCAGCGCTCGACAAGATTTTGCGTGAATCGGAGCAGCGTGGGTTGGTGTACATCACCGACGAGGATGCGCGGCCGCTGGGCTCGGCGCATCCGCACGCGCATTTGTGGGACAACGGGACTGACCCGGCGACGGAACTGGATCGCGTGCTGACGGTGCGGGCCGCGGCGATGGCGCGCTTCGGCGAGGATACGATTCGCGAAGGCGCGCCGCTGGCGCAGATGGAAGACACGCTGGCGCCGCTGTATCTCTTCCACCGCTACCAGACGGAAGCGGCGGCGAAGGAAATCGGCGGGCTGGATTACCGCTACAACGTGCGCGGCGACGGCCAGATGCTGCCGGAAATTGTGCCGGCGGCGGATCAGCGGCACGCGCTGGCCAGCGTGCTCAAGACACTCTCGCCGCAGATGCTGACGCTGCCGGAGCCGCTGCTGAAACAGTTGCCGCCTCGTCCGCCGGGATTGCCGCGGACGCAGGAGAGCTTTGCGGCCAACACCGGGGTGGCGTTCGATCCGGTGGCGGCCGCGCAGTCGGCGGCGGATCTGACGCTGGCGCTGGTGTTCAATCCGCAGCGCGCCAATCGCCTTGTGGAATACCACGCGCGCGATAGCGCGGAGCCTTCGCTCGAGGAAGTGATTGGGGCCACCCTGCACGCGACCGCGGTGCCGGCAGATGCATCAGGCCTGGAACTGGTGGTGAAGCGGGCAGTCGACGACCGCATCGTCGAGGCTTTGCTCACGCTCGCGGCCAGCCCTGACGATGCGGCCGAGACGCGCGCGATCGTTCGCCTGGAACTGATGGCGATGACGAGAACGCTGGCGCCGGTGAACGGCGGCATTGAGGATTCGGCGGTGCACATGATGGAAATGAAACGGATCACCAGCTTTCTGGATGATCCTGAGAAGTTCGTCCCCGCAAAGCCGGTTCCTGCGCCTCCGGGCATGCCGATTGGCGATGACGAAGAATGAGACGCGCTACTGGCGGATACGCAGCAGGCGTTGCTTCAGCGATTTGCTGAGCGAGTGCTGCACGGCATCGTCGAGCTTTTGTCCGCCGGCAGTGAGATAAAAGACGTCGATCACCGTTTCGCCTTCGGTGTCGATGAGCGCGACTTCGATATTGCACTTGCTTGCCGCAAAGCTGAGCGCGATTTCGCGCAGCAGGCCAGGCGTGTCCTGGGTGACGATTTGCAACAGGGTGCTGTGCGAAGACGACTCGTTGTCGTACTCGAGGCGCGTTTCGACGTTCACGCGCGGCCGGGGGATGCGGTGACGGCGGGAGCGCAGCAGTTCCTGAAGGGAAACCCGCTGCGAAAGCGTATCGCGAATGCTCTGAAGAAAGCGGTCGATCTCGGAGTGATTTAGTTCGAGCGTT
>Ga0335072_10007446_pt1 | contig 15922 bp, 11 predicted proteins | sample Lox_Sample_21_FD_206725 | JGI IMG/M metagenome (GOLD analysis project Ga0335072, IMG submission 206725) | Soil microbial communities from Loxahatchee National Wildlife Refuge, Florida, United States - Lox_Sample_2.1 | ecosystem: Environmental > Terrestrial > Soil > Wetlands | place: USA...
CTGCCGTGGGCGCTAGAGATCAGCAGGGCTGCCCGGCTTACCGCGGGCATGCCCTCGCAGTACCTGAAATACAGCACGTTCCAGCCCTCGTTCCTGTACGAACTGATCTTCGACCTCGTCTTCGCGGCCGTGCTGGTCTGGCTGGGTCACCACACGTCGATCCGGCCGCCTGGCTTGTTTGCCCTCTACGTGGCTGGCTATTCCGGCTACCGGATCTTCGAGGAGACGATCCGGATTGATTCGTCAGCGTACTTTCTCGGCCTGCGGCTGAACTTCTTCGTGGCGGTGTGCGTGACACTGGCCGGGCTGGTCTGGTTCGCGATCAGCCAGCGCAGGCCGAAAGCGGTGGCCGGGGGATCAGCCGTGCTCGCGATCGCCGTGCTGTGCGCCCTAGCCGCCGGGTGCAGTAACGGTCACGCCAGCACGGCAGCCACCCGCGGTGCCAGCGCCCAGACCGCTCAGGCCGCGGCCGCGCGTCACTCGCCCAGCAGCCACCGGCCGGGCGCGATGAGTTCGCGCGCCTGAGCTGGCCCCCAAGAGCCGGCCGCGTACGGCGCGACCTGCGGCGGGTTGTCCAGCAGCGGCTGGGCCACATCCCAGACCGCAGCCAGGCCGTCCGGCCGGGTGAACAGCGAGCGATCGCCGATCAGCACGTCGTGGATCAGCCGGACGTAGGGCGGCAGCGGGTCGGCGCCGCCCAGCGTTGCGAGCGGGACTGCGGCCTTCGCGTTGTCGAGTACGAGCCCGGGACCGGGCTTCTTCGCCACCAGCGTCAGGTCGATCTCGCCGTCGCCGGCCAGTGAGAATGACAGCACGTTGGCGTCATCGGGCAGGTATTCGGCCAGCGGCCGGCCGGGCTCGCGCAGGATCAGGCTGACCCGCTGCTTAGTGGCCGCCAGCCGCTTCCCGGTACGCAGGTAGAACGGCACGCCGCGCCAGCGATCCGTGTCGATCCAGAGCCGGGCCGCGACGAAGGTGTTCTGGGTGGACTCCGGCGCTACACCGGGAACGTCGCGGTAACCAGAGAACTGACCAAGCACGACCTCGGCCGGGTCGAGCCGCCGGAAGCAGCCGATGACCTTCTCCCGTGCTGACTGCAAGTCAGCGGCGCTGAGACTGGCGGGCGGTTCCATGGCGACCTCAGCGGCCACCTGGAACAGGTGCGTCACGAGCATGTCCAGCACGGCGCCGGTCGCGTCGTAAAACACTGCGCGGTCGGTGATGCCGAGTTTCTCTGGCACGTCGATCTGCACGGACTCGACGTTGTCCCGGTTCCACATGCCGGAAAACAGGCCGTTGGCGAAACGCAGGACGTGCAGATCCTGGGTCGCTTCCTTGCCCAGGAAGTGATCGATCCGGTAAACCTGCTGCTCGTCGAGAACCGAATGGACGGCTTGGTCGAGTTCGCGGAAGGACTCCGGAGACGTGCCAAACGGCTTCTCGTACACCACGCGGGCGCCGGTGGCTAGGTTGTGCTGACCCAGCGCCTTGGTGAGTTCTGCGAACGCGGCCGGCGGCACCGCCAGGTAGTGCACGAACTGCGGTACGCCGCCTAGCGACTTTTGTGTCGTGGCCAGCACGTCAAGCAGGCCGCCCGGGCTCTCGCTGCTGAATCCGCCGCCCGCGAAGAACACGCGCTGCGCGAAGGAGTCGAAGGCCGGCTGTTCCGGCTTGGGCCCGAATTCGGTGAGCACGTCGTGCACGTGCTTGCGGAAGTCCTCGTGGGCGACGTTGCCGCGCCCGTTGCCGACGAGCAGCCACTGCTTGGGTAGCAGGTCCTGGAGGGCAAGTTGGTAGAAGGCCGGGATGACCATGCGCTTGGCCAGGTCACCGGTAGCACCAAAAAGCACGAATGCGGTCGGGCCGGGACCCAGGCTGGACTTGCCGCCGCTTTCCGTAGTCGCCATGTGTCCCAACGTACGTGACTGGCCCTGGTTACTGTCAGCTAGGTGACGACTCGACTGGAAGGGATTGGCCGTGCGATTGACAGAGTTCCAGGCCATGAGCTTTGACTGCTACGGGACCCTGATCGACTGGGAGGCGGGCCTGGCTGGCGTGCTGACTCCGTGGGCGAGATCAGCTGGCCTCGATCTGGATGACGAGGCACTGCTAGCCGCCTACTCCCGGCATGAAGCGAGCGCAGAGGCCGCATACCCGCACGAGTCATATCCGCGGATCCTCGCCCGAAGCATGCGCGCGCTCGGGAACGAGCTGGGCTCGGCAGTCAGCCCGGACGATGCGCAGCGTCTGGCCCGCTCGGTACCCGACTGGCCCGCGTTCGCTGACTCGGCTGATGCACTCGCGGCACTGAGCAAGCGGTACAAGCTCATCGTCCTGTCCAACGTGGACCGTGACTCATTCGCGGCCAGCAACGGACGCCTCGGCGTGCGGTTCAGCGCGGTGATCACTGCCCAGGACGTTGGCTCCTACAAGCCCTCACCGCGCAACTTCGAATCGCTGCTGGCCGAGGCGGGCCGTCTCGGGGTCGAAGAGGGCAAGTTGCTGCATGTCGCGCAGAGCCTCTTCCACGACCACGTGCCCGCCCATCAGGCTGGCTTGCCGACTGCCTGGATCAATCGCCGCAAGGGGCGACCTGGCTGGGGAGCGACGCCAGCCCCCGACGCTTTCGTTGTGCCTGACTGGGAATTCGCCTCCATGGCTGCGCTGGCCGATGCGGTCGGAGCCGCGGGTGCGTGACGCGGATGGCTGCGACACCACCGCGAAACGGGCACTCGCCGCGGCCGGAGCTGCCGGCATAATCTTGCTGGTTGCCAGACCATAATCTGGGCACGTTAATTGTTACCGTCTGTGACCTGCGGCGTCGTGCTTTTCAGAGGCTACGGCAGCGGGGGGTTAGCAGGGTCACTGGCCGGTAGACAGGGTCGCCGGGGCCCAACGCGGCCCGGGCGGGTTGATGTTGAGCACCGCGCACGGTCCGCCGGGAACACCGGGCACGGTCGCCGGGCCGTGGTGCGGGTGGCCGGCAATGCCGGGACCACGTCGCAGCGACAGGTTGTGCAGTCGCCGTACGGCCCGGCACGCCAGACCGCGGGAGCGGACCGGCACGCGCTTCGGCACCGCGTCGTGCGGCTGCCTGGCCGCCACCCGCAGGGTTCAGGCCATCAGAAGGAGCCTCATGGCCACGATACTGAGCGACCGGATAGGGGTTCTTGATGAACGGATCACGATTTATTCTAGCCCATTCGTCCTAGGCGCGACGATTGTAATATTCGCTACATACAGCACGATCCTTCTTTCGCATTATCATTATGGTCTAACTCTGCCACTATATGGTCTTTTGTTTATACCATTGATAATTTCTGCTGTCGTTGCGACGGTGTTCGCGGCCTCCCTGGGCCGGTGGTGCCGGGCAGAGCGGGGTTATGGTCTTGGGCTGAGTTGCAGCCTGGCAGGCATGGCCTTGCTGATCGCCACCGAGGGAGGGCTGAGACTGGCTTTCAGCTATCCGCTTCTCCTGGCAGCCGCTGTCTTCGTGGGCACCGGGTTCGGCCTGAGCTTCCCGTTCGTGCGGTGTTATGCCATCAGCCTGAAGCCGCTGCGCACGAGACGGCAGATCCTCTTGGTGAACATGCTGCTAGCGGCAGGTATGGCCGCCGCTCCGGTCTACGCCCTGGCTACCTCCGGGACAGGCGCGTGGTGGAGCCTTCCAATGGTGCTGGTGGTTCTCCTCACCGCGGAGCTGCTGCTCAGCCGATCGCTGCCCGCGCCGCCAGATGGCGCGGTGCCGCGCCGTGCAGACCGGTCGGTTCCGGCTCGGTTCCACGCCTACCCAGGCCTCGCATTGTTGTACGGACTTTGCGCAGTTGCTTGCATTACCGCCCCGCATTACCTCACGGGCGCGGTGCCGAGTGCCCGCCACTTGCATTTCCTGACGCTAGCAGAAGCGGCCTTCTGGGCAGCCCTGGTACAAGTGGCCCGGGTAGTGTTCGCAATCATCGACGGTATGAAGTCCCGGCAGCATGTCGCGAACGTCAGCGTTTTCATGGTTGCCGCTGTGCTGCTGGCGCTGAGCGCGATGCTTACTCGATATGACCTGATGCACGTAGGAATATATCTGCTTGCGGCTATTGGCTGCGCTGCCCTGCTTCCTATCGATACGCGGCCTGGCAACGAATATGTGGCAATATTCCCGCTTGCGGTGACAGCAGGGGTTCTGGCGCTGTTTCCGGCCGGAATAGGCCTGTCTCGATTCGGGTATGATATTGCTATAAGTGCTGGCATGAAGCCATTCGAGCTCTTTATTGGCATCGCAGCGGTAGGGGCAGTCGCCTGCCTGCTGCTACTGCCGATAATCCTGGGCTGGCGCACAATGGGATATTTCGACAGCCCGGCGGCCCGGCGTGCGGGACCGCCCGGCAGCTGGCGCTCTGGTGGTGCCGGCATGCCAGGTGCCCTCTCGGCTCCTCCTCCTCCGCGCCGTCCGGGCGACGACCGCCGCGATGGCGGCGCAGGCCGCGAGCCAGGCGGCGCGACCGCACTACCGCCACGCTCGCAGGCGGACTCCAGCAGGCACGGCCGGTAACGCACCGCGTCAGGCGGTGATCGGGCGTTGCGGCCGGCGGGTTGGTGCTGCGGTCACGCCAGACCGCTGAGTTGCGCCAGAGCCTGCAGCTCGTGCTGAAACTCGGCGGCGGTGCGCGGTGCCTGGCGAGATGAGAGATAGATTGCCAGCGCCGAGTAGCTACCGTCTGGAAGGCGTTGTCCCGTCCAGGCTCCGTATCCGGTCCTGAAGACGGCGACTGGCGCCTCCTGGCCGGCCAGCGTGATCTGGCCGGCAACCGTGGCTTTGCCGCTCTGCAAAGCGGCGTGCCCGTCCACGTTGCCCAGGAGCCGCTTGCTCACGATCTTCTTCGGGAACAGGTAGATTTCGACGCTCAACGCGTCATGGGAGCCGTCCAGCCAGCGTTGATACTGGTTTGTCGGAACATAGTTACAGGTCCAGTCCGTGGGCGTCGTCGATCCGCGGCCAGCCGGCGCTGAGTTCGGCAGCAGCTTCACGTCGGGTGCCTTCGCCGCCTTGCCGACAAGGTTGGCTGCAGGGCATCTCGTCATGCCGTAGTGCGCTCCGCTGCACCCGGCCAGCAGGTATGCGAGCGCGCAGAACCCGGCAGCGCCGACTCGCACGACAGTAGTTCGGCGGCCACCTTGCCCACGCCGGCCGGCCGCCGAATGCGATCCGGCGATCTCGGAGCGCGGCAACGCCCTCGCCCGGAAATCACGATTACCCGACATTGCCACGTCTAGCCGAGAGGCTCCTTGCAATCAGTTCAGGTGGTCGCCATGCTCAGCGCGGGTTCGTTCCCGTCACCTGCCCGTCTAACCCCCGGACCGCCAGCTGGTGCGGCAACCGCAACTAGGTGCTTGCCCAGGCGGGGCGGCCTCATTCGTGTTGTGGCCAGGCGGGTATAATAAGCCGGAATAATAGCCTCCGTAGTGATGAGGCTGAGGTATCTGTCGGAGTCGAGTAATGCCAGAGCTGTTTACTGACGTTGACCCACCGCAGGCTGCGGCCGGGGCCATTCGCATTGTCGCCTGCGGAGGTCTTGGCGAAGTCGGCCGCAACATGATGGCCATTAAATACGAGAACGAGTTGCTGATCGTTGACTGCGGAGTACTATTTCCGTCTGAGGAGCAGCCTGGCGTTGATCTTATTCTTCCGGATTTTTCAATACTGCGGAAGCTGGATGCTGCGCCACGGTATCTGATTCTTACCCACGGCCACGAGGATCATATTGGTGCTATCTCGTATCTGCTGCGTCAGTACCCGGACGTCACGCTGGTGGGGAGTCGGCTGACGCTCGCCCTGGCTGACGCGAAGGCACGGCAGAGTGGCCTGCACCCGGAGACGATCGAGGTCACCGATGGCGAGACTCGTGACCTAGGTGCTTTCCGTGCCACCTTCCTGGCTGTAGCCCACTCAGTGCCCGATGGGCTCGCGGTGTCGATCCGCGTGGGTGGATTGCATCTGCTGCATACCGGCGACTTCAAGTTGGATAACCGCACCCTGGACGGGCGTCAGACCGACCTCGCGGGTTTCGCCCGCGAGGCAGCTTCGGGTGTCGACCTGCTGATGAGTGATTCGACGAACGCAGATGTCCGTGGCACGATTCCCGGCGAGCGCGATATCACCGACAACATCAACAACGTCTTTCTGAACACCTCGGGCCGGGTTATATTCGCGTGCTTCGCGAGTAACGTGCACCGCGTGCAGCAGGCCATCAATGCGACGGTTCGGTCCGGGCGGCAGTTCGCTTTCATCGGCCGCTCCATGATCCGGAATATGGGAATTGCCCGAGACCTCGGCTTTCTCAGCATCCCGGCGGGAGCTCAGGTCGACCTTGACGCGGCGCTCAACTCGTCGCGGGAAGATGTGGCGCTTATTTGTACCGGCTCGCAGGGTGAGCCGCTCGCGGCAGTCTCCCGGATGGCCCGCGATGAGCATCCTATTAAGCTTCATGCCGGCGACCTAGTAGTGCTTTCGGCAAGACTTATCCCGGGTAACGAGGAAGATGTCTTCCGCGTCGTCAACGCATTGAACAGGAAGGGCGTCGAAGTCCTCCATCCAGAGAACGCCGTCATTCATGCCTCCGGGCACGCCCCGGCCGTGGATCTCGCCCACGTTCTCGGGGTGACGAAACCGCGGCACCTTCTGCCGATCCACGGCGAATGGCGTCATCTTCGCGCGCATGCGCGTATCGCGTATGAAGTAGAAATGTCAGATGACCAAGTCGTCCTGCTAGAAAACGGCGATGTCCTTGACCTTGTCGACGGGCGGGCGCTGGTGGTAGGCAAATACCCGTACAGCAACGTCTACGTAGATGGCAGCACGATCGGCCAGGTGGACGAGTCGACCCTCAGGGAGCGCAGACGTCTGGCGGAGTCGGGCGTCGTGTCAGTAGCACTGCTCGTGGACCCAGCCTCGGGACAGCTACTCGCCGAGCCAGTCGTGTCGTTGCGTGGCGTGCCCGTGGACTCCTTTGATTCAGTCGAGACCGGAAAGGTGGCTGATACTGCTGCGAAGCGATGGCTCGAGTCTGCCACCGGCGACTTCCAGCAGCTAGAGCGCATGGTCAGGCGCGCTCTCGAGAAGTGGGTTTACGACGCGTACTCGATAAGGCCTGTGGTACTAGTGTCCGTCGTCAAGTCGCCCGGCGCATAACGCTGGATCCCTCGGGTCTTGGCTCAGCGCTAGGTGGCGGGTCGCTGGCCCTGTCGATGTACATTGTGTGCAGCAGTTCATCAATCGGGCAGCGCAGGCAGCCAAGCAGGCCGTGCGCCGGCTGCGGAGCTTCGCGGGCTGCACAGCTTGATGGAGGCGAGATAGTTCATGCCGACTCACGGTGAGTGGCGGCATCCGCGGGCACATCCAGCCACCACGCTCTCCGCGGGTTCCTGTGACTTCTAAAGTTACGCTTCGTGACATCCCGCCGGGCACAACCTTCATTGTGTCCCCGGAGCGGGGTCCAGATCCGCTGACCCATCAATCGGACGCCCTGCGGGTCGTCTTCAATCGCAAGACCGAAGGAATCTTCGAGAAGGCGGCGCACTTTCACACTCGCAGCACGGAAGTCTACTTGGTGATCCTTGGCGAACTGACACTCGAGCTACAGGGCGAGCAGGTGACCCTTCGAGATCATCAAAGTTGCACAATCCCGCCGGGCGTGCCACACCGGATCGTCGGGAGCAGCCCGACAGTCGAGGCTGTCGTTATCCGGGCGCCAGCCGTCGCGGACCGCGTTATGCCGGAGTAGCAGATTGAACTCGAGCCACCGCAACAGACTGCCATTCCGTCCGCCAGTCCGCGAACATTTCAGCCACTTCGTGTACGTATTCTCTGCTGATCTGCTGGCTGATAAAGATGGCCGGCGTGACCTCGACGCCGTGGCCTCTCTCAGGGACGACTGGGCGCATTGGTTAGCAAAAGCTGACTCCGCCGAGATGGAGAGCACAATCGATGATTCCTATTTCTTCCTTCGTCACCTTCGCCGGCTGATCTTTCCCGAGTTTGTCGTCCGCCGCCTGGGAGGCGCCGACGATCTTAACTTGGATGACGCGGCAGGCGTAGCTCAAGCGCTCGGCGGTACCCCACTTGACGAGATCATCGCGACGATGAGAAACGCCTCCGAGATCGCCGACTATTCCGAGCGTGCGATTCTGCGGCTTCGCTACCTAAATCTTGAATCTGACGGGCTCGACTCCCTGACCACGACAATGGACGAGACGGACTATAACGCCCGCATAGATTATCTGGACGTGTGCCTGTTTCCGGACTGTCGCGGGATCCTCATCGTGCGGCTGTCAGCGTTTGCTCGCGCCGACGGCGGGCCAATAACAACGGTGGAACTCGGCAGACTGCTTCGGCGACTTAAGGGAATCCATTTCCGTCAGCGCTACGTAGTGGGGCTTTCTCATCCGGTTTTTCGCTCTGGGACGGTTTCCTGGCTGAAGATGCTCGATTCCGTGCTTGCGAGACTGACTACTAGATCTGTCTCTAAAGCCACTCAGGACGGTGCTGATTCGCGGTTCCATAAGCAGTCCTTCGTTGCAGTGCGGAAGAGTGACGAGATTCGCGAAAAACCCACGGGAGTCGCCTTCGAGTCAAACCTTGAACGTATGCTCTTTGAATTTGGAACCGGGCACCGAACTACCGACAGCCAGGAAGTTCCCACAGCTAGCCGAGTCAGCGAAGTTCGGAAGGGGATGGTCGATCAATGGGTGAACTTCGGCGCTCTGGCATTCTGGGACGACGTTACTTTTTATATTCAGGACCGCACGGATACGACTGATCCACCACCGGGTGGCGGTGAGGACAGATACGCGCGGGTCTCGTATCCACGTCAGGTGGAGAACTCCTACCTTTGGCTGTACGTTCTCGCCGAGTACCAACGCGCGACCCTGTCTGATTACACGGTTCGCCTTGTGCAGCTTGGCCTCGATGACTATCGCGACCTTGACCGAGCACTCGGTGTGACTAATGAGTACCTTCGCTTCCGGAATCTTTACTGGTTCCGAGATGCTACGCAATCGCAGCTCGGCATGGCGATTCACGCTGCGATCATGCGAATGGAAGGGCTGGCCGACCTGATGCTTGCGCTGGATGGGCAATTCGGCCTGGTAACTGGACAATTTAGTATAGAACACGATGAGGACGCTGCGGCTCGAAGCCGGGCTGCGAACGTGCTCTTGTCACTCCTGGGAATAGTCGGCGTGCCTATGACCGTGGTAGCCACTGTGATGGCGACTTCCCTGGCGTCTGCCTCGTTCCTGGCGCGTCTCCCCTCGCGCGACGCCTGGGCGATATTCGTGGGCGCCTTCGTCGTACTGCTACTGGTCGTCGGGGCCTGGATGTGGTGGTCCGCTTCGCGAGTAGTAAAGAAGCGGCTCGCCAATCGGCGAGTGAGAAATGTCTGATGTGTCGTAATGGCGCTGACTCGACTTCTATTTTCGGTGCGCAATCACGTCGATGTGCCCACCCTTGTCGAACTCAGGGACGAGCGGGAGGTACGTGTCCATCGCTTCCCGTCGCTTGCTTCGGCCTCTGCGCCACCAGATAAGCGCGGGTTCAACGGACTCGTTGTCACTTCACATGGCAGTGTCGTCGTGACCTCGTGGGATCGCGTCTCATGGATCGATCCGGCGACGTTCGATGTGCGCGATTGTTTTACCCACCCGTGGTTCTCCGACCTTCACTCGGTGCAAGAGCTAGATCCGGGAACATTGCTCATTGCATCTACGAACGTCGGAGCCGGATTGATTGTGACCGGCGAGGCAGTCAGGGGAGCCTGGTCCTGGGATGGCTGGCACCTGGATCCGACGGGACTCGAGGATCTCGACTTCCGTGCCGTCACGAAGGCGGAGTCAGCACACTACGGACCGCACGTGGCGGGCGTGCAGCTCGTCGGCGACCTGCTGTTCGTGGCGTTGATGTTGCTGGGACCTTTTGAGTCGTCCCTTCTTGACTCTTCCCGTCGCGATGAGGCCGAGATCATCGATCTCGCACCGCGTGGGGTGCCGGCGAACGAGTTGGGCGCCGTCTTGGTGCATGAGGTTGCGACAGGACGGCGTGTCTGCACGATTCTCTCCGGGAGTGTTCATGAAGCTGCGATGGACTTGACCGGGCAGACGCTCTATTTCCCCGAATACTTCTTGAACTCGTTGCTGCGGGTGGATGCCGCTCGGCGCAGTGCCACGAGGATTCCGCTGAAGGCTCAGGACTCGCATTGCACTGCGATGCTGACCAGGGGAATGTTCGTACGGAATGGGTCTGTTGTCGTGGGACACCCGGTCCGGCGTCCTGCCGTCGCTAACCCCAGTCTGGCGAGTTACGGGCTGGACAGCTCCGAGGCGGCGGCGCGGTTCAGCCTCGAGACCTGGATGTCCATGTACGCGGTCGTGGAGCTGCCCGGAATTTGCCCGGGCTGAGGTCGCCACGTGAGCTACTTCCTCGGCACCAATTTCGGTCACCATGCATCGACAGCGGTTGTGGACCGAACCGGCCAGCTGTGCTTCGCGGTCGAAGAAGGTCGGTTGCTCGGCCAGAAAGACTGTTCTGCCTTCCCGGACCTCGGGCTCGACATGGCAGTCTCGATGATGGGCGGGCGGCCGCGATGCTGGGTGGATGGCTGGGACTGGCGGAACCGGCTCGTCCACAAGGGCTTCGGTCCGGCGCTTCGGTTCGGGCTTGCTGAACGGCAGTACCTGAGCGTGCGGCTCGGGAAGGAGCTATCGCGCCTCGGGCAGGGTATAACGGGCGTTTCCCGGCATATCCAGCGACTCGGCAGGCCATTGTTCGCCGGGCATCATCGAGCACACGCACTGAGTTTGCTGCCATGGGGCCTCCCGAAGGACGCGCTTGTCGTCGTCAGCGACACGACCGGCGAGCGCGAGTCGATCACGTGTTACCACTGGAGCGGCGAGAAGCTACTGCTCCTTGGCCGGTCGGATTGGCCAAACAGCCTTGGCAGCGTCTACCACCAGGCCGCATACCATCTCGGGTTCGGCGGCGACCGCGGGCCCGGGAAGCTGATGGCTCTCTCCGGGTACGGCACCCCAGCCTGGGATCACGAGCTTGCCGGGATCGCCGCTGTGGAGAGAGCCGTCGTTCGGATTGACCGGAACAACTTTCCCGCGCAGTACTGGTCTGAGGCCTGGATGGAGTTCGCCAGACGCCGGAACGGTTCCGGCTTCGGCCGTTACTTGGCCGACATCCACGGCGGCGGCAGGGACGGGATGGACTTCGCAGCGTCGATTCAATCCTGGTTCACCGACCGTACGGTTCGGCTGATCACCTCAGCCATCTCGGTGGCCGCGGGCTTCGAACTGCGAGTTCGCGCCATTGGACTCGCCGGGGGCGCGGCCCTCAACTGTCAGACCAACGGCACTATCTTCCGTCTCCTGCCCACGCTGGGCATCGAGCGGCTCGTGGTCAGCCCATGGTCGAATGACGCAGGCACCGCCGTCGGTGCGGCGGTGCACGGAGCACTCCTCGCCGGTGTTCGCGAGTTCCGGTGTGAATCGGCAATGCTCGGCCCGGTGAACGCTAACTCGCGCGCGTCAGATGCCGACGTGAGTGCGGCAGCCGAGGCCCTGCTGGATGGCAGAGTCATCGGCCTCATCAGCGGCGGCGTCGAACTCGGCCCGCGAGCGCTCGGAGGCCGGTGCATCCTCGCGGACCCTCGCCGAGGAGAACTGAAGGCAAGGCTCAACACCATCAAAGGGCGGCCGGACTTCATGCCCTTCGCGCCGATAATGCTTGAGGGTGCGTGGCCCGACTTCGTCATGGATGAACCCTCGAGCAACATGGCATGGACGGTGCGAGTAAAGCCGCGCACGCTCCAGGCCTTCCCCGGTCTGTGGCATCCGACAGCGGCGACGCGCGCGCAGCTGGTCAGCGCAAGGTCTGCGCCGCTGCTCGACCGGGTGCTCGGAGAGTTCGGGCGGGTGTCCGGGACGCCGCTCTTGCTGCTGACATCACTTAACGGAAGTGGAGAGCCGATGCTGAGCGATCACGCTTTGTCGCTCAAGGCAGCACGTGGACTGCGGCTCGACGGCTGCCTTACCGATGACGGCTGGTTGTCGTTTGAGGGGCCGGAAGTTGTTACCTGATGCTGCCCTGAGGCGCTTCCGGCGGCCCTTGCGGGTCGCCGGCCTGGCGGGCGAGCCGCTGTCAGTTGCCGTGAGAACTCGAAGCGCGGCCGTCAGCCGCCTCGTCCGCGTTCTCGCGGACGTCCACTACGGCGGCGTGATCGCTGGATCGTGGGCACACACCGACTTCCACCTCCTGGCTAGTGGCGAGAGCTTCTCCGACCTTGATCTCGTCTGGCCGGGAAGTTCCGAGACTGACCGCCGCGGGATGACCGAGCGGATCTCGCGTGCAGGGTGGGAGGGAAAGATCAGCATCCACCCGGGGTACTCGTTTGCGCGAGTGAGCCTTGATGTGCAGCGGATCTTCACCATCGGAGAGCACCTCATCACTGTCCGGCTCCACCCTGGCCCGCGCAGTCACGACCTGAGCCTGGCGAAGACCGCGTTGCTCCTGGCGCGTCAGAGTATTCACGAACGGTACGTTTCGGTTGCCGCCCGGCAGAACGGGGTATATCGCGACGCACTAAGCGTCAAACTCGGCGTGACCGAGTCGCTCACGGATCCTGCCGCTCTCATCGCCGCTGCTGGCGAGTACCGGATCGGTGGCCGTCGAGCGGCGGAATGGCTCGAGCGGGAGCAAGAACCGGGCGTATTCGACGAGTACAGGAGGCTTTTCGCCGGTGCCGTAGACAATTCGAGCTGGATCTATTCGCGGATGCTCGCCAAGCTCTCGGCCGTCCGCGACAACACATAGATGCGACCGGTTCCGGTTACCTCAGCAGCGCCGGCCACCGGTGACGAACACAGCGGTCGCGGCCTCGAGCAGGGTCTGCTCGTTGCCTGTTCGATCACCTCATGCCGATCGCCGGTGATCCTGGTGGCCGGCCTTCTAAGGCTGGACGCTGCTGTCCGCCCTCGCCGCCCAGGCCGCGCGACTGCGCCTTGGGCTGATGGTGACCAGCAACCGTTTCCCTGGCCGCGCCGGCGAACGCTGCCGCCGCTTGCGCCGCAGCGCACCGGCCGAAGTTCGTGGTGCTTGTGGCAGCGCCGCCGTCAAGGGTCACCCCGGCGATCGGCAGTACACCCGGCTGACAGCTGTCTCCCGGGCAGTCGCCCCACCGTCTATAGGCGCAGGCACGGCAAGGTCATCGCCACGCACCCCAAGTCCCGGACTTTCCACATCTGACCAGAGGTGTCTGCGGAGGTTTCATCCTGAGCTGGCCTACCTGATTTGGTCAATGTCAGTGAGGGTATAGATCGCTCCCGATCGGAGCAGCACGCGACGTGAGGGGGAGCACCGATGAACCGTCTGGAAGTCGACCAGGTCATGGGTCCGGTCCGGAATCACGCCCTGTTTTTCTGCGGCTTTCACGTTGCCAAGAACAATCCCGAGTTCCAGGTGACGACCATGCATTACTGCGCGATGCGGGGCGAGGGCGACTACGAGATGCACCAGTGCCTGCTTTACGACTCGATTGGCGCTGGGGCGAAGTTGCTCGGGGTGGAGTACATCGTGCCTGACAAGGCTTTCCGGTCTCTTCCGGACGAAGAGAAGAAATACTGGCACCCGCATAGCTACGAGGTGCTGGGCGGCGGGCTAGTCGCCCCGGTCATGAGCGATCAGGCAGAAATAGATTTCATGACGTACCTGCTCACGACCTGGGGCAAGTCGTGGCACACCTGGCCTGATCCGACGACCGAGGTACCGCTGGGCGAGCCGAGGCTGATGTGGTCGCTGACCGGCGACGGCCAGGCGGACTCCGAGCTCATCGACGAGCGGGATCGCCTGTTCGGGGTGTCGACGGCCGAGACCCAGGCCGAGCGGGTCAAGGCCATCGGGTACGAGGTGCCGCAGGTGCCGCAGCCAAGGTCCGTCGCCACCATCGGGCGGCAGTGGACGGCTAGCGGAGAGGACAGGCCAACGCCTCGGAAGGTCTTCCGCTTATCCGCTGGGGTCGGAGGGTGCCGTTCCGCTCGGGCCCGAGTGCCCGCCGGGAACGGCACCCCTGGACGCCCGCTTCTGCGCTCCGCTAGCCGGGTGCCTTACGGTACCTGCGGCCTGGCCGGCGTGGTCGCCTGCGACGGCATGGAGTTCGACGGCAGCGGGTACGGGATGCCCACGTCGAGGGTGCCCGCCAGTGCGTTCAGCACTGCCTCCTCAACGACCGTGGTGTCGCCAAGTGAGGTGGCCGGCAGCATCGGCACGGCCGGGCGGGCGCCACGGTGAAGTTCAGCGCACCGGTGAAGTCACCGGTGACGCTGCGCCGCCGGGCGCTCAGGTTCGGCACTTTCACGCCGAACCTGGTCTCGATCAGCCGCAGCGTCGAGGCGAGTCGAGCGTGCCTGAATACGGGTACCCGCCAGCGCTGAACGGCGAGATCACCAGGCACGGCGTACGAAAGCCGAGCACGATCGGGCCGGCAATGCGGTCAGCGGCCGGCCAGTGGCGGGATGATCCCGAGGCGGGCGCCGCCAGTGCCGTGTCGATCAGCTTGGACTGCGCGGCGGCCGCCCGGTCGGCCATGGCTTGCGACGCGGCCGCGGGCCTCCTGCCCTTCAGCGAGAGCTGCTCCGGTGGTCGCGGAACAAAAGCCCCGGCATTGGGTTCCGCTGAGCCGGCTGATCAAGGGCTCGGCGGCCAGGACCTGACTGTTGTGACGCGCGTGCTATCGGCAGGGTGGCTGGTAGGAGATGCCAGGAGCATAGGTCGCCCACTCTTGCCTGGTGATGGACTGCCCGGCGGCGGCGCACACGGCCGCATCGGCGGCCGCCGGATTTGTGTTCCAGAGCCGGACGGTGCCGTCGGCGCTTGCGGCCGCCAGCTCGCTGCCCGCCGGGGCGAAGTCGACGGAATAGACGTGGCCGTTCGGTCCGGTCAGCGTGGCGAGCACGTCCGGATGTGCGGGGTTGGCGACATTCCACAGCCAGACAGTGCCGTCAGTCACTGCGGCAGCCAGAGTCTTCCCGTTTGCGCTGAACGCAACGCCGTAGACGTAGCCGGTCGGCCCGGTTAGCGGCGTACCGACCGCTTCCGGCCGAGCCGGGTCCGCTACGTCCCACAGCCGCACGGTCTTGTCCGCCGCGCCCACGGCCAGCAGACGGCCGTCCGGGCTGAACGCCACCGAGATCGCGTAGCTGGACGGACCGCGCAGCGGACGGCCCAGCAGTACCGGTCGAGCCGGGTCCGCGACGTCCCACAGCCGGGTGAGATTGTCCGCGCTGGCAGCCGCGACCATTTTGCCGTCCGGGGAGAAGGCGACACCGAACACGTAAGTGCCGGAGTCGCGCTCGGCAGCCAGTAGCTGCGGGCGGGCGGGATCCCGCACCGACCACAGTCGCAGCGTGCCGTCGTCCCCGCCGGTTGCCACCAGCTGGCCGTCGGGGCTGATAGCTACGGTCTCGGTCATGCCGCTCGCAGAGGCCCGGACCGGATTCCCGAGCGGTGCCAGCTTTCCACCCGCTGTGCTCCACATCTGGAACATGCCGTCGCCGTATGCTGCGGCGAGGACGTGCGCGCGGGGCGCGAACTCGACCGCGTTCACGAACGTGCCCGGCACGGGTCGCGCCGCGAGCTGCTTGTGACTGGTGGCGCTCCATAGCTGCAAGCTGTCCTGACTGCTCACGGCGAGCATCTTGCCGTCGGGGCTGTACACGGCGTCGTACGCCGGGCTGCCCGTCAGCAGGACTGGCGGCGGAACCTGCCACAGCGACACCGTTCCGTCCGCGTCACCGGCTGCTAGCCGGCCGGGACTGACCCAGGCCAGCGAGGTAACCGGCTGCGGGTGGGGCAGCGTCGTGATCAGCGCGCGGTCCGCGA
>Ga0335072_10007447_pt1 | contig 15921 bp, 17 predicted proteins | sample Lox_Sample_21_FD_206725 | JGI IMG/M metagenome (GOLD analysis project Ga0335072, IMG submission 206725) | Soil microbial communities from Loxahatchee National Wildlife Refuge, Florida, United States - Lox_Sample_2.1 | ecosystem: Environmental > Terrestrial > Soil > Wetlands | place: USA...
TGTAAAGATCAAGCTGAAGCGCCTGGGCAAGATCCGGGCGCCGTACTACAGGATCATCGTGGCCGACGCCCGCACCAAGCGGGACGGCCGGGCGATCGAGGAGATCGGCAAGTACCACCCGAAGGCCGAGCCGTCGTTCATCGAGGTGAACTCCGACCGGGCGCAACACTGGCTCTCGGTCGGCGCGCAGCCCACCGACCCGGTCCGCAAGATCCTCGAGATCACCGGCGACTGGCAGAAGTTCAAGGGCCTTCCCGGAGCCGAGGGCACGCTGCAGACGGCGGCGCCCAAGGCGGACCGCAAGGAGATCTTCGCCGCCGCGGTCAAGGAGACGCTCGGCGACGGGACGACCGCGACCAAGAGCCGCGGCAAGTCCGGTGGCAAGGACGCTGACTCCGCCGCGGACAAGTCCGCCAAGGCGGACAAGGCAGCCAAGGACGCCGGATCGGGCAAGGAGTCGGGTTCGGGCCGGGACTCGGGCTCTGGCCGGGGCGGCAGGCAGGCCAAGGGCAAGTCCGGCGACCAGCCGGCCAAGGCGGCCAAGTCCGGCGGCGACGGTGCTGCCAAGGACAAGGGCGCCGGGGACGCGGCCGAGGCGCCGGCGGCGGACGCGCCTGCTGCGGACTCTTCCGCTGCGGAGACGCCTGCTGCGGAGACGCCTGCTGCGGACTCTTCCGCTGCGGAGGCGCCTGCTGCGGAGGCGCCGGCCGGCGACGCGGCGGAGGCCAAGGCCGAGCCCGCTGCCGCCGACACGGAGTCTGCGAGCGGGGACTGACGTGCTCGAAGAGGCTCTTGAGCACCTGGTGCGTGGCATCGTCGAATACCCGGACGACGTCCGCGTGGACAGCCGCGGGCTGCGCCGCGGACGGGTGCTCGAGGTCCGCGTGCACCCCGATGACCTGGGCAAGGTCATCGGGCGCGGCGGGCGGACCGCCAGGGCGCTGCGGACCGTGATCGGCTCGCTGGCAGGGAACGCGTACGTCAGGGTCGACCTTCTGGACACCGACGAGATCCGCTAGCCGGCCATGCAGCTGGTCCTCGGCCGGGTGGGCCGGCCGCACGGGATCCGCGGTGAGCTGACCGTGCAGGTGCACACCGACGACCCGGACCTGAGGTTCGCCGCGGGCTCCGTGCTGGCAACGGAGCCAGCCGCCAGGGGCCCGCTGACGGTCACGTCGTCGCGCTGGCACTCCGGGCGGCTGCTGATCACGTTCGACGGTTACGACGGCCGCGACAGCGCCGAGGACCTGCGCGGGACGCTGCTGGTCATGGATTCGGCCGAGCTGGGACCGCCGGAAGACCCGGATGAGTTCCACGACTACCAGCTCATCGGGCTCGAGGTGCGGACGGTGGGCGGGGATCGCGTCGGGGTCGTGACGGACGTGCTGCACCAGGGCCAGGACCTCTTGGTGGTGCAGCAGCAGTCATCCGGGCCGACCAGCGACCCGGTACTCGTGCCGTTTGTCGCGGCCATCGTGCCGGAGGTCGACGTCGCCGCCGGGCGGCTGGTCATCGACCCGCCGCCGGGCCTGCTCGACCTCGGCGCAGCCGGCTAGGCCGGGAGCGGCGCGGTGCGGATCGACATCATCACCATCTTTCCCGAGTACTTCGCCCCGCTCGGGGTGTCGCTGATCGGCAAGGCGGCGCAGCGCGGCGTCATCGAGTTCGGCGTGCACGACCTGCGGGCGTGGGCGCACGACCCGCACCACTCCGTTGACGACGCCCCGTTCGGCGGCGGCCCGGGAATGGTGATGAAGGCCGAGCCGTGGGGCGAGGCGCTGGACGCCGTGGTCCCGGCAGGCAGCGCGGCCCGGCTCGTGCTGCCGAGCCCGGCCGGGATGCCGTTCACCCAGGCCACCGCGGCGCAGTACGCGCGCGAGAGCCATCTGGTCTTCGCCTGCGGCCGGTACGAGGGCATCGACGCGCGGGTGGCCGATGAGGCGCGCGGCCGGATGGCCGTCGATGAGGTGACGATCGGCGACTACGTGCTGGCCGGGGGAGAGCCAGCCGTCCTGGTCATGACCGAGGCCGTCTGCCGGCTCCTGCCCGGGGTCATGGGCAACGCCGAGTCCGCCGCTGACGACTCCTTCGGCGGCGGCGGCGGTCCGATGGCCGGGCTGGTCGAGGGACCCTCGTACACCCGGCCGCGGGTCTGGCGCGGACGCGAGGTGCCGCCGGTCCTGCTGTCCGGAGACCACGCCGCCATCGCCCGCTGGCGCCGGGATGCCGCGCTGCGCAGGACGGCCGTCAACCGCCCGGACCTGGCCGCGCGGCTCGTCGCGGGCCACTCGGGGGACGACGTCGACGATCTTGACGCACGAGACCGGCAGGTGCTATCTGACGCTGGTTTTCCAATCAGCGGCCAAGATATGGCAGACTGAAGCCGCCGCCCCGCCCCCCTGGCGTGGGCGCGGCGCGGCCGGGCGCCCTGCACCCCGGCCCTGGCACCATTGGGCACAGACCGATTCAGCGCGTCCGCAGGCGTGCGCGTGAAGACTAACGAGGAACGCAGCGATGCACACCGCGATTGCCGAGCTGGAGCAGGCACAGATCCGATCCGACATCCCGGGGTTCCGGCCGGGTGACACGCTGAAGGTTCACGTGCGGGTCATCGAAGGCAGCCGGTCCCGGATCCAGGTCTTCCAGGGCGTCGTACTGCGGCGCCAGGGCGGCGGAGCGCGTGAGACCTTCACCGTCCGCAAGATCAGCTACGGCGTGGGCGTCGAGCGCACCTTCCCGGTCAACAGCCCATCGATTGACAAGATCGAGGTCGTGACCCGCGGCCGGGTCCGCCGGGCCAAGCTGTACTACCTGCGCTCGCTGCGCGGCAAGGCGGCCCGGATCAAGGAGCGCCGCGAGCCAGTGGCGCGTTAGGGCCGAGCTCGCCGCCCGTCCCGGGCTGGCGCACGGCGGGCGCTGGCGCCGGCCGGGCCGGTAGCCGGCGCTAGGCTCGAACCCGATGACCAACGACGACCAGGACGACGGCGCGCCTGCCCTGACTCAGGCGGACCGGCTCGGCCGGCCGGCCAGCGATCGCGAGGACCAGGCCGGCGCGGCGCCCGGCCAGGAGCGGGGAGGTCCGCCCATGGCAGGCACGGCCGCACGGGACGAAACAGCCGGGTCGCCGGCCGATCCGGACGAGCCGCGCGAACCCGGCGTACGACCGGGCGAACCGGGCGAACCAGGCGTCGGGAAGAAGCGGCGCAGGCCTAGGTCGTTCTGGCGCGAGCTTCCGGTGCTGATACTCGTCGCGCTCGTGATCGCGCTGGTGATCAAGTCGTTCGTGGTCCAGGCGTTCTTCATACCGTCGTCGTCGATGGAGAACACCCTCGACATCGGCGACAAGGTGCTCGTCAACAAGCTCGTCTATCACTTCAGGTCGATTCAGCCCGGGGACGTCGTGGTGTTCGACGGGGACGGCTCCTGGGAGCCGGCCCCGGCCCCGGCCAAGGCCAGCTCGGACCCGGTCGTCCGGCTGTTCGACGTGACGCTGGACCCGCTGTACCACTCGATTCTCGGCCTGTTCGGGACCGCTCCGGGGCAAACGGACTTCATCAAGCGGGTCATCGGCGTTCCTGGCGATCGCGTCGCCTGCTGCACCGCGAGCGGCGACGTGACCGTCAACGGCGTGGCGCTGCACGAGCAGTCGTACCTGTTTCCGGACAACGCCCCGTCGAGGCAGAAGTTCAGCATCACGGTGCCGCCCGGCCGCCTGTGGGTGATGGGCGACCACCGGGCCGTCTCGTGGGACTCGCGGGGCCACATGCAGGACCCGGGCGGCGGGACCATCCCGGAGAACATGGTGATCGGCCGGGCGTTCATGATCGTCTGGCCGCCGAGCCGGTGGCGGATCCTGTCGATTCCCTCCACCTTTGGCCAGCCGGGGATCGTCTCGGGTGCTTCCGCCGTGGCCGGGGCCGCCGGGCCGTACCTGCCGGTCGCGGCCGGCTTCGCCGGAGCCGTTCCGCTGACGCTGCTGGAGCGGCGGCTGCGCCGCCGGCCGGTCGCAGACGGCCGTACGCGGCGTGGTCTGCCGCGCCGGCGGTGACCGCTATGGACGGGGCGGTGCAGCGGCACCCTGGTTACACGCCGAGGCGGAGCAACGGCCTGACCGGCTACGAGCGGGTGCTGGCCCGGGCCGGGCTGGGCCCTGTGGCCGGGATCGACGAGGCGGGCCGAGGGGCCTGTGCCGGGCCACTGGTCGTCGCCTCGGTCGCGCTGGACCCCCGGCGCCGGTCCGGCCTGGACGGCGTGGCCGACTCAAAGGCGCTGACCGCCGCCGCCCGCGAGGCGGCGTACCAGGAGATCGTGACCAGGGCACTGGCCTGGCACGTGGTCGTGATCCCGTCTGCCGATATCGACCGGCTCGGCCTGCACGTGTGCAACGTGACCGGCATGCGGCGGGCGCTGGCCGGGCTGGCCTGCCGGCCTGGCTACGTGCTGACCGACGGCTTCCCTGTCCGGGGGCTCGCCGTTCCCGCGCTGGCCATGTGGAAGGGCGACGAGGTCGCCGCGTGCGTGGCGGCGGCCTCGATCCTGGCCAAGGTGACGAGGGACCGGATCATGAAGGAACTCAGCCCGCAATATCCGGAATATGGTTTTGCCCGGCATAAGGGGTATTCCACTCCGAGTCACATGGCTGCCCTGGCCGAACATGGCCCGTGTGCCGAGCATCGCAAGTCGTTCGCCAACGTGATCGGACTGGTCCGCGCCAGGGCCGGCCTGCCGCCGGTGGACGTGCCGGAGCAGGTGCCGCTAGGGGTTCCGGTGGAGGTGCCGGCAGACGTGAGCGAGGAGCAGGCAGGTCACGAGGCAGAATTGTCCTATGGTTGAGCTCATCCGGGCTGAGTCCAGCCGGGCGCGGGCCGGGACCGCTGACGTTCAGTGCCTGGGCACCGTGCGCTGCGGCCTGTCTGCCCGCAGGACGCGCGCGGTCGGAACGGAGGGAAGCACATGAGCGCGGAGGATCTCGAGAAGTACGAGACGGAAATGGAGCTGCAGCTCTACCGCGAGTACCGCGACGTGGTGGGGTTGTTCAGCCACGTGGTCGAGACCGAGCGCCGGTTCTACCTCACCAACCAGGTCGAGCTCAACGTGCGTACCTCCGACAACGGCGAGGTGTTTTTCGAGGTCACCATGCAGGACGCCTGGGTGTGGGACATGTACCGCCCTGCGCGTTTCGTGAAAAACGTCCGGGTCGTCACGTTCAAGGATGTCAACATCGAGGAGCTGGCCAAGAGCGATCTGCAGCTTCCCGACCCGGGCGACAAGCGCCAGGGCTTTTCCTGACGTTCTCCTCCCCGGTCCGGCCGGCGATGCGCGAGCGCATCTAATCACCCCGTTCCGACATTCCGCCCATCCCTGCCCACATTTGGCGGGTTACGGGGCGTTCAATCAACAGGTCATCACCGACATCGGCGGGCGGCAGCGTGCTTGCGTCAGCGTCGGACGCGGAGGTGGTCGACGTGAACGCCAAGGACGCCCTCGGCAAGCAGGGTGAGCAACTGGCCGCGGAATACCTGCAGCGTCAGGGCCTGCGAATTCTTGCCCGTAACTGGCGGTGCAGCGAGGGAGAGATCGACATCGTCGCCGCGGACCGCCGGGTCCTGGTCGCGTGCGAGGTCAAGACGCGGTCCGGCACTCGCTACGGCACCCCGCTCGAGGCAGTGACCAGGAAGAAGAGGAACCGGCTGCGACGGCTGGCCGTGCACTGGGTGGTCGCCCACGGGGTGCTCTTCGACGAGGTACGCATCGACGTGGTCGAGGTGCTCAAGGACCCGTGCGAAGGATTCACGATCGAGCACATCCGCGGGGTGGGCTAGATGTCGCTGGCCCGCACGCACTCGATCGCCCTGGTCGGGGTGGAGGGTCACCTGGTCGAGATCGAGGCCGACATCGAAAACGGGCTGGTCGGACTGATGCTGGTCGGACTGCCCGACACAGCGCTGCGCGAGGCGCGGGACCGGATCCGGTCGGCCATCGTCAACAGCCGCGAGAAGTGGCCGAACCGCAGGATCACCGTCGGCCTGTCGCCCGCCAGCTTGCCCAAGCGGGGCAGCAGTTTCGATCTCGGCATCGCGATCGCGATCCTGACCGCGAACGGCGCGATCCCCGCGGGGCGAGTCGGGGATCTGATGTTCCTCGGCGAGCTGGGGCTGGACGGCCGGCTGCGGCCGGTGCGCGGCGTGCTTCCCGCGGTGGCCGCGGCGGCGGCGGCCGGGTTCGCGGCCGTCGCGGTGCCGGAGGAGAACGCGCCGGAGGCATGCCTGGTGCCGGGCACGCGGGTGGTCGCGGCGCCCAGCCTCGGCGCACTGGTCGAGTGGCTGCGCGGCCCGGTCCGGAACCGCCGAGGCGGCGCACGCGGCACGGAGCGCCCAGCCTCAGAGGAGCCGGCGAACCCAGCGGTGCGGGTGTTCGAGGACGGAAGCGCACCGGAGCTGCCGCGGGCGGCGAGGCCCGGCCCCTTGGCGGGTCGCGATCTGGCCGATGTGGTGGGTCAGCCGGCGGCCCGGCGGGCCGCGGAGATCTGCGCAGCCGGCGGGCATCATCTGCTGCTGCTCGGCCCGCCCGGGGTTGGCAAGACCATGCTGGCCGAGCGGCTGCCGACGGTGCTGCCCCGGCTGGAGCCGGAGGACGCGCTTGCGGTGACCGCGATCCACTCGATCGCCGGCACGCTGCCGGCCGGAAGCCCGCTGCTTAGCGAGCCGCCGTTCTGCGCTCCGCATCACACCGCGACCCGGGCCGCGATCGTGGGGGGCGGCAGCGGCACCCTGCGCCCCGGAGCGGCCTCGCTTGCCCATCACGGATGCCTGTTCCTTGATGAGGCCCCTGAATTCTCCCGGGACGTTCTCGACGCGCTGCGCCAGCCGCTGGAGTCCGGTGAGGTGGTGCTGGCCCGCTCCGGGCTTACCGCCCGCTTCCCGGCGCGGTTCACCCTGGTCCTGGCCGCCAACCCATGCCCGTGCGCCAGCGCCGCCACGACCCGGGCGGCGTGCACCTGCACGCCGTTGGTCCGGCGCAGGTACCTGGCCCGGCTGTCCGGCCCGCTGCTGGACCGGGTGGACGTTAAGGCCGAGTTCCTGCCGGTTGGCCGGGCCGAGTTGCTGAGCGACCGCAAGTTCACCGAGCCGAGCTCGGTCGTGGCCGAGCGGGTGGCCGCGGCCCGGCAGCGGATGGCGCGGCGGCTGCGCGGCACTGGCTGGCGGCTCAACGCCGAGATACCCGGACGGGAGCTGCGCCGCCAGTACGCGCCCGCGCCCGGGGCGTTCGCGCCGCTGGAGCGGGCCATGGACCTGGGCGAGATCAGCGCCCGCGGGGTCGATCGGGTGATCCGGCTGGCCTGGACGGTCGCGGACCTCGGCGGCACGCCGCGGCCCACCGCCGCCGAGATCAGTTATGCGCTGGGCCTTTGGCTCGGCGTAATGCAGCAGTGATCCCGGCGGCGGCCGTAGCCAGGCCAGTCCATGACCAAGGCCACAAGGAAGGAGCCCTAGTAACTCAGCTAGCCGGCATGGCCAGCGCGGCCTCCCGCCCGGCCAGCCGCCCGAAGACCAGAGCGTCGGTCAGGCCCCCGCCGGACTGCGTGAACGGGCCCCATACGCTGCCCGCGCCGCCCGCGGCGTACAGGCCGGGCACCGTGGTCCCGTCCGGGCGCACCACCCGGGAGCGGGCGTCACGCCTTGGGCCGCGTCTCGACGTGCCGGACCGCCTGGTCGCCGTGGACGTCCCACAGGAACCCGCCGGCCACGAGGGCGTTGCCGCCGCCCGCAGGGCTTTTCTCGACGACCAGTACCGTGGCGCCTTCGTCGTGCGCGGCGATGGCCGCGCTCGCGCCGGCCGGACCACACCCGAGGATCAGTACGTCAACGTTCGCCGTCACGTCCATGCCTGTCTTGCGGTTCGCGGCCGGTGCAGGAGCTCGATGAGGTTTCCCTCGGGATCGGCGAGGAACGCCATCCGCACCCCCGGCTCCGGGGACGGGCCGGGCGGCATCACCGGCCGCGCCCCGCGGCTGACGGCGCGCTCGTAGCCGGCGTCCAGGTCGGTCATGTCGAACGCGACGTGCCCGTATCCGTGCCGCAGCGCGGCCTCGGCGGGCGTGGCGGGCTTGGGATCACGGCGCGAGCCGGGCCGGTGCAGCAACTCGAGCCGGTAGCCGTGCACCGGGTGGATCAGCATCTCGATGCTCAGGTCGATCGCCTCGACCCGCAGCGACAGTTCCGGCACCAGCCCGAACACGTCACAGAACCAGGCAGAGGCGCTCGGAAGGTCGGCGACCGCCAGCCCGGCGTGGTCCAGCCGCGCCACGACGTCAGGAACGTCAGCCATGGACGTTCAGTCCTCCCGGGTCGGCCGTCAGGTACGACCCGAAACGCCCGGACGGGTCGCGCCGCGCCCGGATCTGGCCGAGGCGGCGGTAGGCGTCGTCGGACAGGAACCGGTCCTGCCGCCGGGTGAAATCGGTGTCGCCGAGGTAGGCACCGGTGCCGTGCGCGGCCAGCGCGGCCGTCTGGCTGTGCACCCATTCGGCGTACCTGTCGTCGTCGCCCGGATCGGCGTAGATGGCGTAGGTCGCGATGTACACGTCCGCCTCCACGGAGAACGCCATGTCGGGGAGGTCGCGGCGGGGCGCCCACCCGTACCAGATGGAGAACGAGTGCTCGGTGTCCAGCTCGCCCCAGTGCGCCTGCAGCTTCGGAGCCAGCACGCTGGCGGGCGCGTCGGTCCACGTGCAATCGACCGCGTACCGGTAACCCTCCGGGTTCTGTGCCGTCTGGGCCAGGTTCTCCTCCGCCACGCTGGTCGGGCCCCTGGCGTGCCCGAGCGCCCGGGCGGCCAGCGGGCCGTCCTGCAGCGGCGAGAGCAGGGCGAGCGCCTCGGCGTCGGAGCCGGCCATCGCGGTGGTGTGCAGGAGCAGGACCGTTCCGCCGGGGCGGGCCGCGCCGTCGCGCAGCGGGACGTCGGGCAGCCGGGTGGCCGCGACCACCGGCTCGACGCGCCGGTCGAGGCCGGGCAGGACGCTCTGCAGCCAGGCGAGCAGCTCCACGGCGTCATCGAGGCGGAACGTCCAGGTGTCGTGCCACATGGCGCCCGGCGCGCGGTAGGTCTGCAGCCGGAACCGCGTGACCACGCCGGGAAAGCCAGGGCCGGCCCCGCGCGCCGCCCAGAGCAGGTCGGCCTGCTCGTCGGCGTCCGCGTGAACGAGCCGGCCGTCGGCGGTGACCACGTCCACGCCGATCACGCTCTGGCAGGCCCAGCCGCGAGCCCGCCCGTCCCAGCCCTGCCCGCCCTGCAGCAGGTATCCCCCGAGCCCGACCGACGCGCAGTGGCCGCCGGGGAAGGCCCGTCCGCGGGCGGCGAGGAACGGCGCGAGCTCGGTGCCCCCGGTCACGGCCGGGCGCACCGAGACGATCCCCGTCCCGGGCTCGTACGCGATGTCGCGCAGGCGCCCGAGGTCGATCAGCAGCGCGTCGTCGCGCAGGCTCCACGCCGCCCACGAGTGCCCGCCGGAGCGTACGCTGACCGTCCAGCCGCGCTCGGCGGCCAGCCTGACGCCCTCGGACACGTCGTCGTCGTTCTCCGCGAGGAGCACGGCCGCGGGGAACCGGGCCGGCCGGCGTGCGTTGAAGATGCGGCCGGTGCGGGCCTGCTCGTACCCGGGGTCGCCGCGCAGGAGCAAGCGCCCGGTGAACCTGTCGCGAGACGGCGCGCTCATCCGACTGCCGCCGCGCCGCCGTCGACCGGGATGTTCGCGCCGCTCACGTGAGAGGCCTCGTCCGAGCACAGGAAGAGGATCGCGTTGGCGACGTCCTCCGGCTGCCCCCACCGGCCCAGCGGCACACGGGCGGCGATGCTCGCGGCCGGTCCATCCGGGTCGGCGAGCAGCGGCGCCGTGTGCGGTGTCTGCGTCATCGCGGGGCTGACGGCGTTGACCCGGATGCCGTGCGGGCCGCCCTCCACCACGAGCTGGTACGTGAGTGCCAGGACCCCGCCCTTGGCCGCGCCGTGCGCGTTCTGCGGCATGAAGAACGCGCCGCGCGAGGCCGAGATCGACGCCACGTTGACGATCGACCCGCCGCCGGCCGCGACCATGTGCGGCCACACCGCGCGCGTGACCAGGAAGACGATGTCCAGCTCGTTGCGGATCGTGAACGACCAGTCGGCGAACGACAGCTCGTCGATGGGGCCGAACCGGATCGACGACGCGTTGTTGACCAGGACGTCGACCCCGCCGGCCAGCGCGACCGCGTCGTTCACCCAGCGCCGGGCGCCCTCCTCGGACGCCAGGTCGACCGGCGCGATCGCGTCCATTCGCCCCCCGTCGGCGCGCACCAGGCTGACGGATTCCGCCGAAGCCCGGGCGTTCAAATCACATCCCACAACGTGCGCCCCCTCGCGAGCGCACAGCAGCGCCGCCGCCCGTCCGATGCCGCCGCCGGTACCGGATATGAGCGCTCGCTTGCCGTTCAGCCGACCCATGTGCGGCGCCTCCGATCGCGCGGGATTCCGCCCGCGATATTCAGTCTGTGAAAGTTACGCCCCGTCAGCGGGAGCATCTGGGTGGCGTGATCCGGCGGTCGAACCGCTGGTAAGCCGCCGCCCGCCGGGCGATCTCGTCGGCCAGCGCGCCCTGGGCCGCCGCGGTCTCCTGCACCTCCCGGAAGTGCGCTCGCTTCTCGTCCAGGGTCGTCACCGACCGCTGCAGGCCGGCCGGGTCATCGAAACGCACGGCCGCGGCGCCGTCCTGCACCGTCAGCCGTCCGCGGGCGCCGCACGTGCCGCACTCGGCGTCCGCGCCCGCGATCGTCACCAGCGACAGGTGGCAGAGCGGGCACAGCCCGGGCTCGCCGCGGTACTCGACCTCCTCGAACGGCAGGCCGAGCTGCGATCCGACGCTCCGCCCGACCCGGGCCGCCGCCTCGATCGCGGCATCGTCGAGCACCACGGAGCGGGGCATGCCGGCGCCGTGCACAAGGAGCTGGTCGGCGACGGCCATGTGGGCCGAGAACGTCATCTGGTGCAGCAGCGGCAGCGCCAGCGACGTCCACTGACTGGCCAGCGCCCCGCCGACGGCGATGAACCCGGCCACCCGCGGGCGGAACACCCGCTCGTCGTAGGGGAAGGCGACCGGCGGCGGTTCTCCCGCCGCGAGCAGCCGGCGGTAGTTCTCCGCGAACGCGACGTCGGACGCCGGGCCGGCCAGGCGGTCGGCGGCCAGCTTGAGCTTCCCCGGAATCGTGCGGGAGTAGATCGGCGTGGCGATGAGCAGCCCGTCGCTGTCCATCACCTGGTCCCACAGCCACCCGCCGTCGTCATCGGCGGCCGGCCGGCCCGGGGCCACGGGGCGGACCGGAAGCCGCAGGTCCTCCAGCCGGACGAGGACCACGTCGGCGCCCGCCTCCTCAGCCGAGCACAGCGCGGCCTTCAGCAAGATCTCTGGGCTCCCGTCGGCGTTGCCGGCGTTCAGGCCAAGGACTCTCACGGCGCCTCCCGGGCGATCACTGGTTTGCCTACACTGCCGTCACATGCGTCTACTTGTGGCTGTTCGTCCATGACCCGCGTGGCCGCGGTCACCGGAGGGGCCGGAGCGATCGGCGGTGCGATCGCCGCCGGCCTGCGCGCCGCCGGGCACGAGGTCGCGATCCTCGACCGGGACGGCGATCCCGCGGTGGACCTCGCCGAGCGCGGCCAGGTCACGGCCGCAGCCGCGGCGCTGCTCGAACGGCACGGGCGCTGCGACGTGCTCGTCCACGCGGCCGCCGCGTTCGACCGCGCGTCGCTGCTCGATCTCGAGCCGCGGGCGTGGCGGTGGGTCCAGTCGGTCAACGTCGAGTCCGCGCTGTGGCTGGCCCAGGCGGTCGTCCCCGGCATGGCCGGGCGCGGCTTCGGCCGGATCGTGTTCGTCGTCTCGGACACCGTGTGGGACCCGCCAGCCGGCGACCTCCTCGCGTACGTGGCCAGCAAGGCCGCGCTGATCGGGATCGCCCGCACGCTGGCGCGCTCGCTCGGGCGCGACGGGATCACGGTCAACTGCGTCGCGCCCGGGCTCACCCCCACCCGGGCCGCCGTGGCCGGTACCCCGCCGGAGGCGTTCGCCGAGGTGCGCGCCCGGCAGGCGATCGGCCGTCCGCTCGCGCCGGATGACGTCGCCGCGGCCGTGGCGTTCCTCGTGTCCGACGCGGCCGGGGCGATCACCGGGCAGGCGCTGTGCGCGGACGGCGGCCTGATTCTGCGCTGAGCCGCGGTCACGGCAGGCGCCGCCCGTCTGCGGCCGCGCACCGCAGCCTGACCCGGCCCGGGGTCACGGTGCGCTGCGATCCGTCCGGCAGCACGACCGCGGCCGTCGTTCCTGGCGGGACCAGCAACGACAGCTCCAGCTCGCTCCCGTCGAGCCGCCAGGACGACTCGATGCGCCCGTACGGGCTGTCGTGCCGGGCCTGCGCCCAGGTGATCCCGCCTCCGGGCCGCGGCTCGATCCGGAAGTGCCGGTAGCCGGGGCCGTCGTCGAGCAGCCGTATGCCCGCCACGTAGCGGTGCAGGAACGTGATGACGGCGCCCTTCGAGTAGTGGTTCAGCGACTCGAACGCGGTGCCGTCCGGCCGGATCCCGTCCCAGCGTTCCCAGACGGTGGTCGCGCCCTGGTCGATCATGTAAAGCCACGACGGCATCGTGTCGGCGAGCAACAGCTCGTAGGCGACCTCCAGGTGGCCGGTGTCGGCCAGCACCGGCAGCAACTGGGGCGTGGCCAGGAAGCCGGTCGCGAGATGTGTGCCGGCCGCGCGGATCAGCTCGACCATGCGCGCCGCCGCGGCTGCCCGCAGCGCGGCCGGGACCAGCCCGAACGCCAGCGCGCGGACGTGGTTGGCCTGGGTGTCGGGATGCAGCGCGCCGTCGGGGCCGATGAACTCTGCCTGCCAGGCGGCGCGCGCCCGGTCGGCCAGGTTCGCGTAGCGCCGCGTGTCGGCGGGCCGCCCGGTCACGGCCGCGATCCGGCTCATCAGCCGCGCTGAGTGGGCCAGGTACGCCGTGGCCACGTCGGCCTTGTCGCCGCGCCGGAACGCCTCGAACTCCTCGGCCCCCTCGAGGTCGGCCCCTGGGACAAGCCATTCACCGAAGTGAAAGCCGGTGTCCCACAGGTAGCGCTCGTGGGGGAGCGGCTCAGGCCGCCGGGCCGCGCGCTCCGGGTGGCGGGCGGAGGCGGCCGACCGCTCGGCGTAGCCGAGCCACGCGGCCATCGACGGCCACTGCTCCGCCAGCAGGCACCGGTCGCCGTAGGCGCGGTAGATCTCCCACGGCACGATCACCGAGGCGTCGCCCCAGCCGGCCGAGCCGTTCATATCGGCCAGGAAGCCGTACTCGGACTCCGCGGGCGGGCTCGGGGCCAGGTTGGCGACGACGCCGCTGCGCCACTGCCCGGCGGCCAGGTCGCGCAGCCACTTGGTGGCGAACCCGGCGACGTCGTAGATGAACGCGGCCGCCGGGACGAAGATCTGCCAGTCGCCGGTCCAGCCCGCCCGCTCGCGCGTCGGGCAGTCGGTCGGGATGTCGCAGGCGTTGCCGCGGAAGCTCCATGTGGCCGCCTCGTGCAGGCGGTTGAGACGCTCGTCGCTGCAGCGGAACCAGCCGGTCCTGGTCATGTCGGTGTGGACGACGACTCCGGTGAGGTCGCCGACGGAGAGCGGGCCCGGGTGGCCCTCGACGCGAACGTAGCGGAAGCCGTGCGTGGTGTGGCGCGGCTCGAACACCTCCCCTGGCCGGCCCGCGGAAACGACCCGGTCCACCTGCCCCGCCGGCAACGGCCCGGGGATGAAGGGCAGGTTGACGTCCAGATGCGCGGTGGTCACGTCCCCGCCTGAGTCCAGCGCCTCGCCGTGCGTCAGCGTGATCGCGGTCCCGGCAGGGCCGAGGTCGCGCAGCCGCACCCAGCCGTTCACGTTCTGGCCAAGGTCGAACACCTGGCCGCCCGGCACCCGCCATGTGGCCACGGCCGGGAGTTCCTGCACCGCGCGCACCGGCGGCGCCGCAGAGGCCACCAGGTTGGCGTAGCCGGCGCCGGCGACGCAGGCCTGATCCCAGCCCGCGGCGTCGAAGCCGGGCTGGCACCACCGCTGCGGATGGCGGCGCAGGTCGGACGACTGGCCGGCGATCAGGTCGGCCGCCTCGATGTGCGACCGCGCGCTGCGCCAGCCCTCGCCGGTTCCGGCCACGACGGCCGAGCCGTCGGCGAGCTCGGCGCGCACCTGGGCCAGGAAGCCCAGGTCCTCGCCCCACTGGTCGTGCGAACGCGGCAGGCCGACCTGGCCGCGGAACCAGCCGTCGGACAGGACCGCGCCGAGGACGTTGGGTCCCGGCCGCAGCAGGGCGGTGATGTCGTAGGCCTGAACCTGCAGGCGCCGGCGGTACTGCGTGAAGCCGGGGGCGAGCTCGGCGTCGCCCACCCGCGTGCCGTTGAGGAACGCCTCGTAGATGCCGTGGGCCGTCGCGTACAGCCGGCCCAGGACCGCCGCCTGGCCGAGCTCGAACTCACCGCGCACGAACATCGCCGGCCGCAGGCCCGCAGGTGAGCGAACCGGCTCGGCCGGGGCGATCCAGCGCGCCGTCCAGTCATCCGGCGCGAGCAGGCCCGGCTCGAACCACTGCGACGGCGACCATTCGCTCTCACCCCGCTCCGTCCACACCTTGACCTGCCACGTGACCCGCTCGCCGGACCGTACCGGCGGGCCGTCGTAGCCGACCAGGACGCTCTCGCCGCTCGCGACGCGGCCGGTGTCCCAGCCGTTGCCGGCGCGGATCCGGTAGCCGAGCTGGCGCTGCGCGCCGTCCGGCAGCCACCACGACAGCCGCGGCCGGGTGGTGCCGATCCCGAACGCCTCCGCGAGGTGCTCGGCCCGCAGCCGGCCCGGACGCGGCGCTGTCTCAGACAACGGGGTGGTGGACATCCGGCTGGTCGCCCTCGGCCGCGGGCCGGGAGCCCTCCGCGCCAGGCGGCGCCGCCCGGCCGCCGCCGCGCCCCGGGAGCCGGCTGCGGTACCCGGCGGCGGCGCGGTCCCAGAGCCTGCCGAGCGCCACAGCCGGGCCCTTGCCGGTCGCCGTGCTGGTCACGCCGTCCGGGTTCTGAACGGCGGTCAGCACCAGCGCCAGGCCTGCCACGATCGCCTGGTACTTGCCGACATTCAGGTGGATGTTGAGGAAGGTCACGAACAGCCCGGCGGCGGAGAACATGACGCCGGCCACGACCGCGCCGGCGATCCGCCCGACGCCGGCCACGAACACGATCGCCAGCAGGCTGATCGACGTGAACGCGGCGAAGCTGTCGGAGGTCAGCTCGCCTTGCGTGTAGCCGGTCAGGGCGCCGCCGATGCCGGCGATGAACGCGGCCAGCGCGAACGCCATCAGCTTGCCCTGCGCGACGTTGATCCCGACCGAGCCGGCCGCGCGCTCATTGGAGCGGATGGCCAGGAGCATGCGCCCGGCCGGGCCCCGGCGCAGCCGGGCGACGAGCAGCCCGATCAGGATCACGACGACGAGCACCATCGCGCCGAAGATCGCCCGGGGATAGGCATTGCCCCGGCTGATGGCCAGGTTCAGACCGAACAGGCTCGGCTCGGGAATCGGCAGGCCGGCCGTGCCGCCGGTGAAGCTCTGGCTGGTGAAGATCAGCGCGTCCATCGCCGCCGCGAACCCGAGCGTCACCACGGTCAGGTTCACGCCGCGCAGGCGCAGGGCGGGCAGTCCGATGATCAGCCCGACGGGGATCGCGCACAGGCCGGCCAGGATCAGCGAGAACGGGAAGCCGACGCCCCATCCGGTGGAGATGTGCCCGAGCATGAACCCGCCGATCCCGGCCAGCGACATCTGGGCCAGCGACACCTGCCCCACGTAACCCGTCAGAACCACCACCGACAGCGCAATGCAGGTGAC
>Ga0335072_10007448_pt1 | contig 15921 bp, 13 predicted proteins | sample Lox_Sample_21_FD_206725 | JGI IMG/M metagenome (GOLD analysis project Ga0335072, IMG submission 206725) | Soil microbial communities from Loxahatchee National Wildlife Refuge, Florida, United States - Lox_Sample_2.1 | ecosystem: Environmental > Terrestrial > Soil > Wetlands | place: USA...
GGTTCAGTGCGGAAGCCTCGATAGCCAGGCACTTTGTGCTCGTATCATTTGTAATTGCAATGCTTTGCGACTTGCCCAGACTTCATTCCTCCGGGGAGCCGTTATGGCGAACTGCGTGCAGTCTGTCCTCGTGTGCGGCTGTGAGAAGCACAACGCCGCAGAAACGAAAAACGGAGGGCAAAATGATCGAAGCGATCGAGTTGAACCGAGAGCCCGGAGTCACTTCACAGGATGCTACAAGCGAGCGCGCTCTTTGGTTGGCTGTTCTTGCGCTTGCTGTGGAAGACTGGACCAAAGGAACCCTGCGAGCCCAGAGAGACGCACAACGCTTTCTCTTTGAAGACAAGCGCGACTATTTTTCCGTGTGCGCCAGCGCGGGCCTGGATGGCGACGCACTTAGATCGAGACTCTTGAAGATTGGGCACCGTGTTCGGATGGAAGGGTCCATTTCCTATCCCGCTGCTGCCTGATTCGAAATCAGCGGGCGCACTGGAGACCATAGAAACCGACTTGGCCTCTTGAGCCGTGCGCATTTCAAGCCATGGCTCACGTTCGTTTGGTTCGCGGAGTCTGCTAACCTGCCCTTCTAACAATCCTTCTGCCGCGCTCTCCTGAATGTCGTACTATCTGGATTCTGGACACGCACGTCATGCCGTTTGTTGCCAATTCCTCACGGAATTCCGCCCCGCTATCCGGTTCTCTCGAAAAGGAACTTCTGATTCAATGCGCGCGGACGCAGCTGTCTTCTGAAAATGTCGCGGCGATTCGACGCCTGGTAAAGGCGCAGCCGGATTGGGCTCGCACGCTCAAGGAGGCAGCCGCCCACACAATAGCGCCCTTGCTAAACCGCTCGCTTCGCCGGGCGGCAAGCGACCTCGTTCCTGAAGCCGCTCTCGATAACTTGAAAGAGGCAAATCGAGCCAACGCTGTCCGCTGTCTCCATTTTTCTGCCGAGCTGGCTAGCCTTATAGAGGTCTTCCAAGCTGCGTCGATCCTGGCGGTTCCTTACAAAGGTCCGGTGGCGGCGTCGCAGGCGTATGGCGATGTAACACTTCGCGAATTCGGCGACCTGGATATAATCCTCCAGCACAAAGACATTTTGCGCGCCCACGACCTGTTGGTCGCGCGGGGATACACGCCTCGATTTCAGTGGATTCTCTCGCGCGGCGCTGGTTCTAAGCCAGTTCCCGGCGAATATAACTATACGGACCATTCGCGGCGCATTATGGTTGAGCTTCACACAGAGCGGACCCTGCGGCATTTCCCGCGTCCGCCGGACATTCGCGCGCTTGCCGATCCTCTAGTAATGCTGGATATCGCCGGCCAACATATTCGGACCTTTTCCCCGGAGGTAGCGCTGTTCCTTTTATGCCTTCACGGTTCAAAAGACTTTTGGGAGCGGCTTTCCTGGATCGCGGACATTTCGGAGATGGCGTCCTCTCACCCCGCGCTCGACTGGGATGAGGTTTTTAAACGAGCTGAAACTGCGGGTTCATCAAGGATGCTCCATCTCGGGCTTCGCCTCGCCGCGGACGTGCTGGGCGCCCAATTTCCGTCTTTTGTAGTCGAGAGATTTGAGTCCGACCCCGTTGCCACAGAGCTGTCTCGCGAAATAGAGGCACGGCTGCTTAATCCATTCTCAGCCCCTCTCACTGCGTTTGAAAGATTCCGGTTTCGGAGGTTGCTCATCGGCGGGCTTGGCTCCGGAATGAGATATTCACTGCGCCTGACTTTTGCCCCCTCGGAAGACGACTGGCAGCTGTTCGCATTGCCCGCGGCGCTTTCGCCGCTCTATTTGGTCCTTCGCCCATTGCGGTTGCTCGGCAAGTATGGTGTACGGGGACGCCGCAGCGGCCAGGTCTCCCTCCCGAGCGCGGGTCGCAAATGAGCTTGTAGTGGTAAAAACGACAATTTCTCCACTCTCTGGCTTGCTCTTCTCCCGGACACTGCATACAATGCAATTGGCTCCCTCTCGATAACGCTGAGCCAACTTGATTGTTTTGGGCCCGCAGGTTCCGCCTAGGATTGTTTGGGTCGGACTGTATATGGGCCTGCGCGCTTAGGAGCGCGTCTTGGGACGGCTGGCGAGAATATCTGCCTACACGCGACCGCTTCATATTTCTATTGGCAACGTGTCGATGTCGCTCAACTCCTCGGACCAGCCGCTTTTGCAGCAAGCCAGGATCCGGTATCGCGATTTCCCCGGCTCACGGAGCGACGGTTTTCAAATCACATTGAACCGCCCGGCCAATCCCTCTCCCTCCCCCCCTAACTTCGAATATTGCCTTCGCGGCTCGCGTCTGCGCGTCAGCCACTCCAAGGCTGAGTTTATTGACGTTGCTCATGAGTATGCGTTGGATTCTTTGATTCGCATTTTGTTGACCGTAGCGCTTCTTCCGAAAGATGGCTTCCTGCTGCACGCTGCATCGGTTGTCCGCGAGGGCAAGGCTCACGTTTTTGTGGGCAGGTCCGGGGCGGGGAAGAGCACGGTCGCCTCGCTTTCGCCAGAAGGAACCGTTTTGACGGACGAGATCTCTCTGCTGCGCAAGACGGACGGCGTCTGGCGTGCTCATGGCACGCCGTTTTGGGGAGAATTTCGAGCCGGGGGAATTAACGAGAGCTACCCTGTGGCTGCGATTCACTGCCTTGTCCAAGCTGCCGAAACCCGTCTTGAGCCGATTCGTCCGAAAGATTTGCTGCGCGCCATCCTTCCCTGCGTTCTCTTTTTCTCTTCCGGCACCGAGGCTAACGGGGACCTGTTGAACATTCTGATGTTGTTCGCACAGAGCATTCCTTGCTTCCGTCTTCACTTCCGTAAGGATCCATCCTTTTGGGGAGCGATCGCCCAATGACCTCATTGCATCAGGATGCCTCGGCTGTGTTTCGCCGCAATCCGAAGCTTGCGTGGAGGGAAATCGATGGCGAGGTGGTGATTATTTCTCCGGACGATAGCGTATTGCACGAATTGAATGAGACGGCTTCGGCCGTTTGGCGGCATATTGATGGCAAGCTTCCCCTCGGCGAAATCGTCAAGACTCTCGCCGAAACTTACGACGCGCCCGTCGAGACCGTGCAGGCCGATGTCGAGGAGCTTGCGGCGGATCTCACTGCAAAAAATCTTCTTCTTACATCCGAAGGAGAAGGCTAAGCCATGGCGACACCCGTAATGGACCGCCTGATTCGCCGGACCGTGGTATCAGCGATTCCGCTCAACATTCATTTTGATTTGACCTATCGCTGCAACGAGCGCTGCATCCATTGCTACCTCGATCACGAAGATCACGGCGAGCTTACCACGAACGAAATTCTTGGAATTCTCGATCAGCTGGCCGCTGCCGGCTCGTTTTTTCTTACATTCAGCGGAGGAGAGATCTTTCTTCGGAAGGATCTGATGCAAATCCTCGAACGCTCGCGCCAGCTTGGCTTCGATCTGAGTCTGAAAACAAATGCTCTGATGGTCGACGTAGAGCGCGCCCGCCAATTGAGGGCGCTCGGCGTGAGGCGGATCCAGATCAGCATCTACAGCGCGGACCCCGCCGTTCACGACGAGATCACCAAAGTTCGCGGATCTCTCGAGAGGTCTCTCGCAGCAATCCGATTCTTAAAATCGCAGGGCTTGATGGTGAAAATTGCCTGTCCGCTCATGAAACAGAACCTGGCTTCCTATCACGAGGTCTTGCGCCTCGCCAAGGAAATAGATGTTCCGTACGTTTTCGATTTGACGATCACGCCGAAATTGGACGGCGATATGGCCACGGTAGCGCTTCGCGCTTCAGGGTCGGAGCTCCTACCCATCCTGCAAAGCCGCGGCTGCGGGGACGAGTCATACACTGCGAATCCGCCGCGCGCCGAGGTCGAGTCGCTTGGCAGTGTCTCCTCGAGCGGCGTGGAAAGTTCCGCCTACGACAATAGTTTATGCAGTGCAGGACACAATAGCTGTTACATCTCGCCGTACGGCGACGTTTTCCCCTGCGTTCAACTTCCGGTGCTCAGCGGAAACCTGAGACAGCAGTCTTTTCTCGATATTTGGGAGCGCTCGTCCGGCTTGAAAAAGATTCGCTCGCTTCGCGAGTCGCAACTGCGAATTTGCTCGAATTGCGAAATTCGGAAGTTCTGTGAGCGTTGTCCCGGTCTGGCCCTGATGGAAGGAAACGACCTGATGGGACCTTACGAGCGTGCGTGCGAGCTTGCGGAGTTGAAAGCCCGGCAGGCAGGCGTGGTGAATCCTGTGAGTGCTTGGCACCGAGGCATGGCGAATCCCGGCTCGAGCGGAAGTGTGGAGTTGACGCTCCCGTCGACGCAGCCGTACGCGCTATAAGAATTGGGAGGGATGGATGGCCGCTGTTCCAAAAATGAAGAAGGAAGCAAAGGGAAAAGAACAAAAGAAGGCTTACGTAAAGCCTCGCTGCGTTTCCGAGCCCATTTACGAGACTCTCGCGCTGGCCTGCGGAAAGCTTCAGGGTCAGGGCGGGAACTGCAACGGGACGCCTTTCCAGTCGTAGCTTGAAGGGTGAAGCTGTTAATGAGGAGCAGCGTTTGCGGGACAAGAGTTTTACGGAGGCTGTGAGTAAATGAGTGGGAATTTTAGGAGAAGCGTGTCCGTCTCCACAAAGCAGACTGTAGTGTTTTTGGTTGTGTTAACGCTGACTCTCGCGCCAGCCCTTTCGGCGAGGGAGCAGTATACGATTCAGAAGTCCGCGACAAACTCACAGTTGCGAGCGGCGGATGCAACGCTGAATCAGGCCAGTGCAACCACTAACTACAGCGGATTGCCCACGCTCACGGTGTCTTCGCATTCAGGGAACAGAAACGAACGTGCCCTCGTCCAGTTCGACCTTTCCGCCCTTCCAAATGTGGGCGTCAAAGCAGCGTCGATGAGCCTTTATTTTCAATCGTTCCCGGGCGCAGCGCGAACTTACGGTACATACGGGGTAACGAGTTTTTATTCAGAAGGCGGTGTCAGTTGGACCAATCGCTTTTCGACGGCGACACCCGCCTCGACCACTCCCTGGGGAGCGGCCGGCGGGGATTACAACGGAACGGCGACGAACACACAAACAATTCCTAGCAATGGCACCAGTTGTCCCGCCACAACACCCACGAAGGTCACATTTAATGTGACGAACGACATTCTAACAGCCTACAACGGCGGGACGAATTTTGGTGAGGAGATTAAGGACTCGGCGGAGAACTCGGGGACTGCACGGACAACAGTTTTCTATTCAAAGGAAGCGGCCAACTCTGCCTGTGCTCCTCAGCTCCAATTGACGTACGTACAGAATGTGACCAGTCTGGCCGCAACCCCTGGCAACGGTTCTGTCACGTTGAATTGGACGAACCCCACTCCGATTTCCGGGGCCACGGTGCTTGAGCCGTATCAGGGGACATTGATCCTTCGGCGCGCAAGCGCACCCGTCGATAAGAACTCCTACCCCACCGATGGAAACGACCCTGCGATGTGCTCCACCCTGGGCAATGGCGTGGTTGTGTTTGACGATAAGACCAGCGCCAACACCTTCACAGACACTGGCGTCTGCGGTGGTCTGACAAACGGCACGACGTATTTTTACAAGGTCTTTGTGCGGGACACCGCCAACAATTACTCCACGCAGTCGGCTGGAGGGACGACGAGCTCGGCGTACACGTCGGAAATTTCGGCGACGCCCGCAGCCACTGCCGCCAATCGTTACTCTTCGAATTGGGTCAATGCGACGTACTCCAACGATCTTGGGGCACCGTCCCTGTATCCAGGCGACGTCATCATGGTCGGGACGGGAACGAACCTGCTTTTCGGCGTCAATGCCACAACGGGCGTGCGGATCTATCCTCCGGTTTCGCTCGGAGGTTCGGTCACGAGCCGCTCTCCCCTCATCGGAGCGGCTGAATCTGCACTCGGAGCGGATCTTGTCTATGCGGGCGACAGCAGCGGCTATTTGTATGCAATCGCTGCAGACACTGGCCAGATTATTTGGGTTGTGAATCCAACCGCGACAACCACCAACGCTTTCATGGGAGGCGGTGCGGTGCGGCTTACTGCTCTGCTTTCACCTCCAGGCACACCCATCTATGATCTGGTGGTAGTGGGAACAAATATCGCGGGGAATACGACGGGTAACCAGATTATCGGGGTCAACGGTTCGACGGGCGCCGTCGTCTGGAGCGCGGCGGGCAATACAGGCTCGAACCCCAAAATGGACATCATCAATTCGACTCCACTGGTCGACTACGTCAACAACGTCATTTGGGTGACGTCGCGAAGCAACGGAGGGACTGCGCAGCCCAGCCTTTGGAAAATAAATCCGACAACCGGCAAAGTCTTGGCAACGGCCAATTTGGGAGATACGGATAGCTCCCCCACATTCAACACAGCGAGCACAGTCCTCTATGTTGGCACCAATGCAGGCATTATTTACGCGATCAACCCTGCAACCGGCCAGCCCTTTACGGGCACCTCTCACTACACTTCGAACGACGGATCTGTTGTGGGGTATCCAGTCGTCGTCACCTCGTCCCTGAACATTGACACGGTGATCTTTTCGGGATCTACGGCGGTTCACGCGGTGAATTACAACACTCTGGCGAACACGTTTACGCCTGCGTGGGCGAATCCCGTCACGGTCTTGGTTCCATCCGCTCCGGCCACGTATCCTGGCCTCGGAGAAATCTACGTCGGCGGAAACGACGGCTTGATCCACGAAATCAATTTAGCCACCGGCGTCGACGATTTCGACGTTACGGTCAACTTGAACAACGGGTACAACGGCGACCCCGCGTTCGTTGGAGACCCGAGTCTCGATTTGCTTCTGAACCGGCTCTATGTTTCCACGAACGATCAGCGCGCCTACTCGTTCACTTTTCCGTTTTGAGGAGGATGACTTCCGTGCCATTGATGCGTGAAATCCGATACGGAGGTTTGAGGCAAGCGCTCTTGGTGGGAGGGATTTTCCTCGCTTGCCTTTCCTCTATATCCTGCGCCATGCAGAGTTCCTCCGCTGATACTGGCGGCCCAACCGATCCCGCCTCAGCCATTCTCACGTTCTGCGACGACGGAGTTTCCGATTGTCCGGCGTCCACATCCTTCAGCCTCTCTTCGATCCGCGATTTGGTGGTCAAGGTGGACTGGTACAACGTCGCACCCGGCAACCACTCTCAGGAGTTGAGAATCCTGCTGCCGGAGGGAGGCACGTACGAGAGTTCGCAAACAGGTTTCTTGATCGACAGTGGTGCGCAGGGGATGTTTTCAACATCGCGCGCAGTCCGCATGGCCGGGAGCTGGGCCGCTCAGCGCCAGGAAATTGGGAAGTGGACGGCCGAGGTCTTGCTTGACGGGCAAGTCGTTACCTCACAGACCGTGGAGATGATGCAATAATGGGTGCCGCTGCGGCTCAGGCGCCACTCAAGATCGTCCGATCGCGCGAATCCCGCGTTCCTTCCGGTCCTGCCAGAGCGATCGTGGAGAATCTCCGCACCCGCAAGTCCGCTTGCTTTCGTGTCACGGGCAGAAGTATGTGGCCGGCGCTGCGTCGCGGCGATCTGGTGTTTGCCAAGGCGCTCAGCATGGATCGAATTTCGACGGGGCAGATCGTTGCTTTCGAAAGAGAAGAGCGCGTATTCGTCCATCGCGTGCTTTGGTGCCGCAACGCGTGCGAAACGAAACTGGGAGTCGCCGCGCTCAAGACAAAAGGCGATACTCTAAACGGTCCGGATCCGTTGATTTCCACATGCGAGTATCTCGGTTGCGTGATTCGCGTTCACCGCGGCCGCCGGCACATCGATATGCAATCTCTTGGGCATCGAGTCGCAGGCGCCGTGATGGCCGCCATCTCTCCCGCGAGCCGCATAGTGTTTGGACCAGTTCGCGCTCTGCGCGCTATCCTTCGTTCACGCTAATTTCCTCGTGGTAATTTTTCGTGCCCCTGCCGTCTTCTCGTGCATCTATTCCATTGGGGCGGTTTTCAGGATAGACTTAGTCCCCAATCGGGACTAGGGCTGAGTAACGCTGAAGTCGCAAAGAGTTGGGTTCCCCAAATTCTTGCTTCTTGGTTGTAGCGGTCTCTTCGAATCAACAGAGTTCCACGCACTACCGCAGACCGGATCTTTCCGACTGCGCATCATTCAACCCAAACACCTCGGGAGGATCGCTCGTGGCCAGTCCGCAAATCAACCAAGTCGACCAAATCGGCCAACTTTCTATCAATACCATCCGCACTCTTTCCATGGACGCCGTTCAACAGGCAAACTCCGGCCATCCCGGAACGCCGATGGCCCTTGCTCCAGTCGCCTACTGCTTGTGGCAGCGCTTCCTACGGTACGACCCGGCCGATCCTCTTTGGCCCAATCGCGACCGCTTCGTCCTTTCCAATGGGCACGCCTCCATGTTGTTGTACTCCGTCCTTCACTTGGCGCAGGTGAAAGAGGTCTCCAGCGACGGAAAGGTTACGAACTTGCCGGCGATCTCGCTCGAGGACATCAAACGCTTCCGTCAGATTGATAGCAAGACGCCGGGCCATCCTGAATACGGTCTTACGACGGGCGTCGAGACCACGACCGGTCCTCTTGGACAGGGTGTCGCGACCAGCATTGGTATGGCCATGGCCGAACGCTGGCTGGCGGCGCATTTCAACCGTCCCGGACACGACCTGATCGATTACAACGTCTACGTTTTCTGCGGTGACGGAGATCTGATGGAGGGAGTATCTGGCGAGGCGGCATCGATAGCCGGGCATCTCCACCTCTCGAATCTGTGTTGGCTGTACGACAACAATCACATCACGATCGAAGGCAATACGAAGCTTGCTTTCAGCGAGGACGTGGCGACTCGCTTTATCGGCTACGGATGGAATGTCACGCGCGTTGCCGATGCCAACGACCTTGAAATGCTTTCCCGCGCCATCCGCGTCTTCCAGGTCACAACCGACCGTCCCACGCTCATCATCGTCGACAGCCACATCGGCTATGGCTCCCCCGACAGGCAAGACACCAAGGAAGCGCACGGAGAAGCGCTTGGCGAGGACGAGGTTCGAAAGACAAAGAAGGTCTATGGCTGGCCCGAGGACGCACATTTTCTCGTTCCCGATGGCGTGTACGACGATTTCGCACGGGGCGTGGGAAAGCGCGGCCGCGAAGCGAATGATGCGTGGAAGGCTAAACTTGCATCGTACCGCTCCGCATTTCCCGATCTTGCGGGGCAGTTCGATAAGATTCAGCGCCATGAACTTCCCGAAGGCTGGGACAAGAACCTGCCGGTTTTCCCAGCCGACGCGAAGGGCCTGGCAACTCGCGACTCGAGCGCCAAAGTTCTGAACGTCCTCGCACAAAATATTCCCTGGTTCTTCGGCGGTTCGGCTGACCTCTATCCGTCTACGAAAACCCGCCTCACGTTTGAGGGGGCCGGCGAGTTTGAAGCGGACAATTACGCTGGACGCAACCTCCATCTTGGCATCCGCGAACACGGTATGGTGGCGCTGTCGAACGGAATGGCCCTTTCGCGAGTTCGCCCCTATTGCTCCACGTTTTTCATTTTTACCGACTACTGCAAGCCATCCATCCGCCTCAGCGCGTTGATGGAAATTCCCGTGACATTCATCATGACGCACGATTCGATCGGCCTTGGCGAAGACGGCCCAACCCACCAGTCTATCGAACAGCTGGCAGCTCTCCGCGCGATGCCGGGAATTGTCGTGCTCCGCCCTGCCGACGCGAACGAAGTTGTTGAGGCCTACAAAATTGCGCTGAACCGCAAGCACGGCCCAACGATGCTCGTCCTCACGCGCCAAGCGCTGCCCACCCTGGATCGCACAAAGTTTTCTCCCGCTGCCGGCGTGCAGAAAGGTGCTTACGTTCTAGCCGACGCTCCGGGCGGAAAGCCCCAGGTCATTCTGATGGGCACGGGCAGCGAAGTGAGCCTCTGCGTCCAAGCCTACGAGCAATTGTCCGCGCAAGGTATTGCGGTTCGCGTGGTCAGCATCCCGTCGTGGGAACTCTTCCGCGCGCAGCCGCAGGAATATCGCGACAGCGTTCTGCCTCCTTCGGCCACCGCCCGTGTGTCTGTCGAGGCAGCTTCAACATTCGGCTGGCGCGAATTCGTTGGCGCCACCGGCGAAATCATCGGCATGACCACGTTTGGAGCCTCCGCCCCTCTGAAAGACGTGATGAAGCATTTCGGGTTCACCATCGACCATGTGATCGAAGCGGCAAAGGCGCAAATCGGCAAGAAGTAACCGTATTTTCACAAACCGAAACTGCTGTTCGGGCGTACGTTAGACGGCAGGCGAGACAGGCAGACCGCTGCCGCGCTATATTGGCATTGGAAAGTCCTTCAGGAGGAAGTCATGAGTACATCCGCGAAGCCCGCCGTAAATCATCTGAAAGAACTCACCGCCTATGGCCAGTCCGTTTGGCTTGACTACATCCGCCGCAGCCTTCTCACCACGGGTGAATTGGCGCGCTTGATTGAAACCGACGGTCTGCGAGGCGTCACCTCCAACCCTGCGATCTTCGAGAAAGCCATCGCCGGAAGCACGGATTACACGCAGGCGTTGGCTGAGCTGAAAAAGCAAGGCGGCCTCGATGCAAAATCGATGTTCGAGTCGCTCGCCATTTACGACATCCAGCACGCCACGACGGCGTTTGACAAAGTTTATAGAGCGACGAACCGCCGCGACGGCTACGTCAGCCTCGAAGTCTCTCCCTACCTGGCTCACAAGACGCAGGAAAGCATCGAAGAGGCGCGCCGCCTCTGGAAGGCCGTGGGGCGCGAAAACCTGATGGTAAAGGTTCCGGGCACGAAAGAGGGAATTCCCGCCATTCGCCAGTTGATCGGCGAGGGGATCAATATCAATGTGACCCTGCTGTTTGCGCAAGACGTATATGAAGAAGTGGCAGAAGCCTACATCGCCGGCCTTGAGGATCTTGCCAAGCGCGGCGGAGACGTCAGCCACGTTGCCAGCGTGGCGAGCTTCTTCATCAGCCGCATCGACACGCTCATCGATTCTCAGTTAGCCGAACATATCAAGACTGCCAAGTCGCTCGCCGAGCAGGAGCAGTTTCGTGCCCTTCAGGGAAAAGTCGCGATTGCCAACGGTAAGCTGACCTATCAAGCGTACAAGAAAATTTTCAGCGGGCCTCGCTGGAACGCGCTGGCAGCAAAGGGCGCGCAAACGCAGCGTGTCCTGTGGGCCAGCACTAGCACGAAAAATCCGGCCTATCCCGATACTCTATATGTCGACGAGTTAATCGGTCGCGATACCGTCGATACAATTCCTCCGGCCACCTACGACGCCTTCCGCGAACACGGCCATCCGCGGGCATCGCTCGAGGAAAATGTCGACGCAGCGCGCGCCACGATGGATTCCCTCGCTCGGGTTGGTGTCTCTATGAAAGCTGCGACCGATCAGCTTACTGAAGAGGGAGTCAAGCTCTTCGCGGAGGCCTTCGACAAGCTTCTAGCCGCGGTCAGCGCTCACGATTCGAACACTCCCACTGCCGCTGTCAGCCGCGGCTCCTATGCTCTTCCGTCGGATGTCGATTCCTCCGTCAAAGCTGCAATCCAGAACTGGAAAGCGAATAACAAAGTCCAGCGTCTCTGGGCCCGAGATTCGTCCCTGTGGACAGGGAAGGACGAGGGCAATTGGCTCGGATGGCTTGGCATCACCGAAGAGCAGATTGCCCACGTGTCTCAATTCAAGCAGTTGGCCGACGAAGTGCGTTCTGCCGGATACACGCACTGCGTCCTGCTCGGCATGGGCGGCTCCAGCCTGTGTGTGGAAGTGTTTGAGAAGACATTTGGCCGTGGCGTCGGCGCCCCGAAAATGCACGTCCTCGATTCCACCGATCCTGCGCAAATTCGCGACATCGAGGCCGCGATCGATATCGCGCGCACTCTTTTCATCGTAGCGTCCAAGTCCGGCAGCACGCTCGAGCCCAACATTTTTAAACAGTACTTCTTCGAACGTGCGTCTCAGGCCGTAGGGGCCGCGCAGGCGGGAAAACAGTTTATTGCCACCACGGACCCTGGATCGAAAATGCAGAAAGTGGCTGAAAACGATCACTTCCGGCACATTTTCTTCGGCGTCCCGAGCATTGGTGGCCGTTATTCTGCGCTTTCCAATTTCGGCATCGTTCCTGCCGCCGTGCAGGGCGTCGACGTTGAAAAATTCCTCGATCGCGCGGAAGAAATGGTTCACGCCTGCGCTTCATCGGTTTCCGCCGACCAAAATCCTGGCGTGCTGCTTGGTACGGTTCTTGGAGTTTGCGAGCGCGCAGGCAAAAACAAGATCACGATCTTCGCCTCGCCGGGCATCTCCGACGTGGGCGCCTGGCTCGAACAGCTCCTCGCGGAATCGACGGGCAAGGAGGGCAAGGGCGTGATTCCCGTCGATGGAGAATCGATTGGCTCACCCTCCGTCTACGGCAACGACCGCGTCTTTGCCTACGTCCGTCTGGACTCCGCGCCCGATGCCACGCAGGACGCCGGGGTCGCCGCCATCGAAAAGGCGGGGCATCCAGTTGTCCACATCCATGTTCCCGATGTCTACGCGCTTGGCCAGGAGTTTTTCCGCTGGGAGTTTGCCACGGCGGTCGGCGGCTCCATCATGGGCATAAATGCCTTCAACCAGCCGGACGTCGAGGCCAGCAAAATCGAGACGCGCAAGCTCACGGAGGAATACGAGAAGGTCGGTTCGCTTCCCGCCGAGGCCCCCTTTTATTCCGGCCAGGGCGTGAAGCTCTTTGCTGACGACAAGAATGGCGCGGCGCTGAAAGCTGCTGCCGGCGCCAATCCTTCCTTGGTTGACTACCTGCGCGCCCATTTCCATCGCATTCATGCCGGCGACTATTTTGCGGTTCTCGCATACATCAATCGCAACGCGGCCCACGCGAAGCTGCTTCAGACGCTTCGCCACTCCGTCCGCGACTCCAAGCGCGTCGCCACGTGCCTTGGTTTTGGCCCTCGCTTCCTCCATTCCACGGGGCAGGCTTACAAGGGCGGCCCGAATTCCGGCGTCTTCCTGCAAATTACCTGCGATGATGCCTCTGATCTTCCGGTTCCGGGGCAGAAGTACACCTTCGGAATCGTCAAAGCCGCGCAGGCTCGCGGCGATTTCCAGGTCCTGGCGAGCCGCGACCGTCGCGCCCTGCGCATTCATCTCGGCAGCGACGTCTCTGCAGGCCTTGCTCAGTTGAATGATGCAATCCAGAAGGCGCTTTCCTAATCCACGGCTGCATCGAGAGGAGCGTTGCATGGCTGTCGACCCTGCCAATCTGACACAGGAAAGACTTGGTCATCCCGGGGCCCCTTGCGCCATGGTTATTTTCGGCGCCGGAGGCGACCTCACGAAGCGGAAGCTGATTCCCGCCCTCTACAACCTGGCAAATGGAAAGCTTCTGCCCGAGAATTTCGCCATTGTCGGGGTTTCGCGCGAGGAGAACTCGACGGAGCAATTCCGTCAGACAGCCACACAGGATATCCGCCTCTACTCCACTTCCGGCGTGGACATGGACTCCTGGGATTGGTTCGTCAAGCGTCTCTATTACATTCCTGGTGATTTCAAGGATCCCGCGGCCTACAAGAAGCTCGGCGACATGCTCGACCAAGTCGATAAAGAACAAGGAACCATCGGCAACCGCCTGTTTTACCTGGCGACCAGTCCCACGTTTTTTCCGATCATCGTGGAACAATTGGGCGAAGCGGGCTTGACCAGCGAGGGCGAGAACCAGACGAAGCGCGTCGTCATCGAGAAGCCCTTCGGCCACGATCTCGCCTCCGCCGTCGACCTTAACCGCCGGATCGGGAAAGTCCTCGAGGAAAAGCAGATCTATCGCATCGACCATTACCTCGGTAAAGAGACCGTGCAGAACATTCTCGCCTTCCGCTTTGCCAACGGAATCTTCGAGCCTGTCTGGAACCGCCGCTACGTCGATCACGTTCAGGTCACCGTGTCCGAAGAGCTCGGCGTGGAACTGCGCGGCGACTATTACGACCGCGCGGGCGCCATGCGCGACATGGTTCCCAACCACATCTTCCAGCTCATTACTCTCACGGCGATGGAACCGCCAATCTCCTTCGACGCCTCTGCGGTCCACGACGAGCAGACCAAGATCCTCCGCGCGATTCAGCCTCTGAATCCCGAGCGTGTCCTAGACCACGCTGTCCGCGGACAATATGGTGAAGGCATCATTGACGGTAAACATGTTCCCGCCTACCGTCACGAACCAAAGGTTGCTCCGGATTCGCACACCGAGACCTTCGTTGCCATCTCTTTGAATATCGACAACTGGCGCTGGGCCGGCGTGCCGTTTTACCTCCGCACCGGCAAGCGTCTGCCTAAGCGCACCACGGAAGTCGTGATTCGCTTCCGCCGCCCGCCCTTCGTACTCTTCCGCAAGACTTCTGTCGAAAAGATTCAGCCGAACGAGCTCGTCCTTCACATCCAGCCGGACGAGGGGATTTCTCTTAGCTTCGAAGCGAAGATCCCGGGCCCAGTGGTCCGCCTGGGCGCGGTCAACATGGATTTTCAGTACTCGGATTATTTCGGAAGTACGCCGTCGACGGGATACGAAACGCTTCTTTACGATTGCATGTTGGGCGACCCTACCCTGTTTCAGCGGGCCGACATGGTTGAAGCCGCGTGGACCGTCGTCCAGCCGATTCTCGACGTCTGGAATGCGCTTCCCCCGCGCGATTTTCCCAACTACGCCTCGGGCTCCTGGGGACCGCAGCAGGCAGACGACATGCTTCGCCGCGACGGCCGAGAATGGCACGTTCCTGTAGCTCCCGCGCAGCCTGCTTCTGAGGCTGTTCATCCCGGCGAGCAAGCAACCACAGCAGGAAAGGCCTAGGCTAGCCAGCCGCCGCTTTACCGATCAAGGGAGCCCCGCCGCCACTGCCCGCGTTCGTGGCTCTCTCAATTTCTCCATCAGCCCTGAAAATCCCGAAAGGTCCAGCGATTGCGGTCCGTCCGATAGCGCCCGTTCCGGGCACGGATGTACCTCCACGATCAGACCGTCTGCTCCAATCGCCAGCGCTGCCAGTGAGGCAGCCGGTACCAGGCTCCGCCTTCCCGTCGCGTGGGATGGATCGACGATTACCGGCAGATGCGATAGCTCCTTTGCCAGCGCCACTCCCGCCAGGTCGAGCGTGTTCCGCAGCTCCGATTCGAATGTCTTGATACCTCGCTCGCACAAAATCACGTTTGGATTTCCGCCCGCCAGCAGATATTCCGCCGCCAACAGCCATTCTTTCACGGTCGCCGCTGGGCTCCGCTTCAGCAAGATCGGCTTCTCCGCCTTCGCGAGCCGGCGAAGCAGTGGAAAGTTCTGCATGTTTCGTGCGCCCACTTGCAGCACGTCGGCGCACTCGCTCACCAGGTCCACTTCTTCGGTTGCCATGATTTCCGTAACGATCGGCAGCCCCGTCTCTTCCCGCGCTTCGCGCAGTAGATTCAGGGCTTCCACGCCCAGCCCTTGAAAATCGTAGGGAGAAGTCCGCGGCTTGTACGCTCCGCCGCGCAGCATGTGCGCCCCTGCGGCCTTCACAGCCCGCGCAGTCTCTAAAATCTGTTCACGCGATTCCACCGAGCAGGGCCCGGCGATCACAACGCTCTCGTTTCCCCCCACGCGAATTCCGCGCACGTCCACCACGGTTCTTTCGCCGTGAAATTGCAGGCTCACCAGCTTGAACGGATGTTGCACCGGAATGATTTCGTCCACGCCTGGCGCTACGGCCAGCGCCTCGAGCTGGTTGCGGTGCTGGTTGCTGTTGCCGACCACTCCGATCACCGTGTTTTCCACTCCCTGGATGAGCTTCGCCTGGCACCCGCACTCCTCGATTCGCTGTACGATGTGCCGGATCTGTAGTTCGGTCGCTTGCGGCGACATTTTAATGATCACGCGTTGTCTCCTTCGTTTGGTTTGCTTGTGGGC
>Ga0335072_10007449_pt1 | contig 15921 bp, 16 predicted proteins | sample Lox_Sample_21_FD_206725 | JGI IMG/M metagenome (GOLD analysis project Ga0335072, IMG submission 206725) | Soil microbial communities from Loxahatchee National Wildlife Refuge, Florida, United States - Lox_Sample_2.1 | ecosystem: Environmental > Terrestrial > Soil > Wetlands | place: USA...
GCCCGACATGATCTAGCAGGTCGATGGCCCGGCGCCTGGCCGCCCGCGCTGAGCGGCCAGCTAGCAGGGCCGGCAGCTCGATGTTCTCGACCGCCGTGAGCTCGTCCATCAAGTGGAATGCCTGGAACACGAAGCCGACGGCATCGCGCCGCAGCGCGGCCATCCCACGCTCACTCATCTGGTCGATCCGCTGGCCGGCCAGCCAGATCTCCCCGGCCGAGGGTCGGTCCAGGCCGCCGAGCAGGTGCAGCAGCGTCGACTTGCCGCAGCCGCTCGGTCCCATCACCGCCAGCGTCTCGCCGGCCGGTACGTCGAGGTCCACCCGGTCGACCGCGCGCACCAGGCTGGCTTCCTTGCCGTACTCCTTACGCAGCCCGCGGGTGCGCAACATCGATTGGTTTCCGGTCTCGCTCATTGCTCTCCCCGCGGGCTAGCCTTGCGCATCGTCCAGGTCCGCTCGCAGGCCTCAAGCCATCGCAGGTCGGCCTGCAGCCGGAGCACGATACCCTCCAGGAGCAGCGCGGCGTCTGACTCGCGCGGCTCAGTCATCGCGGCGCGCTGCGCGTCGCGCAGCCTGCGCAGTAGCTCGCGCCGCTGAGCATCCACGATCGCAATCGGATCAGCGAGATGCGCAGCGGCCGCGGCAAGCAGCTTCAGGTGAAACTCCGCCAGGTCCGGCTTCGGCCAGCTCACCTCCGCGAGCCAGTCAGCCACCCGATGCTGACCGGCGGCGGTGAGCGCATACATCTTGCGGTCGGGCCGATCCGGCATGCCTGCGGCGCGCTCGACGGCCACCTGGCCCGCCTTCTCCAGCCGCGCCAGGGTGACGTAGATCTGCCCGTCGTTCATCGCATCGCCGAGCGGCCCGAGTGCGTCGCGCAGCCGCGCTCGCAACTCGTAGCCGTGCGACGGCTCCTTGGCGAGGAGCGCCAGGACGACTTCCTGCTGCACCGGCTCGCACCACCTAACGGCTATTGGGATAACGGTTAGCGGTAAGATAACCGTTATCCAAGTCGGCGGCAAGCTCGTTGCCACCGCCAGCTTCGGTTTGCGCCAGCCGGGTCCGTGGGCTATGCAACGAGTGAGACCCAGCGGCCGGCACTTGCCGCCGCGCTGACGCCGCGGGAGTACGCCGTGAACGACCTCTATCGGATCGGGCTGGAACCTAACGCGGCCAACTACGCGCCGCTCACGCCGCTGGTGTTCCTGGACTGGTGCGCCGACGTCTACCCCGACCGGCTGGCGATCGTCCACGGCGAGCGGCGATTCAGCTGGGCGCAGGCGCGCGAGCGCAGTCGCCGTCTCGCTTCCGCGCTCACCGCGCGCGGTGTCCGGCAGGGCGACACGGTGTCGGTGGTCGCTGCGAACACCCCGGAAATGATCGACGCGCACTTCGGCGTGCCGATGACCGGCGCGGTCCTCAACACGATCAACACCCGGCTGGACGCGGCGACGATCGCGTTCATCCTGGATCACGCCGAGACCAAGGTGCTGATCACCGACCGGGAGTTCTTCCCGGCAGTGTCCGGGGCCCTGCGGCGGTGCGAGGTGAGCCCGCTGGTGATCAATATTGACGACCCCGAGTACGACGGGCCGGGCGAGGAGATCGGAGATCTCGGCTATGAGTCGCTGCTCGCCGACGCCGACCCTGACTATCACCGGATCGAGCCGACGGACGAGTGGCAGGCGATCTCGCTGAATTACACCTCGGGCACGACCGGCAACCCCAAGGGCGTCGTGTACCACCACCGCGGCGCGCACCTCAACGCCATCGGGAACATCCTGACCTGGAACATGCTGCGACACAGTGTCTACCTGTGGACACTGCCGATGTTCCACTGCAATGGCTGGTGCTTCCCGTGGACGATGGCGGCCAATGTCGGCACGAACGTCTGCCTGCGCCGGGTGGACGCGGCCGCGGTATTCCGCCTCATGCGCGACGAGGGCGTCACGCACTACTGCGGAGCTCCGGTAGTGCACAACATGCTGATCCAGGCGCCGGCCGAACTCCGGGCTGGCGTAGGGCGCGTCTCGGCCATGGTTGCTGCCGCCGCGCCGCCCGCCGCCATGATCGAAGGGATGGAGCGGATCGGATTCGACCTGACGCACGTCTACGGGCTGACCGAAACCTACGGACCTGCCGCAGTCTGTGCCAAGCACGAGGCGTGGGACGAGCTAGACATCCCCGCGAGGTCACAGCTGGGCGGCCGGCAGGGCGTGCGCTACCTGCTCGAGGACGGGATGACCGTGCTCGACCAGAAGACCGGCCAGCCGGTTCCGGCCGACGGGCAGACGATCGGCGAGATCGTGTTCCGCGGCAACATCACCATGCGCGGCTACCTGAAGAACCCGGCCGCCACTGCCGATGCATTCGACGGCGGCTGGTTCCACTCCGGCGATCTGGCCGCCCTGGAACCAGACGGCTACGTGAAGATCAAGGACCGGGCCAAGGACGTCATCATCTCTGGCGGGGAAAACATTTCCTCGCTCGAAGTCGAAGACGTGCTCTACCGCCACCCTGCCGTCGCGCTGGCTGGCGTAGTTGCCGTCCCCGATCCGACCTGGGGCGAGAGCCCCCGCGCCTACGTCGAGCTGAAGCCCGACGGCCAGGCCAGCGAGGCAGAGCTCATCGAGTTCTGCCGGGCTAACCTGCCGCGCTTCAAGGCCCCGCGGAGCGTTGTTTTCTGTCTGCTGCCGAAGACATCCACTGGCAAGATCCAGAAGAACGTCCTTCGCGACTGGGCGCGCTCAGCGGAGGCGATCGAATAGCCGTCAGGGGATCTCGAGCACCACCTTGCCGACAGCCCCGGCCTCGACGGCATCGTGTGCCTTGGCAACCTGATCCAGCGGGAACGTGATTACCGGCAGCGCGGTCAGGGCTTCTGATGCGAGCGCGGCGTCGATGTCAGCGGTCGCCTGATCGAGAGCCTCGGCAGGGAAGTTATAGAGCAGGACAAACCGGAGTGTCACGTTCGCGTTCATGCACTTGCGCACTGGCAGAACGGGGTCAGCTGGCTCGGCCGCGTAGTCGACGATGTATGTCTGCGGCCCCGCTACCGCGAGGTCGAGTTCGAGGTTCGCACCGAGTGCCAGCTCGACAATCCGGTCCATCTGCGGAGCGAACGCCTTGAGCTGAGCAGCTGCGTCGGAGTCGCGGTAATTGACCACCAGGTCAGCACCGGCCTGTCTCGCCAGTTCAGCCTTCTGCGGACCGCTAACAGTAGCCGCCACGCGGGCGTTCCCGAACTTGGCCAGTTCGATCGCGAAGTGCCCGACGGCTCCGGCTCCTCCGGCGACCAGGACGTTCTTCCCATCGACCGGCCCGTCGGCGAACAGGCAGCGGTGCGCTGTCATCGCTGGCACACCGAGACACGCACCAAGCTCCGCGGATGCGCCGTCCGGCAGCAGGACGGCCTGCCGGGACGGCAGCACGCACCATTGCGCGGCAGTGCCCCACGGGTTGCCGGATGCTGCGAGCCAGGTCCACACTCGCTCGCCGACACGGCTTTGGTCCACCCCCGCACCGACGGCGTCGATCACGCCGGCGCCGTCATGGTGCGGGATCTGGAAACCGTCCATCGGCCTCGGCGTCATGCCGCCGCGTGACTTCCAGTCCGTCGGGTTGATGCCGGACAGCTGCATCCTGACCCGCACCTGTCCTGGCCCCGGCTCAGGCCGTTCCACCTCGACGACCTTGAGCACCTCGGCTGCAGGGCCGTGCCTGTCGTACAGCGCGGCCAGCATCGGTGTTGCACTCATCCGTGACTCCCCTGCGCGTCAGCCAATGATGGGCACGATCTTGTCGAGCTCGGCCAGCTGAGCCTCGGTCGGCTGCCACTCTCCCGCGGCCGCGTTCGCCCGCACTTGCTCTGCGGAGGTAGCGCCCGCGATGACCGAGGTACAGCCGGGCAGAGCCGCAAGTCCGCCGATCGCCACGTCCAGCATGGTCTTGCCGTGCTGCTCGGCCCAGCTCGCCAGGGCCTCGACTTTGTCCAGTTTCTCGTCGGTGATGTAGTCGGACCGCTCAGCCAGCCGAGTGCCCTGGGCAGGCCCGACACCGCGACGGATCTTGCCGGTCAGCAGGCCGTTGGCGAGCGGGAAGTACGGCAGGACACCGAGACCGAACTGCACGGCCGCCGGCACGACCTCGAGCTCAGCCTGACGCTCGAGCAGCGACCAGTGATTCTGCGCTGAGATGAACGGCGCTGCGGTCAGTTCACCGGCGGCCGCAGCGGCGCTGGCTATCTGGACACCGGTGAAATTCGAGTGCCCGATGTAGCGGACCAGTCCCGCCTGCACGAGTTCGCTGAGCGCGCTGAGCGTCTCCTCGATCGGCGTCACCGGATCCGGCGTGTGAATCTGGTAGAGATCGATGTAGTCGGTCTGCAAGCGGCGAAGCGAGTGCTCGACCGCGCGCCTGATGTAGGCGCGACCGCCCTTGGCACCGGCGGCGGGGCCGTATCCCATGTCTGAGCCCTGCGAGCCGAACTTGGTAGCGAGCACAACCTGATCCCGCCGTCCGGCCAGCACCTCGCCGAGTATCTCCTCTGAGCGCCCGCGGCCACCGTACGTTTCCGCGGTATCCAGCAGCGTCACGCCGGAGTCGATAGCAGCATCGACGACGTTCCTGGTCTGCGCAACGTCCAGCCGGCGGCCGAAGTTATTGCACCCGAGGCCGACGACCGAGACTTGGAGCCCAGAGTTACCCAGTGGCCTGTAACGCATGCACCCTGCCCTAACCCGAGACGAATTTGATATCCGTTCCGGATCGTATCGGTGCTGCTTGCGGCAGGCATTAGCCGCCCGGCCTCGTCCTGCGGCCTGCGCTCGTCAATGTCTCAGCGACACAGATAACCTGAGACGGTATCGAGAAGCTTCTGCCCGGTGATGGAGCCGGCGTGGGGTGCGTGTCCCCGCCTCACGCCACCAGTGGATGGTTCCAGGTGATGACCGCGGGTCGGTAACATCCGGACGCCGACGACCCGCGGGTGATCCGCCCCGCCGGGCAGCGAACGGGACACCTCATGTCATCGGCGACCTACCGCACCCTGTTGCGCGCTCCCGGCGCCGCCGCTTTCTTCCTGACCGCTGCCGTCGGCCGCGTCGGCATCGCGATGACCAGTCTGGGCATCGTCTGGCTCGTGCATGCCCGGACCGGCTCGTATACCACGGCCGGGCTGGTGACCGGCGGGTTCGCTGTCGCCGAGGCAGTGGCCGGACCGCAACTGGCCCGGCTGGCCGACCGCTTCGGCCAGACCAGGGTGCTGCCGCCTGCGCTGCTGGCCCACGCCGCGGCGGTGGCCACGTTGCTGGCCCTGGTCGCCGCGCGCGCGCCGGACTGGCTCATGATGGCGGCCGGGCTACTGGGCGGCGCGACCATCCCCCAGCTTGGCGCGCTGTCCGCGGCCCGCTGGGCGGCGCTGCTGCGCGACGGCAGAGCCGCGGCGCTGCCCACGGCGTTCGCGCTGGAATCGCTGGCAAACGAGCTGGCCTACCTGGCAGGCCCGGCCCTGGTCAGCATCCTCGGCGCCAGCGGGTATCCGGCGGCCGGCTCGATGCTGGCCGCCACCTTGGTCGTGACCGGCGGACTGTGCTTTGCCGCGCAACGAGGCACCGCGCCGGCGGCATCGGGCACTGCCGGGTGGCACCGTACGGGCCGCTCGCTGCTGCAGCCCGGATTCGCAGTTCTGGCCGGCGTGAACCTGGCCATCGGCGCGTTCTTCGGCGCTACGCAGATCTCGGTGACTGCGTTCGCGGTAGAGCACGGCGCGGCGGGCATGGCCGCTGCGTTGTTCACGGCATCCAGTTGCGCCAGCCTGCTGGCCGGCTGGCTGTACGGGCTGCGCCCGCGGCGCACGGCTCCGGGGGCGCAACTGACAGCAGCCGCGGCCGGACTGGCGGTCAGCTGCCTGCCGTTGCTTGTGGCCGGCTCCCTGGTTGAACTGGGGCTCGGCATCGTGCTGACCGGGCTGGCGATCCCGGTGATCCTGGTCCTGTGCTCGGTGCTGGCCGAGATGGCTGTAGACCCGGCCGTGCTCACCCAGGCCTTTGCCTGGCTGAACTCGGCCAGCGCGGCCGGCTCGGCTGGCGCGGCGGCGGCGGCCGGCTGGGCAGTGGACACCTTCGGCGCGCGCGCCGGCTTCGCGGTGGCTTCGATGGCCACCGGCGTCATGGCGGTGCTGGCAGTGGCCGGCCTGCGAGCACTGCGAGTGCCGCAGCAGGATGCGGCTGTCACGCGGTCGGCAGACTAAGCATCGAGCCCGGACCCGCACTAGCACGAAATCGCATATGCGATAGCATGAAGTAAGTGCCGTTTGGCGAAGCAAGTCCATTACTGCTGTGCTTTCAAAATGCCGCGTGGAAATGATGACGGGGTTGAACCGTTATCGCACCTCCGCGTGAGCACGCCATGGTAGTAAGGTCCCGTGCGGCATATCGAGAAGGAGCACGGCAGATGCGTGGCGACATGATGCCCGGCGCGGAACCTGCAAAGGGCCGCATTGACGGGGGTGCCGCACCCACCGTCCTGCGCATCCTGCTCGGCACACAGCTGAGACGACTTCGCGAGTCGCGCAATATCACCGCGCAGGAAGCTGCCAGGGCTATCCGCGGCTCAGAGTCGAAGATCAGCCGAATCGAACTCGGCCGAAACGCAGTGCGCGAGGTCGACATCGCCGACTTGCTGAACCTGTACGGGATAACCGACTCAGCCGACCGCGAGCAACTGCTGACGTTAGCCAGCCAGGCCAACCAGCCCGGCTGGTGGCACCGGTACCAGGATGTGCTGCCCGCGTGGTTTCAGTCCTACCTCGGGCTGGAGGAATCCGCCGAGTCCATTCGTAGCTTCGACAGCCAGTTCGTGCCGGGGCTGCTGCAGACCGAGGACTACGCCGCCGCTGTCATCCGGATCTTCCAGTACTCGCGCGAGGAAACGGACCGGCTGGTATTCCTGCGCAAGGAGCGGCAGCGGCGATTCGCGGCCGGCAGCCTCAGGCTGCGGGCCATCATCGACGAGGTTGCGCTGCGACGCCCGGCGGGCTGTCCCCGCATGATGCGCCAGCAGCTGGACTATTTGCTGGAGATCTCCGACCGCCCCGGGCTCACGATCCAGATATCGCCGTTCCTCACCGGCGCCTCGTATGTGGTGCCGGGCAGCTTCAGCATCCTCCAATTCGCGGCCGATGACCTGTCGGACGTCGTCTACGTCGAGCAGCTCACCAGCGCTCTGTACCTGGACAAGCGCCCGGATGTAGAGCGCTACATCGAAGCAATGGATCGCATCGGCGCGTCCGCGTGCACGCCAGAACAAACCACCAGCTTCATCCGTACCATGCTCGCGGAGCTGGAGTAAGCGAAGCGAACGGCACCAGCAGCGCCAATTGCCCGGCACGTGTAAGGCTCAGCAGCCTGCGCTGAGTTTGGCGTTGCCGGGCCACTGAGGGAAGATGGCGGCGTGCACGACTTCCTGAGCTTCCTGTCCAGCGACTGGTGGCTTATCTTCATCGTCGGCCCGATGGCCGGCGGTGCCTTGCAGCATCATCACGCGAGGCGCTTGCGGATCATCGCCGCAAAGGCTGAACTGGCGGAGAAGAAGAGCGCCGCGCTCAAGCCGCCGCCTGAGCCGCAACCCATCTGCGGTTGTGGTCACCACCTGAGCTTTCACAACCCCCGCACCGGCGGGTGCGCCGAAGACGGCTGCCGCTGCCAGCAGTACGTCGGACCGGAGCCACTCGGCCATGTGTTCGCCCAGCCGCTCATCGATCCGGGGCTAGCCGATCCCGGTGCCATCGAGTGATCCCGGGCTGATGCACTTGCGGCTTGGCGGGGCTATTGCCAGCCCCGCCAAGCCGCTACTCTGCCCCGCCCGGGTTAGCTCACCGGCAAGTCGAACTCGCCGGCCTTGACACCGGTAACGAACGCGGCCCACTCGTCGCTGTCGAACACGTGAGCCGGCTTAGCAATGTCCTTACCATCCCTGAGGGCCACCATGCCGCCCGGCAGGTGGGCGACCTGGACGCAGGCCGAGTTGTTGCAGGCGCGGCTAGTTATCCACGCTGCACTGGAAAGGTCGTAATCGGACATGCGGGGATTCCTTTCAGGTGGGTTCTTCTGCTCCCTCGGAAATGGCTCGGATGAGTAGCGCAGAGTCGCCTGGTGGTAGGGCAGCTGCACGGAGAAGGTCGAATGCCTCAGCACGAGCCCGCACCTCCCGGTCACGCTCCTCGATGTACGCCTGACCTGTTACCCCTTCGGTATAGACAACATCCGGGTCGAAACGCTCAGGAAACTCGATAATGGCGAATGAGCCACCGAGGCCTGGGTGCAGGCCGCTACCGAATGCAAGCACCTGCAAGGTTACATTCGGCCATTGGCTCGCTTCATAGAGATGGTTAAGTTGCTCGCGCATGACTTTAGAAGAGCCGGCCATCCGCCGCAGGACGGATTCATCAAGAATGATCCAAAGTTCCAGTGGATCCGGACGTCGCAGTACATCCTGCCGCTGCATCCGGAGCTTCACCAGCTGATCGATCTCCTCTGGCGTCTGCCGCCGCCGGACCGTCGACATCACCGCGCGGGCATAGTCCTCTGTCTGCAGCAGGCCGTGCACCACCTGCGCCTCGTAGACGCGAAGTGACGCGGCCTCGGCCTCCAGGCCGACATAGATGCCGAAGCCAGTAGGCAGCACCCCGTCCCACACTGCCCACCAGCCCTTGCGGTGGCCGTCCCTTGCCATCTCCAGCAGCACATGGCGCTGGCCCGGATCGTGAACGCCATAAAGCTCAAGCATCGCGTTGAGGTAAGCCGTCCGCGTCGGCGCCTTACCTGTCTCGATCCGGGAAAGGGTTGAGGCTGCCAGGCCAAGACGTTCGGCGACCTCTTCAAGCTTGATAGACCGCGACTCCCGCAGCCGCCTTAACTCGCTGCCGAGCCGACGACGCCTAACGGTCGGGCCGACTGACACTGACGCTCGCCCCTCCCGCCAGAAGCTGGTACCGCAGCCTGCACCCTGAATGCAGATTGGCTGCCTGTCGATTGATCTGAAGATCACGGTACACGAATCGGCAGCCGTCGTGAGATCCCATCTGAGATTTCGCGGCCGCGATTTGAGCCATGCACTTGCGCGCCATGCACGGTCACATCATTATTGAGCCCACAGCCGCGTTGTCCGTGCCGTCGTGCTTCGGCCTGCGGTTGCGCGCCAATGTTGTGAAATGGCAGGTACGGCGTTCTTGGGCTGAAAGTTCCGGGGCACCGCGCGGGGAGGGAGCGGCCGGGATGGCAAGTTCGGCAGTCCTCGGAACTCTCACGATCCCGGGCCGTCCTGAGCACGTCAGGGAAGCGCGCACGTTTGTCGCTAAGGCGCTCGGCGATTTACACCCCGGCCGGGAGAACGCCGTCCTGCTCACCTCTGAGCTGGTCACGAATGCCGTCATGCACAGCGCGTCGCACTGCGCCGGAGGCACCATCACCGTGCAGATCTCAGAGTCGGCGGGAGGCGTGCGGGTCGAAGTAGCCGACGCTGGATCAGATCTCAGTGCTCCTGTGGTCCGCGGCGACGTGTACGCATCGGACGGCCACGGGCTATTCCTCGTGCAAACACTGTCGGACCAGTGGGGTTACCTGCGCGACGACAACGGCACTACGGTCTGGTTCTGGCTCGGCGCCGCCGCCGAGCCTGCCAGGCAAGTCGCTACAGGTTAGCCGTGCCTGCCTCATCGGGCCGGCTTAGCTGGTACTCGCTAGCCGGGCCTGGCTAGCCGCGGCCGGTGCCACGACGATCTGTGCCGCCGCGGGCTGGCCGGCTTTCGGACGGGTGCCGTGCAGCCTCAGCCCGGCCGTGACGCTTCTCCCTGAGGCGCATCGTCACGTGCACCGGGGTCCCGGCAAAGCCGAACTCTTCCCGCAGTTTGCGCTCGATGAAGCGCCGGTAGCCGGCCTGCAGGAAACCGCTGGTGAACAGCACGAAATGCGGCGGCCTGATGCCAGCCTGCGTCGCGAAGATGATTTTCGGCTGCTTGCCGCCGCGCACCGGCGGTGGTGTTGCCGCGATCAGCGCCGTCAGCCAGGCGTTCAGCCGCCCGGTCTGGACCCTGGTCTCCCAGCCGTCCAGTGCCTGTTCGAGAGCCGGCACCAGCCGGTCTACGTGCCAGCCCGTCTTTGCCGACAGGTTGACTCGCGGCGCCCACCGGGCGTTGTGCAGCTGCCGGTCTATCTCCTTATCCAGGAACTCCCTGCGGTCGGCATCGACGAGGTCCCACTTGTTGTAGGCGATGACCAGGGCCCGGCCGGCCTCGATCACCATTGATATGATCCGCAGGTCCTGCTCGGCGAGCGGCTGGCTCGCGTCGACGAGCACGACGGCCACCTCAGCCCGCTCCAGAGCCCGCTCGGTACGCAGCGCAGCGAAGAAGTCGGCGCCCTGGCTTTCCCTGACTCGTCGCCTGATGCCCGCGGTGTCGACGAACCGCCAGGTCTGGCCGCCGAGGTCGATAAGTTCATCGACTGGGTCCCTGGTAGTGCCTGCCACGTCATCGACCAGCACTCGCTCTGTCCCGGCGAGCTTGTTGAGCAAGCTGGATTTGCCGACATTCGGCCTGCCGATGAGCGCCACTCGCCGCGGGCCGTCCTCGGCGTCATACCGCTCAGCGGGAGCCTCCGGCAGCGCGCCCAGAACCGAGTCAAGAAGGTCACCACTCCCCCGGCCGTGCAGTGCGCTCACCGGTATCGGCTCGCCTAGGCCGAGCGACCAGAGTGCGTGAACTTCTGGCTCTCCTGGTGCGTCGTCGACCTTGTTGGCGGCCAGCACCACCGGCTTTTTTGAGCGCCGCAGCACCGCGGCTACCGCCGCGTCCGCATCGGTGACGCCGACGACAGCGTCCACGACGAATAGCACGGCATCGGCTGCGTCGACCGCGATCCGGGCCTGTGCCGCCACCCGTGCACCGAGAGCCGGGGTACCTTCCACCGACGGCTCCCAGCCGCCTGTGTCGACCAGCGTGAACGCGCGGCCGCGCCACGTAGCGTCGTAGCTGACCCGGTCCCTGGTAACGCCAGGTGTGTCCTCCACTACCGCTTGCCTGCTGCCCAGAATCCGGTTCACCAGGGTGGACTTGCCAACGTTCGGCCTGCCGACAACGGCGAGGACCGGCGCGGCTACATCGGCCGCCGACTGGATCTCCTCAGGCTCAGCCATGCGGTACCGCCTGCCGCTGTTTGGCCATCGCGACCACGCGCCTGACGACATCGTCCGTGTCCAGCCCGCTGGTGTCGATCTTGACCGCGTCGTCCGCCATTGCCATCTGGGCGGCGTCACGCTGATCCCGCAGCGCTTGCTCGCGCCTGGTGATGTCCACCGTGGCCGTCGGATCGGCGGCCAGGTCGGCGGAGCGCCGCTCCGCGCGGACATCCTCGTTGGCAGTGAGGTACACCTTGACCGCCGCGTCGGGCGCGACCACCGTGCCGATGTCCCGGCCCTCGGCCACGATCCCCGCGCCGTCGGCGACTACGGAGGCAATGATGTCGCGCTGCATGCCGATGAGCAGCCTGCGAACCTGCGGGATCGCTGCCACCGTGCTCACCGAGTTAGATACCTCACGGGTCCTGATGTCCGCTGCGACGTCCCGGCCGTCCACCGTCACCTGCGGGGCCGCAGGGTCCGTCCCGACCTCGATCCGCGGCTCGGCGACCCGCGCCAGCACCGCCGCGGTGTCGGTGAGGTCCACTGCGTTGTGCTGGAGCCACCAGGTCAGCGCCCGGTACATCGCGCCAGTGTCCAGGTACCGAAGGCCAAGCTCGGTCGCGACCCGGCGAGCCACGGTCGACTTGCCAGAGCCCGCCGGACCATCCATAGCGATCACCGGGCCAGGCTGCCCGGCATAACGCTGCATTTCCTTCACACCGGTAGATATCGTCCAGGCAGCTGATTCAGTCACCAGGCAAGGTTACCGGCGAACTGGCCAGCCGCTGGCCTCCAGCGCCTCAGACAGCCGGGCGACTTCCTCGGGCCGGACCCGCAACTCCGCGACGCCTACCGGCAATCCCGGCGAGTGCTCAATCGTGATGTCCTCGATGTTGATGCCCGCCGCGCCTGCCGCTTGAAACAGCCGCGCCAGTTCGCCGGGCTGGTCTGGGATGACAACTTGCACGGGCGCGAAGCCCCTAGGCGGCCCGCCGTGCTTACCGGGCAGGCGCCCGACTCCGCCGATTCCTCGTTCCAGCAGGTCAGCTACCTGCTTCACAGCTCCCTCGTCACCCGCAGCCAGGCAGTCGAGCGCGTCAGCGGCCTCAGCCAGGTCGGCGGCGACTGCGCGGAGGACCGCTCCGGCCGGGCCGGCATTGGCGGTCAGGATCTGCAGCCACATGCTCGCGCCCGAGGCCGCGATCCTGGTGACGTCTCGCAGCCCCTGACCGGCCAGCGCGAGCGCGTTCGGAGGGGCTTGCTCGAGCCTGGCTGCCATCGCCGCCGCGACCACGTGCGGCGCGTGCGACACCAGAGCCACCCACTGGTCGTGCTCAGCCGCATCGGCCGAGATCGGAACGGCGCCACAGGCCTCCGCGAGCCCCGTTACCAGAAGGATGGTTTGCTCGTCGTTACCGGGCTGCGGGCAAAGCACCCAGGGACGGCCAACAAACAGGTCCGCCTTCGCGGCCGCCGGGCCGGACCGCTCCCGACCGGATAGGGGATGGCCGGGAACGTAGCTGGTCAGGTCGCAGCCAAGCGCGCGTGCGCCGGCCAGCGGCAGCTCCTTGACGCTTGCTACGTCGGTGTAACAGCGCGCCAGGCGGCGGGCCTGGGCTGCGTGCAGCTCACCCGCGACCGCCGCGGGCGGAACCGCCAGCACGGCTACGTCGGCCGGCCCGCCGGGCACTCCGTCGTCCGCCAGGAGCAGTCCGGCACCGAGATCGGCCGCGAGCCGGGCGGCGGCCGGGTCGCGATCGGCTAGCCACACGCTGACGCGGAGCTCGCGCAGTGCCAGCGCCACTGACGTGCCGATCAGCCCGGTCCCGACAACGACCACGCTGGCGGGCACTGTTTGCGCCGTACCGGTCACTGGGCGATATCCAGCCTCAGGGCGGCAGCACCGTGCAAGTACACGTGCTGCACCTCCGACCGCGGCTTCGCCGTCTCGATGTGCATCATCAGTCGCACTACGTGCGGCATTGCGCCTGGCACGTTGATCTCGGCGGCGCACAGCAGCGGCACTTCCTGGAAGCCCAGCTTGCGCGCCGCAAGGGCCGGGAACTCGGCGGTAAGGTCAGGTGTCGCTGTGAAAATGACGCTGATGACGTCGTCAGTGCTGAGGCCGTTTCGGTTCATCACCTCGGTAACCAGCTCGGTTGTGCCCGCCAGGACCTCTGCCCGGTCGTTCCCGCCTACCTGGACAGCTCCGCGGACTGCACGGACAGCCACTTGTCCTCCTCTTGCTCCTGCTACCGTCTCGGTCGTGCCTGGCAGGCGTCAACGGACGCCGGCCACCAGCTTGCAGGCCTACAGGCCTACCGCCGCGTACAGGTCGCCGACTTCTTTCGTCGTCAGCCGCCTGGTCGTACCCGGCCGCAGCGAGCCGAGCGAAACCGGTCCGACCTGAGTCCGCACTAGCCTGGTCACCGGGTGCCCAGCGGTCGCGAGCATCCGCCTGACGATGTGCTTGCGACCCTCATGCAGCGTAATCTCCACCAGCGCCCGGCCGCCCACCTGCTCCACCACCCGGAACTTGTCAGCGCTGGCGACGCCGTCTTCCAGCTCGATCCCGGAGATGAGGCGGCGGCCCAGGTCTTTAGGCACCGGGCCCGGCACGTCGGCAAGATAAGTCTTCGGCACCCCGAAGCGGGGATGGGCAAGCCGGTGCGCCAGCTCCCCGTCATTCATCAGCAGCATCAGGCCCTCGGTGTCGTAATCCAGCCGCCCCACGTGGAACAGCCGCTCGGCGATGTCGCCGAGCAGGTCCGTCATGGTCTTGCGGCCGCGGCTGTCGGACATCGAGGTGAGCACGCCAGCAGGCTTGTTCAGCGCGACGTAGACCAGGTCCTCGCTTGCCGGAATCCGCCGGCCGTCCACCCTGATGACCTGATGCTTCGGGTCGACCCTGGCCCCGAACCGGCGCACGACCTCGCCGTCGACTTCCACCCGGCCTGCGCCGATCAGCTCCTCGCAATGCCGCCTGCTGCCGACTCCAGCTGCTGCCAGCACCTTCTGCAGGCGGACGCCGCCCGGCACATCGGTGAGCGAGTCGCGCTCACCGGGCGCTTCGACGTCATCCCAGTCATCGTCAGCGTCGAAACCCGCGCCCAGGCTTGCCGCTGCCGCCCGCGCCCTGGCGAGATCGGCGGCGCTGAGCGGACGGCTGGCCCCATGCTGGCTAGCACTGGGCTGGCTAGCACTGGGCTGGCTAGCACTGGGCTGGCTGCCGGGCCCGGTGCGCCGGCTACCGGACGGCGTCATGACCGAGGTCCAGCTCCTCGTCAAGCTGGTCAGGCAGGAACGGCGCCAGGTCCGGCAGGTCAGAGAGCCTGGCCAGGCCGAGCCGTTCCAGGAAATAGCTGGTCGTCTGGAACAAGATCGCCCCGGTCTCCGGATCGCTCCCGCCCTCCTCAACAAGGCCGCGGAGGACGAGCGTGCGCATGACCCCGTCGCAATTCACGCCACGGACGGCCGAGACCCGCGCCCGGCTGACCGGCTGTCGGTAGGCGACAACAGCCAGCGTCTCCAGCGCAGCCTGGGTGAGCCTGATCTCCTGCCCGTCGGCGACGAACCGCTCGACCACGGCAGCGCACTCGTCCCTGGTGTACAGCCGCCAGCCGCCTGCGACTTCCCGCAGGTCGAAGCCCCGCCGCTGCTCGGCGTATTCGCTGGCGAGGTCACGGAGCGTCGTCGCGACCAAGGCCTCCGGCTGCCCGGCGACATCTGCCAGCAGTCCCGGCGGCACTGGCTCGTCAGCGACCAGAAGCACCGCTTCCAGGCTCATCCGCAACTCAGGCGCCGGTAGGCCGTCCCGCGCGTCGGGTTCGCCGTCCGGCTCCTCGAGCACGTCCGGTTCGCGGTCCGGCTCATCAAGCGTGTCCGGTTCGCGGTCCGGCTCGTCCGGCTGGCGCTCCGGCTCGGCACCGGTTAGCCCGTTATCCATCGTATTCCTCATGGTCATGTCGAATGCCGTGCTCGCCCAGATCCGTCCAGGACACGTAGAGATCGCCCAGCGGCGCTACCTGATCCAGGCTGACGAGGCCGTCCCGGTACAACTCCAGCACGGCGAGGAACCGCGCCACGACCTCGTAAGTTCCGGCGCAGTCGGCGATGAGCTGCCGGAACGTCGCCCGGCGCAGCCTTCGCAGCCGTGCGAGCAGTATTTCAGCCTGTTCCCGCACTGACGTCTTCGGGAGGTGCAGGTGAGCCGTCGATACCGTCGGCGGCTTGCGCGGTGCGAGCACCCGCGCGGCGATCGCGGCGAACTCTGCCGCCCCGATGCCGATGAGCACTTCCGGTAGCAGCTCGGCGAACCGCGGTTCCATCGCTACCCGCCGCGGGTACCGTCGTCCCTCGACCGCGATCCGGCCGGCGAGTACGCCCGCCACCTCCTTGTACGCACGGTACTGCAGGAGCCGGGCGAACAGCAGGTCCCTCGCCTCCAGCAGCGCCAGGTCCTCCTCGTCGTCGACCTCGCCGGATGGCAGCAGCCGCGCTGCCTTCAGGTCCAGCAGCGTCGCGGCGACCACCAGGAAGTAACTGGCCTGGTCCAGGTCCCAGCCACCGGCCAGCGCGCGGATATAGCCGATGAACTCGTCAGTCACGCTGGACAGCGCTATCTCAGTAATGTCCAGTTTGTGCTTGGCGATCAGGGCGAGCAGCAAGTCGAACGGGCCCTCGAAGACGTCGAGATGCACCTGGAAGCCGGTCCCGCCGTCCGGCCCGCTCTTACTCGATCC
>Ga0335072_10007450_pt1 | contig 15921 bp, 13 predicted proteins | sample Lox_Sample_21_FD_206725 | JGI IMG/M metagenome (GOLD analysis project Ga0335072, IMG submission 206725) | Soil microbial communities from Loxahatchee National Wildlife Refuge, Florida, United States - Lox_Sample_2.1 | ecosystem: Environmental > Terrestrial > Soil > Wetlands | place: USA...
CTATCTCTCCATGCCGCAACTCTCCGTCGTCGTGCCCGTCTTCAACGAACGCGACAACATTCCCTCGCTGCTCGCCGAAATCGCCACCGCGTTGCGCGGCAAGCTGGATTTCGAAGTCATCTACGTCGATGACGACTCCAGCGACGACAGTCGCGCGGTGCTGCAAGCGCAGAAAGCCAGCTACCCGGAATTGCGCGTGCTGCATCACGTGACGCGCAGCGGCCAGAGCACGGCGGTATGGAACGGCGTGCATGCGGCCCGTTCGCCGTGGATCGCCACGCTCGACGGCGACGGCCAGAACAACCCGGCCGACATTCCCAACCTGCTTGCCGCCCGCGACACCGCCGGTCCGGATGTCAAACTCTTCGCCGGCTGGCGTACCACGCGCCGCGACAGCTTCAACAAGCGCATTTCATCCAAGATCGCCAACGCGGTGCGCTCGCGCATGCTGCGCGACGCCACGCCGGATACCGGTTGCGGCCTCAAGCTGTTCGAGCGCGAAGTGTTCCTGCGCTTGCCCTACTTCGACCACATGCACCGCTATCTGCCGGCCCTGGTGAAGCGCGCCGGCTTCCAGAGCCAGAGCGTGCCGGTGGGACACCGCCCGCGCACGGCCGGCCAATCCAAGTACGGCATGCTCGATCGCCTGTGGGTGGGCATTGCCGACCTGCGCGGCGTGGCCTGGCTGATGCGCCGGGCCAAGGTCACCCGGATCGAAGAGCTGTAAAACCCGATCACATCGTTTGCATGGCCTGGGCGTATGCTTGGCGGACGCAGCGCCGCCAGGAGGCCATCCGTGAGCATCGCCGTCAAACGCGTCTACGAACCTGTCGCCAAGTCGGATGGCTATCGTGTGCTGGTGGATCGCGTGTGGCCGCGCGGCTTGAAGAAAGAAGACGTGGCGCTGGATGTATGGGCAAAAGAACTGGCCCCCAGTACCGCGCTGCGCAAATGGTTCGGCCACGATCCGGCGCGCTGGGAAGCCTTCCGTCACCGCTACGCCAGCGAACTGGATAAGCACACATCGTTCTGGCAGCCGCTGATCACGCGGGCGGAGCGTCATCGCGTCACGCTGCTGTTTGGGGCCAAAGACGAGGACCACAACCAGGCGGTTGCGTTGAAGATGTATCTGGACAACTGGATGAAGGCAAACGGCTTGCGCTGACGACCGGGAGCCGGATTGCCGTACTCAGCGGGGACGCGGCTGCCATGCCTCCAGCGAGCTACGCATCTTGTCGCGCCCCGATTCGATCAAGGTGCGGGCACGATGAAAGGCATAGACGCTCGATACATTGCGCGGCAATTGCACCAGCAGATCCGGTTGATAAGCAGCCAGGCGCAGGCGCGAAAGATTGGCTTGCATCAAGTCCAGCGATTGGCCCAGTAGCTCGAGTGCGCCAAGTTCGTGCGCCTTGCGGGGGCCGATCGCCTTTATCTCGCTGCCCGGCAGCAACCGTTCCAGCAGGCGCCCGATGCCACCCTTGCTCTTCGCTTCGTTCGCCGACATCTCGACCGGCAGATTCGCCTCGGCCGGCCCATCGATGCTGACCGCCACGACATAGTCCGCCGACTCGCGAATCAGCGGCGTGACCGGCACCGGATTGAGCAAGCCGCCGTCCACCAGTACGCGCCCATCGATCAGGTGCGGCCGGAACAGCGTGGGAATGGCAATCGAAGCGCGGATCGCATCGAACAGCGAACCCCGCGTGAGCCAGATCTCACGCTCACGCTCGATGTCCGTAGCGACTGCGGTGAACGCGATCGGCAGGTTTTCGATCTGCACATCGCCGACCAATTCCAGCATGGTGCCAATGATCTTCTCGCCTTTGATCAATCCCCCGCCGGCAAAGGAGAAAGACCAATCCACCAGCTTCAGGATGTCGAACTTGTCCAGCGAGCACACCCAATCGCGATAGATATCCAGCTTGCCCGCGGCATGAATGCCGCCGACCAGCGCGCCCATCGAACAACCGGCGATGGCGACGATCTCGAAACCTTGCGCTTCAAGCTCCTCGATGGCGCCGATGTGCGCCAGCCCTTTGGCGCCTCCGGCGCCCAGCGCCAGGGCGACGGTGGGTTTGCGCGGTGTTTCGTCCTTGCCAGCCTGCAATCGAATCTCGGTGGACGACATGAATGCGTTTTACTGATAACCGGTCAGCGCGAGCTGCAGCATGATCTTCATCTCTTCGCGCAGTGGCAGTGGTGCGACGATCTCCGCATCCGGACCATATTTCAAGACGTCCATCAACAGTTCGCGCGAATTGGAATAGGGCAGTTGCAACTCATAGCGCCCATCCGGCAGCCACGCACCCTTCTGCTGCGAATGCCAATGCTCATCCGCCACCCAGCGCGCGGCATGCGCGGAGAAACGGATCGTGGCCCACGCTTTCGGCTTGCCGGCGAAGATGCCGTAGCTGGAGGCAAGCAATTCGTTGAGCTCGCTCTCGGCGACATCGTTGGCGCCTGCATCCAGCGCATGCGGCTCGGCGATACGGTCCACGGCGAAACTGCGCAGGGCTTCGCGGTCGTGATCCCAGGCGTCCAGATACCAGTTGTCGCGGTAGTGCGTCAGCCGCTGCGGCGACACTGTGCGCTTGCTTTCGTTATTGGTGGTGCGCGCGCGATAGAGGAAACGCAATTGCTTGCGGTCCAGCACCGCGCCCGCCGTGATGCGAAACACCTGCTGATCCAGCTTGCGCTCGCCCCAGGGAATCACGCGGATGCGTTCCACTGGCAGGGCCTTGCCGCTGGCGCGGTCGGACAGCAGATGCTCGATACGTGCCTTGAACGGCGCCAGCGCACCGGCCAGCACACCCGGCCCGCTGCGCCCGATCAGCTCGTTCAATGCCAGCAGGGCTGCCAGCTCGTCCGAGGTGAGCCACAGCCCGGGCAGCTCGAAACGCTGCCCTTCCGTTGCTTCATAGCGGAACGCAGCATGTTCGCCACCCGCGCTCTCGATCGGCGCGCCCAGCGCGTCACGCAGAAAGGCGATGTCGCGGTAAAGCGTGGCGCGCGAACAATCCAGCTCGTCCATCAGCCGGGGCAGCGGCACCGGATAGTGGGCCGATTTCAGCAGGCGGTGCAGGGTGAGAATGCGCTCGTAGCGATCCATGTCGGCGTCTGGCAGCGGGGGTTTTGTGTAGCATGGAGATGCTACGTGACGCCCGCAAGCGTGCGTGGGACTTTCCCCGGTCCATGATTACCCTCCCCAACCCCATGAAGTCGGTCAACGGCGACCCAGCAACCCCGCCCGTGGGACTGGCACCCATGCTTTTGGAAGTCCTGGCCCTTTGCGGTTATGGGCTGTGGATGCTGCTCGGCCTCGCGTTGACCTTGGGGATCTATAGTTCGGGGCGCGGCGATGCCCTGGTGCCGCTGGCGCTGGGTTGCGGCTTCGTCAGCGCGGGTCTGCTCACCGCCTGCCTGCGCCTGCGCGCGCTTTCCGAGTGGCATGGCTGGCGGATCGGACGCGCGCAGCGACCCACCCGCGAGGCTCTGCTGGCCCTGGCGACCTACCTGCCCATGCTCGGTCTGGCCGGCCTGGTGCGGGGTAGCGAGGATTTCTGGGCCACTCGCCTGATCAGCCTGGTGCTGGCGCTGTGCAGCCTGGTATGCCTGGTCACCAGCGCCTACGGCTACCGCACGCGCCGCCTCGCCGACCAGGCCGGCGTCGCCGCCCAGCTGCCGATCAGCCGTTTGCTCTCGGCCTGCTATGGCGGCGGTCTGTGGCTGTGGGTATGCCTGATCTTCCAGGCAGATCTGCCGGGCAATCGGGAAGAACCGTTGCCGTGGGCGATCGGCCTGCTGTTGCTGGCGATGCTGCTGGGGCTGGTCGACGGAGTGGGCTGGCACTCCCTGCGCGGGTCCCGCCTCGGCGAGCAGAAGCTGCAGTCCCCGCCCGATTTGCAAGCGCTACGGTTTCTGGCCGCCGCGCTCATTTGCGCTATCCCTTGCCTCAGCCTGTTGTTGGTACCCGTCGTGCCGGCCGGCCGCTGGCTGGCAGCCTTTGCAGCCGCCGCCTACATCGTCGGCAAGAGCCTGGAGCTCTGGCTGTATGACTTCGCACTGACGCGTTTTGCCCTTGCGCACCCCTTGCAGCCGGCATCGAATTCGTCACAAACCCGCCCTTAAGATCGCTCCAAATATTCACAAAGCGTTCAAGCCATGCGGCTAAAGTGACCAGTCCCCAACAGCTTTTTAACATTGGACGATCCAGCGATGAAAAACCTGCTGCTGACCAGCCTGGCACTCGCCGCTCTGGCCACCTTCACCGCCCAAGCCCAGGACACGTCCTCCGGCACCCAGACCAGCACCGGTACCTGGACCGGCTCGGGCGAACTGGGCTTTGCTTCCACCACCGGCAACTCCCGCTCGCAGAACGTGAACGCCAAGCTGAACCTGAACCAGGAAACCGACCAGTGGAAGAACAGTTTCTTCGCCGACTGGCTGCGCTCCAAGGGCCAAGTCACCGTCACCAACGCCCAAGGGGTGGCGATCAAGCAATTCGATACCACCGCCGACCGCTATGACCTCGGCGCTTCGGCCGGCTACAAGCTCGACCCGCGCAGCTACATCGTGACCGCCGGTCGCTACGATCATGACGATTTCGCCGCCTACCGCTGGCAGGGCACGGTCTCGATCGGCTACGGCTACATGGCGCTGAAAACCGACCGTACCCAGCTCTCCTTCGAGCTCGGCCCCGGTTACACCGAATACCAACCGGCTACCGGCACGCAGGTCGTCGACGGCGTCACGCTGCCGCTGAAGGAACCGCGGCAGAGCCAGGTGGTGGCGCGTGGATTGGCGAACTACAAGTACCGTCTCACCGCAAACACCGCGTTCGACGATACCTTCCTGATGGAATCGGGCAGCAAGAACACCTACCTGCAGAACGATGCGGGCCTCGCCGTCAGCATGACCAAGAAGCTGTCGATCAAGGTGGGCTTCCAGGTGCGCCACAACAGCAACGTGCTGTCTGGCATTCGCCGCACCGACACGCTTACGACCACCAATATCGTCTACAACCTCTGATCGCACGCGGCCACTTCGCCGCACATGCCGCCCCTTCGTGCGCAAGCACGGAGGGGTTTTTTTATTGTTCGCTTTACTGACATCCATCCCTCGCATCGCTGTCAGCGTTGGAATACCCGCATACAAGCAGATGCCTGCTACAGCATCAGTGCCATATCCCGAACACTGCGCGCTTATCAAATTTTCGTAAAGCCGTGCGATCGCGCTGCGATGGGGCATCGGCGCAGAGGGAGCAGTGACCATGAAACACAAGACACGTATCGCGTCGGCGATTGGCGCGGCGCTGATTATGGGCGCGGTACAGGCGCAGGATGCTTCGCAGGGCTCGGGCAATGCTGCCGGCTCCAAGCAACTAGAAGCCATCATCGTTACGGGCAGCCGCATTCGCAGCGTGGATATCGAAACGGCTCAGCCCGTTTACGCGATCACGCGCGACGAAATCCAAAAGCAGGGTTTCACCAACGTGGGCGACATTCTTTCGCATATCTCCGCCGTAGGTGCTCCCGGCTATTCGAAATCAGCCGTGCTTACATCCAATACCTATGCCGGAGGTTCGTACATAGAACTGCGCGGCCTTGGGTTCGCCCGCACTCTGGTTCTTGTGGATGGTCGCCGGTGGGGAACCAACACTGATGGCTACACCGACCTTGACACCATTCCATCGTCGATCATCGAGCGCATTGACGTGCTGAAAGACGGTGCGTCGGCGATCTACGGATCGGATGCGATTGCTGGCGTGATCAACATCATCACCCGCACCAATTATGAGGGTATGGAGTTCAATGCCTATGCGGGGCAGTTTGCCGGAAACAACGACAACACCACCGGGCAATACGACTTCACGCTTGGGCACCGTCTTGGCAAGTTCTCTTACATCGTGAACGCCACGTACGGCAAGGAAGATCCAATCTGGGCCAGCAACCGGGACTTTTCGCGTTATCCCCGTGGTCCGTACTTTCCGGCCTCGGGACTTTCTCCGTTCGGACCTGGAGGCATGATCACCGACGCCGAAGGCAATTCGTTCAAATTGAACCCAGGCGGTAATCCACTGAACATTGCCAACTACCATCCCTATAACGCAGAAACCGACAACTACAACGCCAATCAGCAGATGATGTTGATGCCTGGTTCCGAGCGTAAGTCGCTATTCGGAAAGATGCGCTATGAAATCAGTGATAACACCAGCGCATTCCTGGATACCAATTGGATGCAACGGACGGCGACAATCCAAATTGCAGGCTATCCGCTAAGCGGAACCATCGATCAGGATAGCTATTACAACCCTTTGGGAAGCGCGCAGGGTTATAGCGATCCCCAGGAGGTGGACTTCCTGCGCCGCATGGTCGAAATTCCACGGTTCACAAAAAACACCAACAATACCTATCGCGTAGGCACGGGGCTGGAAGGTGTGTTCGACGTGGGTTCCCGCCATTTCAACTGGGACGTTAGCGCTTATGCCAATAAAAACCAGGGCAAAGTCTACGGTACCGGCAACTACAACCTGACGAACCTGGAAAATGCGCTAGGTCCGTCGTTCCTGGATACGGACGGCAACGTAAAGTGCGGCAAGCCGGGGAAAGTGGTTGCCGGCTGCGTACCCGTCAACGTTCTAGCTGACCAAGGCGGCATGACTCAGCAAATGCTGGATTACATTGCCGTCCGCACCGATGCTGCCTATGGCACCCTCAGCACAGGTTTTGCAGCCAACTTCGGTGGTGATATCGCCGAGCTGCCGGCCGGTACGCTGCAATTTGCCACCGGCGTGGAACACCGGCGCGAGTCGGGCTATAGCCGCCCGGATGCCTTTTCAGCTACGGGGGACTCCACCGATCTGCAATCCGAACCATTCTCGGGTAAATACACGGTGGATGAGGCGTACGCGGAATTGCAGGTACCGTTGTTGGCCGACTTGCCGGGCGCCAAGCGTCTTAGCGTGGATCTCGCCACGCGCTTTTCGCACTACAGCACTTTCGGAAATACCACAAATAGCAAGTTCGGTCTGGAGTGGAAACCGATAGATGACGTTCTGCTGCGCGGCAGCTTTGGACAGGGATTCCGGTCGCCGACGATTTCCGACCTCTATGGCGGCCAGGTGAAGAGCTTCGATTTTTACAGCGATCCTTGTGACGTAGTGACAGGCGCGGTGGCAACGGGCAATGCTACCGCCATTGCAAACTGCCAAGCCGCGGGTGTTGGCGCAAACTTCCATCAAACCGATGCGTCAGGTCAGGCGACAGGAGGACCCAGCCAGTCCACGACTTCCTTCACTTCGGGCTCCAATCCCAACTTGAAGCCAGAAACCTCGTTGAGCAAAACCATCGGCATCGTGTACAGCCCGGCGGCGGTAGATGGCCTCAACGTATCTTTGGATTGGTACAACATCCGCATCCGCAATCTGATCACTGCCGTGACGCCTGATGACGTCTTGGATGATTGTTACCTGCGTAGCATAGAGCCGGCATGTGGCCAATTCACACGAAATCCGATCACGCATCAGGTTGAGGGTTTGCTGTACCTCATGACCAACCGTGGCGCATTGAAAACGGAAGGGTACGACTTCGGCATCAACTATCGTTTCAATACGCCCATAGGCAAATTCAACTTCAGCACCGACGCCAATTACGTGTCCAAGTACACCATTGATCAGGGGGGCGACTATCCGATCGAGTACGGCAATGGCATCTACTCCAATTGGCGAATCCGGGATACCAGTTCGCTCGATTGGAGCAACGGAAACTTTGGCGCTACCTGGACGGTTCGTTACTACTCGGGTTTGAAGGAAAGCTGCGCGGGCTACATCATCGGCACGCCGCTATGCAATCTGCCTGACTACTACTCGCCTGGAGTGGGTATCACACCCATGCGTAAAGTCGGCGCCATCGCCTTCAATGACCTGCAGGTGCGTTGGACCGCGCCATGGAAGGGCACTATCTCGCTAGGGGTCAACAACATCTTCAATCGTGTTGGGCCGCTTTTTTACACGGCCTCTAGTAACACCATTGGTAATAGCGGATTTGTATTCAACCCTTCCTACGATTACGGTCGCTTCCTCTACTTGCGCTACAACCAGAAATTCTAGCTTTGGCTGGTTGGCGAGTAGTAAAGGGCGGGCCTTGGGCCCGCCCTCTTTTTAGCAAAGCAAAGCCGCAGCACCCTGCGCAAACAATGCTTGCGCAACACGGGCGCCAAGTTCTGCCGCTTCGCCACAGCTGCCCGTTGCTTCCGCCAACAACAACCGCCCACTCGCCACATCCCCCACCATGCCACGCAAATGCAAACCACGCTCGGTCACCGTGCACCACGCACCAACCGGCACCGTGCAGCTTCCGCCCAACGCCTGATTCATGGCACGCTCGGCGGTCACCGCCAAGCGGGTGTCGGCGTCATCCAACACGGCGAGCGTTTCCAGTACGTCGGCTTGATCCGCGCGCGCTTCGATCGCGATCGCCGCCTGTCCGGGTGCGGGCAGCCAGTTGGGTGCGCTCATGCGGCTGCGGATGCGCTCGTGCAAGCCGAGGCGCTCCAGGCCGGCGCAGGCGAGAATGATCGCATCGTAATGGCCGGCATCCAGTTTTTGCAGCCGTGTGCCGACGTTGCCACGCAGGTCGAGCAGTTCCAGATCGGGTCGTACGGCGCGCAATTGCGCCTGGCGGCGCAGCGATGAGGTGCCGACGCGTGCGCCGGGCGGAAGCGCGGTGACATCGGCGTAGCGATTGCTGACGAAGGCATCCGCCGCATCCGCGCGCGGAAGGATGGCGGGCAAGGCAAAACCTGGTTCCAGTTCCGCCGGCACGTCCTTGAGCGAATGCACGGCCAGGTCGGCGCGGCCTTCCAGCATCGCCACTTCCAGTTCCTTGAGGAACAAACCCTTGCCGCCGATCGTCGCCAGCGGCTTGTCCAGGATCTCGTCGCCACGCGTGGTCAACGGCACCAACTCCACCCGCAGGCCCGCATGCGCCGCGCGCAGCAGGCTTGCCACGTGTTCGGCCTGCCACAAGGCAAGCGCGCTCTTGCGGGTGGCAATGCGTAACAGTGAAGGCGACATGACAGCTCCGAGAACGACGGCTGCGGTCATTGTCGCGCACTCACCTGGCTGCGCGAAGCAGCCTTCGCCATCTCAACCGACGCGCAGCAGCTTGCGCAGGGTAGGGAGATTACGGCGGCTGACTTCCGGACTGAACTCCGTCCCAGCCAGCCGCGCCAGCACGCGCCCATCGGTCAGCGTCTTCAAGCCGATCAGGCGATTGGCCGGCACCAGGCAGTTGCGATGCAGGCGAATCAAATGCTCCGGGTAGGTTTCTTCCAGCTGGCGCAGCGAATCATCGAGCAGCAACTGGTCGCCCGCGCGATGCGCCACCACGTATTTTTCTTCCGCCACCAGGCAGATCACGTCATCCAGCGCAATGCGAACAGGCTCGCCGCGCACGCGCGCATGCAGCCAGCCCACCGGCTCGCGCGGCTGCGATTCCAACCGCTGGCGCACGCGCCGGAGCGCATCGCGCAGCCGTTCTACGCGCACGGGCTTCAATAGGTAGTCGGCTGCGCCCAAGTCGAACGCATGCACCGCGTGCGCCTCGTAAGCCGTGCAGAACACCACTTGCGGACGCAAGCGATGGGCCAGCCGCGCGGCCAGCGTTTTACCGTCCAGGCCCGGCATATTGATGTCCAGCAGCAGCAGGTCCGGCTGTTTTTCGGAAATCGCCGCCAGCGCCGTTTCGCCGTCGCCCACGCTGCCGACCACCTCCACGTCCGCGCACTCTTTCAGCAAGGCGTCCAGCCGCGCCCGTGCCAGCGGTTCGTCGTCAACGATCAGTACGCGCATCACGATGTATCTCAATCGGCAAATGCAGCTTCACCACAAATCGATGCTCTTGCGGCCCTGCTTCCAGGCTGGCGCGTGGCCCGAAATGATAAGCCACGCGCTGGCGCACATTGTTCAGGCCATGCCCGCTACCGCCGGTGGTCGGCGTTGCGGCGAGCGGATTGTCGATCTCGATCCGCATCATGCCGCCCTCGCGGGTGCCCCGCAGCACGATCTCGCCGCCTTCGCGCAGCGGCTGCACGCCGTGGCGCACGGCGTTCTCGACCAATGGCTGCAACAGCAGCACCGGCATCGATGCGTCCCGTGGCAGATCATCCAGTTCGCGCCGTACGCGCAAGCGTTCGCCCAGGCGCAACTGCTCGATGTCCAGGTAGCGGTCGACCAGGTGCAGTTCCTCTCCCAGCGTGCCGCTGTGCGTATCGTCCTGGCCCAAGGCGGCGCGGAACAGCTCGGAAAGGTCTTCCACCGTGCGCTCGGCCGCTTCGGGGTCCACGCGCACCAGCGCCGCGACCGTGTTCATGCTGTTGAACAGAAAATGCGGACGGATACGCGCTTGCAAGGCCTCCACCCGGGCGTGCGCCACCGCGGCCAGGCGCGCCTGCCATTCGGCCAGCACGTAGAAATAGCGCAGCATGGCCGCGCCGAGCAGGGCGGCGATCAAGGCATTGTCGCGCACGAAGGTATTCGACCCCGCGGGAATCAGCTGCATCTCCAGCATGGCGTCCATCCACAGTGCCATGACGCTGCCCAGGGTGACGATCAACACCATCACCAGCCACACGCCTGCATACGGCAGCAGGCCAGGCAGCCGCAGCAGCCACGGGCGCAACTTGCACAGCGCCACGCCGATCACCATGCCCACCCATTCCACAAACAGCATGCCCACGCTGTAGCCGCGCCAGCCACGTGTGCTCTGCGGCGCCAGCCAGGCCAGCGTCACACACAGCGCACCCACCACCAGCAGCGCCGAGATCACCGGCAGGCTGCAGAAGTCCGGCAGCGGACCATGCGGTTGCGACGAAGGTTTGTTGGCATTCCCCGGCATACGCACAGTATGCCCGCAGCGATCGCCGCTTTTCAGCGCAGGCGTTCGCCGATCCAGCGGCGCAGGTCGGCAGTCTCCTGCGGGTGCACCGCGTGCGGCATCGGGTAGGTGTGCCAATCCACCCGGTAGCCCAGCGCTTCCAGCGCGGAGCGCGAATCCATGCCCCGCTGCAGCACCACCACCGGATCGAACGTGCCATGTCCCCAGAAAATCGGTACCGCGCTGTTGGCTGCGCTGCGCTCAGCCGCCAGCGAATCGGCAATCGGCAGATAGGTGGACAGCGCGATGATGCCCGCCAGCTTCTGCGGATGGCGCAAGCCGGCTGCCAAGGCGATCGCACCGCCCTGTGAGAAGCCGGCCAGCAGGATGCGCACGCTCGGCACGCCACGTGCGTGCTCGCGGGCGATCAGCGCTTCCACCTGCTGGACGGCTTCGCGCGTGCCTGCTTCATCTTGCGGGGCGCCGGGCTCGAAGCTGTAGATGTCGTACCACGCGCGCATCGCCATGCCGTTGTTGATCGTCACCGGGCGCACCGGCGCATGCGGAAACACGAAACGGATGGCTGGCCACTCGGGCGACACCAGCTCCGGCACGATTGGTGCGAAGTCGTTGCCATCGGCGCCCAGGCCATGCAGCCAGATGATGCTGTAGACAGGGTTGGCGGCGGTTTCGTTTTCGACGGTGGGGAGCAGGGTCATAAGGCAGCATGGCGTGAATCCGGGCCGCCATCGTAGCAGCACGGTGGACGCCCCTTGTTCCCGTCAACGATGGTCATCGCGGGCGCCCTTACGCCGCGGCGCCTTCCGCCAGCAACGCCAGCGCCCGCTGATGCGAGGCATGGATCGTATCGCGCTCCGGCACGCGCCCCGTCGCTACGCACTCGAGCCACTCATCGGTGCTCAACACCGCGGCAAAGCGCGATTGCTGCACCACGCTGTAGACGCGATGGATCTCTTCCGCGCTGGCAAAGCCGGCGCGATTGGCATACGGCACCGTGCCGGAGGCATCGTGCAGGAATTCCACTTGCATGCCTTGATCGAATGCGTGCTTGACGGTGGTGTCGTCGCAGTTGTGCGTCATGTAGCCCGCCACCGTCAGCGTGTCGACGTGGTGCTGCGCCAGCCATTCGGAGAGGTCAGTACCAGCGAACGCGCTGGGCAGCAGCTTGCGTTGATAGTGATCGTGCGGGCGCGTGGCTACCGTGTCGTGCAATGCCCAACCCGGCGTGTCGACGGCGAACAGCGGCGCGTCGGCGGGCGACGTTTGCTGGATCACGATCACCGGAATGCCGGCGGCGTGTGCTGCATCCATCGCGCGGCCGATGTTGTGCAGCGAGCTGCTCACGGGCGGGTATTGAATCTGCAGGCCACCGGTGACGTATTCGTTCTGGACGTCGATTACGACGAGTGCGCGGCGCGGGGACGGGTTCATGGCTGCATGTCCTTTAGGAGAAGGGAGCCATGCTCCCGGTGAACGCCATCTTCCGCTTGCCTGCTTGCGCCAGGCAGTGGCCTGATTGCCATTTAACGATAGAATCGGGCCAAGCTAGCGGAGGTGCCTTCCATGCCACCCGTCAACGTCGCCGTCGTCGCTTTCGACCGGATCCGCCCGTTCCATCTCTCCGTGCCTTGCGCGGTCTTTGGCGAAAGTGCGGCCGAGCCATTGTTCCAGCTGCGCGTGTGCGCCGCCGAGCCGGGCGAGCTGCGCACCACCAACGGCTTCAGCATTGCCACGCGCTACGGCTTGCGCGAACTGGCGAATGCGGACGTGATCGTGGTGCCGTCCTGGCGCGACCCGCGCGAAGCCGCTCCCGAACCTTTGCTCGCCGCGCTGCGACGCGCGCACAAGCGCAGCGCCACCCTGGTCGGGCTCTGCCTGGGCGCCTTCGTGCTGGCCGAGGCCGGCGTGCTCGATGGCAAACTCGCCACCACGCACTGGCGCTGGACGGAGCTGTTCAAGCAGCGCTTTCCCGACGTGCGGCTCGACCCGAATGTGCTGTACGTCGACCAAGGCAACGTCGTCACCTCGGCCGGCACCGCCGCCGGCATCGATTGCTGCCTGCATGTGGTGCGCCGGCAATACGGCGCCGAGATCACCAACCGCATTGCCCGCACCCTGGTGGTGCCGCCGCATCGGCAGGGCAGCCAGGCGCAATACATCGAGCAACCGGTGCTCACCCAGGCCACCGACACGCCGCTTACGAAAACACTGAACTGGGCCGCGCGGCATCTCGATCAAACGCATACGCTCGATTCGCTCGCAGCGCGCGCGTTGATGAGCCGGCGCAGCTTTACCCGCCATTTCCGGCAACACACCGGCACTACCGTCGGCCGATGGTTGCTGTCGCAACGCCTAAGCCTGGCGCTACGCATGCTGGAAACCACCGATCAACCGATCGAACGCATTGCCGAGCACGCGGGGTTTGGGACGGCCTTGTCGATGCGCCAGCATTTCGGCGTGGCGTTCAATACGACGCCTTCCATGTATCGACGCGAGTTTCGTGGTCAGTGATGCCCACTTAGATGTTTATTTCATGCGCGCCAGGATCTGTTCCCTCCCCTGCGACAGTAGGGGAGGGCGCCGATCACCGCGAGCATCAATGCGCCGGCAACCCAAGCTCCTGCGCAAAAAACGTCAACATGATCGCCGTATTGCCCACCCGTTGACTAAACGGCGCACCGATCCCGTGCCCCGCATTCATGCGCGTCAGCAGCAAAATCGGTTGGTCCGAAGTAGTGGCGTTCTGCAGCGCCGCGGTGAACTTGCGCGATTGCCACGGCGCCACGCGCGGATCATTCGCGCCGGTCGTCATCAACACCGCCGGATACGCGGTGTGCGGCTGCACGTTCTGCAAGGGCGAATACGCCAGCGTGGCCTTGAACTGCGCCGGATCGCTGACCGTGCCGAATTCGCTCACGTTGTAGGCGCCATTGGTGAACTGGGTTTCGTGACGAATGACGTCGTAGATGCCAACCATCGCCACCACCGCACGATAGTCGGCGGGATGCTGCACCAGCGACGCGCCCATCAACAGGCCGCCGTTGCTCTCGCCGAGAATCCCCAGGTGCCGGCGATCGGTCCAGTGCGTGGCGAACAAGGCCAGTGCGGCAGCATGGAAATCATCGAACACGTTCTGTTTGTGCAGCTTCTGGCCTTGTGCATGCCAATCCTGGCCGTCTTCGTTGCCGCCACGGATATTGGCGAACGCCAGTACGCCGCCGCGTTCCAGCCACGCCAGTTCCGGCCCGATGAAATGCGGCGTGATTGGAATGTCGTAGCCGCCGTAGCTGTAAAGAATGGTCGGCCGTGCACCGTTCGGCGTGATGCCGGGCATCGCCAGCACGGTGACCGGAATCCGGGTGCCGTCCTTGGAGCGGCCATCGATGCGATGCACCTCCACCTTGCTGTAATCGGCAGCGGGTTTTACGTCGAACACCGTGCGCAGGTCGCCGTTCTTCGCGTCGTAATCGGCCCAGCGTGCAGGCAGCGTCCAGCCGGCATATGTGATCAGGGCATGATCCTGGCCTTGCTCCGCGGCGATGCCTTCGATGGTGATGCCGTGTTGCGGAAGCGGCAGGCGGCGCACGAACTGGCCATGCACATCGTATTGTTCCGCCCACCAATCCGGACCCCAGCTGCGCGTCACCAGAAAGCCGTCCGCCATCGGCGCGATGTCCTGCACGGCCCCTTCGCGCTGCGGGACCAAGGTGCCGACCTTGCCTTGCGCATCGATGGCAAGCAGCTTGCCGCGCGGCGCATCGGCGAAGCTCGTGACCAACAAACGCTGGCCTACCCAGGCCGCGTTGCGCACATTGGCTTCGTGGCCCAGCACTTTCTTCCAGTCGCTGCCTTCGCGCAGATATACCTCGGCCGGTCCGCCATCGCCGATGTTGGCGAGCACGGCCAACTGCTTCGCGCCCGGTGAAGTGAGCAAGCGGTATTCGGCCACCTTCGAATAATGCTGGCCGAACACCACCGCATCGGTTTGCGCGGCCTGGCCGAGCGCGTGGTGTACCAGCGCGGCGTCGAACTGCCGCACCTCGGCGCCGGCCGGCGGCAGCGGAAAGCGCGCGTAGACGAAGCCGCGCTCGTCGGCATCCCACGCCACCGCTTGCGGCGTGGTGCCGCCGCCTGCGTAAGGCAATGCGTCACGCAAGGTCTTGCCGCTCGCCACGTCGAGCACGTGCAGGGTGGTCAATTCGCTGCCGCCTTCGGCCGTGCCGTACACCAGATATCGGCCGCTTGGCGAAGGCCAATAGCCGGTCATCGCGGTATTGCCGCTGCCGGCGTTGAGATCCACCAGCACACGCGCGGCGCCGTTCGGCCAGGCCTGCGCCATCAGCTGCGGTTGCGGCTGCGGCGGCGTCTCCTGCAGGTAGAACAGCGTGCCGCCGGCCAGCAGCGGCGAGGAGCGGGTTGTGGAGGTGATCGCCAGTTGCTGCACGCGTTCGGTCATCGCCTTGCCATCGGGCATCGCAGCGAGCACGGCTTCGGTGTGCGCGTTCTGGGCCTTGATCCAGGCTTGCACGGCCGGGTCCTGTGCGTTTTCCAGCCAGCGGTAGGGATCGCTCACCGTAACGCCGTGCAAGGTGCTGGCAGCGGGTTTTGTAGGTGAAGCAGGCGGCTTGGAACTTTCCCCGGCATAGGCCGTGATGGTGGCGGCAAGGGCAAAGGCGGGCAGGCAGCGCAGAAAAAGGGACATGCCTCGGATCCTGTGGCTTGGGGTATGGAGCGGACCTGCCAGCCTATAGGGTGCATGCGCCCGAGCGAAACGGGACCCATGGCGCTTGTCAGCCGGGCACGCTTGGCTATGCTGGCCGACTTTCGTCACTGGAGTTCCGTCCATGCGCCGACTGCTGCTCGCCGGCCTCATCGCCCTCACCGTACTGCCCGTGGCAGCAGAAACCCCTTCGGCGGCGCCCAGGCTCGACCTGGAAACCATCATGGCCAATCCGGACTGGATGGGGCAGGCGGTAGAAAACCCCTATTGGAGCGTGGACGGCCGCAGCTTGTATTACCGGCT
>Ga0335072_10007451_pt1 | contig 15918 bp, 18 predicted proteins | sample Lox_Sample_21_FD_206725 | JGI IMG/M metagenome (GOLD analysis project Ga0335072, IMG submission 206725) | Soil microbial communities from Loxahatchee National Wildlife Refuge, Florida, United States - Lox_Sample_2.1 | ecosystem: Environmental > Terrestrial > Soil > Wetlands | place: USA...
GCGGTCAACCCGACGCTGGTCGAGGGGCAGCTGCGCGGCGGCGCCGCGCAGGGCATCGGCGGCGCGCTGCTCGAGGAGTTCGGCTACGACGAGGCCGGTCAGCCGCAGGCGACGACGTTCATCGACTACCGCATGCCGACGGCCGCCGAGGTGCCGCCGGTCGACGTGCTGGTCGCGCAGCAGTCCCCCGCGCCGGGCAATCCCCTGGGTGTGCGCGGCGCCGGTGAGGGCGGGATCAGCGCGGCCGGTGCGGTGCTGGCCAGCGCCGTCCGGGACGCGCTCGGGCTGCCCGGCGGCGTCGCCCGGTTGCCGCTCACAGCGGCGCGGGTGCAAGCCCTCGCCGCCAGTGCCCCAGCTTTGTCCGCCGGTAACCGGACAAACTTGGGGCAGTATCCCGGCCGGTCCGGCCGGGATGGCGCGAGCACGGAAGGTGCACGGTTATGACGGTCCCGGACAGCGGCGCGCTGGTGGCCATCGGTCGCGGGCCGGTGGGCTATGTCAGCAAGACCGACATGGTGGCGGCGCTGATCCGCGAGCTGATCATCACCGGCGAGCTCACCGCCGGGCAGCAACTGCGCCAGCGGGACCTGGCGCAGCGGTTCGGGGTCAGCCAGACCCCGGTGCGCGAGGCCATGCGGCGGCTGGAGTCCGAGGGACTGGTCATCGGGGACACCCACCGCGGGTTCACCGTCGTGATGCCCGACGACGGGCCGGTCGAGGAGAACTTCCAGATCCGCGCCGCGCTCGAGTCGCTCGGTGCGTCGCTCGCCGCACGCAAGATCGACGAGGCAGGCCTGGCGGAGCTGCAGCGGCTGAACGAGGAGATGCGGGCCCTGGCCGGCGGCGACCCCCGCTACGCCGAGCTCAACCGGGAATTCCACTTCACGCTGTACCAGTACTCGCGCAGCCCGCTGCTGATGTCGCTGATGCGGCTGCTGTGGGCGTCGCTCCAGGGCGGACCCCGGGTGCAGCGCACCCACGCCGAGTCGGCGCGCCAGCACGACGCGATCCTGGACGCGCTGCGCGCCGGGGACGCGGACGCAGCGAGCGCGCTGACGTACCAGCACATCATGGGCGCCGAGCGCGTCACGGGGCCGTGACCACCGGGGCCCGCCGTCATTCCACCGACCGGAAGGCAAGCCATGCCCGAGATCCGTACCGACGACGGCGTCGCCCTGCACACCGAGATCACCGGGACCGGCGAGCCGCTGCTGTTCCTGCACGAGTTCGCCGGTGATCACCGCAGCTGGGAGCCGCAGGTCCGCTACTTCTCGGCGAGCTACCGCTGCATCACGTACGCGGCGCGCGGCTACCCGCCGTCGGACGTCCCCGCCGACCCCGCCGCGTACAGTCAGGACCGAGCGGTCGCCGACGCGATCGCCGTGCTCGACGCGGTCGGGGTGCAGCGTGCCCACGTCGTCGGCCTGTCGATGGGCGGGTTCGCCACGCTGCACCTGCTGATGCGCCACCCGGACCGGGTCAGGTCGGCCGTGGTCGCCGGGGCCGGTTACGGCGCCCACCCGGACCGGCGTGAAGCGTTCCGGGCCGAAAGCGAGAAGATCGCCGATGCGTTCGAGGCCGAGGGCGCGTCGCAGGTCGCCCGGTGGTACGCCGACGGCCCGGCGCGGGTGCAGTTCCAGAGCAAGAACCCCCGCGGCTGGGCCGAGTTCGCGGCGGCACTGGCCGAGCACTCGGCGGAGGGCGCGGCGCGGACCATGCGCGGCGTCCAGGCCGTCCGGCCTTCGCTGTATGCGCTGCGCGACGAACTGGCCAGGATCACCGCGCCGGTCCTGATCGTGGCCGGCGACGAGGACGAGGGCTGCCTGGAGCCCGCGCTCATGCTCAAGCGCACGATCCCGAGCTCCGGGCTTGTCGTGCTCCCCCAGACCGGTCACACGGCCAACCTGGAGGAGCCCGGCCTGTTCAACGCCGCGGTCGACCGGTTCCTCACCCTCGCGGCGCGCGGCGCCTGGCGCCGCCGCGACCCCCGCTCCCTCTCAGCCTCCACCACCGGCGTCCGCTAGCCCGGCGCTGGCGATCGGCGGGATCACGAGCCGCTGACGCCGAGGTCGTCGGGGTGGCCGGCCGCCAGCCGCTCCCACTGAGGGGTCGGGCGCCCGTTGACGCGCCACTGCTCGCCGGTGTTGCGCCAGAACTGCGGCCATCCGGGCGGAGAGTGCTCGAAGGTCTCCTGGCGGCCGTACACGGTCATGTCGAGCAGGCCGTACACGGACCCCATTGCCTCCGTGGCCCGGCCGGTGGTCCAGTAGGTCTCGAACACCCGGTCGCCATCGCGCAGGTAGCAGACGATCATGCCGTGCCAGCGCCCGGCGAGCACCGCTTCGGTGGACTCCTGTGCCGAGTACCAGGGCATCGTGTAGCCCATGAAGTCGCGGTAGCGGGCGCTCTCCTCGTAGGGCCCCTCGGAGAAGGTGGCGAAGGTGACGTCGCGCGAGTACAGGTAGGGCAGATCGGCAGCCGCCGGCGGGCCGCCGCGATCGCGTCCCCTTCCCGGGTGTGGGCCTTCTCCCGCACGAGCAGCTCGTCCAGCTGCGCCTGCCACGTGGCCCGGTCGGTCACCTCAGGCATGGGTGCCGCGCTCTCGGCTGCTGGTCCCCGCTCGTTCCACAGCTCATCGTTCATGATCGCCTCCGCGCGCTGGCCGTCTGGGCGCTGGCACTCTAAGAATCCAGACGGCCATCGGGCGGCAAAATCATCGCCGCCCCGCTCGGAAGGGACCTGCGGATTACCCCAAGCCGGTGATGAAGTCCGCGACCAAGTCGGCCGTGATCATCGCGGCACGGTCGTTCAGATGGACATGATCGATCAGGACGATGAGGCCGTTCGAGGCTGAGATCTGGTCCCAGGAACGATGCAGGATGCTGCGGCTCAGGCTGGCTCTGGTCATCGGGCCGAACCGTCCCCGGTAGGGCGGGGGGTTGTGCGAGGCGGGCAGGACGCTTGCCAGGCGATCGTGCAGCGGAAGGTAATCGGCCGCATGCGCGGCGGCCATCCGGCGCAGTGCCTGGTTGTACGAGTTCACGCGGCGGTTCGTGTCGCTCGTGAGGTCCTCGCCGATCATCGGGATCTCGAGCACCGCGATGCGCGCCGAGGTCTGCGACTGCAAGCGGGTGAGGATCTCGTCGACGCACTCGGTGTACCAGCCGAGGGTCGGGGCGTGCGGAGCGTGCTGCTGCCGCCAGTACATCTTCTCCTGCCAGGTTCCGGACGCGGCGGCGACGTCGTTGCCGCCAACCTGCAGCGTGACCGCGTCCGGCTGGCAGCGGACCACGTCGTCGATGCGCTGAAGCACGTTCCAGGCCGGATCGCCGTCAACGCCGGCGTTGACGAACTGATAGCCGTCTGCCGCAAAACGGCGCTGCAGGAGGTCCACCCAGTTCGCGCTGTTCTGGCCGCTGGTGATGCTGTCGCCCGCGCAGACAACGAGCCGCTTCGCCGTCGGCGATCGCCCGGTCCGCAGGAATGCCGCGATGCCGGTGGCGGCCTCCGTCTGCTGTGCTGAAGTGGCGACCCTGCCCCTCGGCCGGCGCATGGCTTGACCCTACGGCGCCCCGTTCGCCGTGACCACCCGCGGCGGCAGGCGCGTCAGCCGCGCAGTGACGAGCGGTGGTGGTAGAGGTCTCTGAGCACGCCGACTTCGGCGCCGTGGTGAACAACCTCGTCCAGCACGTGCAGCGCCAGGTCGACCGTGTTCGACTCGGCGTACGGTCCCCAGGCTGGCCCGAGGGGCGCAGCCCACTCGTCGGGGCTGAGCCCGGCGAGCCCGGCGCGCCAGTTCCGGTAGTGCTCATCGAGGAACGCAGGCACCGCGGCGGTGTGGGCCGGGAAGTCGATCCGCTCGGTGGTCAGGGTGCCGTCCCCGAACCGTGAGCTGGCAAATCCACCGACGGCCATTCCGCCCAGATGCCCGAGCCGCCAGGCAATGGTGGTGACGGGCGCTGGATCCGGTGCCGGACCGCCGCCCCCTCCGCCGTCGAGCCGCCAGCGCCCGTCATCGCCCTGGCGCAGCGACCAGCATCCGGCCACCGGCTCCCAGAAGTACTCCTCGTCGGTGAGCCCGGCGAGCCGGGCGGCGAGGCGCTCCCAGACGTAGTCGAAGGCCGTGATCAGGGAGCCTGCGGTTGCATCCATGTCACGATCCAACCGCAGGTGCTCCCTTCCTCTTCCAGTCGGCCCCGGCGGCGAGGCCGAGGGCGCCGGCGGCCGGAACCGGCCGCACGATCCTACGGTTCCCAGCCCGTCTTGCCGTCGATGCGCTCGCGAATCAGGTCGGCCTGGCCGCAGTGCTCCGCGTACTCCCCGATGAGGTGCGTGAGCGTCCAGCGCAGCGACATCTCGCCCCAGCGCTCGCTGGTGAAAACCTGGTCAAGCGACAACCCGGCGGCGGCCCGCCGCGCCACGTCCTGCTCGGCGACGAGCCGGTCCAGATCACGCTGCGCGTGAGCCGGATCCACGTCGTCGAACGCACCGTCGGGCCGGCCCGGCGCCGTGTAGTAGTCCGCAATGTCCTCACCGCCCCAGCGACGGCGAAAGTAGGTGCGCTCGACGTCGGTGAGGTGCCGGACGATCCCGAGCAGGGACAGGCTGGACGGCGGCACGGAACGCTCGGCGAGCTGCTCGGCCGTCAGGCCGGAGCAGCGCCGCAGCAGGCTGGTCCGGTACCAGTCCAGGAACCCGTCGAGCATCGGCCGTTCCGGCCCGGTGAAGGGCTCATCCTGGTGGGCAAATTCCGGCGCGGTCCACGTCACCCATCTATCGTCCAGCCGCGGCCCGCCGGCGCAACCGAATATCTGGCCGCCGGCGCGTCAGCCCGTCTTCTCGCGGACCTGCCGCTTGATGCGGCCGAGCATGGCGGCCATGCCGCGCAGCCGCAGCGGGCTCACCAGGTCCTGCAGCCCGAGCCGGGCCGGGAACTCACCGGGCGTGTCCAGCACCTCTTGCGCGGCGAGCCCGTCGAGCCCGGCGTGCAGGATGCCGGCGAAACCGCGGGTGGTCGGCGCCTCCCTCGGCGCGTCGAAGAACAGGTGGACGACGTCGTCGGCGTCCACCTCGACGGCCAGGAACAGCGGCGACTGGCACTCCGGCACCTGCTCGAGCAGGTCGTGATGGTCCGCGTACCGTGCGGGCAGCGCGGGCAGTTCCTCGGAGAACTCCAGCAGCAGCTGCAGCCGCTGCGAGTCCGGCATCGCCGTGAAGTCCTCGGCGATCTCCTGCAGCCGGGGGTGCAGCGTGCCGGCGTCGGCGGTCACGGTTCCTCGCCCCTCCGGATCGGCACCCGGACCGAGTTGCCCCACTCGGTCCACGAGCCGTCGTAGTTGCGCACGTGCGGGTAGCCCAGCAGGTGGTGCAGCACGAACCAGGTGTGGCTGGAACGCTCGCCGATCCGGCAGTAGACCACGACGTCGTCGTCGGCGCGCAGCCCCACCTCATCCTGGTAGATCGCCTCGAGTTCCTTGCGGTTGCGGAACGTGGCGTCCTCCGCGGCCGCGCGTGCCCAGGGAACGTTCCTGGCGCCGGGGATGTGGCCGCCCCGCACCGCGCCCTCCTGCGGATAGTCCGGCATGTGCAGCAGCTCTCCGCTGTACTCCCCGGGAGAGCGCACGTCGATCATGGGCGAGCCGAGGTGGGCCACGACCTGGTCCCGGAACGCGCGCATCGTGGTGTCATCGCGCTCCACCACCGGGTAGCTGGTGCGGGGGCGCTGCGGCACGTCGGTGCTCAGCGGCCGGCCCTCGGCGATCCACTTGGCCCGGCCCCCGTCGAGCAGGCGCAGGTCCGGGTGGCCGAACAGGGTGCACACCCACAGCGCGTACGCAGCCCACCAGTTGTTGCGGTCGCCGTACAGGACCAGCGTGGTGTCCCGGCTGATCCCCTTGGCCTCCATCAGCCGGGCGAAGCCGGCGCCGTCGACGTAGTCACGGGTCTGCGGGTCGTTGAGCTCGGTGTGCCAGTCGAGCTTGACCGCGCCGGGAATGTGGCCGGTCTCGTAGAGCAGCACGTCCTCGTCGGACTCCGCGACGACGAGCCCGGGATCATCCAGGTGCTCGGCCAGCCATTCGGTGCTGACCAGCATCTCCGGCCGGGCGTACTCCTGGAACTTCGATGCGGAATCGTACGGCACTGCCATGACCAACCTCCGCTTGTAAGCGATGCGCGTTAACCATCCAAGAGCCCTGAACGCAACGCTACTGCTCAGCCTTCCCGCAGGCCGGCTCAGGCTCGGTTCTCTGACTATAGTCAGATAATATGGAGCAGGAGATGGTTGGCCGGGTCCGGAGCTTCAACCGGGCCGTGACCCAGCGCGCCGGAGCGCTCGACGACGCGTTCCTGTCCCGCGGCCGTCCGCTTGGCCAGGCGCGGGTGCTGTGGGAGATAGGGCCGGACGGGAGCGACGTCCGCGCCCTGCGGTCGCGGCTCGAGCTCGACTCGGGCTACCTGAGCAGGCTGCTGCGGTCACTCGAGGCCGACGGCCTGGTGGAGGTCGCGCCCAGTCAGGCGGACGGGCGGGTGCGCATCGCCCGGCTGACCCGCCGGGGCCTGGCCGAGCGGGCCGAGCTTGACCGGCTTTCGGATGACGCGGCCACCGAGATCCTGCGGCCGCTGAGTTCCGGCCAGCGCTCCCGGCTCGTCGCCGCCATGGCCGAGGTCGAGCGGCTGCTGGCGGCCTCGGCGGTGCGGATCGCCGGGTGTGACCCGAGGCGGCCGGAGGCCCGGTTCTGCCTGCAGTCCTATTTCGGCGAGCTGTCCCGGCGCTTCGACAGCGGGTTCGACCCCGCGCGGAGCATCTCCGCCGGCGATGACGAGCTGACCCCGCCCGCCGGGCTGCTGCTGGTGGCCACGCTGCGCGGCGAGCCCGTCGGGTGCGGCGCGCTGAAGTTCCACGGCGGCGCTCCTGCCGAGATAAAGAGGATGTGGGTGGCACCGGCCGCCCGGGGCACCGGGCTCGGCCGCCGGCTCCTGGCCGAGCTGGAGGAGCGAGCCGCGCAGAGCGGCGCCGGCCGCGCCCGGCTGGAGACCAACGGCGCCCTGGCCGAGGCCATTGCGCTGTACCGGTCGGCGGGCTACCGCGAGGTGCCCGCGTTCAGCGACGAGCCGTATGCCCATCACTGGTTCGAGAAGCCGCTCGCCAGCGCGACAGCCCGTCCGACGAGGTAGAACGGCACGGGCACCGCGCCCAGCGGCTCGGCCGCTTCGTAGGCCCGCGCCTTGGCCAGCAACTCTGCGGAGATGTCCACCCGGTCATCGCCGCGCCGCGGCGCGCCAGCACCCGGGCCACCCGGCCCTGCCCGCAGGCGGCCTCCAGCCGTCCGCCGCTCACCGACCGCCGCCACCGCCAGGTCTGCTAGGGGCGAACGGCGCACCCGCGCGTATGGCGTCTTCGCGCCGTTCGTGAGACAAATAGCAGAGGTGTATCAGCGGCTTTCGGTGGCCGCGGGCGGAAGTGGGCAGCCATGTACGTCGCCGGCGAAACAGCACAGGCCGGGGGGACCGCGCGCCCGGTGTCCGGGCCGTCGGCAGGGCTCTACCTCACCGAGCCCGCGCGGGGGCTCGCCGGCCTCGCGTTCCTGCCGCTGGCCGCGCCGTGGCTGGCGACCGCGCCGCGCGGCGATGGGCACGGCGTGCTCGTCGTCCCGGGCTTTCTGGCCACGGACACCAGCACGGCCCTGCTGCGGCGGTTCCTGCGCCGGCTCGGCTACGACGTGCACGGCTGGGACCTCGGGCGCAACCTGGGCCCGACGGACGCGGTCCTCGATAGGCTGCCGCGGGCGCTGGTGGCCCTCTCCGGCCGCACCGGGGGCCCGGTGTCGGTGGTGGGCTGGAGCCTGGGCGGCATCTTCGCCAGGGAGCTGGCGCGCCAGCATCCCGGGCAGGTCCGCGACGTGATCACGCTGGGCAGCCCGTTCGCGCTGACCGACCCGCGGCAGAGCCGGGCCGACGGCGCCTACCGCCGCCGCCGTCACCTGCACGCCGACGGCGCGCGGGTGCCCACCCGCGAGCAGGCCGCCCGCCCGATCGGCGTCCCGTCCACGGCCGTGTACTCGCGGCGGGACGGCATCGTGTCCTGGCAGGCCTGCGTCGAGCCGGAAACGGCGCAGCACGAGAACGTCGAGGTCCGCTGCGCCCACCTCGGGTTCGGCGCCGACCCCGCGACGCTGTGGCTGATCGCCGACCGGCTCGCCACCCCGGCCGGGCGGTGGCGCCCGTTCCGGCCGCCGCCGCTGCTGCGGCGGCTCTACCCCGGCCGCTGAGGAGTGACCACGGATGCAGCAGCTCACCGGGCTCGACGCCGCGTTCCTGACCTTCGAGACCGCCAACAGCACCGGTCACGTGGGCGGGCTATGCGTCCTGGATCCGAGCGCGGCGCCCAAGCCGCTCACGCTGGCCCGGCTCACCGAGGTGCTGGGCGAACGGCTCCCGCTCGTGCCGGTGCTGCGCCGCAAGCTTCTGAACGTGCCGCTCGGCCTCGACCAGCCGTACTGGGTCGACGACGCCGACTTCGACATCGAGTACCACATCCGGGAGATCGCGCTGCCGCGCCCGGGATCGGATGCGCAGCTCAATGAGCAGGTGGCCCGGCTGCACGCCCGGCCGCTGGACCGGAGCCGGCCGCTGTGGGAGATCTACCTGATCACCGGGCTGGCCAAGCGCCGGGCGGCGGTCTATACGAAGATCCACCACTCCGCGATCGACGGCGCGTCCGGCGCCGAGCTGCTCACCGTGCTGCTCGATCTCGCCCCTGGCGGACGCGAGCTGCCACCGTCCGAACCGTTCAGGCCCGAACGCCGTCCAGGAACCCCGGCGATCGCCGCCCTCGCTGCGGCGCGGATGGCGTGGCGGCCGGTGCAGACGGTACAGGTGGCCAACCAGTTCGTGCGCCTGCTGCCCACCCTGGGCCCCGCGGTCGGCGCGTTCCTCGGCGGCATGCTGGGGCTGGGCCGTGGCGACGGGGCGGTGATCCCCAGCGTGCCCGGGCGCGCCCCGGTGACCCCCTTCAACAAGCCGATCACGCCGCACCGGCGGGTGGCGTTCCGCAGCGTGCCCCTTGACCAGGTCAAGGCAGTGAAGAACGCCTTCGGCGTCTCGGTCAACGACGTGGTCATGGCGATGTGCGCGGGCGCGCTGCGGCGCTGGCTTGCCGACCGCGACGTGCTGCCCGACGCGCCGCTGATCGCGATGATCCCGGTGTCGATCCGTGATCCGGCGAGCCAGGGCGCCCTCGGCAACAAGGTGTCGGCGATGCTCGCCATGCTGCCCACCAACGTCGCCGACCCCGGCCAGCGCCTGGAGATCGTGCACGCCGCCACGAAGATCGCGAAGGCCCAGCAGGCGGCGATCCCGCAGGGGCTGGTCGACCAGATCAGCGACTTCGCTCCCCCGGCGCTGACCGCCCGCGCCGCCCGGGTCGTGTTCGCCACCGGCCTGCTGCACCGGCTGCCGCCGTTCAACCTCTGCATCTCCAACGTCCCGGGCCCGAACGTGCCGGTCTACCTGTGCGGCGCGAAGCTGCTGGCGCACTACCCGGTGTCGGTGATCACCGACGGGCAGGGCCTGAACATCACCCTGGTCGGCTACCTGGGTCAGCTGCACTTCGGGCTGGTGTCGTGCCGGGAGCTCATCCCTGACCTCGACGCGCTGGCCGGCTGCCTGGCCGACGAGCTCGAGGTGCTGATCAAGGCCGCCGACCGGCTCGCGGCTGGCTAGTGCGCGATGCGGCAGGCCCAGATGGCCGGGATGGCGAGCGGCCACGGCGACGCTCGCACGGTCGTGCCCCAGGGTGGCGCGGTCCCCGCGACCGTCCCGCCCGGGATCTTCGCCGACGCGGTCGGGGCCTACCTGTCCGGGCAGCGGCTCGACATGCAGTGCCTGGCGCGCCAGGCCCGCGTCGGGCGTGCCACCCTCTACCGGCGGGTGGGCAACCGTGAGCAGCTGCTCGACGAGGTGATCTGGTGGCGGGCCCGGCGGCTGCTGGTGCGTCAGGTGCGGGCCACCGCCGCGCTCGCCGGAGTGACCCGGATCGTCGCCGTGATCGGCGGCGTGCTCGAAGCCATCGAGCGGGACGAGCCGCTGCGGGCGTTCCTCGAGTCCGATCCCGAGGCGGCGCTGCGCATCCTGACCGGGGCGCGCAGCAGGGTGCAGCGGGGCATGGCCGGGGCGCTGGAAAACCTCATCGACCTCGAGCGCGGCCGCGGCGCATTCGAGGCAGACCTCGACACCCCCACGCTCGCCTACGCGATCGTGCGCATCTGCGAGGGGTTCCTGTACGCCGACGTGATCGCGGACCGCTCCCCCGACACCGGCCGGGCCGTCACCGTCATCGAGGCCCTGCTGCTCGGCCTTGACCTGGTGCACCGGCCGCGCCTGGGAGATCGAGGACAAGAGCGGCTGACCGGGCCGGGCACCGCCTAGTGCAGGTACTGCTCGATCACCGGCGCGACCAGCGCGACGATCTCGTCGGGGGTGGCTCTGGCGACCGGTTGGAGCCGGACGACGTGCCGGAGCATCGCGACGCCCATCAGCTGCGCCGCGACCAGGCTGGCCCGCAGCGGCGCGTTCTCGTGCCCGGTCCGGGAGGCGATCGCCGGCAGCAGTTCGGCCGCGAGGAACTCCCTGAGCATCGCGGCGGCCTTCTCGTTGGAGACGGCCGAGCGGACCAGGGCCAGGATCGCGTTGCGGCTCTGGTCGCTGTCGACGAACCCCAGATACGAGCGGACCAGGGACTCGGCGAAGTCGTGCAGCGTTGGTTCCTCCTGACCGCCGAATACCTCGGACAAACCGGTCGGCAGGCCGGTCGCGGCGGTGAACAGCCCTTGCTTGGTGCCGAAGTAGTGGATCAGCAGCGCCGGGTCCACCTTCGCGTCGGTGGCGATGGCGCGCAGCGACGTGGCTTCGTAGCCCCGGCTGGCGAACTGCCGCCGGGCCACGGCGAGGATCTTGTCCCGGGTGTCCGGGGTTCCCGGGCGGCGGCCGGTGCGGGTCATGCCACCGCCGGGCCCGGGACAGCCCGGCCGGGAAAAGCCGGACCCGAGACAAGAGCCACGAACGCCTCCTCCAGGTTGGCTCCCACCGTACGGGCCTGCGCCTCGATCCCGCTGGCGGCCAGCACCTTCTGCACGTCAGCGGCCTGGCCGGTCACCCGCAGTACACCCTGGCCGTGCACCTGGACCTCGTAGCCCTCCTGGTCGAGCACGGCGAACGCGCGGGCCCAGTCGGCACTGCGGACCTCCGTCACCGTGCGGTCACCGACGATGCCCGCAACCGTGCCGCTGGCCACGACCCGGCCGTCCGCCATCACCACGAGCCGGTCGCACTCCTGCGCTTCCTCCAGGTTGTGGGTGGTGACCAGGGCCCCGGCCCCGCCGTCGGCGGCCTGCCGGATCTGTTCCCACAGCCGGGCGCGGCCGAGCGGCCCGACGCCGGAGGTCGGCTCGTCGAGCACCAGCAGCTCGGGGCGGTGCGCGAGCGCCACGGCGAACGCGACCTCGCGCTGGGTGCCCAGCGGCAGCGCGCCGACCAGCTCGTTCCGCACGCCGGCGACGCTGGCGGGCAGCGCGGCCCTGACGCCGAACGCCGCGGCGGTGAAGCTCCAGTTCTCGGCCACGGTGAGGTCGTCGTACAGGCCCAGGGTCTGCGGCACGTAGCCGGCGCGCCGCCGCCCGGAGACCGACGGCGGCGCGCCGAACAGGCGGACGCTTCCCTGGCTTGGCTGCAGCAGGCCCAGCAGCAGCCGGATCAGGGTGGTCTTGCCCGCGCCGTTCGCGCCGAGCAGGCCCACGACCTCCCCGGCGGCGACCGCAAGGTCCACGGCGCGCACGGCAACATGCGAGCCGAATCTCCTCCAGACCGCGGCGGACTCGGCGAGGGCATCCACCGGCGTCACCGTCCTGCCTGGGCGGCCAGCTCGGCGACCACCACCGCGTCGTCGAAGTCCGGGGTGGCCGGCTCGACGCCCGCGGGCAGCTCGCCGCCGGGCGCCCAGACCCGCCAGCCGGCGCCGCGCCGCCAGGACAGCGGGCCAGGGAGGCCGGCGCCGGTTCGCGCAGCCGTGCCGACCGCACCGGGCACGGCGCGCAGGATGGCGTCGGGCGAGCCGCTGGCCAGCACCTTCCCCGCCTCCAGCAGCACCACGGAGGCGGCACGGGCGGCCTCGTTCACGTAGGTCGTGGCGACCACGACGGCGGTCCCCTGCGCGGCGGCACCGGAGATGAGCCGCCATAGTTCCACCCTGCTAACTGGATCCACCCCGGTGGTCGGCTCGTCGAGTACCAGCAGGTCCGGCGCGTGCAGCAGCGCCAGCGCTGCGGCCAGCTTGCGCTGCATGCCGCCGGAAAGCTGCCCGCCGAGCCGCGCGCGCACGCCGGCCAGGCCGGTGCGCTCGAGCAACTGCCGCTCCCGTTCGCCGCGCTGCCCGCCGGGCAGCCGGTAGGCGCCCGCGATGAAGTCGAGGTTCTCCTGAACCGTCAGGTCCGCGTACAGGCCGGAGGTGGCCGGCACGTACCCGATGCGCTGCTTCGGCGGGCGCCGCACCGTCCCCGCCTGCGGCCGCACCAGGCCGACGAGCGTCTTGAGGCAGGTCGACTTGCCGGCCCCGTCGCCGCCGACCACGATCGTGACCTCGGCGGGGCGGGCCCTCACGGTCACGTCGTCGAGCGCGGTCCTGCGGCCGAAGCTCACCCGCACGTCGTCCAGGCCCCACGTCATGCCGCCACGGCCTCGCTGCCGGCGTCACGCGGCTGCGCGTCCTTGCCGCTGCGGCGGCCGCTCGGCGCAAGGTCGTGGCGGAATCGTACGATCGCGAGGCCCAGCACCACGACGGCGAGCAGGGCCAGCAGCCCGAGCGGCTGCCCGAGCGCGGAGATGGGCGTCGCCTTCAGCATCACGCCCCTGCTGATCTCGATGAAGTAGGTGAGCGGCAGCACGTAGGAGATCCACCGCACGCCCGCGGCCATCGACGTGACCGGGAAGATCAGCCCGGACAGCAGCACCTGCGGCAGCATGATCATGAACGAGAGCTGGATGGCCTGGCCCTGGTTCTGCGAGAGCGTCGAGATCAGAACGCCCATGCCGAGGGTCACCAGCAGGAACAGGCCGGCGCCGAGCGCGAACGTGGCGACGTTGCCGGTGAACGGCACGCCGAACAGGCCCATCCCGATCAGCACGATCGCGGTGAGGTCGACCGCCGCGACCATCAGGTACGGAGCGATCTTGCCGGCGATCACGTCCCTGGCGCGCAACGGCATCACCGCCAGCTGCTCGAGCGTGCCGGTCTGCCGCTCCCGGACTACCCCCAAGCTTGTGATAAGCGTGCCGACGAACACCAGGATCAGGCCTGCCAGGCCCGGGACCATCACCCATGAGGTGGTCAGCCTGGGGTTGTAGAGGATCTGCTCCGTGACCCGAGATGCCCCCGCCCCACCCGCCCCGGCCGTTCCCGCGGCCCGGGCGGCGGCCAGCCTGGCCAGGGCGCCCTGGGCGGTCTCCACCGAGAACAGCTGGGTCCCGTCCATCAGGACGTGCACACCGGCACCGCCGGTGACCACCGCGACGACAGCCTCGCCATCCTGCAGGCGGGACCGGGCGGCGGCCAGGCCGGCCGCCGGGTCCACCTCGGTCACGTGGAACGGCGGCCGCAGCGACGCCGCGGCCTGGCGTGCGCCCGGGCCGGCGACCACCGTCGGGATGTCATGGACGTCGAAATTCGCGGCGTAGCCGAACACGACCAGCAGGACGACCGGAAGCACGATCATCATCGCCACGGTCCGGCGGTCGCGCCTCAGCTGGCGAAACTCCTTGGCAACCATCGCCCACATGGAGCGCTCCTCAGCGGCGGCGACAGGGCAAACTCAACACTCGATGAAATCTACACTCGTTGACTTTTTTGTGTCAAACAGGTGCCGGATGAGGCCGGTGACCCGGTTTGCGTTATCATCCAGAAGCTTTGTGACCTGCGATGACGCTGAGGTGAAGCTTGCGGCTGTTCGACGCGAACTGGATGCAGATCGAGGAGTACTTGCACCGCGACGACAGGATCGTCCTTCCGACCGGATCGACCGAGCAGCACGGCTTTCTCTCGCTGGGGACCGATGCGATCCTCGCCGAGCGGGTGGCGGTCGAGGCCGCCGAGCCTCTCGGCGTGCCGGTGCTCCCGGCGCTCCCGTTCGGGATGGCTCCGTACTTCGCCGCCTTCCCCGGAAGCATGAGCCTGCGCATCACCACCTACATCGAGGTGCTGCGCGACCTCCTCGACGGCCTGGCCGCGCAGGGCTTCCGCAGGATCGCGATCATCAACGGGCACGGCGGCAACGCGCCGGTGACCGGGTTCATCCGCGAGTGGATCTGCCAGCCCCGGCCGGACCGGGTGCAGGTGCTGTTCCACAGCTGGTACAACGCGCCGAAGACAACCGCGGCCGCGGATCAGTTCGACCGCGACCAGATGCACGGAGGCTGGGTGGAGAACTTCGCATGGACCAGGGTGGCCGGAGCCGACATGCCGCCGGAGCCCAAGCCGGTCATTCCGCGTGACGTCGTCGGGCAGCTCGACCCGGCGCAGGTCAGGACCGCGGCGCCGGACGGCATGCTGGGTGGCGCGTACGCGCGCCCGGACGAGGACATGCAGGTCGTCTGGGACGCCGGCGTGGCCGAGGTGCGGGAACTGCTCGAGACCGGGTGGCTCCGGTGACCGCCGGGACGCTGGCCGGCAAGACCGCGGTGGTCACCGGCACGGCCCACGGCATCGGCTCCGCGATCGCCGAGGCGCTCCGCGGCGAAGGCGCGGACACCCACGGGGTCGACAAGGACCGGGCCGACCTCACCAAGCCCGCCGAGGTCAGGGAGTTCTTCGGCTCACTCGGCGGCGTCGACATCCTGGTCAACACCGCCGGGGGCGTCGTGGGGCAGGTCGGCCGCCCGATCGAGGAGGTCACCGACGACGCCTGGGACGCCGTCGTGCAGGCCAACCTGTACAGCGCGTTCCTGTGCACCCGGGCCGCCGTGCCGTCGATGAAGGAGCGCCGCTGGGGCCGGATCGTCAACATCTCCTCGGGAGCGGGCCGCGGCGTCAGCCTGACCGGCATCCAGGCCTACACCAGCGCGAAGGCGGGCCAGATCGGGTTCACCCGGCAGATGGCGCACGAGCTCGGGCCGTTCGGGATCACCGTGAACTGCATCGCTCCCGGGTTCATCCTCTCCAACCCGACGACCGAGCGGCAGTGGCAGAGCTACGGCGAGGAAGGCCAGCGCAAGCTGGTGGAAGGCATAGCGACACGGCGGCTTGGACAGCCCGAGGACATCGCCAACGGCGTGCTGTTCTTCGTGTCCGAGCGGTCGTCGTGGGTGACCGGGCAGACGATCTCGATCGATGGTGGACATGCTCTCTTTTGATGCCGATGACGCGGGCTACCTGACCGAGCTTGCCGAGTACGTGGCGGTGCCGAGCGTCAGCAGGGACGCATCCGCCGAGACCATGCGCGCCGCGGCCGACTGGCTCGTGGCGCAGCTCGCCTTCGCCAACGGCCGGGTGGTCGAGACCGAGGGCCACCCCGCCGTGCGCGGCGAGTGGCTCGGCGCGGAGGGCGCGCCGACGATCCTCGTCTACGGCCACTACGACGTGCAGCCCACCGGCGACCTGGCCGAGTGGATCAGCCCCCCATTCGAGCTGACCCTGGACGGCGACACCGTCCGCGGACGCGGCGCCACGGACGACAAGGGGCCGGTCTACATCGTGCTGAAGACCGCGCAGGCGTTCCTGGCCCAGGAGGGCGCGCTCCCGCTCAACGTGAAGTTCCTGTTCGAGGGCGAGGAGGAGATCGGCAGCCCGCACCTGCCCGCGTTCGTCCGCGAGCACGCCGGTGAGCTGGCCGCCGACCTCATGATCTCGGCGGATGGCGCCATGTGGCGGCC
>Ga0335072_10007459_pt1 | contig 15912 bp, 15 predicted proteins | sample Lox_Sample_21_FD_206725 | JGI IMG/M metagenome (GOLD analysis project Ga0335072, IMG submission 206725) | Soil microbial communities from Loxahatchee National Wildlife Refuge, Florida, United States - Lox_Sample_2.1 | ecosystem: Environmental > Terrestrial > Soil > Wetlands | place: USA...
CGCCTTCAACTCCGGGCTGGAGCCGGGCGTGGTGGCCGAGAAGGTGCGCAACCTTCCAGCGGGCCACGGCCTGAACGCCGCCACTGGTGAGTACGAGGACCTGCTGAAGGCCGGCGTTGCCGACCCGGTCAAGGTGACCCGTTCGGCGCTGCAGAACGCGGCGTCGATCGCGGGGCTGTTCCTGACGACCGAGGCCGTCGTCGCCGACAAGCCGGAGAAGGCGGCCGCTCCGGCGGGCGACCCGACCGGCGGCATGGGTGGCATGGACTTCTAAGTCCAGAACGAAAAAGCCCGGTCCCATTTGGGGCCGGGCTTTTTCGTCCGCCGAACGTGGGGGCTGAGTACGTCCACACACCGAATTTCGTCCACAGACCCCACGCTCGACGTGCGCGCAACTGGTCCATGCGGGCGAATATGCCCGCATGGAGCCATTTCTCGGCAGCTACGCGCTCAACTGCGGTGCCGTCACTCGTGGTCAACTGCGAACCCAATACCGCAGGGTGTTCCGCGACGTGTACATCGGCAGGGATGCGGAGCTGACGGCGGCCGCCAAAGCGCGCGCGGCGTGGCTGTCGACGGGCGCGATATTGGCCGGCCTATCCGCCGCCGCGGTACTCGGCACGAAATGGCTCGACGCGGCCGCGCCCGCAGAGATCGTGCGCGCGGATCGGCATGCTCAGCAAGGCATGGTTGTCCACAGCTATGAACTGGCCGGTGATGAGGTGCACCTGGTCCGGGGAATGCGCGTGACGACCGCGGCCCGAACCGCATTCGACATCGGTTGCGGCCTGCCCATCGCCAAGCCGGTGCCGATCCTCGACGCGTTACTCAATGCCACGGGTATCAAACCCGCGGACGTCATCGCTGTGGCCGACCGGCATCGGGGAGCCCGCGGCATCCGGCGGCTGCAGGCCGCGCTGGAGTTGGCCGACGGTGGTGCGGAGTCGCCGCAGGAGACGAGGGTGCGGCTGTTGTTGGTAGGCGCTGGGCTTCCAAAGCCGGAGACGCAGATCGAGTTTCGGGATCTGCACATCCGGGTGGACATGGGGTGGCGGGAGTGGAAGATTGCGATCGAGTACGACGGCATCCAGCACTGGCAGGACCGATATCAGCGGTCGTGGGATATCGAGCGAATCGCCTTGCTGGAAGCGGCCGGCTGGTCCGTGGTCAGAGTCAGTGCCGAAATGCTGTCGCGGCCGCAGGTGATTGTTGAGCGCGTCAAGGCCAAGCTCGCCGAGTGTGGGGCATATGGACGAATTCAAGGCAATTCCCGTACGTGGGGCCCACACTCGGCACCCGAGGGTCAACACGCGGTGTCAGGCCGGCTCCGAGAACACGACGCAGTCGTGCAGGCAGCCTTTGGCCGCCTTGGGTGACTCGGTGTCCGCTTCGCGGTGCAGCAGCGCACGGGTGGGCACCACGTCCAATCGAACGGTTTCCCCGTCGGACTCGGTGGTTTCGGCCCGGCCGTCGACGATCAACGAGTAGCCGCCCGGCTCGGCCGGAGGCCACAGCAGGGTGACATCGCTGCGGTGGGCGAGGTTTTCGCGGGTGCGTCCGCCGATCAGCCCGACGTCGAGGATGGCCTCGCGCAGTTCGGGCTCGACCGTCACGGTGTGCGGGCGGTAGTCGTCGTCGACGGTGATGAGGTACGCGAACGGGTAGTCCGGGAGTGCGGCGGCAAGCCGCTGGAAGTCCACCCTTTTCTTCGTGCGCATGGTTTCGAGGATAGGCGCGTTGGTCACAGGCGGTTGAGCAAGCCAGGACTTGTGACGCCGGGGTTGAAGCCGGTACTGGCGGTCGCCGAGTTGAGCATGTCCGAGCTGAGGTTGGGGCTCACGCCACCCGTGACGTAGCGGCCGGAGTTGAGAAAGCCGAGATTTCCGGTATCGGGGCTGACGGCGCCGACACCTTGGCTGACGTTGTTGCCGAAACCGAGGTCGGAATTGGGTTGGGCGCCGGCGGATAGCCCAAAAGTGGGCCGGCCGGTGCCGCCGAGATCGAGTTTCGGCAGGGCCTCGTGCCAGGGCGCCAACTTCGCCACGGCCGCCGACGCGTCTGCGTGGTAACCCGTCATCGCCACCACGTCGGACGCCCACATCTGTTCGTATGCGGCCTCGATGTCGGCGATGGCCGGAGCGTTCTGCCCCAGATGGTTCGTGGCGGCCAACGCCTGCACCAGATTACGGTTGGCCGCCACCACCGCGGGTTGGACCGTGGCCTCGAGTGCCGTCTCGAACGCGGCCGCGATGGCCGAGGCCTGGCTGGATGCCGACTCGGCCTGGGCGGCCGCCGCGCTGAGCCAGCTCACATACTGGGTCGCAACGGCCATCATCGCCGCCGACGACGCGCCCTGCCATGAACCGTTGGCCAGATCCGATGTCACCGAAAAAAACGAGGATGCCGATGAGGCAAGGTCCTCGGCCAGCCCATCCCACGCCTTCGCGGCAGCGAGAAGCGGCGCCGCTCCCGGACCGGCGAAGATTCGTGCCGAGTTGATTTCGGGCGGCAACCGCGCGTAGTGCGGGCTCGTCACGAACCAAAGTTAACTGTGACAAGCCGCCCTTCGTGGCGTTATCGACCAGGTGTAGGGGGTGACTTGCGGCCGCGGACCAACTTGCCGGGCCGGGCAGCGGTGGGAACGCCCGATTCGGCGATCACTTCGCCGGACACGATCGTTGCGACGTATCCGTCGGCGGTCTGGTCCAGCCGGCGCCCACCGGCGGGCAGGTCATAGGTGATCACCGGCTTGTGCAGCCGCAATCCGGCATGGTCGATGACGTTGAGGTCGGCCTTGTACCCGACACCGATGCGGCCGCGGTCGCCCAGCCCGGCGATGCGGGCCGGCACGGAAGTGAGCTCGCGGACGGCCTCGGACACCGTGAACCGTCCGGATTTCCGGTCGCGTGCCCAATGCGCCAGGAAGTACGTCGAGTAGCTCGCGTCGCAGATCATGCCGTAATGCGCGCCGCCGTCGCCGAGACCGAGCACCACATCGTCGCGGTGCAGCAACCGCCCGACGGTGTCCAGTGAGTTGCTCTCCAGGTTGCTGGTGGCGACCAACAGCATGGCGCGGCCGTCGTCGTCGAGCAGCCGGTCGTAGGCCTCCTCCATCGGGTCCACCCCGCGGGCCCGGGCGCGGGCCCCGATGCTGGTCGACGGGTCGGGCTCGTAGTCGGGCTCGTCGCCCAGCGGGAAAATCCAGTCCCACATCTGCGTCACGAACAGGATCGGGTGACCGTGGCCTGGCTTGTCGGCCAGGATCCGGGCGCGGACCTCGGGCTTGCGCATCTCGGCCACCCGCTCGGCCAGCGGCAGGTGCGCGATTTCCCGGTAGCTCGGGTACAGCACGAACGGGTTTGCGCTCAGCCGTAGGCCGATGATCAGCCCGATCGGGCGCGGCAGCAGCTGTGCGGTGATATCACCGCCCGCCGCGTTGGCCTTCTCGATCATGGTGATGGCATCCGGCCACGTCGGGTCGCCGGCGTTGGCGACGACGAGCGTGAAGGTGAGCGGCAGCCCCACGTCCTCGGCCACGTCGAAAACCGTCTGCAGCACGGACTGGTAGCCGCCGGCGGGAATGTCGGGCACGAATTGCAGCAGTCCGCCGCCGCCGTCGACGACGCCGCGGGCGATCTCTTCGATCTCTTCGCGGGCGGCCTCGTAGCTCGGGATCGGCGAACCGCTTTCGGTCTTGTGGATCGTCAATCGCGAGGACGCGAAGCCCAGCGCGCCGGCCTCGATCGCCTCGGTGGCCAGTGCCCGCATCTTGGCGAGGTCTTCGGGGGTGGCCGGCTCGCGATCGGCGCCACGCTGACCCATCACGTATACCCGCAGCGGGGAGTGCGGCAGGTAGGCGGCGACATCGATGTCGCGCTTGCCCGCGTCCAGCGCGTCCATATATTCGGGGAAGGTTTCCCAGTTCCACGGCAGGCCGTCGGTCATGACGACGCCGGGAATGTCCTCGACCCCGGCCATCACGTCGACGAGCACGTCGTGGTCTTCTTGGCGGCACGGCGCGAAGCCGACCCCGCAGTTGCCCATCACCACCGTGGTCACCCCGTGCGCCGACGACGGGGTCAGCCGCTCCGACCAGATGGACTGGCCGTCGTAGTGGGTGTGCAGGTCAACGAAGCCCGGCGTGACCAGCAGCCCGGCCGCGTCGATCTCCCGCCCGGCGCCATCGCCGTTCACGGAACCGACCGCCGCAATGACGCCGTCGCGCACCGCGACGTCGCCGACGTACGGCTCACCTCCCGAGCCGTCGACGATGGTGCCATTGCGGATGATGAGGTCGTAGGTCATCTAAATAATCTACGACCGTCCCGGGTGGTCGTGCCAGGATCTTTCCGTGATCGACCACATAGCAATCACCTGCGCCGACTACCCGAAATCGCAGGAGTTTTACGACACCGTGCTGGGAGTGCTCGGGTTTTCACGGCAGCTGGATTTCGGCCGGGCCATCGGATACGGGCGCGACGGCAAGCCCTCGTTTTGGATATCCGAGGGGACGGGACCAAATCGCGAAGTCCATGTCGCGTTCCGGGCCGCCGGGGAGGACGAGGTGCGCGCTTTCTACCGGGCGGCGGTGGGGCTGGGTGCCGAATCGCTGCATGCGCCGCGGCTCTGGCCCGAATACCATCCCGGCTACTTCGGTGCCTTCGTGCGCGACCCCGACGGCAACAACGTCGAGGCCGTCTGGCACGGGGGTCCGTAGGGTCGGGGTATGTCCAACACCGACGCCGCCGCCCAAGAGCTGCTCCGAGACGCATTCACCAGACTGATCGAACACGTCGACGAGCTCACCGACGGGTTGACCGACGAGCTGTCCGATTACCGGCCGACGCCGAACGCCAACAGCATCGCCTGGCTGATCTGGCACAGCGCGCGGGTGCAAGACATTCAACTGGCCCATGTGGCCGGCGTCGAGCAGGTGTGGATCCGCGACGGCTGGGTGGACCGGTTCGGGCTGGAGCTGCCGCGCAACGACACCGGCTACGGGCACGGCCCCGACGAGGTCGCGAAGGTGAAGGCGCCCGCCGAACTGCTGTCCGGCTATTACCACGCGGTGCACACGCTGAGCCTCGAATATGTCGCCGGCGTGACCGCCGACGAGCTTTCCCGCGTCGTGGACAGCAACTGGGACCCGCCGGTAACCGCCAGCGCCCGGCTGGTGAGCATCATCGACGACTGCGCCCAGCACCTCGGCCAGGCGGCCTACGTACGGGGGATCGCGCAGTAGGTTCGAACGCGTGCGATTCGCGATGACGGCGCTGTTGTGGCTGGCCGCCACCGTTGCGCTGGCTGTGGCTGTTCCGGCGGCATGGGCGCAGCTCAACGTCATCGACGAGGGCGGCTACGCCGCGTTGGCGCAGAAGGCCGCGGGCGACCCCGCCCTGCAATCGGCCATGGCCTCCGAACTCACCACCCGGGCAATGGCACTCAACGCCGAACGTGGTGGGGGACGGTATCCGGTCGACAGCGCGCAGGTCCACGACGCCGCCACCGCCTTCACGGCCGGACCGGCGTTTCCAGCGCTGTTCGCCCAGCTCAACCGGGCCGCCCACGGCTGGTTGTTCACCGACCCGCGGCCGGGGCAGGACCCCGGCCAATGGGTCGTCGACGTGGCCCCAATGTTCAAGGACAGCTCGTTTCAGGAGGTGCTGAACCGCCACAACGTGACGGTGCCGGCCAATCTGACCGTCCCGGTCATGGTGTCCATGCCGGAGTCGCTGCGACAGGGGAAGCTGAGCCGCCTGGCAACCTGGGGCCCGTGGGTGAGTATCGGTGCGACCGCGCTGAGCGGCTTTTGCGCGCTGCTGACGCTGGCCGCCGCCCGGCGCCGCGGCAAGGCACTGACCAGTCTCGGCATCTCGGCGCTGCTCGTCGGCGCGACCGGATGGGCGGGCATCGAGGTCGGTGGCCGCTACGTCGACAACGCGCTCAATCGCACCACGGGTGACGTCCGCCGGGTCGCCGAGGTCATGGTGGGCCACGCGGAGGCCAGCCTGCGCCAATGGCTCGACCTGACGCTGGTCGGCGGCGCCGCGCTGGTCGGGTTCGGCGTGCTGGTCGCGATCCTCGGCGCTATGTTGACGAAATCCCCGAAGAGCACCTAGCCCAGCGGCAGTTCGGCCAATATCGCGCTGGTCGGCTGTGGCGATCCCGCGCCTGGTTCGACGGTGAACGCCAGCGCCGTCGACGATCCAAGATCGGTCAGTGTCGCCGTCGTCGAGGGCGCCACGGCGGCGGTGCTCATCGTCCCGGCCGACGTCGGGCCCTTGGCCCCGATCAACCACATCTGATAGACGGTGCCTGGATTCGGCGGCGGAACATTGTTCATCACCAGCACGCCCGCGTTGCGGTCGCGGGAGAACACAACCGTGGCCGTCCCGTTGGCGAGCGGACGGGAAACCGTCCGCACATCCCGGGCCGCCATGACTTGCTCGGCGACCGTCGATGGTGCCGCGGGCCGCATCAGCACCCCGATGCCGAATGCGGCGGCACCCACCACGACCGCCGCCGCTGCGGACGCGAAAGCGGCTGTACGCCAACTTAATTGGCGCCAGTCGCGAGATTTCACCGCCGTCAGTGTGGCTGTCCGCAGATGCGCCGGTGGTTCGGTTGCGGTCGCCGCCGACACGACCGCCATCGTCTCGCGTACGGCACGAACCTCGTCGGCGAAGGCGGCGGCCACCGGCGACGGCGCGGCTGCCACCCGCTGGTCGACGGTGGCCCGCTCCTGGTCTGACATGGCATGCAGGGCGTACGGCGTGGCCAGCTCGAGCAGTTCGAAATCGGTCGGCTCAGTCATCAGCGCCGCTCCTCAGCATCGCTGCGCTCTGCATCGTCGCCGGCTCGGTCATGACACGTCCAGGCAGTTACGCAGCCCGCGCAGCGCGTCGCGGATGCGCGATTTGATCGTCGACAAATTGGCGGCCAGCCGCTGCGACACTTCGGTATATGTCAGTCCGCCGTAGTAGGCGAGCTCGATGCACTGCCGTTGCGCATCGGTCAGCGCCTTCAGACAATCGGCTACCCGGCGTCGCTCGTCACCGCCGATTGCGGAGTCGGCGACCGGGTCGTGCGCCGCGGCGCTATCGGGTACGACATTGGCTGCGCCATAGCGTGATTCCCGACGGCTGCCGGCTTGCTCGGCGCGCACCCGGTCGATGGCCCGCCGGTGCGCCATGGTCATCAGCCAGGCGAGCGCGGAACCCTTGGCGGGATCGTAATCCGACGCGGTTCGCCACACCTCGAGATAGATCTCCTGGGTGGTTTCCTCGCTGTAGCCGGCATCACGCAGCACCCGTACCACCAGTCCGAACACCCGGCTTTTGGTCAGGTCGTAGACCGTGGCGAAGGCATCGCGGTCCCCGCGCGCGACCCGGCGCAGCAGGGCGTCCAGGTCCCCGCTCAGCCCTACCGGTCCGGTCATCGATCGGTAGCCTATCGCCAGCCGCTTTCGCCGTTCCGGCGGCAGTCATCGACTCGCCGATCTGGGTGGCCGGGGGAAGAAGAATGCCGTCCGTTGCTGGTATTCGTCGAAGCCGGGACGGCCGGCCATCAACTTCTCGGTCAGCCGCGCGCCGGTCACGTACACCAGGAAGTAGGTCATGAGCAGCGGCGAGGCGACCGTGGCCAGCGACCACCAGCCGTTGATGGTGATCAGCCACAGTCCCCACCACACCGCCGCGTCGCCGAAGTAATTGGGATGGCGCGTCCAGGACCACAGGCCGCGGTCCATCACCACACCCCGGTTGGCCGGATCGGACTTGAAGACCCTCAGCTGCCGATCGCCGACCGCTTCGAAGGTCACGCCGACCAGCCATACGGCCACACCCAGCACCGTGACGGGCGTCAGCGGTTTCGGGGTGGGACCGGTCACCGCCGATAGCTGCAGCGGGAATGAGACGAACCAGGTGATGAAGCCTTGCAGCACAAAGACCTTGCGGATGACCTGGGCAGGTGTGGCATCCCGCAGCAGGGCGGCGTAGCGAGGATCCTCTCCCTTGCCCACGGTCTTGCGCTGTATGTGCCAGCTCAGCCGCAGGCCCCAGATCGCCACGAGCGCCAGCAGCAGCCATCGCCGGGTCGCGTCGCCGTGCCCCAGCGTCGCCGCGACGGCGGCGATCGCCACGAAGCCCACGCCCCACGCGACGTCGACGACGTTGTAACGGCCGATCCGCCTGCCGATAGCGAACGTAACCGAGTGCACCACGGCGAGAGCCAAAACCGCGGCGCCGGAAACCTCGAGCAGATTGTTCAGGTTCATCGACGGCCCTCGCTTGCGAACGTCCACTGGTAGACGTCAAGATAGCCCGACCGGAACCCGGCCTCCGAGTACGCCAGGTAAAGCTCCCACATCCGTGCGAACACTTCGTCGAAACCCAACTGCGCCAACTCATCTCGTTGCCGCATGAACCGTTCCCGCCACAGCCGCAGCGTTTCCGCGTAATGCGAACGCAGCGAAGTCATGTCGACGGTGTGTAAACCGGTGTGCCGCTCGGTGATATCGGAAATGGCCTGGGTCGAGGGCAGCAGCCCGCCGGGGAAGATGTACTTCTGGATCCAGGTGTGGGTGTTGCGGCTGGCCAGCATCCGGCCGTGCGGCATCGTGATCGCCTGGATCGCGACCCGGCCACCGGGGCGCACCAGCCGCTCGAGCGAGGCGAAATACCGCGGCCACGAGTGGTATCCAACCGCCTCGATCATCTCGACGGACACCACCGCGTCATAACACCCTTCGACGTCGCGGAAATCGCACAGATCGATCTGGACCGAGTCAGACAGCCCTGCCGCGGCAACCCGAAGCCGCGCCAGGTACTGCTGCTCGGCCGACAAGGTCACCGAGTGGACGTGCGCTCCGCGGGCGCCCGCCTGGATGCACAACTCGCCCCATCCGGTGCCGATCTCGAGAACCCGGCTGCCGCAACCGACTTCGGCCATATCGAGCAGCCGATCGATCTTGCGCCGTTGCGCTGCGGCGAGGTCGTGCGGACATGCCGGCAGCCGGGTGAACAGCGCGCACGAGTAGGTCATGGTCTCGTCGAGGAACGCCGCGAACAGGTCGTTGGACAAGTCGTAGTGCTCGGCGATGTTGCGCCGCGCCCGATCGCGGCTGGTGCTCCGCCAGCGCGGCCGGAATGCCGGGCCGACCGGTCGCAGCCTCTGCAATCCGCGCGGCACCAGATCGGCGACCGAGTTGGCGAAGACCGTCAACACCGCGGTGAGGTCATCCGACGACCATTCGCGGGCCATGTAGGACTCGCCGAACCCGATCAGTCCGTACCTCCCGATCCGGCGTGCCAGCGCTTCGGGCTGATGCACCACCAGGGTCGGCGCCGTCGGGTCGGCCGCGCCGACCACCGTGCCGTCCGGGTAGACCAGTCGCAGCGGCAGGCGAGCGGCCGCGCGCCGGAGCAGCCGGCCGGCGACGACCCCCGATGCCGCGGCTATCGGGCTCGACGGCACCTTCGCGATCGTCGGCCAGCGCTCCGAATCGATTGCTGCAGAGCGCTTTTGGATGGCCTTCAGGCTCATCGCGGTATTACTGGAAGTCGACGTAACCACAGCTTGATCCCCTGTATCCGGATACGCACGGCCACCACGAACGGTGCCAGCGGCGAAATGATTTGCATGATGGCGACCTGTGTGGTCGTTGCCGGACGGCGCTGTCCATGCATGTTGGCGACGAACTCCGGGCATGTGCGCCGACGGTCGCGGTGCAGCGCCACGGTGATGTCGACTTCGGTGTCGGGTCGGGGTGCGTGCACCAGGTAGTAGCCGTCCACCGGATTGAACGGCGAGACGTAGAACTGTTTGGCCGTCACCACCGGCAGGTCGGCGGGCGGCAACAGATAGGCGTGACGTTCGCCGTAGGTGTTGTGCACCTCGGCGATAACATGACGCAGCTGACCGTCTCGGTCATGGCACCAGAAGACGCTCAGCGGGTTGAAGACATAGCCGAACACCCGAGCCTGCAGCAGCGCGGTGATGCGGCCCTCGGGAGCCGACAGGTCGTTGTCGGCGAAGAAGGCGTTGAGCCGTTCGCGCAGTGAGCCGTGCGGCGGGTCGCCGGTATTCGAAAAGTGGTCTGCGGCGCGGAATCGTGCGAACGGTCGCAGCCACCAGGGCAGGCGGGGAAGATCGTCGACATCGACATACCAGCTGTAACTTCGGTATTCGAACGAGTGGTGCACCGGAACCTGACGGCTGTGGGTGATCTTGGTGCGGTAGATCGCGGGTGTCAGCGTTTGCGTCAGCACGGGGCCACCTCCCGACGACGGGTCGCCGCCGGCCAGTCGGCACCGAGCCGGCGGGCCGCGCGCAGCCCCGACGCGGCGCCGTCTTCGTGGAATCCCCAGCCGTGATAGGCGCCCGCGAATACCACCCGGTCGTCGTCAAGAGTCGGCAACGAACGTTGGGCCGCAACCGATTCCGGCGTGTACAGCGGGTGGCTGTAGGTCATCTCGGCGATCACCGACTCCGGCTGCACCCGGTCGTGACCGCCCAGGGTGACCAGATACCGCCGCCTGGTGTCGATGCGCATCAGCCTGCTGATGTCGTAGCTGACCACCACGTGGTCCTCCCCGGGGGTCACCAGGTAATTCCATGAGGCGCGGGCGCGGTGGTGGCGGGGCAGCACCGAGGAGTCGGTGTGCAGTTGGGCTTCGTTGGTCGAGTATGGAATCGCGCCCAGGACGGCGCGTTCCCACGGGTTCGGATCGTCCAGCAACAGCAGTGCCTGGTCGGGATGGACGGCGACAACGGCGGCGTCGAAGAACCGCGGCGGGCTGCTGCCCGCTCGCAGCATCACCCCGCGCGGCACCCGCCGCAGCGAGTGCACCGGCGTCGCGGTCGACACCTCGTCGAGCCGGGCGGCGATGGCCTGCACGTAGGTCGCCGATCCGCCGGTCACGGTGCGCCACGTCGGGGAGCCGAACACCGACAGCATGCCGTGGTGAGCCAGGAAGAGGAACAGATACCTTGCCGGATAGCGCAAGGCGTCGTCGGCCGCACAGGACCACACCGCCGCCACCAAGGGAGTGACGAAGTAGTCGATGAAGTACGACGAGAACCGGTGCCGGTTCAAGAAGCCTTCCAGCGTCTCGAGGTTGTCGTCGGCGTCCTGGCCCAGCAGTCGGGAGGCGGCACGGTGGAAGCGGACGATCTCGGCGAGCATCAGCAGATAACGCGGCCGCAACGACTGCCGGCAGGCGAACAGACCCCGGACCCCGAGAGCTCCGGCGTACTCGAGCCCGACGTCGTCGGCCCGCACCGACATCGACATCTCCGACTGTTGGGTGGCGATACCGAGTTCGCTGAACAATCGGCACAGCGTCGGATAGGTCCGGTCGTTGTGCACCAGGAAGGCCGAGTCGACGCCGAAAACGCGGCCGCCGCCGTCGTCCACGAAGTGGGTGTGTGCGTGGCCGCCGAGCCGTACGTCGGCCTCGTACAGCGTGACGCGGTCACGCCCGGACAAGACGTAGGCGGCGGTAAGGCCGGCCACGCCGCTGCCGATCACCGCGACCGAGCGGGCATATGGCTGATGCACATCCCCTATTCGGAGCCATCGACCTGGCGGACGGGCAGCTGCGTGCTTACCGGTGTCTAGCCGAAAGTGAACGAAAACACCTGTGGCCTTTGCTGAGCGCGGACCGCAGCGTCGGCTGCTCAGCCGCAAATCACGCAACGTGCGTTATGCAAATCACACAACGTGCGTTACGCTCAGCCGGTGGCGCAACTAACGTTTCAGCGCGCCCGCACTGAGGAAACGAAGCGCCAACGTGCGGAGGCCCTCGTGGAAGCCGCACGCTCGCTGGCAATGGAAACGGGCGTCGCGTCGGTCACCCTGACCGCGGTCGCCAGCCGCGCCGGAATTCACTACTCGGCGGTGCGCCGCTACTTCACCTCGCACAAGGAAGTCCTGCTGCACCTGTCCGCCGAAGGCTGGGTGCGGTGGTCGAACACCGTATCGGAGAAGCTGGCCGAGCCCGGCGCGAAGTCGCCCTCGCGCATCGCCGAGACACTGGCCCAAGCCCTGGCCGAGGACCCGTTGTTCTGCGACCTGCTGGCGAACCTGCACCTGCACCTGGAACACGAGGTGGACGCGGAGCGGGTCATCGAGGTCAGGCGGATCAGCACCGCGGCCACACTCTCGCTGGCCGATTCGATCGGAAGCGCGCTGCCCGAACTCGGACGATCGGGCTCGCTCGACATCCTGCTGGCCGCGTACTCGCTGGCCGCTACGCTGTGGCAAGTCGCGAACCCGCCGGAGCACCTGACCGACGTCTACGCCGAGGAGCCCGAAGTGGTTCCGCCCGAGTGGAATCTGGACTTCGCGTCCGCCCTGACCCGCCTGCTGACGGCCACCTGCATCGGCCTGATCTCGGAATCCTCATGAACTCGGAAAGGAGGCCGGAGCGCTGTGGCTTGGCGAACTGCAACCGGTGAAGACACCCGCGGTGAAGGACTTGAAGCGCCCATGACGACGACTGAGCCAAGGACCGAGCCGCTAGAGAAGCAGGGCTCCGCCGGCACCGAGGGCAACAAGGTCGCCCCGCAGCGCGCCAAGAAAAAGGGGCTTCTGGGGCGTTTCTGGCTGGTGCTCACGATCGCAGCTGTCGTCGCGCTATCAGGATTCGTGGTGTACCGGTTGCACGGCGTCTTTGGCGTCCATAGCGGTTCGTTCGGTGGCGGCACGTCGGGCGAGGTCCTCGACCAGTTCAACGCCAAAACGATCACCCTCGAGGTCTGGGGCTCACCGGGCAGCACGGCGACCATCAACTACCTCGACGAAAACACCCACCCGCAGCAGGCCCTCAACGTGCCCTTGCCCTGGAGCAAAGTACTGAGTTCAACGAAGCCCGGCATCCCGGCAAACCTGGTGGCGCAAGGAGACGGCAGTTGGATCGCCTGCCAATTCGTCGTGAACAACCACGACGGCCGCGGTGACGTCATCAAGGGTCCAAATCACTCGCCCCCCGACCAAACCGTGAACGCCTTCGTCTATTGCCTGGACAAGTCCGCATGAGCGAGCCAGGCGAGGCTCCGCCGCGCGTCGATCAGCCGCTGATCCCGCCGTTCCTGCCGCGGATGATCCACAGGTTGGCGCTGCCGATCGTGCTGGTGTGGCTGGGCATCGTCTTTATCACCAACACCGTGGCCCCGCAGCTGGAGGTCGTCGCCAAGACCCACTCGGTGTCGATGAGTCCGACTGACGCGGCATCCTTTCAGTCGATGATGCGGGTCGGATCGACGTTCAAAGAGTTTGATTCCGACGACTCGGCCATGATCTTGCTGGAGGGCGACAAGCCACTCGGGGCCGAAGCGCACCGCTACTACGACGAGATCGTCAGGCGCGTCGAGCAAGACACCAAACACGTTCAGCACGTCCAGGATTTCTGGAGTGATCCGCTGACGGCGGCGGGTTCCCAGAGCCACGATCAAAAGGCCGCTTACGTCCAGGTTTACCTCGCCGGCAACATGGGCGGCGGGCTGGCGAACGAGTCTTCCGAGGCCCTCCGCAAGATCGTGGACTCGGTGCCCGCGCCGCCGGGAATCAAGGCCTACGTCACCGGCGCGGGTCCGCTGTTCGCCGATCAGTCCCACGCGGGTCAGAAGGGCGTCGCGAAGGTCACTCTCGTCACCATCCTGGTGATTGTGGTGATGCTGCTTTTCGTCTACCGGTCGGTGAGCACCATGCTGATCATGCTGGCGATGGTGTTCATCGAGCTGGCCGCCGCCCGCGGTGTCGTCGCGACGCTGGGCAACTACGGGGTCATGGGGCTGTCGACCTTCGCCAACAACATGCTGGTGCTTATGGCGATCGCCGCCGGGACGGACTACGCGATCTTCGTGGTCGGCCGCTATCAGGAGGCCCGTGGTCTGGGCGAGACCCGCGAAGAAGCGTTCTACACCATGTTCCACAGCACCGCGCATGTCGTGCTGGGATCGGGGTTGACGATCGCCGGCGCGATGTACTGCCTGAGTTTCTGCCGGCTGCCGTACTTCGAGTCGCTGGGGGTGCCTTGTGCGGTCGGCATGCTGGTCGCGGTGTTCGGGGCTTTGACGCTGGGTCCGGCGATGCTGACGGTGGCTTCGTTCTTCAAGCTCATGGATCCGAAGCGCAAGCTGCAGACCCGGGGCTGGCGTCGCGTCGGCACCGCGATCGTCCGCTGGCCCGCACCGGTTCTCGCGGTGACCATCGCGGTCGCATTGATTGGTCTGCTCGCCCTGCCCGGTTACAAGACGGACTACGACAACCGCCACTTCCTGCCGGCGGACACCCCGGCCAATGTCGGTTACGCCGCCGCGGACCGGCACTTCGACCAGGCTCGGCTCAATCCTGAGCTGTTGATGATCGAGACCGATCACGACTTGCGTAACCCGGCCGATTTCCTGGTCCTGGACAAGGTCGCCAAGGCGGTCTTCCACATCCCCGGTATCGGCCGGGTGCAGACCATCACCCGGCCGTTGGGCACGCCGCTCGACCACAGCACCCTCGGTTTTCAGATGAGTGCACAAGCCGCAGGGCGGATCCAGACCCAGCACTATCAGGAAGAGCAGGCGGCAAACCTGCTCAAGCAGGCGGACGAGCTGCGCAAGACGATGGCAACGCTGCATGAGCAGATGCAGGTCACCCAGGATCTCAGCAACACGACGCACGAAACCACGAGGCTCACCAAGGAAACCGTGCAGATCACCGAGGCGTTGCGCGACGACATCGCGACCTTCGACGATTTCTTCCGGCCGATCCGCAGCTACTTCTACTGGGAGAAGCACTGTTACGACATTCCGGGGTGCTGGGCACTTCGGTCGATCTTCAACGCGCTCGACGGCATCGACCAAGTGGCCGAGAACATCGTGAACCTCAGCGCGAACCTCGATAAGCTGGATCAGATCCAGCCCAAGCTGGTGGCGCTGATACCGCCGCAGATCGAGAGCCAGCAGCGCAATCTCGACACCATCATGTCGAACTACGCGACCACCATGGGTCTCAACGACCAGGCGAGAGCGCAGTCCGACAACGCCACCGCCCAGGGCGATGCCTTCGACCAAGCGAAAAACGACGACACGTTCTACCTTCCGCCGGAGGCGTTCAAGAGCCCGGATTTCGCGCGAGGTCTCAAACAGTTCATATCGCCGAACGGGCACGCCGTCCGGCTGATCATCTCCCATGAAGGCGACCCTGCGACTCCTGAAGGCATCAACCACATCGAACCGATCAAGCAGGCCGTACACGAGGCGATCAAGGGCACCCCCTGGGAGGGCGCCAAGGTCTACCTGGGCGGCACCGCCGCGGCGTACAAGGACATGCACGACGGCTCCAACATCGACCTGATGATCGCCGGAATCGCCGCAGCCACTTTGATTTTCGTCATCATGCTGGTGATCACCCGAAGCGTCGTCGCGGCCTTCGTGATCGTCGGTACGGTGTTGCTGTCGCTTGGCGCCTCATTCGGACTCTCCGTGCTCTTATGGCAGTACATCCTGGGCATGAAGTTGCACTGGATGGTGCTGGCGATGGCGATCATCCTGCTGCTGGCGGTCGGCTCGGACTACAACCTGCTGCTGATATCGCGGTTCAAGGAGGAAATCCACGCCGGGCTAAAGACAGGGACGATCCGCGCGATGGCCGGTTCCGGCTCGGTGGTTACCTCCGCCGGTCTGGTGTTCGCCGCCACCATGGCCACGTTCATGTTCAGCCCGCTGCTGGTGATGGCCCAGGTAGGTACGACGATCGCGCTGGGTCTGTTGTTCGACACCTTGATCGTGCGGTCGTTCATGACACCGTCGCTGGCCACCTTGCTCGGGCGCTGGTTCTGGTGGCCGCAGCACGTGCGTCCACGGCCGGCCAGCACCATGCTGCGACCGTACGGACCGCGTCCCGTCGTGCGCGAGCTG
>Ga0335072_10007460_pt1 | contig 15912 bp, 14 predicted proteins | sample Lox_Sample_21_FD_206725 | JGI IMG/M metagenome (GOLD analysis project Ga0335072, IMG submission 206725) | Soil microbial communities from Loxahatchee National Wildlife Refuge, Florida, United States - Lox_Sample_2.1 | ecosystem: Environmental > Terrestrial > Soil > Wetlands | place: USA...
CCTGTACGCCACGCCGCTGGCGCTGATTGGCTACGCCTTGTTCGGCGGGTCGAGGGTGTTGATCTTCGGGGCGGCCGGATCTGTGGCGGCGGTTTCGGCAGGTGTCGTGGGTGGGTTGTCGCACGGCAGCAGCCACCAGGCCGTGGAGTTCACCGCCGCACTCGCGCTCACGACCGGGGTTGTCTTCCTCGTTGCCGGCTTGGCGCGGATGGGCTGGATCTCGAACTTCATGTCAAAAGCGGTGATGGCCGGGTTCATCACCGGGATGGCGATTTCGATCATCGTCGGCCAGCTCGGGAAGTTGACCGGCGTCGATGCCGGCAGCGGCGACACGTTCAAGAAGCTGTGGCATGTCGTCTCCCAGGTCGGGAGCTGGAACTGGACGGCCGTGGCGCTCGGGGTCGGCTCACTGGTGCTGATCTTCGCGATCCAGCGGTTCGCGCCGAAGCTACCCGCCGCCCTCACGGCGGTCGTAATTACGTCTGTGATCGTTGCCGTGTTCAGTCCGAGCATCAAGCTCGTGGCCAAGATCCCGACCGGGCTGCCTCACCTGGTCCACGTCGGCGGGATCTCGAGCTCGGACTGGGTGACCCTGCTCCTTGGCGGTGCCGTCGTCGCGCTGGTCGGGTTCTCCGAAGGCTGGGGAGCAGGGCAGACGGTCTCCAAGAAGACCCACGACGAGCTCAACTCCGACCAGGAGTTTCGGGCCTACGGAATCGGCAACCTCGGTGCCGGACTGCTGGGCGGGATGGTGTGCGCCGGCAGCCTGTCGAAGTCGTCGGTTGCGATGTCCGCGGGAGCCAAGACGCAGATGACGAGCATCTTTATCGCGCTGATCGTGTTGCTCGTGCTGCTCGCTCTGGCTCCCGCCTTCCAGTGGCTACCCGAGACCGTCCTTGCCGCGATCGTGATCAATGCGATGTCGGGCTCAGCGAACCCCGCAAAGCTCATGCGGATATGGAGCGTCGACCACGTCGACTTTGCCCTCGGCCTGATCACCGGGATCATCGTGCTCGCCTGGGACCTTCTGCCGGCGATGATCACCGGGATCATCCTGTCCGTCATCTATCTCGTCTACAAGGTCAGCTTCCCCGGGCGCTCCCTCCTGGGGCGCGTTTCGGCAACCGGCGATTTCGAGACCATGACGTGGGATTGGAGCGGCCATCAGGGCGCCGGCAATCCGGAGGCGCACGCGGTGCCCGGCGTGATCGTCTACCGCTTCAACTCGCCGCTGGTGTTTTCCAACTCCGAGGCGTTCAAGGGCGGCGGGGAGAGGATCCTGATCGACGCCGCCAACGACGGTGGGCTGCCGAAGACACTCGTGGTCGACTGCGAGGAGATGTTCGAGGTGGACACCACCGGGGCGGCGGCCGTTACCAGCCTGCTCCACTACGCTCGTCGCTTCAACGTCGACTTGGCGTTGTCCCGCGTCCATTCTGATGCCCGTCAGATCCTTGAGGCTGAGGGCCTGATCAAGGACCTCGGCGAAGACCACGTCTACGACACGGTCCGCCTGGCAGTCGAAGCGGTGACCGGGGAGCCCTCGCATACCAGCGGCGGGTGAACGAATGGCCTGGGCGACCCGTTTCCGGATTCGTGAGTATCTCCGCGAGAGTCTGTGGGTCGTGCCGTTTCTCGGCGCGGTCACCGGACTGCTCGGAGCCCTGGTCGTTGTTTCGATCGACCAGCACGTCAAGGTGCCCGCCCAATGGGCGTACTCGCCGTCGACGGCGAGTACGGTTCTGTCCGCAGTCGCGAGCGCGGTCGCCGCGCTGACGGGCTTCGTTGTGACGGTTACGGTGCTGGTGGTCCAGATGGCGTCGGGCACGTTCTCGCCGCGTTATATGCGGCTCTGGTACCGCGACCCTGTGCTGAAGGGCGTACTGGCTCTGCTAGTCGGCACGCTTGCGTTCTCGTTCTCGTTGTTGCGTCGGATCGAGGCCAAATTCGTCCCGGACCTCGGGGTCACGACGGCTGAGGTGCTGCTGATCGTCGGACTCGTGATGTTCGTGCTGTTCCTCAACCGGTTCGTGCATCGGCTCCGGCCGGTGGCCGTGACCGCGCTGCTCGCTAAGGGGGTGCGCCAGAGCCTGCGCGGTGACATCACGGGTACACGAGATATTCGCGACGTCTTCGCAGGGCCGTTGGAGGGGATGGACAAGCCACCGGCGCTCTCGGTTCGCTGCTCCCTGCCAGGAGCAATTCAGGCCGTCAACCTGTCAGGCGTGGCGACGTGGGCCCGTCAGCACGAGTGTCTTGTGGTCATGCGGCATTCCATCGGCGAGTTCGTCGAGGCGGGCGAACTGCTCTTTGAGGTGTACGGCAACCCCGGCCAGGCCGACGTCGCGGAGCGGGACCTGCGCGGACTCGTGGCATTGGGACTCGAGCGGACGATCGAGGAGGATCCCGCGTTTGCGCTGCGGGTCATGGTCGACGTGGCCAACAAGGCCCTCTCCCCTGCGGTCAACGACCCGACGACCGCGGTCCAGGTGCTCGATTACCTTGGTGACAGCCTGCGGGTGATCGGAGAGACTGACCTGTCGACGCCCTCCTGGCATAGCGGCGCGGCTCACCGGGGCGTCGTCATCCCGGTCCGCCGCTGGGAGGACTTCCTCGCTTTGGGCGTCACCGAGATCCGCGAGTTCGGCAGCACCTCGATCCAGGTCATGCGCCGGATGCGGGCGCTGCTCGAGAAACTTCTACAAGAGGTGCGCCCGGAGCATCGCCCCGCTGTGAAGGCTGAGATCGCGCGACTCGACGCGACCGTCGCCGCGGGGTTCTCGGGATCAATCGACCGCGGCCGGGCGGGGATCGCCGACCGGCAAGGACTCGGAGGCCCGGAGCGTCTGGAACACGTGGAGCCGGCGGTGGGGCAACCGGTTGTGCCGGTGGGTTGATCATGAACAGCAACACCTCACATCAGAATGCACAAAGGGCATGTCGATGAGCACCGATGTTGAAGCAGCCGGTCCGGCTCTGACGAGTGACGCACGGATGAAGTCCTCTCCGCCCGCTGACGAGCGGCCGACCGCGGCCCCCTCCCGATCCAGCATGTCGATCACGATCGCTCCCCAGACGATCCTGATCTTCGTCGGCCTGGCGACGCTGACCTGGGCGATCGTGTCGGTCGGTGGCACGTTGCTGGTGATCTTCGTCGCGATCTTTCTGGCGATGGTGCTCTCGCCCGTAGTCGACGCCGCCTCCGAGCGGTTGAACCTTGGGCGCGGCACGGCCTCCTCACTCGTCGTTCTGGGTCTGGGGGTCCTTGTCGTGGTACTCCTGCTGATTGCGCTGGCCCCACTGGGCAACGCAGTCCGAGCGTTCGTGCACAACATCCCGAAGATCACCGGGGAGATCGAACACAGCGCGATCGGGAAGCAACTCAACCACAACCACCTCGTCGACACGCTGCACAAGCACGGGGCCGCGATCGCGTCTGCGGCCGGGAAGGCGGCAAGCGGCCTGGTCGGCATCGCAACCACGGCATTCGGTGTATTCCTGCTCGGCTTCTCGGTCCTCTTCATGACGCTGTTCCTCGTCAAAGATCTACCGAACTACCGCACGGCGCTGAGTTCGTTGCAGGGCAACGAGAGCGCCGTTCGCTGGCACCGGATCTTCGACGAGATCATCACCACAACCTCGCGCTACATGATCGGGAACATCGTGATCTCGATCATCTGCGGGACGATCTACGGGATCACTGCGGTGATCCTCGGGCTGCCCTACCCGCTTGCACTCGCAGTGATCGCCGGAATCCTGGATATGGTCCCGAACGTCGGCTCGCTGATCGCCGGGATCATCATCGGCGTCGTCGCGCTCAGCGTCAGCTGGACCGCGGTGATCATCTTCGTGGTCGTGATCCTCGTCTACCAACAGTTTGAGAACTACGTCCTGCAGCCGACGATCATCGGCAAGGCCGCCGACCTCTCTGGGTTCCTCGTGATCCTCAGCGTGCTCGTCTGGGGCGCCCTGTTCGGCGTCGTCGGCGCGATCGTCGGGGTTCCGATCACCGCCGGGATTCTTACCATCGTCGAGGAGCTCACCGCCGATCGGCGCGCCCGGATCGCCGCCGGCCGACCGTCCGAAGATCATACGTCCGGGTGACTCGGCGATTCAGCCACATTGGCTGATGTGTCGGCGCGAACCTTCGACTACGTTGACATGAGAGTTACAAGACACGGGCTGCCGGGCGTCTGCCCGCCCGCCGTGCAACGACACAAGGAAGACCCGCGGTGGGACCTGAAGAAACAAGCAGGACAATGGTCACAGGAGGCGTTCGACCGTGACCCTGGCGAAGATCATCCCGCTGTCGTTCGTGATGATCGCCGGACCACAGATCCTGAGCGCGATCTTCCTCGCGACCAGCGAGGACTGGCGCGGCAATTCGGCTGCGCTGGTTGGGGGCGCGGCGGTCTCGATCACGGCGATCGTCACGCTCGCGTTTTTCCTGAGCGACGGCGCGTCCAAGCAGGGGGCATCCGGCCACGCGCTCGACATCGTCTTCATGGTGCTGCTGGTCGCTGCCGGGGTTCACACCTTTCTGACGCGCAAGACGTCCAAACCGCCGAAATGGATGGGGAAACTGGAGGAGGAGAAGCCGAAGGGCGCGTTCAAGCTGGGGTTCTTGCTGCTTGGCGTGTTCCCGACGGACATCCTCACCTCGTTCGCCGTCGGCGGCTCTGTCGCGGGGCACCATGACTCCTGGTTGGAGGTGCTGCCGTTCGTGCTGATGACATTGCTCTTCCTCGCCCTTCCGTCACTGTGCGTGCTGCTGCTCGGCGAGAAGGCCAAGAAGGCTCTGCCCAAGGTCAGGGACTGGATGAACAACAACTCCTGGATCGTCAGCGAGTGCGTCATCGGCCTCTTCGTGGTCATCACCGCGAGCAGCCTCTGAGCGGCTGGCAGGGTTCATGGGAGCGATCTTCGGGCTGGCTGTTTGGGCGGCGATCTACCCAACGCTGCTCGCCTGCGTTGTGGTGATACTGCTGTTGCCGCGGCCCGAGCGTCTGCTGCTCGGCTTCTGGCTCGGGGCGATGGCGATGAGCCTCACCTGTGGGCTGATCGTCGTGTTCGCGCTCGGCGGCTCGTCCGGCGCGACGACCACGACGAAACACACCATCAGCCCGATCGCCGAGATCACTCTCGGCGCGATCCTCCTGCTGCTCGCTCTGGTGTTCTTCAGCGGACGAGACCAGCGCTACAACGCACGGATGGAGCGCCGGCATGAGAAGCAGGCCAAGAAGCCGCCATCGAAGATGATGCAGGTTCTGCAGCGTGGCACACCCCGCACGACCTTCGTCGTCGGTGCCGTCATCATCGGCATACCCGGGGTCAGCTACCTGACCGCGATGGACCTGCTCGCCCGACAGCATCTATCGACCCTCCTCGCGGTGCTCGTCGTGCTCGCCTGGAACCTCATCATGCTGATCCTGCTGGAGGTCCCGATCGTCGCCTACGCCTTCGCGCCAGCGGGCACCGCCACGGCCGTCACCGGGTTCAAGAACTGGCTGACCCGCGACGAGAGCCGGATCGCCTACTGGTGCGCGCTGCTCGCCGGAGCTGCCCTGCTCGCCATCGGCGTCATTCACCTCGCGAGCTGACGAAGAACCCCGCGCGGTTATCGCGGCTCGCCGGGTGTGACTCGCGCGAAGGCCTCGAACGAAATATCAGCCATTTAGGCCGATGACGGATACACGGGCCACGACGTACCGTCAGTGGACCATTACCAATCAGTCGGACACCGATAGCACGAACCAGTCGCGCGAGATGGCTTCCCTGACACCGGCCGAGACGCGCGTCCTGGCCCTCCTTCCAACGTATCGAACGCTCGCTGCGATCGGTACCGAGCTCGGTGTCGGCCGTCCGACCGTCAAGACGCATGTCGAGAACATCTACAAGAAACTCGGGGCCACCACGCGAGGCGAGGCAGTGACGCTCGCTGACCGCGTCGGCCTCCTGCCCGCTTCCGTGACCGATGGTCAGCACCGCCGGTGAAGCTCAGTTGACAGAACATGCCGATTCAAGGACATCCAGATCTCTCGACTCAAGACTTGTCACGAGCTCAGCGTCTGTTGATGCTCGAGTTCGGTTCGCGCGATCAGTTCGACGATCCCAAGCTCGAGTACCGCCGGTTGTTCTCGGAGCTGCTAGGGACGTTCATGCTTGTGCTTGTCGCCGCCGGCGGCGGGATCCTGCATGCGAAGGGGCAGATCAGCCTCGCGGCCGCAGTCGTCGCGCCCGGGTTGATGGTGCTGGCAATCATCCTGTTCATGGGCGCCGTGTCCGGCGCCCATCTGAACCCAGTCGTGTCGCTGGCGTTCGCGGTGCGCGGTGACTTCCGCTGGCGCCGCGTGCCGGGGTACATCATCGTGCAGCTCGTCGGCGCGACGCTGGCATGCCTGTTTCTGCTCGCGGTGTTCGGCAACGTCGAGCACCTCGGCGCGACGCTCCCGGGACCCGGGTACCAGAACTGGCAGGCGTTCCTGATGGAGATCGCGCTCACCGGCGCGCTGCTCAGCGTGATCCTCGGTACCGCCTCGGCTGCCCAGAACGTCGGTGCGATCGGCGCGCTCGGGGTCGGTGGGTATATCGCCCTGGCGGGCCTGTGGTCAGCACCGGTGAGCGGCACCTCGATGAACCCGGCGCGCTCATTCGGCCCGGCGCTGGTCAGCGGCGACTGGACGGCCTACTGGGTGTACGTCGCCGGGCCGCTGATCGGCGCGGCGATCGCGGTCGGGTGCGCGATCATCCTCCGCGGCCGCGGCGGCGATCCGATCTCCCACGCGGCCGGCTCCGGCGTGCTGACCCCCGGCCGCTTGGAGGAGAAGACCAAACTCTCGCGGGAGATCGACGAGGGCGAGGTCGCGCCGCCCGGCCTTGATGAGCCCAACGCACCAGCGATCTCGTGACCGTGGACGCGCGCTCATGAGACCGGTGACTGAGGAAACGATGGGTGGTGTGTCGTGTTGAGTCGACAGTGGGCGGCGGTCGTGTCGCTCGCGTTGTTCGCGGCGACCGTGGTGCTGGCCGTGGTCGTCGCCGTGCAGAGATTTCCACGCGGACTGTCGGTCCTTGCCTGTGTGGTGGTCGCGTTGGCGGCCGCGTGGTGGGCGTTGCTTCGCCGCGGGTTCGCGCGCGTCGCGGGTGCGGTGATCGCGGTGGTCTTGCTGGTTGGTGCGGTGGTCCTCGTGGTGATCGAGGGCTGGGTACTGGAGGACGCGTTGATCCTGGCGGGGCTGGTGGTTTCGGTCGCGGCCGCGAGCCGGGCGTTCGCCGTCCCTGCGCAACTCCCGGCCGGGTCGCCGCTGAAGCGGCCGGTGTTGTTCTACAACCCCAAGTCGGGTGGCGGGAAGGCGGAGCGCTTCCAGGTCGCGCGCGAGGCTCGCGCTCGGGGCGTTGAGCCGGTGGAGCTGCACCTGGGGGACGACCTCGGGAAGCTGGTGCGCGACGCGATCGCGGACGGAGCGGACGCGGTCGGTGTGGCCGGCGGCGACGGCACTCAGGCGATCGTCGCGGCGATCGCTTCTGAGGAGGGCCTGCCGTACGTGTGCGTGCCGGCGGGGACGCGGAACCATTTCGCGCTTGATCTCGGCGTTGATCGCGACGACGTGGTGGGAGCGCTCGATGCGTTCACGAAGGGTCGCGAGCGGGTTGTCGATCTCGCCGAGGTCAACGGTCGCGTGTTTGTGAACAACGTGTCGCTCGGCGTGTACGCCGAGGCGGTGCAGAGCGCCGGCTACCGCGACGCGAAGCTTCGAACCCTCGCCGATACCGTGCCGACGGTGCTCGGGCCGGGTGGCGAGGGGCTCGACCTGCGCTTCACCGGCGCGGACGGTCACGAGCACACGACGGGCGCGGTCGTGATGGTCTCAAACGACTCGTACCGGCTCGGACGGGTACTCGGATCGGGCACGCGCCCCCGGCTCGACGCCGGCGCGCTCGGCATCACGGTGGCTGGTGAAGACGGCGCGGGCGGGGCGCACAAGCCCGTCGAGGAGTGGTCCGCACCGTCGTTCGAGGTCCGCTCCGACGGCCCGGTCGCGGCTGGGATCGACGGCGAGGCAGCAAAGCTCGACCCACCGCTCCGGTTCCGCACCAGACCGCAGGCGCTCCGTGTGCGAATCGCTCCGCAGCATCCTGGCGCCTCGCCATCAGCCGCGATGCCGAGGGGTCTGTGGGACGCGGTGCGCGCCGTGTTCCGTATCGCGATCCGCGGATCCGCTGACCCTGGTCAGAGCGCGAGGGCTGATGAATCCCGGGTTCGATGATGCACGGCACAGCTATCAACCGCCTGACGGCGAGCCCGTTGGTCAAGCGTCTGCTGTGGTCGGCACTGCAGGCCGGCATCGGTGCGCTCGCGACCCAGGCTTCCACGCGTCTCGCGCGCCGCATCTGGATGCGCGTCTTCGACGAAACGCCGCCCGACCACTGACCCCGAAGGGCCAGCAGCCGCCGGCCCAGGCGCCGTCACACGCCGGCGCCGCACAGGCAACTGATGACTTCCACGAGGATTCACTATGACCAACCCTGAACCGAACACCCCTGTCGACGCCGGCATTCCGGCCCACGCTGATCGCATGGCGGACGAGGCTACCGCGGCTCCGCCGGGCCCCCGTGAGGGCAGCTCGCAACCGACCTCCGGCGCTGCGCCGGTTGCCCGGAAGGTCCATCGGTTCCTGGTTCCGGGGCTGCTGGTGTTGGCGACCGTGGTTGGCATTGCTGCCACGTTCACGATCTGGATCAATCGGCAGGCGCTCGATACACCGAACTGGTCCTCGACGAGCGGCAAGATCCTGCAGGACAAGAAGGTCCAGACCGCGCTGAGCGCCTACCTGGTGCATCAGCTGTTCGCGAACGTGGACGTGTCCGCTGAGCTGCAGACGGTGTTGCCCAAGCAGTTGCAGCCGTTGTCTGGCCCGGCGGCGGCGGGGTTGCAGCAGTTGGCCGGCCAGCTCGCTCCGAGGGTGCTGGCGGGTCCGGTGGTGCAGAAGGCGTGGGTTCAGGCGAACATCGCGGCGCATCGGGAGTTGTTGCGGGTGTTGAACGGTGGGGGGCCGGTGGTGTCGACCGGGTCGGGGGTGGTGACCTTGAACCTGCATACGCTCGTCAGTCAGCTGGCTGCGACGGTTGGTCTGTCGAGCCAGCTCGCTGCGGTGCGGTCAAAGTTGCAGGGTTCGACGGGTGCGACGGTTCGGTCGGCGGCTCAGCAGAAGCTTGGCGTCACGCTGCCGCCCGCTAGCGGCCAGGTGGTGATCCTGCGCTCGGGTCAGCTGAAGACCGCGCAGGACATCGCCAATGCGGTCAAGCACTTGGCGATCGTGCTGCCGGCGCTCGCGATACTGCTGTTCGCGCTGGCGGTATACCTCGCGCGTGGACGGCGCCGAAGGACGCTGCGGACGACCGGCTGGTGCTTCGTGCTGATCGGAGCGGCGCTGCTGTTGATCCGCAGAGTCGCAGGCGACGCGGTCGTGAACGGTCTGGTCACGATCCCGGACAACAAGCCTGCTGCGCATCAGGTGTGGAACATCGGCACCTCGCTGCTGCGCGACCTCGCTGTCGCGATGATCGCGTATGGGATCGTGATCGTCGCCTCGGCGTGGCTGGCGGGCCCGACCCGCCCGGCGACCGAGATCCGCAAGGCTTTGGCGCCCGGGTTGCGCGACAGTCCCGCGGTCGCCTACGCCACGGTCGGCGGCGCGCTGTTGCTGCTGGTGCTGATCGGTCCGACACCGGCATTCCGGAACGTCGTCTGGGTCCTGGTGTTCGCCGTGCTCCTCGCATTCGGTGTCACGATGCTCCGGCGCCAGACGGCGGTCGAGTTCGCCGGAATCCAGCACGGCCAGGCGCTGCGTGGCTTCCGAGACCAGCGAGCCAGAGCCCACGCCCGCAAGACAGCACGCCTATCACCTCCGGCCGCCGACGCAACGATCGCTGGACCGGCCGGGAGCAACACCGCGCCTGCCGCCACGAGTGGGCGCGTCGAGACGCTCGAGCGACTGGCGGCGCTGAGAACCAACGGCTCGATCACCGACGAGGAGTTCGCAGCCGAGAAGGCACACGTCATGAACAACGGCACCTGACCGAGAGGAAGGCGAAGACGATGGCGACGACTCCACAGAACACAGAGCCGACGACGCCGCGTAGGACGGGTTCGACGGCGAGGAAGGCAAAACCGACCGCGGCGGTGCCGCATCTGTCGGTGGCAGAGCGAGTCGCGCGCGGCAAGGCGGCGCGCAAGGAGGTTCCGCGCGCGGGTCATGCGTTGTTCGAGCCGCTCTCGACTCGGAGTGATCCGGTCGAGCTGCTCGAGCGTCAGGCCAGGACCCGCGTCCCGGAGCTGGTGCCGATCCGCTACGGGCGGATGCTGGTCTCCCCGTTCGCGTTCTACCGCGGGGCAGCGATGATCATGGCGCACGATCTCGCCGCGACGCCACGCTCGGGGTTGACCGTGCAGTGCTGCGGGGACGCGCACCTGTCGAACTTCGGGGTGTTCGCCTCGCCCGAGCGAGCGCTGGTGTTTGACGTCAACGATTTCGACGAGACGCTCCCGGGGCCGTGGGAATGGGACGTCAAGCGTCTGGCCGTGAGCATGTTGATTGCGGCTCGCGACAACGGGTTTCCGGCCAAGGAGCAGGACCGAGTCGTGCTCGACACCGTCGGGCAGTACCGCACGGCGATGGCGCAGTTCGCCGGGATGAAGCAACTGGAGGTCTGGTACGCGCGCCTGGATGTCGACAGCGCCCTCCAGGAATACCGCTCGCAGTTCAAGCCCAAGCTGGTCAAGCGCACCGACAAGCAGCTCGCGAAGGCTCGCACCAAGGACAGCATGACCGCTTTCTCGAAGCTGTGCCAGGTCGACGGCGGGAAGGTGCGGATCGTGGACGAGTCCCCGCTGATCGTGCCCATCGAGCAGCTCGCCGCAGGCCGCGAGCTCGACGAGATCGTCGAGAGCCTCCATCAACTGCTGCGGGACTATCGAGCGACGCTCGAGTTCGACCGCCGGGTGCTGCTCGAGGCGTTCGAGTTGACCGACCTCGCGCGCAAGGTCGTCGGGGTGGGGAGCGTCGGTACGCGCGCGTATATCGCGCTGATGCTCGGCCGCGACGGCCAGGACCCCCTGTTCCTGCAGATGAAAGAGGCCGAGGCGTCCGTGCTCGAGGAGTTCCTCGGCCCCAGCCAGTTCTCAAACCACGGCGAGCGCGTCGTCGTCGGACAGCGCCTGATGCAGGCTGTCAGCGACATCTTCCTCGGCTGGCTGCATGTCAAGTCAGGGCTCGACGACAAGCCTCGCGACTTCTACGTCCGCCAGCTGAAGGACTGGAAGGGCTCCGCGGAGATCGAGCAGATGGTCCCCAAAGGCATGGCCGCGTACGGCAAGCTCTGCGGCTGGACGCTCGCCCGGGCGCACGCCCGCAGCGGCGACCGGATCGCGATCGCCACCTACCTCGGCAACAGCGACACCTTCGACCGCGCCATCGTCGAATTCTCCAAGGCCTACGCCGACCAAAACGAACGCGACTACCAAGCGCTCACGGAGGCCGTCAACTCCGGCAAGGTCAAAGCCCAAACAGGCCTCTGATCACAAAGTGCCAAAGGCGACACGAGTGTGAGCGAGGGTAAGACACCGAATCGCAGGTCGCGCGCCGCACGCCCGCTGTCGGCGATGGGGAGCCTTGCCGCGACCTCGTTGAAGCCGCTGCGCGAGGGCGCGACGGAGCTGGTGCTCGACAGTCAGCTGTTCCAAAGCTTGCTTGCGGACGCGCTGGACAGCGAGCAGGTTCAGACCGCGCTCACGAGAGCGCTCGAGACCGAAGGCGCCGAGCATGTGGTCGACACACTCTTCGAGAGCGGGCTCGTCGACGAGTTCGTCGACCGCCTGCTCACCAGCCAGGCGCTATGGCGCCTTGTCGACGAGATCGCGGCCAGTCCAGCCGTCACTGCGGCGGTGACGCAGCAGAGCCTCGGCTTTGCGGATCAGGTCGGAGGCGAGTTGCGCTCCCGCTCACGTCATGCCGACGACTGGATCCTTCAGAAGGCTCGCCACGATCGGAATGGCGACCGGCCATCGGGGTCCGCCAACAGGTCCGCGCCGTCTGCGGGAGGGGAGGTGCAAGCGGCATCCCCGTCCGCCCAACATCCGGTGGGTCCCTCTCCCACCGTCGTCGTGGCCGGGACGACGCCGGACGCGGACACCGGCGAGACCGAGCGACGCTACACCGGAATTGTCGCGCGTACGCTCGCGTTCACGTTGGACGCGGGGCTGATCATCATCCCGGCGTTCATCGTGGAGATCGGCGGCAGCCTGATCGTCACCGTGGCCCACCTGCCGAGCAGCTGGAAGAGCGCGATGGTGGCGGTGGGGGCCGTCGCGTTCGCCCTCTGGGCGATTGCGTACTTCGTCGTGTTCTGGTCGACGACTGGTCAGACCCCGGGCGCCCGGATCATGGAGTTCCGGGTCGTGCCAACCGACGGAGACAAGCTCAAACCATGGCGAGCAGTCGTCCGAGCGGTCGGGCTCGTCCTGGCCGCGATCCCGCTGTTCGCCGGGTACCTGCCGGTCGCGTTCGGTCGCAAACGCCGAGGCCTACAGGACTACCTCGCCCGGACAAGCGTCATCGATGCACCGCAGCTATCGGTGGCCGAGGCCCGGCTGGTCGCGGCGAACGCCGCACAGGCAAAAGCGAGGCTCGTGGTCGGCTCACCTCAGTCGCGCGATGCGATGAGTCCCGAGGACGCTCAACCCCCGGGCGAGCCACACGAGGGCGCTCCCTCGGCGCACCAGAACGCCGATCCGAGTGGGCCTCACCACCACCGATGAGCAGAAGCCGGCTGCGCCAAGCCAGATGTCGGCGCAGGCCCGCGAGGTCGATGCCCCTCGATCGACTCCTGATCGGATGAGCGCTTACGAGCGCGACCACTACGAGGCCTGCCGACGGCGATGCTGTGAACGTTGCCTTGGGGCATCCTCACCGGGGTGGCGAGTCGGGTCTGGGCTTCGGGTTGAGCAGCTGGACCGCCGGCCGACCACGAAGCCGAACGCGGCCTGCGCCCTCACATCGTTCAACCCCCCGTCAGGTGATCTCACGAGTCACTCGGCCAGCTAGATCTGGGGAGAGGGCGTGCGGCGCGCTCCCAGCAGCCGACGTCCTTGGGGTTGCCGATCGTCTGCCGAGCGCCCCAGAGCAACAGAAGGAAGACCGGTGGTGAACCCATGCGGGGCCCCTGCCGGTTGCTGCGACAGCTACGCAGCCATGCCGCTCGGGCCGAACAGGCGCTCGCGGATATCGCCACCGGCCGCCGCGATGCTGTCCAGCTCCGAGAGAAAGCTCACAAGCCCCATGTCCGGACGACACACGACGCCGAGTCCGCTGATGCCGCGGGAGCGGAACGCCATCAACGTCACCAGCATCTTCCACACCAACTCGTCCGCCGCCTCCTGCAACGTCAGACCCTCAGCGGAGAAGAAACAGCCCAGACTGAGCCGGACCCGACCAGCGATCTCATCCACCCGCAGCGTCGGGGGGAACTCGGACATGCGCCCTAATTTTGTACCAGCCAGCGGATGTCTCGCGCGCCACCAAGACGGGGGATCGGCGGCAGCCGCGCAGCGTCTCCGATTCGGCCAGGAGACACATTGTTCTTCTCGGACCGAGCCAGCCACGCCGAGCGGCCGCCTCCCGACCGGACGACATCGGACACGCTGCGAATTGACCATGGGATCGCCCGCGGCTTCCGATCCGAGCCGCCAGGCAGGCTGCGTCTGCCGGCAGGTCGGGAGATCGGTGATCTAGCTGGCTGACGATAGTTACGGTGTAATTGCCGTGATAGCGTTGAGGTGTGCCCAAGGCAGCCCCGTTCAGCATGCGCCTCTCGGATTTCACCGATCAGCTCGTCAGCGAGGAGGCGAGGCGCACGCGGCGGACGAAAGGCGCCGTCGTCGAAGGACTCGCCGAGGAGGCGCTCCGAACCCGCCGGTTTCCCGGGATCGCGTTCCGCGGCAGCGATTGGAACCGCCGTCCCTGGGTGATCGGCACCGCGCTCGACGTCTGGGAGATCGTGGCCGCCTCACGCTCGTATGACACGCCGAGTGCGATGGCGGCGGCGACCGATCTGACCGAGCCGCAGATCCGGGTGGCGCTCGCCTACTACGCCGAGTTCACCGAGGAGATTGACGCCGCGATCGCTGAGAACGAACGATCGCTCCCGGAGTTCCAGCGCCAGTACCCGACGATCGACACGATCGCCGTCGGTGATTAGCAAACCGTGAGGCTGTTCCTCGACGCGCACGTGTCCGGGCGCCGCATCGCGACCGCCCTGCGCGAGCAACACGATGTCCGCGCCGCTGACGAGGAAAGCGAGCTCGACCGCTCCGAGGACGAACGCCTCCTCGCTCTCGCCACCGAGCAGGGACGCGTCATGGTCACCTTCAACGTCAAGGACTTCGCCCGGATCACCACCGAATGGGCAGCAGCCGGAAGATCACACGCCGGCTGCTTACTGATCGTCGGGATCGATCACGCCGAGTTCGGGCTCATCCTGCGGGTGATCCACCACGCCCTCTCAACCCGGGGCGAACAAGCCTCGTGGATCGACTACACCGCCTGGGGCATCCGATCAGCTCCGACATGACGGGACCAGCCTGCGCGACCGGCCTGCCACTGTTCGGAAGGGGTTGCAGATCTTGTGGACGGAAACCGGAAGGAGTCAACCAGCGCACAGACCCCGTCTACTGCAGGCAACCCCGCCCAAACCAAGCCGCCCTCAGCGCCCGTGGACGAATTATGGACAGAGCAAAGCTGTCACGAACGTCAACTTCAGAAACCAATAGATGGCTCTGAGCAGCCGAAAACGCAGAGCCCTCTGTCGGACTCGAACCGACGACCCCTTCCTTACCATGGAAGGATCGAGGTGTTACAAGCGTTCACGGACGCTCTCGGACGGGCACGAAATCCCTGCAAACAGTGGCAATATGGAGTGTACGGCTGTGGCGGGCGAGATTCGGCCGTTTTGGATCTAGTGGACGCGGAGTGGACGCGTGCCGTCCCGCACTCGCCTCCCGAATCTCCAGGGCTGACAGGGTTCCCCCGCCGGCCCGCGGCTCCCGGCCTCGGGGTCCGCCCGAATACGAACGAACGACGGACGTGGCCGGGTCAGCCGAGCCGATCGACGATCTGGCGGGGCGTGAAGACCTCGAACGAGAGCTGCTTATGGGTCGACAGCGAAGCAAGTCGAGATCACCGGTGACGATCGCGTCGGCGCCGCTAGCTGACGCGGTCCGCGCGCGGTAGCCCGCTGCCGACGCCCCAACCTGACCAGCCCGAGCCGACCGGCGGGACTGCTCCTCCACGCCTTGAGCGGCAGTGCTGGTGTCGGCGCGGTCGTGACCGCTTTGGTGCTTGCAGCTTCCCCGATCTTCGGTTAGCGCCCTGAGCAGCGCGGGACCGATCAGTTGGCTCGCGCAGCGTGCGCGCTTGTGGCGAGAAAGAGGTGCCGACCGCGGCCGTGAGGGTCGCGTCCTGCTTTGCCCGCATCACGGGCAGCGCTGGCAGTTCATCGGGGCCGAAGCCCTTGTCGTCCCCAGCCCGGCTGACGCGATGCCGCCGAGCGGAAGTCGCCCGGCGGGCGTTCGGGTGCCGCCGCTCGTCTGGACTGGCACAGTCGCCTACTGGCACAGTCGTCCGTCGCGTCCGTCGCGTCCGTCGCGTCCGTCGCGTCGGTCGCGAACGCGACGGGAGTCTCGCGAGGCGGTCGCCCGGTCGGCGTTGACTGCCGGATTGCTTGTCAATCCGGTGGTCTGGGCGTCGCGAGCTCGGCCGCTGGCGCGGACCGGCCGACGCGAGCGGGAGTGCGGCCTTTGCTCGGACGCTCGCTCCTCCGCGGGACTGGCGGTGCGGGGGCGCTCGCGGGTTCGGG
>Ga0335072_10007461_pt1 | contig 15912 bp, 18 predicted proteins | sample Lox_Sample_21_FD_206725 | JGI IMG/M metagenome (GOLD analysis project Ga0335072, IMG submission 206725) | Soil microbial communities from Loxahatchee National Wildlife Refuge, Florida, United States - Lox_Sample_2.1 | ecosystem: Environmental > Terrestrial > Soil > Wetlands | place: USA...
CTCGCTGCTTTCTCGACTACCATAAATACCGCCCTCTGCTCCTCTCCTGCGTCCTTTTCCAACTTTCTGTCGCCCGTTCCCGGTTTCCTCACTCGGCCTAATTCATGCGCCGCTCGACCCCTCCCACCCAGGGTCCCTAGACCCTCCTTTGCGAGGTGATTGGGCCCTCGCTGCAGTTGTGATGTTGCTGCCCCGGCTTGCATGAGGCGCCTAGTGTGTGTTGTTGATGATCAGGGTAGTGGGTCTTTATCGCAACATCGCAATCAAGAGGATACACAAGCATTGCTAGAGTTCTCGACGCCGTCTGCTCCGAGGTCCTTCCAGTTATGTAACCAGTTATGACAACCTACCCACCATGGGATTACAAGCACCTCTTCTATCTTAAGCTGTTAGACGTTGCACGTTACGAAGATATCTGTGGATCTAGTGTTGAATTCTTTATATCTGTATTCTTAAATACATCTTCGGAATGAACGTCTTGCTTATCATTAGGCAGAAGGCTGCGTTGCCTCGTTCTTCAGCCTGTCATAGATATTGCGTACCAGTAAATTCATATGAGTAATCAGTGACTATCTTTGCCGTCTGTCTACATATGACCCGCATACCAGCAACACATATGATGACATATCCCCAAAGCACGTCCTGACCTCCTTTTTGGCACAAAAGTCTAGAGTCATGAACGCCAGGACGTGTCGAGTCTCCTTTACCGCACGAAATGATGCTTATATAACAGTCGAGCTGAGCAGTAGCGTCCTGCAGAATGTTCTCGACTCGCCGAGTAACATATCCACGACTGTTATTGTCGAAGAAACTGTACTTCAAGTCCAACAATTGTTTCTCGGTCGCTTGTTCCAACTCACTTAACAGTTGCCCGTAGTCATTCTGGGAGGTTGGTTCGGCTTTGGGGTTTTCTTGTCTCGCTTTCCATAGATAACGAAGCGACACATTCTTGAGCTCCATGACGAGGATTGAATTCGAGTCATTATGTTGTCGCTGCGAATTGCTGACGACGAAGTCGACAAATCCGTTTCGTCCGTCTCCCTGTCGCTTGGTTGGGTCTACAATAAGGTGGATTTCAGTCAAGCATTGTGTTTCCCCAAACCAAAGGAGCTCGATTGTAATTTGCAAGACTGGCTCGTTGGTATCGGCGAGTGACCTAGTTGGTCTTTGACGGAAGAAGTCTTCGAGTAATTTGACAAACGGAGTGGTGTTGCTGCGCATGAAGTCCCTATAAGAGTTCCGCATCTTCGCGGAGAAGCTAGGATCACCACTGAGATACTCTTTGATGCGTCGGTTAATCTGTGAGGACCAAGTCAATGATCAATGCCATCCTAAGCACGACGTTCTAGGACTAACCAAGTGAACCATAGTGGTGTTAGGAACATGTAAAATATGCTTTCCCACTAGACAACATGAATCCTTAGAGTAAGTCACGATCCCTAGATAGTATAAGAGAGACCAGGTCACAGCCTTTGGCCGCATTTCTTGTTCTTGTATAAGTTCAAGGAAGGAAAGCTCGTTCAAGATAGATACGTTTGCTTTTGAGTAGAGCATATCAATGAGGTCGCTAATCGTGACGGATCCGGTCTTACCTACTACTGACAACACCGTGGCAGTGTGCACAGCATTAGCCTCATCGACATAAGAAGGTGGCGCCTGATTAGAAATAACATTTTGCAAGTGAACAAAAACCAGTTGCGGGTTATATAAGGTGGGGATCTCGGAGCTGGACGAGGTGGGGCTGAATATGTAACCGTTGTACCAACGCTTGAGGGAGTCCAAAGTGGAGGCTCGCTTACTCTCTGGCAAGGCTCGCTCGACAATCGCGTTGACATCCTCCTGCATAAGTCCGCACAAGGAGTGGTACCGCTCGCTAAACGAGATTACCCGTGTAGCTGTTAGAGGACTGATCCCATCACGGAAAGCCGGTAGCACTCCAGTAAGCCAGTACTTCGCCACTGATACGCCACAAAATCCCTTTATTACAGCAAAGAATTCGGATTTGAGTAGGACTCCTAGCAAGTTGATTGTTTCCTTGCTCCCTGACAAACACTCTCGGTTGCTCAAGGCAGATGTCAAACATGTGTTGGCCGGAGCATCGTACTCATCGACGCCAACGAAAGCAGTATAGCCTTTCCGTTGAATGAGATCCTATTATCGTGATTAGTGCCATAGTAAAGGCTAGCTCCAAACTTGCTTACTAGCACATTACTAAGCGATTCCCCTACGCAGTTTGGAATAATATATTCCTCTAGTAACACATCACCAAGTATATCCTGGTATTTAAGCAGGAAACGACGTAGTGACCTAGAGACGTTACTAAAGATGCTCTGCTTGATTTGATCAAGAGATCCAATTGGTGTAATTGACGAGAAGTCGAATAGAAGAATAAGATGGGAGTTGCGAGACTTTGTCGGTGTCTTGCCTATGTGAAGTCCGCCGAAGAGCTCCTCAAACGAATCTTTTGTCTTGACATCATAGTACACGGCGAGCATGTTGAGAAACGTGGACTTTCCCCAGCGCCGAGGACGAAGGAACATGTATTCGAATGGGTTCTCTTCTAAAAGAGGGATGAAATGTGTTTTATCAACAATAATAGTGCTGGGCTCGTTGAAGAAGTTGGAAAACGCTGCGTTCGATGGGAAAAATAGGTTATTGTTGTCCTAGAGCACTATTACTTAGACGCAAAGCTAGAAGTGGAAGGAGAGCACACAACGCACCACAACGGATTTGGTTTCGTAGATGGCGCTTGATCCTCTAAGGGGCGACAGCTGGAGACATTTCTGATTCTCTAGACGCCTTCTTTTAGAGGCAATGTCGGCTAGCTCTGTAAGCTCGGCTTGTTCGCTATCCCCTGTGACGTTGTTAGCTAGCTGTTGCGTAAAGTGATGTAAAAGACAAAACTTACTTTTCTTGCTAAGAGTCTTCCTCGCCAGCTTTGCGAGTCTCTGGCTGGCCCCTAGGGTAAGACCTGCCTGCCTGAAGAACGCATTATTGTCAGCGTTATCTAAGAAGCTATCCCCATCGATATCGGCTTCTAAGAACTTCTTTTCATATTCGGGTGTAAGCGCGTTAGGAGAATTCTGCTTTATCCAGTCGAGTAGCTTGCGTACATTCCAACTTCTGATCTCTTGGATGGTGGGTTCATGTGTAGTGGACGTTGCCTGAACGGATTGAGAGTTTGATTCGTCCTGCTTAGGGATTGGTCCTGCAGAGGTACCCATAGTGGTTTGTAGATGGCGCAACAGGAACAGCGTCAGAGGGAAAGACAGAAAGGAAACCGAAAGTGAATGGAAGCGAGAACTAACGCGTTTTCCCGTGGGTCGTTTGTCTCAGATGACCCGCTAAGCAAACGAGAGCACGTGAGCGGAGGGCAGGTTTAGCGGTCGAGGCTACGCGACAAAACCTCCCTAGATTCAGCAGCCAGAACCGCAGTACTCAAACATATTGTATTATCTCAGTTCTCCGGCCTGCCCATGCTTTATGCTGCACTATGTATATAGATACTTGGTCGTCGTTGATTCCTGAGATCATTATCATCAACACAGTTAATTCTATGCTGCGCATATACTACACTACTAAGTGTATTTGCAACAGAAGAAAGGCTTAAGGGTTGTTTACTGGTTTGTTTACGTGTCTACAAGGGTTCGCCTAATCGGGAATGCACGTGAGCATTTCTGTACTTAAGAGGAGGCATCGCTTAGTAATGCACGAGACCCCGCCGCTAAACATAAACTTCATCGTTCGGAGCCTACACAGACCTTTGCTCCCTTTATCACCTCACCACCTTCTACTTGCCTTGTCATTATTGTCTGCCAAATTTCTCTTTAAGGGCACTCCTCTCTGACTGTAGACAATGCTGACCGCTATGAATCGCCAGTCTGCAATTTTGAAACATGTGCAGCTGTTGAGAGTGAGCGATCAAACCTGCCCCTTGAGTTATAGAGTCATGTTGACCTTGTATAGAATCCGCTTTTCACTACACCTCTCTTGAAGAACCGGGCATTTAACACTTCTGCTCAATCTTTGGAGCCATCTGTGAGCGCCTCCCTGCTATAGCTACCCTATCAAACTAACCCTGCTCTCGGCGACTCGTCTTGTCGACACCACCCTTCCTTACCCGCGCTAGCTCCTCTTACATGCCTGCGATCCACCCAGCTGAGTCAACACTAAGAGATACGCTTGATAAGTTAGGGTTGTCTTCCGGCGAATCCCTGCTTACACATGTACTGTTGAGCGGCTTCAACTGGGCCGAGCAAGAGATCCCAATTAGATACCCTGAGTAACGTCCTCACGTTCGTTTGGAATAGCGGGACTCTTGCTTCCGAAACTCCAGATGCTGAGGATTACTTTGCCGTCCAATTTAATTTTTTGAAAGAGAACCAGCCCTGTGAGTATTTAGGGTCCCAGAAACCAATTCCTCCATATACCGCCACCCAAAGAAGGGCAGAACGGTAACCTAACATCATCAGTACATCTCCAAACATTTATTTCTCTCACTAGATGGACTCCCTCCACAACGCCGAGGACGGAAGTGGAGGCTGGGGTGGTAATCCCACGTGATGGAATCATGGTCGACTCCCGAAGTCTCTCATGCTGCCAATTTATTGCATGGTCCAAAGCAAGATAAACTATTAACCAAACAATAATTGCTGCCTCGAGCATCAATCGTTGGGTTGCCTTTGAAGCCAAGCCTTGTTGTGTATTAAATTAGACATCATTGCGCTGAAGTTTCGTGCAGCCTTGCTAATTTGACTCCCACCCTGTACCACATAAGCTTTCTTCTGGCCAAGACCTTGCTGGTTTAAAGCTCAATGTTAGCAAGATCTCATTGATGCTAGGAAACTAGGATCTTGTGAAGAAAAGAGATTTGTGGTAGACTTTATACTAAGTCTCTTGACGGAAACACTGAGACATTTGCACGTGTCCATTTTTTATAGGTTTACTAACTTAAATCTAAGAGAACTGTTGACAAGAATGTGGCAGTAACATGATTGATATCAACAAATTGGATAGAAACAATACCAGACCAGAACTCAGCGACATGAATCAGGGCATGGGACATTACATTATCGTAGGAGTCTCCCACTCAGCAAAGAGGTTCCCCCGCGTCTTAGCCAGCCGATTACCTGGATCGAACAAAGTGTTGTCAAATCCCAAGAAATCGAGTACCTGGACAAAGAAGGTGATAGCTAATTATTTACGGAAGAACGGTAAACCGTCTATCTTCGGAATGCTACCACTTGGTGAGCCGTTTGATATGGCAAGGCATAGCTGCACTGTGTCCGTAGTTCTCCTTAGGAACATCCTTCCAAGATATCTTCGTGATATTTGATTCCTACAAGAGCATAGCCATATATGTTCAGGTTTGCGTCCCCTACTTCGCCCTCTGCTCCTCTAGGGGCTCCTTCCTCTTCGGCCTCCCTTCCTGCGCCTTCTTACACAATTCAGGCGGCGGCCCCGTAATCTCATCCCTCTTCACAGTCCCCACCTTTATATACTTCGGGCTGTTCGCAAAGAAATCCACCCAATGCTTAACACTCATCTCGACCTGCTGCTTTGCATACCTGCGCTCCTGCTCCTTCAGCTTCTTGAGGGCGCCGCTGCTGTATTGGCTGTCGATTTCGGGGTTGTCTTCAGGGAGATACATCAATTCGACGCCGCGCATGTCAGGCGTGAGGTCTTCGGCAAAGCAGCCTGTTACAAAGGCGCGAGTGGCGTCTACGCCAGAGAAATATTGGTAGGAGCCGCCCGGCCCATAGAAGCGGCGGCCGTTTGAGACGTCGTAGATTGTACCGTTGATAGCAAGGTAGAGTGGTAGATTCGGATCTGAGCCGTCGTATTTTTTCAATTCCGCCGGTGTAAGTTGTAAAGGACCGCGCTGCATAGGAGGTTATATGTCAGCTACTTCATGTATACAGCGCTAGAGCTAGAACTATGGAAACACTCACAATTAATGCCTGCCAGTAGTCCAGCCTCGCGTAAGTAGGTCTATGACCCCAGAAGACATCTTTCTTCGTGACGAGCCAGCTAACTGCGCAAGAGAGGAGGAATAAGAGTGTTATGATCCGCCCGATCTCAATAAGAGAGAATGGATTGTAGCGGTCTTCGGATTCTACGCGAGCATTAGGAGATGGCGATGCAGGAGTATCACTTGAGGCTTTGGGAGCCCGTTGGCGTACTGAGGATGACATGATGGGCCGAATTTTGCATGGGGAGGATCTCGAAGGAGGGGTTGTTGAAGTGCAATTATGAACTATCATGGCCCTTGTAATTTCAGCCTCGGCAGATAGCTGCCCCTAGTCCAAGCCTTGCAGATTTGCGACTTGCACACTATAATAGCATGTTGACATATCGAGGACGATATAACTGTGCAGGATCTTATTTGAGTGGGTCTACAGCATTAATTCATTTTGTACAAGCCATAATTCTGGTAAGAGCCGACCACGAAAACCCGCCGGATAGAGGTAGATAGCCACTGGAAATCATCCACGTTCAGTCACAATATGATCCTTTTTTGATCACCATCCTAAACATTTTCACTGAAGTGCTGCATTGTGGTCGTTTTCAAAGGCCTTCTTTTATTATGCTACACCGAAGGAATTCCGAGAAGTCCATTGCAAATGCCTGCGAAAAGCCCTTCATCCGCCAATCCCAACCCCTCTGTGATCTTGAAGGGGCGAAGGTCGTGACAGTAGGAAAATGGTTCCTAATCCTCTATTCCGTAGCAGCAACCGCACGAGCTGTTCATTGATCAGTATTTTCCTCACACAAGCCTATGAATTGACTTTGCCACTGATAGAATTGGGCGTAACATACTGTAGATGCTCAACTTGCTGTGTCCCACCACCTTCTTGATTTGTCCTTTCTCCTCCAAGTCCGCCAAAGCTCTCCGTGCAACCGATCCGTTGATCTTTAGTCTGTCGACGAGAACTGCGACAGTAATCAGGCGATATGATTGGACATCTTTGTTTAACTTGTCGGATGTCGCCTTGTCAAGAATGACTGCATGTTGGGCCTTGTCCTTGACTGAAAAGGTGAAGTATGTTAGTTCCTGAAACAATAGCCTCCGATGTGACTCTCAACGTGCCTTTGCCTTTGCTCCACTTCTTCTTGGCCTTGCCTTTGGTTCCAGCAGCTGGCGCCATGTTGTTGGCTTAATTTATCGGTGGTTTTGAAGTGGTGAGGAATAGATCTTGAAGAATAAGCGATTTGTGTGTGCCGAGTTCAAGAGCGAGCTAAACCCTCATGGGGTACAAACACACGTGACCTTCCAATACAATGCAACATTTCATCACCATATGATTGATTTCGATGTGAAGCGGATTGCTTCAATACATCATTGTAGTGCTTAATGTGATTAATATGCCACCAACGTAGTACCTAAAGCCTAATAGATTGAAAGTAGCTTTTTTGTAAGCCGAGTTCAGTCCCGGGTGACTGAAATCATCAGTTTTAGAGGGTTCAATGAGAAATCTGTTGTCCACATAAGGAAGCCTCCCCCGCCATGGAAACCTCATAATAGCATATTCCAATGACGACATACAAAAATTGTGAACCAATCGTCTTGGCTTTTCCATTGTGTAGGTGCATCGTTCAGTCCGCTCACTTCTACCCGGAAGCTATGGCATCTACATCTCTTCGCGTCAGAACCACGCCATGGGAGCGAGTGAATCGACTATTTTCTGATTTCAGATAATTTCCAGGTCTCACTTTCCTGGCGAGAGACTTTATATTACATCCTTGCGTCTCTCCCTTTCCCAAATATCGTGTTTAGGGCCTGAGGCTCCTCCTCGCATCGATTCCCCTTTCCCTATAAGTAGTAATCCTTGTTGGGTTCTCTTTGACTTTAATTCTTGGCTTTGGCGCTGTGAGAGTTTGCCTTTCTTTCCCAGATTGGCACTCGTCCTTATTCATCTAGGGCATCTTCCAACTCTGTTCGAAGGCAGATATGTTCTTCCTCCTTTATAAGTTTTGATGGTTCCCAAACAATAGATACTGGAATATTTGGATTTGTTTTGGGGATGAAAATGACAGGAGATGAAAACCGGAATCAGAAGGAGAAAGTACAAGATGGCAAGTGACCATATGAACATTTCATTCACCACCCAAAAAGGAGAGCATCATAACATAAGATAGGTTTGAGATACGTAAAATAAGGGATAACAATCAGTTTCACTCCACCGTCGTAATTATAATATAGCTTTTTATTTACCCGTGCCATCTACTGCCCATGACACTGCGGTAAGTGTTGACTTGATGAAGTCGTTGGCCTGAAAACAAAATCGAGCAGCCGAATGGGATCGCGCTAAGCCCATTTTGGCTTAGAGTAGGGTTAACCCACAATCAATTTTGTTATGTCGCGAACTTCCAAATCCACGAAACACGAACTCTCAACGTCAGTCATCGCCATCATGTCTGACAACGGAGAAGTCGAAGTCGAGGCTGTCAGCGGTTACCAAGTCCTACCTAAGGAGGTCACCGACGAAATTGGCAGCATTAAGCTGTTCAACAAGTGGGCCTATGAAGATGTCGAGATCCGGGACATCTCATTAACGTAAGGACTCCATAGCATTATCTGGATAACGAGGCTCGAGAAGGTCATATATTCAGAGAAATCTCAGATCGGAAGAGCATCAGATATTGGAACTCGGTGGAGAGACATGAAAAACTTGAACTCGGGCTAACCTTTCACGTCACACAGAGATTATATCCAAATCCGCTCCCCAGTCTACATCTCCCACTCCGCTGGTCGATATGCCCAAAAGCGCTTCCGAAAAGCTCAATGCCCGATCATCGAGCGCCTCACCAACTCCCTCATGATGAACGGCCGCAACAACGGCAAGAAGCTCATGGCCGTCCGCATCGTTGCCCACTCCTTCGAAATCGTACGTCGATGCCACAATGAGCCCTACCACAACATTCTCTAAGCTAATATTCCCCCTCTAGATCCACATCATGACCGACCAAAACCCGATCCAAATCGCCGTTGATGCAATCGTCAACTGCGGCCCCCGCGAAGACAGCACCCGCATCGGCTCAGCCGGTACCGTGCGCCGCCAAGCCGTCGACGTCTCGCCCCTCCGACGAGTCAACCAAGCCATCGCTCTCCTCACAATCGGTGCACGCGAAGCTGCTTTCCGCAATGTCAAGTCTGTGGCTGAGTGCTTGGCTGAAGAATTGATCAATGCAGCGAAGGGAAGCAGTAACTCATATGCGATTAAGAAGAAGGACGAGTTGGAGCGTGTGGCGAAGAGTAATCGGTAGAGAGTGGTGGTCCAATGGGTATATTGCATGGGGAAGGAAAAATGGAGAGGCATGGAATGGTTTCCGAAGACTTACTTTATGGGCATGCTACTGGGCTGTGTGGCATGCATTCTGTCACGCAGATGACTTCTCCAAATACTAGGCTCTGAAAGACTTCCTTCATGAAGATGGTATGATTGTGAGGTGATATGCGTGAGATGATCCTGGCGGGCCACAAATGTGTCTCGGTCATGATATGAAAGCTATAATGCAGTAACGACTGCGAGAAAAACGGCACCAAAGACAATATATCAACGACAAGAATGACCCATCTTCCACAGCATCCCAGAAAAATCACCGATCGAAAGCTCCTCCCAACCCGGGCACCAAACTTCTACTCACTTTCCCCACTCCTGATTCTTCACAAGACCGTTTTTACGGGCCATGACCTCTTCAAGGATAGCAGGGAGGCACACAGGACGGAGTGCGGGGAATCAGTTATAGTTTGTGAAGTATTCGATTAATCTACCCGGACATAACTGACATACTCTATAAAACAATCTCAAAAAGCAGCAACAAGCAAACACCTAAACACCAAAAGCTATGCACCTCCTCCGGAATTGAATGCCGGAAGAAAAAACCCTATCTCCCAATTTTGCATCATCACCACCAAACCTTCATACCCTCCTTCCATTCCTCCCCACGCTCCTCACAGCAGGCGCACTGAAGTCCCTTCCTCCTTGAACGTTCACCTTCTTGGGCGTAACCATCCCCTGCGCCAGACTCCTCGCTCTCCCTCTCCTCTCTCGGATCTGCGCGAGCGCTTCCTCGCGGCTCATAGTGGGGCTGAGGGCGTCATCTGGTGCTGCGAAAGGAGTGGGGGGCGTGAGGCCTGCTCGTGCAGCTATGGCGCCTGGTGCGGCGAGAGGGATGCGGATTGTGGTTGAGATGGTGTGGAAGGTGTGTGCTTGTGGCTGGGATTGCGTCCGGGTATGGCCTGGGGGGTTGTGGTGGATGATTGTGTGTTCTGAGGAGTCAGAGGCCGTGCTTTGAGATCCGTCGATTAGAGAGAGTAAGGAGGTGTTGACTTCTTGGAAGGTGGGCCGGGCTGGGGAAATCCATGGTGATTCTTCGGGCTCTGGAGAGGCTTTTTGAGGCTCCCAGGGAGGAGCGGTGTAGAGAGCTTCCCTGTGATCATTCTCATTCTCATTCTCATTCTCATTCTTGATCTCCGCAGACTCTTTGTTTGTGGTCTCTGGGATTAACGTCGCCGCGGTGTAGTGAAAGGATTCTCCCTTGTTCTCCGCGAGTTGACATGAACAGCACTTAAATTGGCACTCCAGTTGCAAGTATTCGGCATGCTTGTAGGCTTTATCTGCCCTGTGCCTTTCCCATTCCAGATCCATCCTCAACTGTTCAAGTTCCTCTTCACTAGATGCAGACGAGGTGATGGAGACTGCTGGCAGCGGATTCGACGCCTTCCTGGGAGAACCGAACTCCTCATCATCGTGTCTTGAGGGAGGCAATGGGATCTGACCCTCAGCTGCAATTCTTGCAATTTCCTCATTCTTCGCAATTGTCTTTAATGCGTCCCTCTCTTGTTCAACAAGTTTCACCTTCTCCATCATATTCGCCAGCTCTTCTTGAACGCCAACAAGTTGGTATCGCGCAGCGAAAGCTTCTTGTTCCCGTTTCTTGCTCCGTTCCCTCTCTTGCTCGATTTCTGTTTCTGATGTTCGAAGAGCATTCCGTGCGGCTTTCAGCTCTTCCTGAAGCTTCACGACAACTGACTGTGATCTGAACGATTCCTTTCTTGCTCTCCGTATCTCCTTCTCCCACAGGGCTTGTGTGTGTGCATGCGTCTCTTTTGCTCGGCCATAGTTCTCCTGGAAGCGAATCAGCGTTTTGCCTGCATGTAGTCACTTAAAGCTTACCATTACAGTCTCGAGTCTCTCTCCTACTTTTCTCTCTCTGGCATTGCCTTCCTCAACCTGTTTCCTAAGCGTCCTGACCTCCTCTCGATACCGGCGCATTTCAGTCTCCGCCTCTTCCCTGCCCACCATTGCGCGCTTCAATGCTGCATCATTAGCCTTCCTTTCCAGTGCCTTCGATTGAGAAGCCAATGAATCAAACTTGGCGACTTTTTCATATACAGAGCTGTCGCGTGAGTGCCCGCCAGCACCAATAGATGGTGATATGCCTGACTCATTTTTTTGATTTACGCGTTCGGGAGAGATTTGGAGGAGAGGTGTTCCCGGCGAGCCAGGGAACTTGTAATTCGGATCCATCTGATTTTACATATACCTCCGTGTCGGAGACTCTGGAATATGTACAATAGAATTGAGGTTGGGATGACAAGGTTCGGTTGGGTAGGTAGTACCGTAAATGGTCCTGGTGGTCCGTGTTTGTTTACACGCGTAACTTGACTGGGATCGTGTCTCGCTTACGTTACTATGAGGGAATTTGGCTGCAAAAGCCAGCATAGGAACTTTGCTCGCGATGACTTGGTGTGTGAGTTTCCTTTCCCATAGTGACAGCACGTGCAATTTTGTCGACTAAGGTAAGGAATCATGGTTAACTACCAGAGCGATTAGAGATAATTTGCTAGTTCTACGAATGCTCGTATATTGTAGCTGTCATATGCAGGCAAGAGTCGTAGATGTCGAGATCTTTATTATATTATGGATTTTCCTTCCGCAGACTGCATTTGGTTATGTTAATGCTTACAGTCTTGTGTAACTGAAATTTATTGCAGCATCACTTTTTGCATCAACTATTTTTGTTACAAAGATTTAATCACAGAAGTCCTGGAAAACATATAAAGTATTTCCCCGGAAAAAAAGGCAGTTGCATTGAAAGATTCTCCGTTCGAGTTTAACAAGTTTGGATGACTCTCATTTCAATGTGATTTAAATAAAGGATGGTTCTAAAGTGACCTCTTAGGCCGCACTGAGATTATTAAAAACGTACTGAAAGTCGGCGAGGTTGTCAGAATTCAATAAGGCTTATCTTCCAGCCTCACTTTTTGTTTGGAAACATAAGTCTATGATTATAGAGGTTGCACGAAAGGGTGTCCGCGAGAATTTGTGGAGGAGACTGGTGTTAGATGGGCTAGGTTCTGATGCCATTTTGAGAAGTTCCAGAGTCATTACACCAGAAATTCAATGGAGAGTAAAGGTCGACCATCAAGATCAAGCCCTCGTAGGGAAACAGATGAATGTAAAGAGTAACTAAGTTCGTAAATAATGGACTTTCTTTTCTTTTAATTTCTTTTTTTTTTTTTAGAGAAAGACTAGTATCAATATACGGATAATCGCCGGAAGAGGCAGTGGCCGTGTGAAAAAAAAAGAAAGGATGAGTGATATATTTCAACATTTTAAATGCAGCGTACATAATCCCTATTTTTCCCGAGCAGCTATACGGCATGCTCGGAAAATGAAAATATTCTCGAGCAGCAGGCCAAAAACCATTGAGATGTATTGTTAATATGGCCCATCCAAACTCTAATACGGAATTAATTCAAAAAATAAAGGGAAAAGCCCTAAAGAATACAGTTGGTGCGTCTGTATGGTTGCATTCCAATCTTCACGCCTCTGTTGCTCGGCCGTCACTATACCGGAACATCCCGGCTCCAGACACATTTTTTTTTAGTGTCGCCTAACCGAGCCTGGTCAATCCCAACTTTCTCTCTTCTCTCTTCCTTCTTCAATCATTTACGTCGTCTACAGCAACGACTTTATCCTAAACCACATCTCCTCTCAGTCCTTTTCTCATTGTCAAAGTCGATCTTCGACAAGTCGCAATCATGGTTGAAGGCGATGTTAATCAGGCGAAGAAGTCCGTCATGGGCGTGCCGGTAAGTCTGAACTACTCACCCAAATTTTAGCTGCATGTCCTCCTTCACATCACAACCATCGCCGTCAATGACCTTCAGTGCTCAATTGATCTTAATGAGCTCTAATGGCTACATTGAGATGCTTATTTCTTGTTGCGCGAGCTTTATTGACGTCTCAATCGCATCTCAATCGAAAATTTTCACAAGCTTGGGCCGAGAGCGTGCTAACATTTCGAATCTCCGATAGGGCTTCGTTGTCGACTTCTTGAGTACGTTCACTTCTAAAGACAAGCATACAGTCACAGAGTCGCCATCGATCTGTTAATGTTGATAGATTTTGATGGTTGTGGCTCATGTCAATAGAATTGAAGCTAATTGAAATTCGCAGTGGGTGGTGTCTCGGCCGCCGTCTCGAAGACCGCCGCAGCTCCCATCGAACGTGTCAAGCTATTGATCCAAAATCAAGTGAGTATACTGTCTCGAACCATTCCCCCCTAATTTTGGCCCTGTCGGCGAAAGTAGCATCATTTATATCCAGCCCGCTCTTCCATATGAACTTGCGGCTTTTGATTGGTGGAGACACTTTACACATCTGAGCACCAGTCCACATACGATATTTGCTTTCTAGCGAAGTACTAACCTCTTCAAACAGGATGAGATGATAAAGTCTGGCCGTTTGGATCGCAAGTACGATGGTATCATTGAGTGCTTCCGCCGAACCACAGCGCAGGAGGGTATTGCATCGCTGTGGCGTGGTAACACTGCCAATGTTATCCGTTACTTCCCCACGCAAGCTCTTAACTTCGCTTTCCGTGATACTTACAAGTCCATGTTCGCCTACAAGAAGGACCGCGATGGATACGCAAAATGGATGATGGGCAACTTGGCGTCTGGTGGTGTAAGTGCAGCCTATTCGAGGTATTTTGGAAGATGCTGACCTTGACAGGCCGCTGGTGCTACTTCCCTTCTGTTCGTCTACTCCCTCGACTACGCCCGTACCCGTCTGGCCAACGACAACAAGAATGCCAAGACTGGTGGCACCCGTCAATACAACGGTCTGATCGATGTGTATAAGAAGACTCTCGCCTCTGATGGTATTGCCGGTCTCTACCGTGGTTTCGCACCCTCGGTTCTTGGTATAGTCGTCTACCGTGGTCTGTACTTTGGTATGTACGACTCGGTTAAGCCCGTCCTCCTCGTCGGTCCTCTTGAGAACAATTTCTTGGCCTCCTTCCTTCTCGGTTGGACAGTTACGACTGGTGCTGGTATTGCTTCTTATCCTTTGGATACCGTCCGTCGTCGTATGATGATGACTTCTGGTGAGGCCGTCAAGTACAAGGGTTCCCTCGATGCCGCTCGTCAAATCATTGCCAAGGAGGGTGTTCGATCTCTCTTCAAGGGTGCTGGTGCCAACATTCTCCGTGGTGTTGCCGGCGCTGGTGTCCTGTCCATCTACGATCAAATGCAGCTTCTCATGTTCGGCAAGAAGTTCAAGGGTGGATCTGGTTAAGCATGCCCATGCCGTTGTAATGGATAGCCAGGTGGTGGTGTGAGGATGATAATAGGTGGTTGTGGGATGGTGGTAAGGTGGAGAGGCAGTGGAAGTTGTTACAGACATCCATATGGTTCTGGAGCAGCTTGCGGAGATGAGGGAGACCTTTTCACCGCTGTACTTTATAACCAAGGCAATTTTTCTCATGTATTTCCTTGACTTGCGCTATGACAACTCCGCTGGATCCTATCTTCTTCATAGGCTGTTTTTGCGTGCATGCTTCGATAGATTCCTTTTCGAAGGGGGAGTTGTCTCAAAATAGAATGGAAACATTCACAAAATATTCAACGCATAGTGACTATAGTGATAAATGCCATTTCTTGACTGAAATGAATGAATGCTGAGACATGAATGAATCGCCGTTCGATAAACTTCCTTTCCCGGCACGTGCTTGGGAGGTGCTACTGCAATTGCACCTATTTCTGCAGTCCACCTCTAAACTTCCGCATATTAAGGCATAATGTATTGGAACACGACCTCTCACAAAAGCATGAACACTAAAAAGAAGGCTATTTCGAGATACTCGTATGGACAAGCACCTACTCTATGCCCATGTCGTGGTTCATGTTGCTACTGGCTGCCACATCCCGCGATCTACACTCGCTTCGCCACAGCCAGCTCAGACAAACACAAACGTCATTACCTGTTTGTTAAGTCACTGGAAGAGGCAAACCCCACAGCGCAAACGGGTGCTCTGTCGGGATGGTCTACCTTTTTTCTTTTTTGGGCAGCGCTAAGTAAATAGTTACATGACACTCCTGCCATGCGATTCAAGACAGCCAACTTTTTCCGTTTCGGCGTTTCTCACGATCACTTTCATCTTCGTAATGGAACTGAGCTTTAAGTTGTATCTATTGATGAGCTAGGCACTGTACATTATATCCTTAGGCTTTAGTCATTCGTTCTTTTCATTATGTTCTTGTCGTTGATTACATTCCTTTCCTTAGCTATCACGAGCTGTGATGGTGCAACTACTGCGGTGGTAGAAAGGGCTGGGAACATAACTCTCCAGGCCCCGATTGTAGCTACTCCGAGCGAACACTGGTCAGTACACCAAACGCCCAATGGCCGCATCTCCAATTGAGCCACTGTTGACGAAAGATTCCACACAGGGAGGGCGTCGATGGCACCTGGTCCACGTTTGAGATCCGAGTCGGAACACCTGCCCAAGTATTTCGAGTTCTGCCAGTAACTTCGTGGCAAGAGACCTGGGTAATCTGGAATACTGCCAATGCTTGCAACACTTCGTTGGGCGTATCATCAAACTGCTTGGACGCGC
>Ga0335072_10007462_pt1 | contig 15909 bp, 14 predicted proteins | sample Lox_Sample_21_FD_206725 | JGI IMG/M metagenome (GOLD analysis project Ga0335072, IMG submission 206725) | Soil microbial communities from Loxahatchee National Wildlife Refuge, Florida, United States - Lox_Sample_2.1 | ecosystem: Environmental > Terrestrial > Soil > Wetlands | place: USA...
GTGGTCGTGCGGGATCGCGTCTCGCTGCGGTACGGGCTGGACCGGCCCGACATCGTGATCGCTCACCTCGATGTGGGCGACGGCAAGAAGGCGGAGCTGTTCCTGTCAGCCGGTTGCCCCGGTTATGTCGCCGACGATGAGCGGATCCGCGAGTGCGAGGCGCACCTGGGCTTCGAGACGGCCGGTACCCGCCTGGGCGTGCTTGAGGCAATGCGCGCCGACGGCTTCCTGCCTGACGGCGGTGGGTTCAATCCGGCCGCGGGCAATCAGGGACGCAGCGTCTTCTACTTCCGCAACGAGGCCGACGGGGAGCGGCTTGAGGTCGCGGTGGCCGGGCAGGCATCCAGCGAGCTCAGCAGGCACCTGGGCGGCGCGGACGTGCGACGACAGATGCTGGAACTGCTCACCGGCGCCTGGCAGACGCAGGCGCTGCGCACGGCCGCCGAGCTTGGCCTCGCCGACCAGCTGCTTGAGCGCAAGCTGACCCTGGCTGAGCTGGCCGAAGCCACCAGCTGCCCGGCCGACCGGCTCGCCCGGCTGCTGCACTACCTTGAGCAACTCGGCGCGGTCGAGGAAAGGGACGGCCGGATCAGGCTGACTCCACTCGGCGAGACGCTCAGCCGCAACAGCCCCTCCTCGCTCCATGGCGTCGCGCTCCTGTACGGCGGGCTGTTCTACCAGAGCTTCGGCTGGCTCCCAGATAGCGTCCGCGGCGGCACGAGCGGCTTCGAGCTGGCCTGCGGCGCACAGCCGCTCGACTACTTCGACTCGCACCCAGCCGAGGCGGAGGTCTTCCAGCGGGCGATGTCCGACCAGTTCCGCGACGTCTTCGACGCCCTGGCCAGCCAGCTTGACCTAGCCGACGTTGGCGTGGTCACCGATGTAGGCGGCGGCACCGGCGCGCTCCTCAGCCGCATCCTCGACAAGGCACCGCACGTCAGCGGCGTCCTGTTCGACACGCCTGCGACCGTCACCTCCGCGCAGGCCGCCTTGCGGGCCCGGCATGGCGCGCGGGTCGGTGCCGTCGGCGGCGATTTCTTCTCTGGCGTTCCCGGCGGCGACCTGCTCATACTTTCCCGCATCCTGCACGACTGGGACGACGCGGCCTGTGTCGGAATCCTCGCCCGCTGCCGCGAGGCGATGGTTCCAGGCGGACGCCTGGCCGTCGTGGAACGGCTGCTGTCCGACCGGCCAGACCGCGCCTCGCTCGCGGCCGCCTGGGACATCAACATGATGATCAACAACACGGCCGGACGCGAGCGTACCCTGGCCGACTACCGCCAGCTGCTGGACACGACCGGATTCGCCATGACCTCCCGCAGCGAGCTGCCGCTCGAGGTCTGCCTGCTGCAAGCCGTCGCGACCTGACGCGGATCCCGCGAGCCTGTAACACTGGGGGCTGTCGCGACAGGAAGTAGGCGTGGACCCCGAGAGTCACTTCCGCCTGGTTTTCGAGGCCGGGTACGGACCGCTGAGCCGCTATGCGCTGCACCGCGGGCTGACCGGGCCTGACGCCGAGGACCTCGTCGCGCAGGTCCTGGAGATCGCCTGGCGCAGGATCGGCGAGGTGCCGTCCGACGAGCCGCTGCCCTGGCTGTATGCCGTCGCCCACAACCTCTGGCGCAACCAGGCCCGCAAGGACCGCCGGCGTTACGACCTGCTGACCCGCTTCGTGGCGTCGCTCCCAGCCGAAGCAGTGCCCGACGAGGGCGCGGGTGCACTGCGCATGGCACTGGCGAACCTCAGCGACGCCGACCAGGAGGTACTGCGGCTCGTCGCCTGGGACGGCGTCACTCCAGCTGGGCTGGCCACCGTGCTCGGCTGCTCCCCGGTCGCGGCCCGCGCCCGGCTGCACCGTGCGCGCGCCCGCCTGGCCAGGCAACTCGGCATTGACGCGTCGCGACACCGCCAGCGGCCGCGACAGAAGCACGGTGACAGCCCCGATCCGGCGGAGGTGCCGCGATGAACGACCCAGACAACCTGCTCACCGCGCTCGGGGCAGCCCGCCCCGAGCCCGACGACCCGCCCTCGACCGCTTCCCCTGAGGCCATAGCACTGCTTACCCGCATCCTGGCCCAGCCCCAGATTGCAGAACGAGCCCATCCAACTCGCCCGACGCGCCGCCTGGTGCTCGCGGGGATCCCGGCCATCGTGGCGGCGGCCGCAGCAGGTGGCATCGCGGTGGCGAGCAGCGATGTGGGGCCGTCCGCGAAGGTCGGCCCCGGGTCCACGAGCAGCCCGTCTCGTACGGAAGCGGCTGCCTTGCGTACCGCGATCCTCGATGCCTTCGACCAGGCCAGCAGCGACATCCTCGCCGCCACCGCCTCGTTGTCCGTGCCGGGTGCACCTCAGTTCGGCTGGCGGTCCTGGACGTACCCGACGTTCCCGCAGCCGCGTCAGCAGGTCATGTCCCGGCGAACCTGGACGCGGGATGGCCGCGTGCTCACCGACGAGGAGTCGGTGTACATTCAGCCCAGCCCCACGAGGCACGAGCCGGTGAAGGGCCTGGCCCTCTACATCGACTACGGCAGTCGGATGTGGTTCCACGGGCAGGCCGCTAATGTCCTCGACCTGACCCTGGGTCCCGACCCGGCCCAGATCCGGGCCGATATCGCTAGCGGCACATTCCACGTCGCTGGCCCGGGGGAGCTGGACGGCCGCCCGGCCGTTAAGGTCATCCTGCCCGTCCAGCCAGCCTCCGCGCGGACGGCCTGGACCCTCTGGGTGGACGCCCTGACCTACATGCCGCTGCAACTTCTCCTGAGCATCATTCGTGTCAACGGAACGGTTCAGACGACCACCAGGGTCGAGTACCGGGTGCTCCCCGCGACCCGGGCGAATCTGGCCCTGCTCGTCCCTCCGGTCCCAGCCGGGTTCACCCGGACCATGACTGTCCCGTCCGGCCTGTGACGAGCTCCTGAATTGGACAGAGATGCCTGGAGTAGCCTCGATGGGTGGTTTCGCGAGTTTTCGCCAATGCGAAGATCGTCACGGCTGACGACCAGTTCTCCGTCCAGCGGGCGGTGGCGATCACCGACGGGCGGATCACCGCCGTCGGCTCGGACACCGAGGCGCGCCAGGCGGCCGGACCGAAAGCCGAGGTGACCGACCTTCAAGGTGCGACCGTCATCCCCGGGCTGATCGACAACCACAACCACTTCGTCCGGGGCACCGAGCACTGGCGACGCGAGGTTCGCCTCGACGGCGTCACTGACCGCGCCGAGATCCTCAGGCGCCTGGCGGACCGCGTGGCCAGCCTGGGGGCCGGCGACTGGCTGCTCACGCTGGGCGGCTGGCACACCGACCAGCTCAGTGGAGACAGGAGCGACCTCACGCTGGCCGAGCTCGACGCGGTCGCACCCAGCCACCCGGCGTTCATCCAGGTCGGCTACTCCCACGCGTTCGTCAACACGGCCCTGCTCGCCGCCCTCGGCGATGAGGTCACCGGCCTGGTACGCGAGGCCGACGGTCACCCGACGGGCCGGGTCAACGGCGGGATCGTGTCGCTGAACGCGATCGCCGCCCGCTTTCCTGAGCCCGTGGGTGACCCAGCCGACGGCGTACGCGACGCGGCGGCGTACTTCAACAGCGTCGGCCTGACCAGCGTCTTCGACCCCGGCGGCGTGGCTGTCTCCGACTCGGCCTACGAGCATGTTGCTGCCCTGGCCGGGCGCGGCGGGCTGACGCTGCGTGTCCTGACCACGCTGGGCGACGCCACCAACGCGCGGGCTCCCGAGCAGGCCCGCGAGATCATCGGCCGGATCCGTGGGCACCAGCCATTCCAGGGGGACAGCTGGTACGACCGGATCGCCGTCGGCGAGATTTACTATGCGCCGTTCCACTGGGATCACCCGGCCGTTCCGCCCCTTCCTTCCGGGGCCGACCTGGACGCGGCCGACGAGATCCTGCTGGCGGCCGCCGAGGGTAGCTGGCCGGTGCAGACCCACTCGGTCACGGCCGATGGGCTGGACCTGGTCCTCGACGCCTACGAGCGGGTTAATCGCCGCCGGCCGATCCGGCCACTGCGCTGGTGCCTCACGCACGCGGAAGGGATCACGAGCGCCCAGCTGGAGCGGGCGCGTCGGCTCGGCGTCACGCTGCAGGTCCGCAGCATGGGCGTGATTGGCGGGCAGCAGCACGCGGTCTCGGTCCACGGCGCGGAAGCCGTCCGCCGCATGCCGCCGCTGCGCGCGATCGCCGACAGCGGGCTGCCCTGGGGACTCGGGACGGACGGCACTAAGGCGGCACAGGTAAACCCATTCATAACGCTCTGGTGGGCTGTGACCGGACAGTCGCTCGGCGGCGACCCGGCCGTCCACCCGGACCTGACCCTGTCAAGGGAAGAGGCGCTGATCGCGCACACCCGGTCCAACGCCTGGCTGATGTTCCAGGAGGGGTACACCGGGTCGATCCGGCCGGGGCTGCGGGCGGACATGGTCGTGCTGGACCGCGATTACCTGACGGTCCCGGCCGACGAGATCAGGGACATCCGTCCTGTCGCGACGATCGTGGACGGCGACGTGGTCTCCGGGATGATCTGAACAGGATCTTTTATCCTGATACGGCGTGGCGCGACCGTCAACCGGCGGGGAAACCCGACGGCGGGCACTATGATCGCGCTAGGTGGCCAGTACCGAAGAGTGCTCGTCTGACGAGGAGGAGACATGTCCAGGAAGACGGTCATCCTCTTCGTATGGCTGATCATCGGCGCTGCAGCCTCTGGTCAGCGCGGCTATTTCACCACGTCGAACCTTAACTGCAGCACCGGTGCCACGATCGCCGCGACGATCGCCGCGGGTCCGCTGAACTACGTCGGCGTCGACCCCATGATTAGCTGCAACTGGCCTACGCCCTCCACCTGATCCGCGTCGCCGCTCGTTCCCGGGTGTCCGCGGCTGAGACGCGGCCAAGGGTCCTGACATGTACGCTCGCAGGCAAGCGTCGTCACGCGGGAGGGGCCGATGATCTTCATTACGGCCAAGTTCCAGGTCCGGGCCGAGGATGCCGAACGCTGGCCTGAGATCGTTGGTGAGTTCACCCAGGCGACCCGCAAGGAGCCCGGCTGCCTGTGGTTCGAATGGTCTCGCAGCCTTAGTGACAGCGACGAGTACGTCCTGGTCGAGGCGTTCAGGGACGAGGCCGCCGGGGGTGCCCACGTCACGTCCGACCACTTCAAGAAGGCGCAGCAGACGCTACCGCCTCATCTGGTCAGGACGCCGCGCATCGTCAGCGTCGTCGTACCGCAGGACGACTGGTCCCTGCTGGGCGAGCTAGCCGTCCCCGGCTCCGGCTGACCCTCCCGAGCCCAGGCCGGCCCGTGCGGTTATAGCCCCATTTTTGGGCATGAATGGGTGCAGGCAACGGCGCTTACACGGGAGGTTCGAGTGGCAGGCTCTCCGGTCATGCTCGGTTCGGGCGGTCATCATGTGGTGGTCGTGCACGGGTGGTTCGGGTCGGCGGAGGGCTGGGGGTCACTGCCTCAGTACCTGGATGGCTCGGCCCACACCTACGCGTTCATGGACCTGCGCGGCTATGGCACCCGCAGGGATGTGCCGGGGGAGTTCACCGTGGCGGAGGCGGCGGGCGACGTCCTCGCCGTCGCCGACGAGCTTGGCTGGGATCAGTTCTCGGTGGTCGGGCACTCCATGGGCGGCAAGATCGCGCACCAGGTGCTGCTGCAGGCCCCGTCGCGGGTCCGCCGGCTGGTGGGCATCAACCCCGTGCCTGCGGCCGCCACCCCCATGGACGAGCAGACGCACGTGCTGTTCGACGGTGCGGCCAGCATTCCCGCCAACCGCGCCGCCATCATCGACTTCACCACCGGCAGCAAGCTCACCAAGGCGTTCGTCGATCAGGTCGTCGCGCACTCGCTGGAGACCTCGGCCGTGCAGGCCTTCGGTGCCTACCTGTGGATGTGGGCCAAGGAGGACTTCTCCGCCCAGGTGCCGGACAGTAGCAGCGGCGTCCCGGTGAAGGTGATCGTTGGGGAGACCGATCCGGCCCTGTCGGCCGAGGTCATGCGGCAGACGTGGCTGGTCTACTTCCCCGGGGCCGAGCTTGAGGTCATGGCGAACGCCGGGCACTACCCGATGTTCGAGACGCCGGTGGCGCTGGCCACGTCCATTGAGCGCTTCCTCGACGCGGAGTGACTTCCGTTATTCGGCCGGACACGGAGGTCGTCTTCGATCCGGCCACGTACTCCCGGGGGGTGCCGTTCGACGCACTGGCCCGGCTGCGACGGGACCATGGCGTCGTGTGGGTGCCGGAGATCCCGGTGCTCGGCTGGCCGGCCGGGCCCGGCTTCTGGCTGGTGCTGCGGCACGCCGACGTGACGTCGGTGATGACGAGGCCGTCGCTGTTCTCCTCCGCCCTCGGCGCGACGCAGATCAGGGATCCGTCGTCGCCAGCCGCGCTCGATTACGTTCGGCGGATGATGCTGAACATGGACCCACCCGAGCATTCCCGGCTGCGAAGGCTACTGAGCCGGTCCTTCACCGCGCGGGCGGTCGCGCGCCTGGCCGACCAGATCAGCGAGCACGCGCGCTCGATCTGCTCACGGGTGCTTTCCGGGCCTGGCGGCGTCTGTGACTTCGCCAAGGACATCGCCGCCGACCTGCCATTGCTCACCCTCGCGGACGTACTCGGCGTGCCCGCGCAGGACCGCTGGCTGCTGTTCGACTGGTCCAACCGGGTCATCGGCTACCAGGACCAGGACTACGCGACGTCAGCCTCGTTCGATCCAGACTCGGGGACGCCGATGGCACGGGAGGCACACGCGTTGCGGCCGACGCCCGGTTCCGACGGGCGGATGCCCGACCCGCGCACCCGGGAGGGCATGCCCGACCTGTATGCCTACGCGCACCTGCTGGCCGAGCACAAGCGGCGCCATCCCGGCGACGACGTGATGTCCGTCCTGCTCGCCCAGCGGGACTCCGACGGCAGCCAGGTCTCGGTAGCCGAGTTCGAGAACATGTTCTGGCTGTTCGCCGTGGCCGGGAACGAGACGCTCAGGAACGGGCTGCCCGGCGGGTGCATCACGCTGCTTGAGCATCCTTGCGTGGCCGACGAGCTGCGTTTGGACGGCGCCCTGCTGCCGGGCGCCGTTGACGAGATGCTCCGCTGGTGGACACCGGTGATGACGTTTCGCCGGACGGCCACGGCGTCCTGCAGGCTCGCGGGTCAGCAGATCCGCGCGGGCGACAAGGTGGTCGTCTCGTTCACCGCGGCCAACCGGGACCCGTCGGTGTTCGCCGACCCCGACACGTTCGTGATCAGGCGGCAGCCGAACCCGCACCTGGTCTTCGGCCACGGCCCGCATTTCTGCCTGGGCGCCCACCTGGCCCGCCTGCAGATGCAGGCCCTGTTCACGGAGGTCCTCGGCCGCACGGCGTCGCTGTCGTTCGCAGGTGAGCCTTCGTTCCTGCGGTCCAACTTCCAGCGGGGCGTCAAGAGCCTGCCCGTGACGTGGACCACCCGGAGCAATTAGGGGAAAACCGCCGGCGCCGGCCTCAAGCTAGCTGCCGTGCCCGCGCCCCGGGGGATCAGTCAGGTGAGCAAGCCCGCTAGCTGCCGTTGCCATTCCTGGTTGTGGGGGATGCGGGCGATGAGCGAGCTGGCCAGCAGCGCCGCGGGAGCGTCCGTGCGTACGGCCGCCATCAGGCCGCCGTCGGCCGCCGCGTGGACCGCCGCCGCCTGGAAGCCCGTGTCGTCGAGCGCACGGTTGATCACGCTTCGCGCGTCGCCATCGGCCTCGTAGACGTACGTCATCGGCTCGGGGTGGTTGAGCACCTCGTAGGCGACCCGGCCGCGGGAGGAGGCGAACAGCGCGAAGGCCAGTACGGTCGGCTCGGAGCCGGACGTGGTCAGGGCCGTGAGGTCCTCCCAGGGTGGGGTCAGCGTGCCACGCTCCACGTTGGCTCGTGGCGTCATGTGACGGGCTGGGCCGGCCGGGCTGGTGTTCCAGTTGATGCCAGTTCCGAGCGCCTGGTAGGCCCAGTAGGCACCAAGCCCGCCGCCGGGACCAAGCCCGCCACCGAACGGCCCGCCGTACCCAAAGCTCCCGAGCCCGAGGCCCAGGCCGCCGGGTCCAGCAGGGAAGCCGGGTCCTGCGACATCACGGGCCAGCATCCCGGCCAGCCCCGGCCGGAAGATCCCCTCCGGCGCCTCGTGGTCCGGTATGTGGGGCTGGTGATCGGCTCGCTGCCATGGGCTGCCGCCGCTGGCGGCGACCCGTACTGAGGCGGCCTGCTTGAAGCCGATCGCCAGGTCGGTGTGCTGGGTGAGTGCCGCGACCGCCGCGAAGCGCGATGGTGTGGTCGCCACCCGCAGCAACGTGGCGGTGACCCCCGGGTGGATCGCGTCAAGCGAGTGCGCGGGCACGGCCACCCCGTCTCGCGCCAGTGCCGCCACCGCCCGCGACGACATCGGGTCCAGGCCAGGCAGCAGCGATCCGAGGAACGCGGCCGTCCGGCCCTTCGCCTCGCGCAGCCGCTCCTCCACCAGCGCGGCGAGCTCGCTGGTCCTGCGGCCGAGCCGGGAGAGCAGGATGGAGTCCCCATCGGTGAGCGTCAGCTCGACGGTGTAGTTCTCCTCGGCCGCGCGGCCGAGGAAAGAGAAGCCAAGCCGCCGGGTCCACCCGTCCGCGATCACGAGCAGCGCGTCCTCGTGCACGTGCACCTCGACGGCGGTCCCGCCGACCCACCCAGGGAAGGCCTCGGCCTTGCCGACCGCGCCCGCGTTGGCCGCCGCCACCCCGGCCCGCGCATCGCGCAGCTCCGCCAGCAACTGCGTCCGCATGACGCCCATCCGACTGAGCTCGATCACGTGGCCGTCGTCGAGACTCACCGCGACGGTGTACGGCTGGGGTTCGCTAATGGCAACCACCTGGCCGAACGGAATGTGCAAGCTCGCCCGACCCACCGGCGCAATGTCAAGAGCGGCGTCGGTCACGGTGGCCTCAGCGCTGCCCGACTCGGCCTCACCGCCCCCAGGAGCGATGATCCGGTACTCCGCAGTGGCCATGAGGTCAGCTGGCCGGCGTGCCGCACTCGCCGCAGAACTTCGCGCCGCTCAGCGCGGTTCCGCAGTTAACGCAGAACTTCTTGGCCGGCTCGGCCGCCGCGAGGGTGTGGCCACAGTTCTGGCAGAACTTACCTCCGCCGCTGCTTTGGCTGCAGTTCGGGCAGGTCGCGGTCGCCTGATCGCGGTAGTTGACGTCCTTGGTCCAGTCGACGTTCTGGATTTTGCCGTGCAACTGCTCGATCTGGGCCTGCGCTTGCATGCCCGCGATCTCCTGGTCGAGCTTGGGCGCGCACGACACGCACAGGCCCCGTTCGTTATTCCAGCAGATTTGCTCACAAACCCACTGACCGCAACGCTGGCACTGCTTGAAGTACGGCTTCATCTCCTCGACGGCCTTGGCCAGCGCATGGTCGCGAGTGGTGCCACGCGCGCTGTTGCGCAGGTACTGAGCGTCCCAGCCCAGTTCAGACGCCCTCTCACCGAGGGCGCCCCCGAGCACGTCACCGCCCATTCGAAGCAGCTTGCCGCCAAAGCCGGCCACGGAGTGCTGAAACGACGAGGAGTACCCATTGCCGCAGCGCTGGCAGTAGAACTCAAATTGATAACCGTCGTCAGTACTGCGATCCTGGTAGTTGTCGGTGAAGAAGACCATCCCGGCCATGAAGTCGCCCTTCAGCTGATTCCCGTAGGGCGAACGTACTGCCAGTGGCGCATGCGCGCTAGGCGGTTCTTGGGGAAGCTGTAGAGGGTCGGCACGCCCGCCGCCGGAGACCAGCGTCACGATCACGACTACATGCCGTAGAGGTACCCTCAAGCCATGGATGCGCTACCCCCGTTCACCTGGTCGGAGGCCCTGACCAACTGGCAGTTCGCCCCGATCGTGACAACGGGAGTGGTCATCGCGGCCGGGCTATACGCGTGGGGCATGATCCGGGTGCGGCGCCGTCACCCGGCGCGGCCATGGCCGCTGCTGCGCGGGCTTTCGTTCCTGCTCGGCCTGCTGGTCATCGTGTTCGCGACGCAGAGCGGCGTCGGCACCTACGACGACACCCTCTTCTGGGACCACATGGTCCAGCACCTGATGCTGCTCATGATCGCGCCGCCACTGCTGGTCACGGGGCAGCCGATGACGCTGCTTCTGCACGCCAGCCGTAACCCGGTGCACACCTGGGCCAAGCGGGTGCTGCGGTCCACCCCGGTGCACGCCATCACCGCGCCGCCCTTCGGCGTCGTCGCCTACGCGGCGACCGTCATCATCTGCCACCTGACCAGCTTCATGAACGTGGTGGAAAGCAACGACGCCGTCCACGAGGCGGAGCACGCCCTGTTCCTCGTCGTCGGCTACCTCTATTTCCTTCCGCTGATCGGCAAGGAGCCGATCGGGTGGAAGGTCTCCTACCCGCTCCGCCTGTTCCTGCTGTTCATCGTCATGCCGGTCGACGCCTTCACTGGGGTGATCCTCGGCTCGGAGACCACGATGCCGTTCACGGCGTTCTCCCAGCCGCGTTCCTGGGGCCCCACCCCCATCGAGGACATTCACCTGGGCGGTGCGGTGATGTGGATCGGCGGGGCGGGAATCATGTTCGTCCTCCTCCTGACCACATTCTTCGCGTGGACCAGGGAGACAAGGCCGAGCGCGGGCATGGGCTGGCTGGAGTCCGCCCGGCGGGCCAACCTCGCGGTCGTGACTACCGAGGGCCTCACGCCGGGTCGGGGGATGGGAACCCCGACGGTGAGCGACACCGCCGATATGGACTCAGATGATGCATCGCTCAACGCCTACAACGCATACCTCGCGCGAATCAACGATCCTGCTAGCCACTCACTCCCTCCCGTGGGGGAATGAGAAAAGGCAATCCCGCCGGTCTTTAGGTTGAGGCAATCCCTGGGTCCGTTATGTCGCGTAGTTAGTGCGCGGCGCCCACCCTGAACCTGGCCGGCTAGGAGAGGGGCTCCTGAACGAGCGTGTCGCGCCGTTGCTTGCGGGGGACGGCGCGACACGCCGGTAGGGTTCTCTACGTCAATCTACGGCTGGGGCTAGAAGCCGGAATAGAGTCCGATCTGTGGACCCCGTGCGAAACCCCTACGCGCCTGGTGCCGGGCAGCGGCCTCCCGAGCTCGCCGGCCGGGACAGGGAAATACAGCAGTTCGAGGTCGTCCTCGAGCGAGTGGCCCGAGCGCGTCCCGAGCGCAGCATGGTGCTGACCGGGCTGCGCGGCGTCGGCAAGACCGTGCTGCTCAACACGTTCCGCTCTATGGCCCTGCAGAAGTTGTGGGGAACAGGGAAGCTGGAGGCTCGGCCCGATCAGTCGATCCGCCGCCCGATCGCGAGCGGCCTGCACATGGCGGTGAGGGAGCTCGCGCCCCGGCACCGTGCCCCCGACCGGATCGATGACTTCCTCGGGGTGCTCAAGGCGTTCGCCATGCGTGACCCGAAGGCACCCAAGGGCGGCTCGATCCCGAGCCTCGGCATCGACGTGCCCGCCGCCCGCGGCCGGGCGGACTCGGGTGACCTTGAGGTGGACCTCACCGAGTTGTTCACCGACGCCGCCTCGGTCGCGGCCGACCTCGGTGTGGGCATCGCCCTGTTCGTCGATGAGATGCAGGACATCCCCTCGGTTGACGTGTCGGCCCTGTGCGCCGCGTGCCACGAGCTGTCGCAGGTGGGCGGCCCGCTGATCGTGGTCGGGGCCGGGCTGCCGCACCTGCCCTCGGTCCTGTCGGCGAGCAAGAGCTACTCCGAGCGGCTGTTTCGGTACGCGCGGATTGACCGGCTGGACCGTGAGGCGGCCGACCAGGCGCTGATCGCCCCGGCCGGACGGGAAGACGTGCTCTTCAAGCAGGAAGCACTTGATGCCCTCTACCAGGCGGCTGACGGCTACCCGTACTTCGTTCAGGCCTACGGCAAGGTCACCTGGGACGTCGCTGCCGCCTCGCCCGTCACGGCGGCCGACGTCGCGGTGGCCGCGCCCGAAGCGGAGGGCGAGCTGGCCGTGGGGTTCTTCGGCAGCAGGTATGAGCGGGCGACGCCAGCCGAGCGTGAGTACATGCGGGCGATGGCCATGATCGGGGACGAGCCGGTGCCAACCTCCGCCGTCGCGGAAGAGCTCGGCCGCAAGCCCTCAAGCCTGTCGCCCTCGCGTGACGGGCTGATCAAGAAGGGCCTGATCTACAGCTCCGAGCGCGGCCTTATCGCCTTCACCGTGCCCCACTTCGGCAAGTTCCTCCGCTCCCAGCCGGCCTAGCACCTCGTAGCAGACTCAGCAGTGGGACCGGACAGCCTGGACGGCTGGCGAGTGAGTATCGAGATTATTGGCAACTCTTGGGCCTGCGCTAGAGACTGCTAGATATTCGAAGAGCGGTGACGGGCCGGGAACGAGGGCCTCCTGCGGCGGGCGGGTCCCGCGAGCCGTCGGCTCACCGCCAATGTCCGCGGCACTAGGGATGCCGGGGATAGCGGTACTCGCATCCTCGCTGGCATCGACGACGGCGGCACGGATGGCAGGCCGCCGGGCCTGGAGGTAGACGGCGAAGACGATGTCGGCCTTCCGGTCATCGACCGAGGCCGGATAGGTGACGAAGCGCCAGCACCCCTCGCGCCAGATGTCGGCCGGCGTGGGCATCGCCAGGTAGGGCTGCCAGTTGCGCCATTCCCGGCTCGCCTGCAGAGCAGCCAGCGTCTTGCCGACGGGAACCCGGCGGGCCTCGCACGGCTCTGAATACCCGAGCCGGATCATGATCTCGCCGATCTCGGGGGACATGGCCGCGAGCAGCAGCAGTTCCGCGGCCGCTACCGCCACGAGGAGCAGAGCCTGGAGGGATGAGGGAGGCAGGTGCGGCGGAGGCGCGCCGATCGACGCCATCGCGGCGGCGCACAGTGCCGCCGCCCGCACCAGGGACCGCAGGCTGACCGGGGTCTCGCTCAGGTCGCCGAAGCAGCCACAGCCCACATCGGGGCGGCGCGACCGCATCTCGTTCAGGGCCGCCACCGCGATCGCGAACAGCAGCGCCGTCGCGGCGCGCACGCTCACCGCAGCGGTGGCCGCTCCGGCCTGGCCCGCCGTCGCGATCAGGCCGGCGCCGAGGCCAAGCTCGCTCACGCACAAGGCCAGCATGGTCGACCGACGCATTCCGACCGCGTCGAGGGAGCGTGCCGCGACCGCGCGCTGTGCCTTGGCCGCGCAGGCGCTGATGAGCAGCAGCGCGAGGATCGGTGCCTGAACTTCCCTGGCCGCGCTAAGCACGGCACCCCCCAGGGCCATGTCGTAACTCCTTCCAGCCATCTTGAAGTGGGTAGCGCCTGGATTGACCTCCTGGAATGTGGAGTTGTCCGGGCTGGCCCGGCCTGCCTGGCTTAGCCAGGCATGGTCAGCGACGCGTTGAAGCAGCCGTTCTCGAGCCGTCCTCCCAGCTCGACGAACGCGGTCATCGTGAGATCGGCGACCCGCCCGCGTGGCGACGTGGAGCACTCGACGCAGCGGTCACAAAACAGCCTGGCAGATGCTCCGCAGCTGGTCACGGGCAGTGGCGCCGACAGGCCGGTGCAATCATTGCGTACCGTCACCACGCTGCCTATCGACAGGTACGGCAGCCGGACGCAGCCAAAGCCGACATCGTGCGGGTCCACGACGTGCGGCTCGGCCCTCGCGCGCGACCGGGTCGTGGCTCGTCGCGCGGGCAGCGGCCCGCTGTGCTCGCAGCCGGTCTCGGGATCCACCGCAGGATAGGCGAGGCCCAGCAGGCTCGCGGGCTCCTCGCCCGGCTCGTGCCAGACGGCCGTCCCGCTGACCGGGTCGGGGATGTGGCCGCTCACCAGCGGTGGGGCGGGCGGATGGTCGGCACGGTAGGCGGGCTGGGAGGTGGCCGGGGTCATCGCCTGCAAGAAGCCCTCGCGCCGCAGTCCGATGACGTCGATGAGGTAGCCCGGCTCGAGCCGGGGGAAGCGGACCAGGATCTGGCGGTAGGTCTCCCGGCCGATCAGCACGATCTTGCGTGCCTTCGCCGGCCCGGAGTCCACCAGCAATTCCAGGCCACGGGGCGACCCGACCCCAGGGCGGGGACCCGATGGCTTGGCCTCAAGGATCGTGCCCGTGGCCCGGCCGATACCGGCCCAGACGCGCTCGGCGATGGTCCGGCGCACGACCCCCGTCCGGCCCAGGGTCAGGAAAGGGAGCGCGGTCTTGCGCACGATCACCTGGTCGCCCTGGCGCAGCCCGGTCGGCGCGACATGCGACCCGCGCCATGCCACGGTGGCGGGCGTCATCGTGAGCCGCTCCTCGCCTTCGCTGGTCTGCAGGATGAGCACGTGCGGGCTGACGTCCCTGACCACGCCGGTGATAACCGCGCGCTGGGCTGCCGGGCGGGGCTGTAGCAGGCTCTCGTAGGCAGCGGCGTACTCAAGGGCGGTCTCGCGCTGGCTGGCCGCGTCGCGCTGGCCGAAAACGGCGGCACGCAGCAGCGGTCGGCGGGTGAACCGTCCGGGATTGTCGCTTTCGACCAAATCATCACACCCGCCCCGGAATTCCGGGATATGCCGCACTTACCCTCCATGAGCTTTCATACGCCATTGACCGGCCTTCTGACCATGCCCGCATACGCGAGAACACGTCAAGTGATTCACGGAATTGTCTATGCGTAATTAGGTAGATGACTCACTACTGGACAGCCGCGTCCTGAAATACCTAGTGGCTACGTAAGTGGGGCGACGTACTTGCGGGACCCGGCTCTCGCCAGTCACTTAGAGCGGCGTATCGTAGCTTCATAATCACTCTGGGTAGTTCGAGGGCGGGGGTGACGAACGGACCCATGAGCGTAGGGGACCGCGTGGCGTTCGGGGAGTACGTGCGCTCCCGGGGCAACATGCTGCTGCGATCCGCGCTAGCCCTGACTGGCGGCAACCGTGCGGACGCCGAGGACCTGGTTCAGGCGACCCTGATCAACGCCTACCGGTCGTGGGACCGGATCAGCGACCTGGCCGCCGTCGATACCTACGTACGTCGCGCGATGGTGAATACTCACATCTCTGCCTGGAGACGCAGGAAGGTCGACGAGTACCCAACGGATGAGTTCCCGGACCTGCCCGCCGTCGACGGGTCGGAGGAACGGGACCTGCGCGACGTCCTCCAGCAGGCACTGGACCGGTTGCCACGGCAGATGCGGGCCGCGGTCATGCACCGGTTCTACGAGGACATGACCGAGCCGCAGGTCGCCGCGGCGATGGGGATCACCGTCGGCACGGTCAAGAGCACGGTCGCGCGGGCGGTCGGCAAGCTGCGGGAGGACGCGCAGCTGCGAGAGGACGTCGTACCGGGCAAAGAGCAGCCATAGGCAAGCGCCTTCCACGGCGTCGTCCCTCAGATCACTCGTGAACACGGGGTTACAAAACGGACGCTGGCGTGGGACTATCCCGTCAAAGGGGACTTCTGGCATCCCCGTGCATCCGCAGGTGGAGGCGCGCTTATGGAAAGCACCATGATGGACTTCCCGCTGACGGTCACGTCGATCATGCGCTATGGAACCAGCGTGTTCGGTGACAAGCAGGTCGCGACGTGCGTGGGGACGACGGGCGAGGTCCGCCGCCGGTCCTATGCCAGCTGCGGCGAGCGGGCGGCCCGCCTGGCGAGCGCGCTGCGAAGTCTTGGCGTGGACGGCGACCAGCGGGTCGGCACGTTCATGTGGAACAACGCTGAGCACCTGGAGGCGTATCTCGCGATCCCCTCGATGGGCGCCGTCTTGCACACGCTGAACATCCGGCTGGCGCCCGACCAGGTCGGCTACATCGCCAGCCACGCGGGCGACTACGCCGTCATCGTCGATGAGTCGCTCGTCCCGCTGTTCGCGGCGGTCCTGGCGCACGCGCCCGGCATCAGGCACGTGATCGTGACCGGC